>Ga0209887_1000037_pt1 | contig 35308 bp, 34 predicted proteins | sample GWRWN1_30_40_FD_187230 | JGI IMG/M metagenome (GOLD analysis project Ga0209887, IMG submission 187230) | Riverbed sediment microbial communities from areas with no vegetation in Columbia River, Washington, USA - GW-RW N1_30_40 (SPAdes)... | ecosystem: Environmental > Aquatic > Freshwater > River...
TGGTAATCCAAACCAAGTGGTACTTGAGATCGTATTTCGTGTGACTCGTCGTCCGATATATCTGCACATGGATGTTTTACCTCAAGGCTTCGCCTAAAGGCGAGGGATTTTCTCCCATTCCCAGAAGGAGACATTAAACTTCCGGACTTGGCGTTCTTGGCGCCTTGGCGCGAGTAAACCTCCGCGTTCGAGACTTGCTACATCGGAAAATTTACGCAAAACACGAACTGGAATAGCGTTGGCACAATTACCCACACAAAAGCCCGACGTCCCAATAGAATTAATCCCGCGTTTCAAACTAGCCCTTTTTGACCCCACTCAATAACGGCGATCTCTCATCTGCCTGCCAAATTCTGCCAAGACCGGCAGCATACCGCGTCACGGATTTTACTCCTCGGGGCACACCTGACTCTTTACCGAGCCAAAGAAGGGGTGTTGAACCGGGAAGATAAATACCTCCCCGAAACGAGTCCTTAAGAAGGTATAGCGAACCAGTGCGCCGGACGTATAAAAAACGCCGGCCAATGACTTGCACCTTACTGTCCCACGCAATCTGGTTGACTGCTGCAAAAGGGAAGTGATACATCACGCTTTCAGCAAGACTCTAGAAAGGACGCCGCATGGCCACCAATCGAAGCGAAGCTTTGACTCAACAATACGGCAATCTCGTTCCCACGGGTCGTCTTATAGACGGCAAGCCGCGAAGCATCTTATTCGATGCGACAAAATGCATCGGCTGCCGCCACTGCGTGCAGGCCTGCAAGGATTGGAACGATCACCCGCGGACAACCCTGTACGAATTGTCGAGCACCAACTGGATCACCATGGAGCCGCCGGTGCTCGAAGGACTCGCCCCTCTCTGGGCCCGCAATAGCTGCATGCATTGTGACTTTCCCGCCTGCGCCGCCGTCTGTCCCGTTGAAGCGATCACCAAGTATGAAGAGGGACCGGTGGTCATCAACCAGCAAACTTGCATCGGTTGTGAATATTGCATCCACGCCTGTCCCTGGGATGTCATCACCAAGGATGACATCACGAGCAAAGCCAGCAAGTGCACCATGTGCAGCGATCGCGTCAGCGAGGACAAACAGCCGTTCTGTGTCCAGGCCTGCCCCGTGGACGCTCTCGACTTCGGTCTGACGGAGGAGATAACTGACAAGGCGAAGCAGCAGGCCGCAGCCGTGGGCGGCTACACCTATGGGGACAAAGAGGCCGGCGGCGGGAGCGTGGTCTACGTGCTGAGAGAAGGCAAAGAAAAATACGGCGTGCGCAACATCGGCCAGGAAAAGTTTCCCAAACATAGGATTCCGCTTGGGTTGATGCTCAAGGATCTCTTCACGCCGCGCTGCGGCATCCCCGGCAAGCTGCGCGCGTTGTATCTGGCCATCATTCACCCGAAGCGGCTCATCTATCGGTATTTCTCTTGATTAGCAAAAACCCGAGGAAGTTTCGGTGCATTATTTTTTCGTCGATTTGATTCCTTCTCTCCTTGGAGACTATGTCGCAATGCGCTGTTCGCGTTTCGATCAACGCAAATCTCCCCTTGCCCCTCTTTTTCAAAGAGGGGTAGTGCTATGGAACGGTGAGGAATGAAGACCTGCGTGTAAGAAGTTTCCCCCTTTGAAAAAGGGGGATAAAGGGGGATTTTCAGAGCGCCTTGATGTCAACCGTTCGTAGTCGCTTGTCGAACCAATGAATTCGATTGCGACACAGTCTCTTGCGGTTAGGATGAGGGTGATTCATGATCACCCTCACCTCAATCCTCTCCCATCGAGGGAGAGGAGGTTCGGATTCAATGCGCTGCCCATGAAAACTATCGGGGTCGCAATTCTAGCCATCGTCATACTGTCACTGGCGATCAGTGTCGGCCGCGCCGAAAAAATTCGCACGGCCATCCCGCAGGCCAACCTTAACTACCTTTCCATTTTCGTCGCCGACGCCAGAGGATTTTTCCGCGACGAGGGACTGGACAACGAGACGGTGGTCATTTCGGGTCCACTTTCCATAGCAGCGCTGCTAAGCGGCGACGTGGACTATAGTGGGGCGGGGGGCAGCGGCATGCGCGCTGCGATCAAGGGAGCGCCCGTCAAGGGAATCATGTTCCAGGCGGACAAGGTAACGTTCTATCTCGTCGCCGACCCGAGCATCAAAAGTGCCGCCGACATGAAAGGTAAGAGGATAGCCATTGGCAGCCCCGGCGATACGCAAGACCGCATCATGACCATGTTTGCGGAGCGAGGCGGTGTGGCTTCGACAGATCTCATCCGGATTGCCATGGGGGCAAATACCAATACGCGAGTCATGGCTGTTAAAAGCGGAGCCGCTCACGTGACCGCCGTAGATCCAGGCGGACTGGTGTTCGCGCAAAAAGAAGGGCTCGTTTCACTGGGCTTTCTCGGCGATCTCTTTCCCATGCCCTTTCAAGGCTTCGTCACCACGGAGAGAAAAATCCGGGAACATCCAGGGCAAATAAAAAGATGGCTCAAAGGAGCGATCCGCGGTCTGATGTTCGTGCGGGAAAGGCCGGAGGAAGCGGTGGATCTCGGCATCAAAAAACTTCAGCTCGGCAACGCCACCAAAGCCATGCTTGTGGAGGCGACGAAAAATTACCTGCGGGCTTTGGCTCCGGGAGTGCCCGGCCTGCCAACATCCGAAGGCATAAAAAATTTCCTGGAGTACGACATCAAGATCCCGCTGCAAATCAAAGAAGACATTCCGCCGGAGCGCTTGCTGAGCTTGCAACTCGTCGAAGACGTGAAAAAAGACCTGGAAAATACACAAAGGAGAACCAGCCGATGACTTCGGAAAAAGATCTGCGCGAGCAACTGGCCACTTGCACCCGCATTTTCGCAATGCAGGGCATGATCGGCGTATTTGGCCACGTCAGCGTGTACCAACCCGAAACGAAACGGGTCTTGATCACGCCGGGCATGGGTTCCGACAAGGGAAGTTTCCGGCCGGAAGATATGGTGCCCACGGATCTCGACGGCAAGCCGCTGGAAGGAAAAAATGGTCCGCCGGTGGAATGGCCGATTCATACCGCGCTTCATGGCGCTCGCGCCGATGCGCTCGCCGTCGCGCACCTGCACACCCCCTACGCAACGCTTTTCGCCATCGCCAAGCGCGAATTTCGCCCGGTCACCTTGCAAGGTGCAATCTTCACGGACGGCGTGCCGCTTTTTCCCGAAGCCCAACTGATTACGACTCCCGAGCGCGGCAATAACCTTTTGAAAGTCATCGGCGACAAGCGCGCGGCTCTGCTGCGCGGCCATGGTATCGTCGTTGTCGCCCAAAACCTACAGGAAGTCCTCTACACCGCGCTAGTCTTGGAAGATGACACCAAGAAAACCCTGCAGGCGGTAACACTGGGGGAGGTCGGCACGATCAGCCCGGAGGAGTGCCGCACGTTCGGCGCGGAGATCGCGCTGGAGCGCCGCGCCCAGAGAGCATGGAATTATTTTTGTAGTCTCGAGGCCCGCTGGGATCGCCAACCCGCGACGGGCAGAAGCGAGCTGTTTCCGTAATGTAGACGAACGCCGTTCAAATAGTTCAACCGGTTCCAGCCGTGCAATTCGTTTTACCCGGATTGAACCTTTTGAACGACTTGAACGATTTGAACGGCTGGAACGAAGGAGAAAACCATGAGTGAAGGAGTACGCCTTTACGCAGGAACCCAACACGGATTATTCGTCTGGCGCTCAAGGAATGCCGGCTGGGAACAAGTGAGTTGCAGCTTTGAAGACGGCATCATCGATTCCATCTTTGGCTGCCAGCAATCGCCTGACCGGGTTTTCGTTGGCGTAACTCACGACGGCCTGTACCGCACCACAGACGCCGGTAAGAATTGGACGAAAGTTCTGGACGGCGATATTCGCTCCGTCACCGTCGATCCTACCGACGATAAAGTCATCTATTCCGGGATCGAACCCGTGGGGCTTTTTCGCAGCGAAGACGGCGGCAATCGTTGGGAGGAGCTAACCACCCTCAAAGAGCTTCCCGAAGCGGCACGCAAAAACTGGTGGTTCCCCCAGCCACCGCACCTCGGCCACGTGCGCCATATTTTCATACATCCAGACGACCCGAGCGTCATTTATCTCTGCGTCGAGCATGGCGGCATCGTTCGCAGCTTCGACCGGGGCCAGAGCTGGGAGGATGTCAGCAAAGGGATCGACTACTTGGATATCCATGTGATCCTGAACCTGCCGCAAAGTTTCGAGCGCTATTATCTGGCGACGGCGCGCGGATTCTTTACCACCGACAATCCAGCGGAAGGCTGGGTGCGCGCTGAAAATGGACTGACGCGGGATTACTTCCACGATTTTCTTTTCTTGCCGCCTGCTAAATCGGGGGAGAATCCAAACATGCTGCTCGCCACCGCGGACGGATCGCCGGGTTTCTGGCGTCGTGAAAATCGCGGCGCCCGGGCGGCGCTGTTCACGAGCAGAGACAACGCGAAATCTTGGCAAAGAGTCACCTGCGGTCTCCCGGATAATTTGGACTCCATGATTTGGGCCCTGGTCCATCACCCCCATGACGCAAAAACTGTTTTTGCCGGATTCGGCAACGTCGCGCGCGGCCACGCCTCCGGCGCCGGCGGAGCCGGCGATCTCATGATCAGCCGAGACCTGGGTGAGAGTTGGGAGAGACTTGATATCGCTTTACCCGCGGATCGAGTGCTGTGGGCAGCAGCGGATTAACTAACTGAACGCCCGAGCGTTCGAGTTCAAAACGTTCCAATCGTTCCAGACGTTTGGAACGACTGGAACATCTGGAACGATTGGAACCAAACTGCAGCTAGCAAGGAAACGTAATGGCAATCGCAACTTCCGATTACGCGAATTTTTTTCCGAGCCGAAGAACGACCCGACTGCCCGGTGGCTACATGGGCAAGATCTTACGCGTCGATCTCGGCACGGGAAAATTTACCGATTTAAATCTCCCCGAAGAGCCGCTTTTACGCAAGTACTGGGGCGGGCAACTTTTCGCCGAGTACGTCCTGCTTAACGAGCTACCACTCAATATCGACCCCTACGACTCGAAAAATGTCATCGTCGGTATGACTGGTCCGGTTACTGGAACAGGTTTGACGCCGGGCGGCACCAAGATATGTTTCGTCTACCTCAGTCCCGCGACACGCTACACCCTCGGTCGGGCCGCCACCAGCGGCTACTTCGGAGCATCGCTAAAAAACGCCGGCTATGACGGTCTCATCATCACCGGCGCGGCGCAGAAACCGATCTATCTTTATGTCGGCGAAGACAAAGTCGAATTGCGCGACGCCGGCCGCGTCTGGGGCAAAGGCGTGCGCGACACGGAAGCAATATTACGTACGGAGTCGGGTCATCAGGACACGCGCGTGGGCGCCATCGGCCCGGCGGGCGAAAATCTCATTCGCGCCGCCATGTTCGTCAACGACTACAACCACACGGCGGCTCATGGTCTGGGCGCGGTGATGGGCTCCAAGAAGTTGAAGGCCATCGTCGTTTGGGGTACCCGGCGGCCGCGGATTGCTCGCAAGAAGGATCTGATCGATGCCGGGTTGCGCTGGAGGAAAGCATTGCAGCCCCGCGTCTATACCATTGCGCAAAAGAAAAAAAGCGTCGGCCACGGAGACTCCTGGGGCGCAATCACCAAACTAAACTGGCGCAGCACGATCATCACCGACGAAGCCCGCGGCTTGGATCAAAACCGGGTCGTGCTGCGTCCCTGTTTTCAGTGTCCGCGCCTGTGTCCCTGGGACGTGGAGATCGGCGAAGGACGGCATAAAGGGAAAGTGGGTCACTTCAACGCCGGCAGCGAGTGGCAAGATACTTTTTACAATCTCGGCTTTAAGGGCAACGACGTCCTCTATCTCTCCGAACGCATCAATGATCTAGGCATTGAGTGCAGCCACTATGCCTGCGGTGCGGGACTAGCATTCGAGGCCTGGGAAAAGGGCGTGCTCGGCCCCGATCGCACCGACGGGCTCAAATTAGAATGGGGAAACTTGGAAGCTGCGGAAACTTTATTGGAGCGATGTGCGAGGCGGGAAACCTGGCTCGGCAATATCCTCGCTGACGGGCCAAAGGAATTAGCTGAGACTTTGGGCGGCGAGGCAAAGAATTGGGTGGTTCACACCAAAGGCGGCACTCCGGCGCAGCACGAATGGCGCCCGCTGCTCAGCCAGATGCTGCGGGAATTGGTCGCGAGCGGTGGGATGAAACCGCAGGGTGCCGGTGGTGCGGAGCCGCCACCGGATCTAGCTTATCGCGAGAAATGGGGGCCCCTGGATATGCAGAAGCCAGAGGGTTGGACGCAGTCCCACCTGCTCACTGAGAAATTCCGCCAAGCCTGCGGCCTGATGGGCGGCTGCTGGTTTGCACTCAACGACAAGATGCCCGATGGGCTCAAAAGCATGGTAGACTCGTTGAACGCCACGACGGGGTGGAACGTCAGTCTGGACGAGATGTTGGACGCGGGTCACCGGGCAATGATCCTTCAAAGCGTTTTCGGAACCCAGAGAGGCTGGATCGCCGAGCACGACTGGCAAGACGTCGGGCCAAGATTCTTGGAACCGATCCCCGACGGCAAGTACAAGGGTTTTACCATCGCCAAATGGCTGCCGGAGCTCGTTTACGAATATTACCGCTTGTCGGGACGGCATGAAAAAACCGGCCGGCCGTACATGGACACGCTGCAACGACTGGGCTTGGAAGAATTCAAAGAATGGTGTCAGAAGGATTGATCTTTTAAACAAATCGCTGATTGATAAAGCGGGAGGCGCGCTGATGCGAAAATTGAAATTGGGCATGATAGTCACGCTGCTGTTCTCTCTCACAATCGGTTTCCTAACTTCCGACAATTGCCACGCGCAGTCCGGACTCAAGAAAGTCCGCATGGGCAGCTCATCCACGAACGTTTCCTTTTTGGCGCTTTACACCGCCCTCCATCGGGGTTTCTTCAAGGACGAAGGCATCGATCTCGAGATTATTTATATGCCCGCCAATCTCGCCAGCACAGCGGTGCTGAGTGGAGACATCGACTATAACGGCGCCGTGACCGGAACCATCGGCGCCGCCGTCCGCGGGCAACCGATGAAGGTCTTGCTCTTCACCGTCGCCAAGCCATTCCTGTTTCTGGTAAGCAAAAAGGACATCAAAGACATCAATCAACTCAGAGGAAAAAAGATCGCCGGCAGTTCGCCGGGCGGGTCGGCGACCCTGATAGCGGAAAAAGTTCTGAAACACTACGGCCTGGAGCCAGGGCGAGATGTTTCACTTCTGCCTATGGGCGGCTCGGCAGCGGGTCGTTATGCGGTGCTTGAAACCGGCGTTGTCGATGCCTCGTTTCTATCCGTCCCGGAGAACATCGTCGCCCTCGAAAAAGGTTACAACGAACTGATCTTTGCCGGGGACGTTGTCGAATTTCCGCAGAACGGCTTCGGCACCTCGGAAAAAAAGATCCGTGAAAACTCCGACGAGGTGTATCGCATGGTACGCGCCACCCTGCGCGGGCTTCAGTTCGTCTGGGACAAGAGCAATCAAGAAGCAGTGACAAGCATTCTCATGAAGCAGTGGAGAATGAACGATCCTAGGATGGCCGCCGAAATGTTCAGGCAAGTAACCCGGGTGCTAACCAAAGACGCCTACGTTAGGCCTGAGTCCGTGCAGGTGCTTATCGACCTGGCGCGTGACAGCGCCAAGGTTACGAAGCCCGTCAGCGTCTCGGAAGTCGTCGACTACAGTTTTTTAGACAAAGCGCGGAAAGAGTTGGGAATGAGTAGATAGTCTCGGGTCTGGAGTCTAGAGTCTCGGGTTCTAAACTCGAAACTCGGAACACGAGACTCGAGACTGCTCATAGCAGCGGATCGATGATGACCTTGATGGAATCTTGGCCACTAGCGGTGAGTTGAAATCCGAGACCCGCCTCAGCCAACGGCAAGCGATGCGTGATCATGTCGGCGACCCGCACCTGGTGACTCCGGATCAGTTCGATGGATTCGACAAGATCCTGCCCGCTCCCTGCGTAAGATGTTACCACTGAAATCTCGTCGCGCCAGAAATCAAAGAGCGGTATCGGTACGTCGACGCCGGCGGCGGTCGGCGCGAAGAAAAGCAACGTTCCGCCGCGATCGATGCACTTGACGGCCTGTTGAATGGCCGGCATGGCGCCCGTACAGACAATCACTAAATCCGCTAACCGACCATCGTTCAAATCACGCAGGCGCGCTGGCACGTCGTCCGTTCCATGGATCATCCCATCGGCGCCGAACTGAATGGCCGCCTTGAGGCGAAAATCGCTGATATCCGTGGCGATAATCCGCGCGGCCCCGCGGGCTCGGGCAAGCTGGATATGCAGCAGGCCTGAAATGCCGCTGCCGATCACCAAGACGGTTTGGCCAGCGGTCAACCGCGCGAAACGCTGCGCGCGGACGACGCAGGCCAAGGGCTCGATAAATGAGCCCTCGTCAAATGTGATCTCGTCAGGCAAGGGGAACGTACCTAACTCAACGTTGATCTTGGGCACTCGAACGAACTCAGCAAATCCTCCGGGATCGAAGTGGGTGGTCCGCAATACGTCGCAGACCGATTGATGACCGGCCAGGCAGTAGCGGCACTTTCCGCAGGGCACGTGATGGGACGCGAAGACCCGGTCGCCAGGGTGGAAATCTTTGACCCCTTCCCCCGCCTCTCCGACTTCCCCGGCGATTTCGTGACCCAAAACCAGCGGGGCTTTCTTGATGCGGTACCACTCCATCAAGTCGCTGCCGCAAATCCCGCTCGCGCGGATGCGCACCAGCAACTCACCGGGCGCGATCTTCGGAACGGCCATCTCCTCCAGGCGTACGTCCCGGTTATTGTAGTACATGGCGACGCGCATCGAATCAGCGCCGTTTCGAGTCTCGAGTCCCGTGTCCCGCGTTGGGTTCAAGCTCTTTGCCATTACTTTGTCTTCTGATGGATGTCTTATATTTTGGACCTCTAAGGCCTGATTGACGTAGATAACTCATTAATCCACCGATTTTGCGACCCGTATCACGCGCTACTTTTTCTAAGCGGCGAAACTCCTCGTGGTTAATGTAGCCCTGATCCAATGCAACGTACAGATGCGAGATCACTTCGCCTGCGGATCCTTTAGCAATAGCCAGGAACTGTTGAAACGCTCCTTTCGAATCCCTCAGCAATGTTCGCCATAACTGAAACACTCGCATCTCGGATCTGTTTTTGAAGACCAAAATCTTTGGCGAAAGGCGACTTCTTCGAAGCCCCATAGATCTCAAAAGTGAGTCGCCTGGCCATCTGCCAGCTCTCAATTTCCTCAAATGTTTGAAACGTTGCCACAAACAATCCTCAGTTTCGTCTTACAACACGAGACGCGAAACACAAGACCCGAGACAGCCACCTATCCCGCAGCCCGCTTCGCCATCGTCCCCTTCTCGCTTTCATAAATCCTGAACGCTTCCTTCACGGAAACATTTTCGTGCACAATGGCGCGAACGGCTTTGATCATTCCCACCGGTGAATCCGACTGGAAGATATTCCGGCCCATATCGACGCCCACGGCGCCGCCTTTCACGGCATTGTGGGTTAGCTCCAGTGCCTCGGTCTCCGGCGTCTTTTTGCCGCCGGCAACGATAACCGGAATCGGGCAACTTTCGATGAGCTGCTCGAAATCGTCACAATAGTACGTTTTGACGATGTGAGCCCCGAGCTCCGCCGCAATGCGGCAGGCCAATCCGAGATAACGGACGTCCCGCGCCATGTCTTTGCCGACGGCCGTCACCGCGAGCACCGGAATTCCGTACTTCTCCCCCTCGTCCACAAGCTTGGCGAGACTGACTAGAGTTTCCTTTTCAAACTCCGATCCCACGAAGATCGAAAGCGCCATGGCGGACACGTTGAGGCGAATACAATCATCGATGGAAACCGTGATGTCTTCGTTGGAAAGCTCCTTTAGGATACTGGTGCCGCCGGAAACGCGAAGCACGACCGGTTTGTTGGCCTTGGGGTCGACGGAAGTACGCAGCACACCCCGAGTCAACATGATCGAGTCGGCGTGAGGCAGCAGTGGTTCGATGGTCTTTCTGGGCTCTTCTAAACCACTGGTAGGGCCGAGAAAGTAGCCATGGTCCACGGCGAGCATAACGGCTCGGCCGTCTTCAGGCGTAATGATCCGAGCTAAACGATTTGCCATTCCCCAATTCATAGACATTTCTCATCCTCCTTCGTTCTGACTTCAGAGTCAGCAAAACTTATCATAAAACAGCACGGGAATCTAAACGGTTTGAGAATTCAAAGACGAGCGGAGATAACGAAAAGCCAAGCTGCCGACAATGCATATTCCACCGATTAACGTCGCGCGCGACGGCAATTCCCCTACGATCAACGCTACCCAGAGTGGATTCAATACCGGTTCGATGAGCACGATCAGCGAAGCTTCTTGAACGGAAATCTGCTCTAACCCCTTTGAGAAGAGCCAATAGGGAATCCCCAGTTGAACGACTCCCATCACGGCGACGATCCAACCTTCCTTTAGGGACAGTGACAGCTCTGATCCAACCAACGGCAAGAGAATCAGACAGCAAACCAGGTTGTTGAGAAACGTCAGAGTGCCTGGATTGAACTCTTTTAGAAAGCGAAGGCTTACCATGTAGATCGAAAAGAGCAGACCGCTCAGCAGTGCGATCATGACCCCGGCAGCATCGGGCTGGCCGGCGCTCCCGGCGCAAATCACGGCGATCCCGAGCATACCCAACACTAGCGCGATCCAGCTCGCCCCGGTGATCTTCTCACCAAACAAGAAGTGGACGATCATAAAGACAAACATCGGCGCCGTGTACTGCAGGGCGATGGCATTGGCCGCCGTGGTAATTTTGTTGGCCGAAACGAAAGCGCTGATGGCCGCGGTATACGCAAGTGCTGCGACCAGCAGCGCAACCCTGGGGACAGCGATACTCCTTCGAACGAAAAATGCGAAAAATAACGACGCGAACAAACTCCGATAGAAAACGATGGTCAGCGGAGGGATAGAGAGAAACTTGATAAAGATGCCGGCGAGGCTCCAAAGCACTGCAGCGAATAGCAGGGAAAGCCTCGCACGGCGCAGATGTTGATCCGAAGCGGTGATCTCGTTAAAAGCCGTTGCGGGACGCGACACGCGAGATTCGAACTAACTAGATTGGGAAGCTTTTCCGCCGTCTTCGGAAACTACCGAGAGTTTTAACGGCACGCTAAGGTCGGCGGAAAGACGGATTGGAATTTCATACTCTCCGAGGGTCTTGATCGGCTCATCAAGATGGATCTTGCGGCGGTCGACATTGAGACCTTTTGCTTTTAGGGCTTTTTCGATTTGGATGTTGGTAACGGAGCCGAAGAGCTTGCCCTCCTCGCCGGTTCGCATCGGTATGATGAGCGAAACGCCGGCCAGCTCATCACCCACTGTTTGCGCCTGCCTCATGATCTTCTGCTTTTGATCGGCAACAAGTTTCTTTTGGTGCTCGAATGTTTTGATATTTTTCTTGTTAGCCACCAGCACCAAACCGCGCGGTAAAAGGTAGTTCCGTGCATAGCCATCGCGCACGCGGACGACTTCACCGATTTTACCCAGATTCGTGATGTCCTCTTTCAAAATAACTTCCATATTCTCCCCTCAAGACGCCTGGCTCGGATTCAAATTATTCTTTTTTAAACGGCGAAAATCACCCCACAGGTCAAACAAACCGAGAGCCGCGACTAATAGCGTAAAGATTTGTTGAAAAATGATGAGTATATAAGTCGCACTGCGCAGAAATCGAGGCACATTGTTCTTGTGGAAAAAAAAGGCCACGATGGCGAGCCCTTGAATAAAGTAGCAAACACCGGTCACTAAAAGAACGTTCACCGCAACGATCGTCACCACGTCGCTCGCCGGCACAAAAAAGGCAAATCCACACGCAATCAGCGCCCAAACCAACTGTTCCGGACATTTCCACTCCCGGAACGTCGCAACCGACAACCATTGAGCCCGCCGATCCGGGAACCGCTTCCATAGAAAAAGGATATTCAGCAGGACGACGAAACAAAGACTTACGAAAAGCAAGCCAGGGAGAAGCTGGAGCATTTGCTCGACGATTTCCGGGATCTTCTCTCTAAAGAGATTTAAACTCTCTTGGGGGAAGCCCATTTTTTCATGAACTCGTAAAGCAACCGTAAGGTTATCCGTTAGGCTGTCACGAAGATCTTGAGTCATGGCTCCCCAGGAGCCGTAGAAATGAAGCAATACGCCTGCGGCCGTCGCAAGCATCGCAGCTGCAACTCCTGTGACCAATAATTCGACGATGCGAAGCCGTCCCAACAGCCACAAAAGTAAACCGACCATGACCGCGAATACCGAATAAACAAATCCCAATGCTTCCCCCGCAAACACAAACAAGCTAATCATAGCCGCGACAAGGACCGCCACTCCCAAGCCTGCACCGTACTTGAGGCCGAATAAAAGTACCGGCTGGGGAACAAACGGTATCAGAATCACGCCCGCTGCAGGCAACAGGACACCGGCAATGAGAAGAAAGACCGTGGAGGCCAAGGCCAGAAAAAATTTGATGATGATTTCTAGCCGCTGCATATCAAAACGGTTGGCGAAGATAATTAACTATTGGCGGTGGTAAAGGGGAGTAAGGCGACGCTACGGGCTCTTTTGATCGCCGTCGTCAGCAGCCTTTGATGACGAGCGCAGTTGCCGGTAATTCGACTCGGAGTCATTTTTCCACGCTCAGTGACGAACTGCGAAATCATCCTCACGTCCTTGTAATCGATCCTCAGGGTTTTATCGGCGCAGAAACGACACACTTTACGCCGGAACATCGGCCGCCGACGAGGACCCCCTTTTTCGTCGTCTGTTCTCTCCCGATACGGCCTCGCGCCCATTTCTCTCTGTGCCATAGATTTACCTACCTCACTACCAAATAACGGCTGTCACCGCCCGTTGAGAAGTCATTAAGTCCGGGGTTCGGATTTTGCGGCTGCTGCCTCGGCGGGTGCTCGCTGCTCTTCCGAGTGGCTCTTCGCAGCAGGTTGGTTCTGGGTCTCTTCGTCAGCACGGACAGTAAGGTAGCGTAAGATACCATCAGTAAGCCGCAAGTTGCGTTCCAACTCCTCCACCGCTCGGGCCGACGAGCTGTATTGCAAAAGCGTGTAAAATCCCTTTGCCTGCTTGTCAATCCGATAAGCGAGATCACGCAGGCCCCATTCATCGACATGAGCGACAGTGCCTTCCTGCCCTTCGACGACTTTTTTGAACCTCTCAATAAATTCTTTCATCCTCGTCCCCTTTTCGGGATGCACCACGAAAAGAGTTTCATAAAGTGCCACAGTTCTTATACCCCCCACGACAATTTTTGTTCTGTATCATAAACACAGCCCCCTGGCGTTTACAATGAGCTTAGTGCGCACGGTTAAACTGTTCCATGGCCCGTTGTCCACCCTCCCGCAGCAAACATACCACCGCTTCAGAGGCCCGTGAAACTACCTCGTCGAGTTGCTCAATCTCCTGCAAGGTAAAGTTTTCCAACACGAAATCAACTGGGTCCATACTGTCGGACGGCCGCCCGATTCCTACACGGACTCTATAAAACTGGGCTCCCGCCAGGCTTTCCATAATCGAAAGGATGCCGCGGTGGCCACCTGCCCTTCCCGTGGGCCGGATCCGTATACGCCCAAACGCCAAGTCCAGATCGTCATAGATCACAATCAAATCTTCAGGTGCTGATCGGAAATGGCCAAGCAGAGCCTTGACCGATTCGCCGCTACGGTTCATGTAGGTCTGGGGCTTGACCAAGAGAACCCTTTCTCCATCGTTCGACCACTCGCCGACCAAGGCATCGCAGAGCTTTTTTTTGATCGTAACCTGGTTCCGCCGCGCAATTTGATCGACGATCATAAACCCTAGATTATGCCGCGTACGCGCGTACTTCTTGCCGGGATTCCCGAGACCCACGACGAGTTTCACTAATCGGTTCCTGAAGACCCTGGTGAAGCAACTGCTTAGCCTGGATTATTCATGCTCAGAAGAAAAACTACAAAGCTGTGTCGATCGAGCGGTGAGCCTGGAGGAGTGAAGGCACAGAGACGAACCGCTTCACTGTCGTCTTTGGCGCTTGGCTCGCCACTCGGATTTTTCCCAGGTGTTCGCTCCACAAACTCAGTTTGCAGGCCGCTCCAAATCACAGGCCCATTGCCTTCGCTCCGGAGGGCTCGCCCCTCGATCGCTGAATAATCCGCCTTAGGACTCCTCGCCACCTTCCTTTTGCTCTTCCGGCACCTCTGGCGCGGCTGCCACTCCCTCCGCTACTGCTGCGGCCGGAGTCGGAGCCTCTTCAACCGACGGCGGTACGACGGTCACTAAGGCAAAATTCGTTTCATAGATCGCGGTTACATCCTCAGGTATCTGCAGGTCTTCGATGTGAACTGCATCCCCGATATCCAGCGCGCTGACTTCGACGTTGAAAAATTCTGGTATATCCATAGGTAAACATTCGACTTCGACTTCGCGCACGATGGGTTGCAGGATGCCACCGCGGACAACACCAACCGCCTTGCCCACGAAGTGAAGGGGCACACGCACCTGGATCTTCGCCGTAAGGTCGACTTCGTAAAGATCCGTGTGAATAACATCTCCGGTGATCGGGTGGTATTGCATCTCCTTAACCAAAGCCACTTTGGCGGCCAATGCAGCTGATCCGGACTTCAGCCGGACCAAATGCGAACCTTCGAGTCCTGCGACACGGCTCGAAAATTCCCTCTTGTTAAGTTCCAAAGCAACCGGCGGAGTCTTGGGGCCATATAGAACACCGGGAATCTTTCCGGCACGGCGCAACCGGCGAGCCTGTCGTTTATTGCCCACTTCCCGCGCCTCGGCTTCAATTTCTAACGTTTCCAAAAGAACTTACCTCCTATTGTATCGTTACTCGGATCCGTTCAGACGAACAAAGAACTAATGGACTCTTCGTCGTGCGTGCGCCGAATCGCCTCGCCGATGAGATGAGCCACGGACAATACTTTGATCTTCCGACAGCGTTGCGCGTCAGCCGCTAAAGGAACGGTATTGGTAACAATCAACTCCTCCAGCGGCGATTCCTCGATGCGCTGAATCGCGGGTCCGGAAAGCACGGCGTGCGTACAGCAGCCGAGAATTTTTTTTGCGCCTTCCCGCTTCAGTGCATCGGCAGCCATCGTCAGCGTGCCGGCAGTATCGACCATGTCGTCGAGTAGGATCGCGATTTGATCTTTAACTTCACCGATGATGTTCATCTCCGCCACCACATTGGGGCCGACTCGGCGTTTATCAATGATCGCTAGTGACGCATCCAACCGCGTCGCAATGGCCCGTGCCCGCTCTACCCCGCCGGCATCCGGGGAGACGATGGTGACTTCATTATGATTCAGTTGTTTCTTCAAGTGCTGCAGCAAGACCGGCGTCGCATATAAGTTGTCCACGGGGATATCAAAGAATCCCTGAATTTGCCCCGAATGCAGATCGACGGTCAGCATTCGCGAAGCTCCTGCGGTCGTCATTAAGTTGGCGACCAGTTTTGCGCTGATGGGCACCCGCGGAATAACTTTTCGGTCCTGACGCGCATAGCCATAGTAAGGGACGACAGCCGTGATGCGCGTCGCGGACGCCCGTTTGAAAGCATCCAACATGAGCAAGAGTTCCATCAAGTTGTTGTTCCCAGGAGCCGACGTGGATTGCAAAACAAATACGTCTGCTCCGCGGACATTTTCCTTGATCTCGACCTTACTCTCACCGTCACTGAAAGTTTCCACGACCGCTTTTCCCAACGGGACCTTGAGGTACTGACTGATCTCCTCCGCCAAAGGCGGATTGGAATTTCCGGCGAAGATCTTCAGTTCGACAGTGTGCTGGCTCATGGTTTCGAAATTATTCCTTCGTCACCGTTTTCGCAACCATTTCGTGTTCAGCCCGCGGCTCCGATCGGCGCCAATTTTATCCAGTCCAATGGGTACTAAAATGAGTGGCGCCGTTCGCTCATGAACGGCGCCACTCAAAATCTAGCTCTATGGTACTGTCTTACCGGCCTATGGCTAAGAAACTGGCTGGGCGGGAAGGATTCGAACCTTCGATACCGGATCCAAAGTCCGGGGCCTTACCGCTTGGCGACCGCCCACCCCGAACTCCTACAAGAGCCGTTCAAGCGCCCGGGCATGATATCCGCTCATCCACTTCCGAGAGCCCTTTGGCTCCCCCCTTCAGCAACAACCTTCTGGTATTCCGCGATTATTTTCTCTTCGATCATCTTTCGAGTTTCGTTATTGATTGGATGAGCGATATCTTTGTAGGTCCCGTCTTTGCGTTTCTTGCTGGGCATCGATACGAAATACCCCGTGGTGCCGCGTATAATCTTGAGGTCTCGGATCACAAAACAGTGATCCAGCGTGATCGTTACGTAAGCCCTGAGTTTCTCTTCATCCACAGGAAAGACCCTAACCTCGGTAACCTGCATAGGGACCCCCTTTTGACGCAAGCCAGTTGCATATCTGGCAGTTGATTTTGACGGGCTTCTGTCGTGACTTATCTAGTTTAAAACACGCACTAAAAAAGCCTGAACCTCCCTCTCTTTCCGCAACCGGCGAAACGCTCGCTCCGCGCTTCGCTTTGATGGAAAAACACCGAACACCGAAGAGCCACTTCCCGACATAAGAGTTCCGACGGCACCTTGCCGAGCCAACTCTTCCTTGAGTAATCCGATGCGAGGATAACGGCCCATGGTAACCGTTTCAAGATCGTTGACGAGTAGTTTTCTGAGGTTCGCAGGACTCCCCAGCGAAAAATTAATGCTAGTATTTACAATAGCTTTTGTCAACTTACGGGGCAGGTTCCGATATACCCACGCGGTTGAAACCGGAAAATTTGGATAGAGAATGATGAGCCAAAGTGGCGGCGTTCCACGCAACGGAGTCAAGCGTTCGCCGATCCCACGTACCCGGGCAGGGACTCCTTTAACGAAGAATGGCACATCCGCGCCTAGAGCGGATGATATTTTTTCTAGCCGTTTCAACGTGTAGCCGAGGCGAAAAAGTCGGTTTAGACCGATCAACGTCGCTGCAGCATCCGTGCTGCCACCACCCAACCCCGCCCCGATAGGAATCCGCTTGTGAATGCGAATCTGCACAGACTCATTGATGCCCCTCCCGTTCAATACAAGTGACGCTGCTTTGTGGGCTAGATTTTGTCTGCCCTGAGGAACCAGGGGATCATCACAAGTCACAATTAAACGCTCCTTCAGCCCCGTCTTTTTTCCGATCTTTCCCCCTTTATTAATAATGATCTCGTCGTAAAGCGATACCGGAAGCATAAGGGTGTCAAGCAGGTGGTATCCATCCGCTCGCTTACCCACCACGCGTAGCCGCAAATTGATTTTCGCCGGTGCTCGAATCTTCACGCGCCATTAGGTACCATAGCTTTTTCTCAATTGCGAAGGACCGTTTGAAATGAAATTTGAGACGGCAAACTTTTTGTCCGTCGCGTGGGAGGCGGGCGCGGCGGCAGGCACTTTGATTCGCGAGCATTGGCAAAAGCCAAAAAGCATTGATTACAAGGGCGCCATCGACTTAGTCACTTCAGTGGATCGGGAATGTGAGCGGCGAATCGTTGAAGTGTTACGAAACCATTTTCCCAACCATTCCATTCTCGCCGAGGAAGAAACCGATTGGGTTGGAACTCAAAGCCATCACCGCTGGATCATCGATCCGCTTGATGGAACGACGAACTTTGCTCATAGTTACCCGCAGTTCTGCGTTTCCATCGCTCTGGAATGCGATGGCGAAGTCATCCTAGGTTTGGTTTACGACCCCTTGCGGGGCGAGTGCTTCAAAGCGGTCAAAGGTGAAGGGGCTACTCTAAACGGCGGCTCCATACGGATTTCTGGGGTGAAGGAGTTGGATAAGGCGCTCCTCGCCACCGGCTTCCCCTATGATCAACGTGAAAGAGCAGATTTCTATCTGAGCTTTTTCAAGGCGTTCATGACCCGCTCTCAGGGCATCCGGCGTAACGGCTCGGCGGCTCTGGATCTTTGCTATGTGGCTTGCGGTCGAGTAGATGGATTCTGGGAACTGAAGCTTCGCCCCTGGGACACGGCGGCGGGCGCCCTGATTGTTGAGGAAGCCGGCGGCAAGTTGAGCGACCTATCCGGGAATAGGTTTTCCATCTGGGGAGAGGAAACTCTCGCCTCCAACGGCGCCATTCACGATGAGATGGTCAACGCTGCGCTGGCCGCCACAGTCCCGCGCAACTCGTTGACTCAATCCTAACCCGGTGATACTACAAGTTTCACCGCGCCCGTAGTGAAAAGGATATCACGAGGGTCTCCGGAACCCTAAGTCCGAGTTCGATTCTCGGCGGGCGCACCAGCCAAACGCTCGCTGATACAATCCGTCAGCAACCCTGGGCAGCGTTGGTATCCGACAACGGCGAGAATCTTGTACAAACCACGTTCAGGACGCACGCGCAGCCATCACGCTTTGTCGCGCGCCTTAAACCGTGATGGTCCGATGTGGAGGAATGAGATCATTGGGTAGCGGTTAGTCGAAATGATTCCTGTGAGCCCACTGAGTCCAAAGAGTCAAATCTTACCTTTTGCACGCAATCCTTGGAGGCGTGCCAAAATCAGATCCCCGAGATTCTCCGCCGGAAAATGATCCGGGACTGCCACCGGTTCGGCTCCGAGATTTGCGAGGCGCTCGTTGAGTGCCACAAGGTCAGAGCGCGTCTGGCGGTACTCGTCCATTTGGCTTCGGCAATTCAGAATGCTCTGGTCAATATGGGCCAAGCAATCCTTAAGAATGGACCTTTGTTGCTCCGACTGACTTCGCAGTCGTTCGACTTCTTGTTGAACAACCTGCTCCGCCACGGGAATGACTCCTTCTTCGATTTGCGTCTGCATCTCATACAGCGCCCGCATTAGCCTCTCGTAGGCCTGCTCCGCTTTCATCAAGTCTTTCCCAAAACCGCCGGCCGCACCACTTTCATCTAGACTTAGGCTTAGGCTAGACTATTGATGAGGAAATAGTGCTTCTCAACCAATCGAAGGTGGCTTTGCGTTCATGAAGCGAGCCGTACAGTGCTCGATATGACCTCGGGGAAAGCATCGTAGTACGGCTCCGAGGAATGATTGATTACTTTCCGGCCACAGCACTCGCTTTCGAGTCACCGTCGCCGTTGTCCGATAGACTCATCGACTTGCTGGACACTAGTTCCAGGACATCGTTCCTGCTGAATCTCCAACTCCGGCCGATCCGATTGCCTGGAATCACTCCCCGCTCAGCCAACTTATAGACGGTCTTAAGATGGATCTTGAGCAGAGCGGCCACTTCGGACGGGGTCATTATCTCTTCCATCCGTTTTGTTCTCCTTCCAACACTTGAAGTACTGCTATTTTCCTATCAAGATCACAGGGGAGCACAACCCGTGCCAATTAGCCCAAGACCGCCCCCGTAATACCTAAGACACCATAATTCCAAAGAATTCCATGGCGGGTAGAGAACTCTAGGTAAGCACAATAAAGCGAAGCGAACCGCCTGACATGGACAAAATTGGCCAATCATTACGGTTTTCGGCCAGTTGATAGGGTTGCTATTCCGCTAGGCAAGGCCGTCACTCCCAGTTTACAACCCGGATTGAAGGGAGAGTAACGGTCTATGGGAGCGCTAATCTTGTCTTACATTCGCTCGGGCATGCCGTGCTTGCACGGCGGCAAGTTGTTTCTCCCACTTCGCAGAAAATCGCTTTCGCGTATCGCTGCCGATCTGACTGACATCGGGGAATCGATCACGCCATTCATAGGGACGAGTTGCCTCGATGATCATTCGTGAGTTGTGGCCCTTCTGACCGGGAGGAATGATGGGATCGAGGGGACCACTCCAGGTACGGCGCAGTATATCAACCGAGGTGGCAGGATCCGAGCGCGTGGCGATAGCCCAGACCACTTCATTTAGATCGGTGATATCGATGTCCTCGTCCACAACGACCACGTACCGGCCCAGATAGGCGCCGGCATGGCACTGGCAAGCCACTAGAGCAGCCTGTTTTGCATGGCCCGGGTAACGCTGTTTGATCGCCACCACGATCATGAATCGTTGCGCCGGCGGAGGGAGATAAACACCACGGATGTCCGGAACGCCGGCCTGCTCCATGCCGTTCCATACTGTGGCCGCCCGCAAACAGGACCGATACATGCCGTGAATAGTTGGCTTGAAAGGCGCAGCGCCACAAATGATCGGATCGTTGCGATAGTATAGAGCCTTCACTCGCACGAACGGCTCGGCGCGCTGGGCGCTGGCATAATAGCCAGGCCACTCGCCAAACGGGCCTTCTGGCAACGATTCCCCAGGAATGATTTCTCCCTCGATGGCGATTTCAGCTGTGGCTGGAAAGCGCAGTCCGGTTAACGGCCCTTCCATAACTTCTATGGGCTGACCAAGCAGCCCCCCGGTCCACTCATATTCGTTAACTCCGAAAGGAACGGCCTGAGACGCCGCGATGAACAGTAGCGGATGTTGGCCGAACACCATTGCAACCGGAAAGGGCTTTCCCGCTCGCATCGCCTTCTCGTAGTGCATTTTGCCATGCTTGCCCGGAGAGATATAAAGACCCACCTTGTCCTTGTCGTGCAGCATCACTCGGTAACAGCCCACGTTTTCCACGCCGGTCTCAGGATCGCGCGTGATCACGAGATGAGCGGTTCCGAGGTAACGGCCACCGTCGCCTTCATGCCAACGCGGCACCGGAAACTTGAGCAGATCAATCTGGTCGCCCCGCTCGACATTTTCCATAACGGGACCGGTGGAGACGATTGTCGGTTTGATCGGCTGAAGCGCCCGTAACTTCGCCCGCAAAGCATCGATCAACGGAATCGTCTTCAGATCTGTCGGCAGGTTCAGTGTCAGCGCAGTACGTTCCAGAGTCTCGAGCATATTGGCGAGAACACGGCGATTGGGATCGTAGCCGGGAACTGACTCAAACATGACCGCCGGCGGAGACGACAGCCGCTCCAGGATGATCTCGGTCAACGCCCCGATCTCCAGGTCCCAGTCAGCACCGGAGATGTGCTCCAACTGTCCCAGCGCTTCCACATTGTCGAGCCAATCACGAAGGTCGCAAGCATTCGCCGCTTCATTTGTTTTCATTTCAGGCTTCGCCATACAGAACCTCCCTCAATCAGGTACAGGCATTACTCTGTTAGATTCACGGTACTGGCATGGAACAACTCTTCCGGCGCAATTTTTCTCGCGCTGATTCCTTGAGCGTAGCAATACAAAAGGAACTTATCGAGCACGTGCCGATTTGCCTCCAACCCGTAAGCCCAGGGGTCGGTCTCAAACACTTTTCTCTCTTCGTCGAGAGTTTGGTTCGGCCAAGCTTCGACGAGGCTGGGAATCGCGCGGCGCCAGCGCTGCGCCCAACGCTTTGATTCTGAGAAAAGGCGAAACAGTTCTGCTGGCAATTCCGGATGTCTTTCTGCTAAGTCCTTTTTTAACGCCATGACGTGCATAATCGGCAGGATTCTTGTCTTCTGAAAATAGTTCGCCTCGACCTCGCGAGGGTTTTCGAACAATCTTTTGATCTGATGGTTTGCCAACAGGAGAGTGAGCTGAGCCTCCGTCACGCCAAGCGCATCGACCTCGTCGTCAAACAAAGCTCGACAGGCGCGCTCCGAGGTATCCTTCCCGTTGCTCTGGATCCATTGAATGGCCGAACCGTCGCGCGGCGCCACGGCAGCACCAGGGTCGGAGTCATCCCAGTGATGCATGGAAATGACGTACCACTGGGTATCCTTTGCTGACACGCCATATTCATCGACCAGCGTGCCGCGGATCCAGATTGCCGCGGTCTGCACCCAGCGCGGAAAGCCGATTCTCTTTCCCGTCAGCTCCGCCGGACTTTTGATGCCCGAGGCTTTTCGGCAAAAGATAAACCCATGCCGAAACATCCGGGATGGAAAAACCGGAATCCCAATGAAGTCCGCTTGATCCCTCGAGGTGTAGTAGACCAGTTCGCCAAGAGACATCTCCGAGACGTCATATTCTCCCTTGAACATCCCCGCGAACATTAGAGGAACATCTTCAGTCTCGATGATATCGAAGTCGAACCCCGGTATCCGCATCTGACCGCGCAGGATCGGTAGCACGCCGTCATAGGCGCGGCTGGCGAGCTTAATCTTTAGGGGAGGAGCCATCGACAGTTTGATGATCCGGGTCGGTACGAGTGAGCCGGCATGAGATTTTAGTTTTCCGCCTCTTCCCGATAGAGCTGAAGCCCTTCCATCACAGGTCGATCATTGATGGAAAAGAGAATCGACTCGTCATCCGCAAGATTCTCGTGAGAATGCCACTGCCAAAGCGGAATGACAAAAGAATCACCCTGCTTCCATTCGAGGTGACCTTCTCCTACCGCAGTCCGACCCCGTCCTTTGAAAACGTGGTAGAGCGCCGTGCTGGTGTGTCGATGGCTCTTGGTTTTCTCTTTAGCTTTAAAAAGCTGAATCTCACACGACATCGTCGGGTACGTGAATCCAGCCGTGACCGGATTAACGTAGCGCAGCAGTGCGCCTTCGTAAGGATCCCGGTCGCCGTCGCTTATGGTCTTGAGCGCTTTGTAGGTCTCCTTCCAGGCATAACGAAAGGGAACGCCGCGCAGATGGTCCTTGTTTTCCTTCGGCGAGCGCACAAACCCCAGACGGTTGAGGGACTCACCGGTTTGGCGGGTAATCGGCTGTTCATCTTTTTCGTAATCCTCAAAGAACAAAACATTCAAAGACTGGATCAGCGGTCCATCCAGCCCGTCGAGCCAGATAATGGGATCTTCGGATTCGTTGTGGTGATCATGCCAGGTCCAATTGGGCGTGAGGATTAGGTCGCCTTCTTCCATGGGAAATTTCTCGCCGTCGACTGCGGTATACGCCCCTTTCCCCTGCACCACGAAACGGATCGCCGCCATGTTATGGCGGTGCGCCCGCGCAACCTCGCCGGGATTTACGATAGAAAAGGTGAATTGAAGGGTATGAGAGGTCGACTTGATTGGAAGATGGGGACTCACGAGCCGGATCGCACGACGTTCCGCCTGTTCGATACCGATGGTCTCGCTGGCCTTCAACAAGCCGTCAAGGAGCGGTTCCCACTTCCAGAGATACGGCGCCTCGGACGAATGCGACGGAACACGCGTCTTCCAAAAACCGGAGAGTTGGTTTTTCTCTAATTCGCTGTCCAGCTCGGCAAGCTTCATCGGCTTTCTCCTTTACCATCGAAATCAGGATACTTTCGACATCGCATGAGCCATCCCGCCGAAATAGGCGCGATGGAGATCCATCGATTCTTTGGCGGTATCGAGAACGTCTTGTTCCCTGCCGGGTACAACGTATTTCTCAAGCACGTCAATAAACATGTCCGAGTGTTTCACATCGGCCTTGCTGTGCGCCGTAAAATTAGGCATCTGTCCGTCGCTGAAGTTCAGATCCCGCTTCCAGATTTTGTAAAGCCGGGTGCAATTACCGCCGCCGAGGTCGCCCAGCAGCCGGTCGTCGTTCGTCCATTCCGCAATGGTCGAAGCGGCGATCGCTTCCTGCCACGACCGATTCCGTGCGATCCAAAACCAGCCATAAATCGCCGCCTTCGTGGTTGGCAGAGCCTCAGCATTGAGAACTTGCTCCACGCTGAGTCCCAGCTCCTTTCCCTGGCGAAAAATTAGATCCAGATGGCCGGCTTTCGAGTGCTCGTCCTCGACCAATTCTTCGTGCTCGTGCTCCATGATCCGTTGCTTGACCTCGAACTCCGGGCAATTCGCCGCCACCTGGGGCCAAAAATTTCTGCGCTGGCGGACGTAAATACCCAACTGCAACAGATAAATCCTCGCCCGCTCCGTCGTCATCTCAATCGAGTAGAAATGTTGCATCTCCGGCGAAAGAAACAAATCCCTAACGCAATCCCCCAACTTTTGTCGCCATTCTTGTGGTTTCATGAACTTACCTCCAGGTCGAACCTGACTTAGATGAAAACTTCTCACGTATCCAAATTCCACTCGCTCCCTTAGCAGTAACCGATCCCTCAAATCCTTGTCAAGGAGCCCTGGAGCCCGATGCCTCTACCACAAAATCCGCGTTGCCCAGATACAAGTCAGCGCTTATGGTAAACGGATGGTCTAGCGGCCGGACCTCAGGCTGAAGCAGAATACTCTGATATACTTTTTCCGGAATCGATCGACTGGGAGAATTGCCGTCGACTCGCTCGGGCATTCGACCAGCGGATATGTGGTCTGCATGAGCGAGCGGCGCAATCGCCACAGTCGAATGGTGGAAATCAAACCTGTCCGAAGGTCTTCCGCCAAACGTGACTACATGCTTAGCCCAATAGACTTTCCAAAACTTTCCGCGACACGAAGATCTTGGATGAGATTTCCTTTGAAGCCGCCGACGGTGAACTTTGTGTTCTAGTGGCCCGCAGTCTCTGAATTCGAAGGCGTGAGCAAGGCCAACGGAAAACTCTGAAAAGCGCTCGCGAGACGTAAGAGTTTTCTCTGTTTCGAAAGAACTTTTAGCTCTTCGCCCGTAAGGATATTAAGCCAGCATTCGGGAGCGTCCTGGGGCAGCACGAGGGCACTGGAACCCCATGTCTCCTCACTTAAGGGCGGCCGTTCTGCTTTGAGGAGTTTCGTGATCAGCCGCGGTACCGCCACCACAGCCCAGGCCTGACCCTTCTGCCGCGCAAAAGCGCAAATGCGATCTCGGCTTCCATCAGAAGCATCGATTGGGATATAGTTTCCTTCTTCAAACAGAGACCTTTGGGAGCGGCGGAAACTTAAACCCTTGTAGGTTACGTAGAGCTTGATCTTACCGTCGACCCAACGGGTAAGCAGATCTTGAATCAGCGAAGCACGGTCTTCTTTCTCCCGCTGCCTTAGTTCTTCGAGCAGCTTTTTCCGTTTGGCGAAGTCCACCGGTCGGCGGTTATCGGGATCCACCAGGCTAAAGTCCCAGAGTTCGGTCCCTTGATAGAAGTCCGGGACTCCAGGCGAGGCGATCTTTAGAAGCGTCTGCGAGAGAGCGTTCAACATGCCCGGGTAGGCGACCCTCCGATGGAAGCGCATGAAGTCGCTTAGAAACCTATTCTCCGGCTCGGCAACCAGCACCTCTTTCACGAACTTGTCCATTGCGCGATCGTAAGCCTCATTTGGGTTAACCCAGCTGGTGTGGACTTTGGCTTCCTTGATGGCTTTCTGCATATATGCGGCCATGCGCTCCCGAAAATCGTCAAACTCCTCGGCAGTACACGATTCAGGAGGCCAGGCACCGACCAGGGCCTGGTAAAACAGGTATTCATCGTTGCTGTCGGGCGCAAGCTCGGCATCCGCTTCTGATTTTTTGTCGGCGTTGAGTCTGCTCCAGCGTTCCAGGGCTGTGCCCCATTCCGCAGGGATCTCAGACAGCACGTTAATACGGGCTCGAACATCCTCGCTGCGCTTGGTGTCGTGGGTTGAGGTGGCGAGCATCGAGTGAGGCCAATGCCGTTGGCGGTTGGCGTTCTCGCGATGAAACGCCTCCACCGACAGCCCGAACTGCTCGGGGTCGCCTCCCACTTCGTTCAACGAGGTCAAGCGGTTATATGCGTAGAATGCCGTGTCCTCCACAGCCTTGGCCATCACCGGTCCGGTAAGTTGTTGAAGCTCCATTACAAAGTCGATCACCTGTGGCCGGTCCTCGGCACGAAAATGTTGCAGGTTTCCAAGCAGCAGTGTGTCCTGGATAAAGTCGAAGAGCGCCCGTGCCGTCCGAGGGTTCCGCCTCTTGGCCTCTGCCACGGCGGCCGCGATATATTTCTGGTCTCTTTCTGACACCGCGCCCGTGGTCGCATTGTTGTAGGTACGATAGACGGCAAGACAGGCAATGACCTCGCGAATAGCAAAAGTGAGGCTGTTGAGTGTGAAGTCTCGATAGTGACGGTTTCTCTCGGAGATGCGATCGAGTTGATGGCTCAGGGAGTTGATCTCGCTGGCCAGGGAGATCAACATGATCATTTTTTTGGTCGAGTTGATCAGATTGCGAAAGTCTATTTTTCTCCCGATGAAGTCTCTATAGATTTTGTCAACGGCTTCGCGGTTGGCAGCCTCGACGAAGATGCCGTTGACGTTGTTCAACAGGTCATAGCCGGTTGTGCCATAAACCGCCCAATCCTCGGGCAGCGATTCTCCTTTTGAGAGAATCTTCTCGGCTACCACATATAACGGCCAGGGAGGCGCCTGCATGCGGCTTGGATTCAGTGGTTGGATCGTCTGCGAGGCATAGCTTTGCTGGAGCTGGCGGAAATAAGCCGCCGGGTCCCAGAGGCCATCCGGGTGATCCACACGTAGGCCGGTCGCTTTTCCCTCCGCAAGAAACCGCAGAATGAGCTGGTGAGTAGCCTCGAAAACCTCGGGTAATTCCATGCGAATCGCCGCCAATTCATTGATGTCGAAAAACCGGCGGTAGTTGATCTCTTCCCCGGCGACCCGCCAGAAGGCGAGGCGATAAGGCTGTTCTTCAATCAATCTATCGAGCAGATCAAAACTCTGGGGCTCGCCCGCCGTGCCGTTGAACTCCCGCAGGGCCGTGTCAATGGCGCTTCTCACTGGAGGGCTGGCCTGGACGAGCGAGGCGATGCGCCGCTTGATAATCTCTTTCTCCCGATTACGTTCTTCGAGCTTTTCCGGGTTCGATTCGGTACGCAGCGGAAGGTAGCTTATGGCGGTCAGGATGCTCTGGAGCTCCTGCAGCGACTCATTGTCTTTTCCCAAGGTTTCCGCCAAGGAGTCGAGCCGATGTCCAAGGATACTGCTATAGCTGTGCGGCGCCAACGGAAGCTTGGTGTCGTAATAATAGATGGAAAAGGCGCCGTCCTCATAGGCCAGCCGTAGTTTGCCATCTTCCAACACGTTGCCATACTGGTCCTCCAGGATAGGGAGCAGCACCTTATTTTCCAGCTGCGGATTCACCGGGTGCCAGTCGATGTCGAAGTAGTCCGCGTAACTGGAGCTGGGGCCGTTCTCAAGGACATCCATCCACCAAGCATTGCAGGTTTGGCCGATAACCATGTGATTGGGCACTATGTCAAGAATAAGCCCGAGGCCGTGCTTGCTTAAGGTTGAGGTGAAAGCCTCGAAATCATCCTCGCTGCCCAACACAGGGTTCAAATGATTGTGATCGCAGACGTCATAGCCGTTGTCGCTATCGGCGGGAGTCTTGAGCAGGGGCGATGCGTAACAGTCGCTGATCCCGAGGTCATGGAGGTAGGGCACGATGGCCTTGGCATTGACGAATTTAAAAGCGCGGTTGAACTGAAGCCGGTATGTGGCCGTAGGGATACGCATAGAATTTTTCTATCAGGTTGGACGCCTGCTCGCCAGCATCGTCGCGATCCGCGAGAGGCTGAAAAATCCCACCACGTCCGTGACCGTCGTGAGAATGATCGAAGACGATTGCGCCAGGTCTTGGCCGCAGGCGGCGAGAATCATGGCAATGATCGGGCCGGATGTATCCATGGCGATCATCGAGATGATCATCGATCGGACAGCGATTATACGCTGGCAGGTATCTTCCTTTGCCGATATTCCTATCGCTCGCCAACCCTTCGCCGGCCATAGTCGCGAGAGACGTTTGGCTCCGCACGGTTTAGTTCAACCCGTTTATTCCCCTTTGCTACTGTCGGGATTATTCCGGAACTTGCTTGCTTCAGGCTTTGGGGATAAAAGGCTGTACGTTAGATTTCAATCGGAGGGGTTATGCGCTTCTTTGCCGTATTCCTAGCCCTATCGCTCACGGCCTGTGCCACCCGGCCAGTTTCCATTTATCAGGCGTCCGCAGTGCCGTCCTCCCGTATCCTGGCACCGCAGTGGTTATCTCAAGCCCAATACACGGGCAGCCTCATCATCAAGCGTGACACTGGTTTCATGGGTTCGGCTTGCACAATTCGGGTGTTCGTAGATACGGTGCCAGTTGCAGATCTCGCACCATCGGAAAAGGTCGAACTTTTCGTTCCTCTCGGTGAGCACGTTGTCGGCGCTACTCCGACCGGCACTCTTTGTGGTGGTGGCACTTCTGAAACAGCAGTTGTTATTCGTCCTGAGAGTCAAAAGATTCTGCGTATTGCCAGCGGTCAGAGCGGGGACATTTACCTTCAGCCAAGCGCGTTCTGAATCCGGTGCGGTGTTTGGCGATAAGTTTTCCATCTGTTTTTGTCCGGCTGGGTTGCCGCGCAGAAGGATCGAATTCAGAAAGAATCGCGGCTCGCGCGTATGGGAAGAGAAGTTGAAGATTTGATAGCGAGCGGAGTAATCACCGCGAGTCGAATGGTGGAGGCGGGGGAATCGCATTGCTGATGTAACCACTTGCCACACCGCGATATTTTCAGTTCAAAAATTCCCTGTTGCCCCCACGGTTGCCCGAAGGTGTGAGAATCTGTAGTTAGACAACATGGGATGTGAGCAACGAGTCAGATGACACTTGGAGTTTTTGTGGCAGAAGGCTAGCCCTCCTAGCTTTCAAGTCATCTCCGGCGGAAATAACGCTACGCACTTGCAGGAATTGAAAATGTAAGTCTCAGCGTACGCCAAAATCTGCGCTTTCCTCCCTTCCATAGCACCTGCCAGGCAGACCCAATTTCGCATCTCGTGTTGTCCCGACGCTCGAAGTTTATCGGGATCCAGATTTCTCCACTGGTCGTATCGACCAGCCTTTAGTTGTTCATAGTAGTCGCGATCGGAATCCACATCACCCCACAGAAAGCCATGCATGTTGGTGAGAGAGGCATGGGACCAACTGGACGAACCGATTATGCATGCGCGGTAAGGGCTCGCTGCAATAATCTCCGCCACCGCCTTCCCCAAATCGTAACAACGCCATACCGGGGGAGCCTGTGGAGGCAAGACGCCTCCTTCAGCCAGGCTTTTGTCCACTTCCGAGCGTTCGGGCAGGCGTCCAATCCATTCGTTCGCTCCCAGAGAGGGCATGCGCATGTCTTCCCCATAGCAGTTGACCTGGAACGGAATTAGAGGATAAGGAAATCCCTTCCTGTCCCAGTCGAGGTAATCTAAAGTGAAAGTGAAGGCGTGCCCCAGGCCGGTGGAGTGATGGAACTGGGACGACCAACTTATGTCAAACCCCTTGTTGACAAGTTCTCCGGCCAGTACGGTTCCTATCTTTTTGCTACCTTCGATTCTCGACTGCTGGGGGGGACGTTCCATTGGAATGCCGAGGTTTGACACACCCGTGTTCAGAATTCCATTGGGCCCGATTTCATAACGACGCCCGCCTTTCCCGCCACCGATCTCGAATTCATCGAACGCGTAGACACAAAAGGGCGGTAGAATATCCTCTTTGAAATTCTCGTACTGATCATCTCCGAACATCAAAACAAAATCCGGATTGAACTGGTCCAGAGCCTGCCGCGCCGCGCGAAACCCGCTGATCACTTCTTCACGGTGTCGCCGCGCAGCGGACACTCCTTCGTCTTTCCCCCATTCCGCTCTCATCTTCGCCGGCCAGTTCTTCGGATCCCTGAGGGCCGCGGGAGTCTTTGCGTTCCTCAGGTTGATACGAAAATAACAGTTCGCCATAGTCTCGTCGGTAAACCGCATATGTGGGCCGTGGGGGCACCCGATTCCAAGAATCTCGGCCATGATCAGCCTCCTCGTCACTCTAAACCCGATCCTGAAAAAGCCACCAGCTCCGCTCTCAGTCGCTCAGACCTCCTCACGTACTGGAAGTACGCACCGGGCCTTCGCTCCCTCCCTCGGGCCTTGCTGGTAGCCTTTTCCAGCATCCTGCTATATGGCTTCCTCCATTCGCGCGGAGCACAATCGTGGTGCGAAGGGCGACCTTTACCCGCCTGCCGATGGACCACCGCCAATCTCGAAACCGCCCTTCTAGTCGGTAAAGCTTTTACCCCTCATTCGAACAAAAGTGTCGCTTTGGATACTCGTCTGTGAAACCCCGGCCGATCTACCTAGCCCTCTGTCCTGCACCACCATACATCTGTTACAAATCGCGCCGTTTACCCTGACTATTCTCTCATACCGACACGGCCCCCGAGACTCCGTGCAATAAGAGCCGCGGTTCCGACAAAGACAACTATCAGCACACCCATCACCGTTGCCTTTTCAAACTGGCCTTCTGTAGCGAACTCAAGCATCAGCAAGGAAAGTGTCCTGGTCTCACCCGTCGCTAGAAGCACGACCGTACTGATATCCCGGACGGCCGAAATAAACACTAGCAGTCCCACAGTAACCAACGCCGGGAAGAGCAACGGCACCAGGATACGGCGGTAGGTAGAGAACCATGACGCGCCCGACACTATCGATGCCTCCTCCAATTCACGCCCTAACTGCAGCATCACACTTTTAATGACCTGTGTTCCTATAGGCATACTCTTTATGATCATCGCGATCATCAGGATGTAGACGGACCCATACAGCGGGATAAATATTCTTGTGCCAAGAAAAGTCCAGAGGAGCGCGATTCCCAGAAGAATCCCCGGGATGGACCAAGGAACCCAGGAGAGGAAATCAAGGACCCCCCTGAAAGTAAAACTTGTCTTCACAATGACATAGGCAATCAGTGAATACAGGAACACGCCGACCATCGCACTGCCCAGCGCTACTACGAGAGTATTCCATAAAGAGCGCACTATCACGGGATCTTGAAGTACCTGGCGCCAATTATTTAGGGTCCAGGGATCGCTGACGTCAAAGAAGCCAAAAAGCTTCATGAAGGTCCCCAGCGCCAGGAAGATGGTTGGAACCACCGTTACGATCAATGCCAGTAGTACTACCAAGACAAAGACAAAGTTCTTCCATCGACCCAGTGCGGTGCGGCGAAGGTTAAAGCCGCGACCAGTCACAGTCGTGAACTCCTTGCGCCCAACAACAACGCGTTGGAAGCATAGCAGAACCAGCAGCACGGCCAGAAAAGTCGAACTCAAGGCCATCGCCGGAGGATATTCCGACGGTTCTGCAATGACGAGGTCGAGAATTTTTGTCGAAAAAACTTGGATCCCAACCGGCACTCCCAGGACCAGTTCAATTTCAAATGCCTCCAGGGAACGGATAAGTCCTAAAATGGTAGCCACCAGGATAGCCGGCATCATGACCGGAATAATGATACGAATGAGCGTGCCTACCGCACTTGCACCAGACACTCGGGAAGACTCTTCCAAGGCCGCATCCATATTTCTGAACGCTGGCGCCAGGAGTAACACCTTGACTCCGATGGTCGACGAGGCAAGATGCGCCCAGACAATTCCCCAAAACGAATAAATGTTAAACGGCGGCTCGCTAATAAACGGGAGTTTGAGCAGCCACTGATTAACCAAGCCGAACTTGGGGTCGAGCAACAGTATCCATCCTATCGTCACAGGTAACGCGGGAAGAAAAAAGGAAAGCCAGAACATGAACTCGAGTGGGCCACTGAGAGGTATATCGGTGCGTGCAAGCAGCCAGGCGAGCACGATACCAAGGATCAGGGCGATGAACTGGCGGGCTAACGCCAAGGAAAAAGTATTATGGATAGCGGATAGTATGCCGGGAGAGCTGAAGGCCTCCCGCCATCCTTGAAGACCATAAATCATCGGTTCGCCCGGCTTCGAGAGCTGAAAACTGTTCAGGATCATCAAGAAGAGGGGGACCAGAACTACAAACGCAACTATCCCCAGGAGCAAACTCATCAGGAGTAAGGATCCATTCAACTTTTCCTGAAAGATTACGCGTTCCGGCGCCGCGGTTCTGTCCATGCCGTGGACCCTCGAAGTTTACATAGGTTGCTTGAATCTCCCGCTGGCGAAACGCCAACAACCGTTGGGGAATTCAACCGCCAACCGTACGCCATGCACCCCCTCTAATGCTCCGCTTCAATCTGGTAAGAGGCTACGCGCGCTTTTCGTTGCCGCGTTCGCCGCTGCCTCATTATCTGCCGAGATCTGCTCCACCTTGTTCCACTGTTCGAGAGATAGTTTCTCCTTTGCCGCTATAGCTCCGAAGTTGGCCGTCCATTGGGTGTCCACGTCCCACCGACGACTGGGCTGGCTCACTTCCTTTGTCCAGACTTCCTGTCCTTCTTTGCTGAGCAGCCAGTTGACGAACACCTTGGTGGCATTGGGGTGAGGGTGATTCTTAATGATCGCCAAAATTCCCGACCCGGCCGTGCCACAGGTTCCTTCTTTGAAGATAGGAAGCGCCTTTAGAGGTATACCGGCTTCGACAAAGGAGCGGAACCCATAGTAATTTATGCCAATGGTCACGGCCAGTTTCTCCCTGGCAAGCGACTCTGCCAATACTCGCGGATTTCGGGAGAGCTGGAGGTCTTGGGTTACAAGGCGCTTCAAGTAGTCCTCGCCTTTGTGTTTCCACAGGAATTCCCAAGCTTGCGCGCCTGCGCCGGGCTGGCGCGGATCGTACCAACCAATCTTTCCTTTCCATTTTGGATTGAGGAGATCGTCATAAGAGCGAAGCTCCTCCGCGCTCGCAGATTTTGTGTTGTGCCAAAAGTTAGAGACCAAAAAGGCTGAAAAGGTATAAGTGAAGCGCTTCTCCTTGTCGATAGCCATATGTCCGCCCCACCAGTTTTTAGGCTCCTTAACCTCAGGAAGAACGAGATTGGGCTCAATCGGATCGACAATGTTTCCTCCAACGAAGCCGGTGATCATGGACCCGGCACCCCCGATGTGGATGTCAAAGTAACGCACACCGGCTTGAAACTCGTCACTGATCCTTCTCAGCATCTTTGAAGCAGTGCCCGGGAAAAGTTCCAGATTGATGCCTGGAAACCGCTGTTCGAACACCTCCTCCAGTTGCTTCCTCAATTCAGAACTAGCAGGAATGGAAACCACAACCTTGCCCTCTTTCTTGCCCGCCTCCACAACCTCCTTCCATTTATCCTGCGAAGCCCCCCAACTCTTCTGGGAGAAGCCTAAAAATAGGATCGCCGCAGCGGTGACACAAACCACCATCTTGTGTCGTTTATATGAACGGACCATAGAAAGCCCTCTTTCTTTAGAATGGGATTTACATTAACTCGACGAATTTGTTTTTATTCTTTCATTCCGTCGATTGGATCGCTCGTCCGCGCATTCTTCTCGAAATATTTACGTAACTGGACGATGGAGCTGTCGGGTCTAAAGAACTGCTCTGGCGCCGAATAATCCAGGTGCTCCACGATCCACTTATCCTGTCCCTCGTTGAACCACTTGTGAAAGACCCAACGATGCCATAGCCAGTATTGCAGTCGAAACGCGAGCGCTTTCAATCCATGAAACCTGCCGGCCAACATCTGAAAGTTGCGGGTGTGTTTTGCATCGATCGGGATCGAATATCGGATATGGCTATAATAGCTATAGTGGTTCACGATAAGGCATGGAAGGCGGACGCCTGCAATCATAGGTGTGCCCTTGGGGCCAAACTTTTTGCGAGCTTTGGCCAGCGCTTTTCGCAGCCAAGCGTGACGCGGCCAGAGGCCAAAGCCCGGATAATTTGCCTCAAAGCCGAAAGGACCCCGGCGCCGTTGAATCAGGTATTTACCTTCTACCTGACTTTCCACCTTCCCGGCCCATGCCGGCGGCAGGTTGAACTGAGTTCGCCAGCGGAGGCTGTACCTATGGACGTATGTAGCGTGGGAGGCGTCGTACCCGTTTTCAACCGCAGGCCGCCAATTACTGTTCCAGACGGACGTGACGGCCTCAAAAACGTATTCCGGTTTTAAGAGTTCTTCCGGAACGTCTTCCTCGAGTGCCGGCGGGTTGCCGTCCCCCATGTAGACGTAGATGACCCCATTTCGCTCCTCGACCGGATAGCTGCGAACCCCCTTTCCCTTTTTACCCACAACTGCCGACTCAGGCCCATCCGTTAGAGCTGCAATTAACTCTCCGTCGCGCAACCTGTACGTCCAACCATGATACGGACAGGTTATCGTGCCTTCTGTCCAGCACTTGCCCTCGGACAATTGCATACCCCGGTGCACGCATCGATCAAAAAGCGCGTAGGGCCGCCCGTTGGCTCGGACAAATACCAGATTCTCGCCAAGCAACATTACAGATTTGGGTTTCTTTCCAAGTTGCCTGGAAAGGAAAGCAGGATACCAATAGTGACGAAACCCCAATTCTGCTGCTCCATAACGAGTCCCCGGTTTTTTTTCCAACTGTTCGTCAGGGTCTGTCACATACTCTAGCTCCCTGGCAGTTCCATCATCCGTTTGACGGAGTGTCTTAGCCATTTTACAAACCCCCCTTACTGTAGGCGCTTGCTCTGTTCATTCCTCTGATAACTACCTTTCAATCGCTATCCACAGCCAATGCATATGCCTGACCTCGGTTACACTCACGGTAGATAACCGCAGTCGCGCCAAAAGCGTTCGGCGGCGGGATGAAGCGGTATAACCAACGGGGTATCAGGTGTATTGCGGCACATGCGTTCGAGAGGAAGGGGACCCTCGCCCTGCCAGGGGATCCGGTCCTTGCGGGCCTCGAGGGCCCGGCAGAAAGCCGTGATGAAATCGTCGGGGGCGTTCGCGTGGGTGAAAACGGCCCATCCGCTGAAGTCCAGGCTCACGACGTCGGCTGGCAATTTCGGGTAGTCCACTTTGGGAATGACGCCGCGCCGGAAGCCTATCTCTTCCAGCCTGGCCAACAGCGGTCCACCAAGCGATAACGGCCGTATTCCATGATCAAGCGCCTTGTAAACCCACCGATTGATCGCCTCGTCAAAGACGGCGTCGATTTCCCCTCGCTCTATGGCGCCGAGACGCTCAGAGGCCTGAGGAATCGCGGCGTCGTAGCGGATCTCCCCACCCCAGGATTTAATATCGTCGAGCGAGAAACCCGCGGCATTCAGGATATGCTTGATATAGAAGTGTGTGGAATGGCCCGGCTGTTTTCTAAGCGAGACGCGCAACGGGACTCGCCGCTCGCGGATTTCTTCGAGAGACGTGGCGCCTGTGCGCTCGGAGACCGCGAACGCGATTTGATCCTCCGAAGGGATTACCGTAACGACTCTGAGGGGTAAGGGCTTGTTAAAGGGTCCTGTGCCACGATAGGCCAGCGTCAGGGGATCGACCGGGTTCATGATTGCGACCTGGACCTTCCCGGACACCACTTCGTCTATGACCTCCGGGTCGTCGCTGGCAAACAGCGTCAGTGGCCAGTTGCCAGGTCCCTGCGGCCTCAGGCTTATCGTGGCCTGCCGTTGCGCCCAATCTTTCTCACCTACCAGTTCCGATGCCACCTCAAGCATCAGGCGTGACCGCGTTGTCGCAGGCACCACGAAT
>Ga0209887_1000038_pt1 | contig 35272 bp, 26 predicted proteins | sample GWRWN1_30_40_FD_187230 | JGI IMG/M metagenome (GOLD analysis project Ga0209887, IMG submission 187230) | Riverbed sediment microbial communities from areas with no vegetation in Columbia River, Washington, USA - GW-RW N1_30_40 (SPAdes)... | ecosystem: Environmental > Aquatic > Freshwater > River...
GGTTATCACAGGCCGAAGCCGAAACATGTCGGACGAGGGGTCGGTTTGGTCCAGTGGACCGGCGCGAGTGGGGTGGGAACCGTTGCGATTACCTTGGATGAGAAAGGTGTCGCCACCATCTCTTCCGCGATGCTCGATCAAGGTGGCGGGACTTATACGATATTGAGCGAAATCGTTGCAGAAGAGCTTAAAATTCCTCTCAATCAGGTTAAGGTTCAGTTATTGAACACCGCCGAAGGCAAAAAAGACACCGGTGTCGGCGGCAGCCGGGCGACGCGAGTTTACGGCAATGCGGGATACGAAGCAGCGCTCAAGGCCGTAGAAGCCGTCAAGCAGGCGGCAGCGGAACAAATGGGGGCGTCGCCGGATCAAATCACATTAGCCAAGGGAGCGGCGCTCCATCCGCGCATGGAACGGCGTCTGAGCTACGCTGAGATTGTCAAAGCCAAAGGGTCACCGATCGTTGCCGAGGCGAGCTACAACGATAGCACCAAGATTCACGCCGCCTCGCTGTGTGTCCAGGTTGCGGAAGTCGAAGTCGATCCGGAAACCGGACAAGTAGAGCTCAAAAAATTCACCTCTACCCACAACACGGGTACCGTGCTCAATCCTTTGATGCATCAGGGACAGATCGAAGGGGGCACGATGACGGGCATCGGTTACGCGCTCATGGAGCATGTCATTATCAACGATGGCAAGGTCGCGACCACGAACTTCGGCGAGTACAAGATTCCCACGATCAAAGATGTTCCGCCCTTCAGGAGCTCGGTAACCGAGCAACCCCAGGGCGCGGGTCCCTATAACAGCATGCCCATCGGCGAAACCGCCAATATTCCCACGGCGGCGGCCATCGCCAACGCCGTCGAAGACGCCTGCGGCGTGCGGATCAAAAGCCTCCCGATCACGGCCGAGAAAGTCCACGCGGCGCTTCACGGATCGAAGTGATTTTGTCAACCGCAAAGAACTTAGCGCGGCGGAGCCGCAACCAAAACTCGGAATATCTCGCGCAAAGGCGCAAAGCATGTCCTGAGCGGCGTCGAAGGGGCCGCAAAGAAATTAAACTTCCGGACTTGGCGTTCTTGGCGTCCCTTCGACCAGGCTCAGGACATGCTTGGCGCGAGCAAATCCCCGTTTTGGATAGCCACGGGCCACCGGAAAGTTTGCGCAAGCTGCGAAAACTTTCAACTAAAATAATGCAAAGGTTACCTGGAGAAAACGTAGGGGCGGGTTTGAAACCCGCCCCAATGGCAGAGTATCGGAGCGATCATTGGCGAAGCTAAAGGTGGGCGATGCCTTCCCGGCGGCAACGCTGCTCGACATCGACGGCGCGACTGTCGAGTTTCCCAAGGCGTTTGCCCAAGCTCCGGCGAGGGTCGTCTTTTTCTACCGTGGCCGATGGTGACCCTGGTGCCGGGCCCAGGTGACGGCCTTTGTTTACGAGTCCGAAAGATATGTCTCTGAAAAAGTCCAGATTCTCGGCGTGAGCGTGGAGCCCGCAGAAGAAGGGCGTAAACTCCGCGAGCGCGTCGCCCGCGACTGTCAGGAAGACCGTCCGCATATTCCCCTCGATCCCTATCCGCTGCGCTTACTGGTCGATCCTGACGCAAGACTCATCCGCGCTGTAGGCGCGGAAAACGAGGGCCATTGGGCCGGCCTCATTGCTGCACCCATAACCTACGTGGTGGATCCTGCTGGCAAAGTCCGCTGGGCCTATATCAGCGCCAGCGCAGCGGACCGCCCCAGCCCTCTCGGACTCGCCCGGGCTGCCGTGTCTGTGGCTCGTGGAGAAGCGCCGCCAGTTGATTATCCGGGGAAAACGTAATCGGGTCCGCAAGTACTCAATCCCAAGATTGTAACGATCGTTACAATTCTTTGCCCCGCAATCCGAGAACTGCTTCTTCGAGTCTAGATCCCATGGCGAATGCCAGACTCGATCGCATCTATTCATCTTGTCGGCGCTCAGCGTCGTGCTCAGTGAGCCGATCTTGTTGGATACCGCTTGAAGATGGTCGTGGCTGACGGCGCGATCTGTGCGCATACCGTCTGCAGTCGAATGGCTTGACATGACAAGAGGTCATTGACTACGCTCTGCCTTGACATGGGGATTGGCGTACTCCGCCGGATGAGCCGCGGAGCGCGGAGAAGGGAGTGCGAGATGTCACATCTATACGTGGCGACCAACGGGCTTTCGGTGTGGAGCAGCAGCGACCTCGGTGAGACGCTCCTGCGGATGTCGACCGGCACAGGCATGTACAGCGGTAGTCAGGTCTGGGCGCTGGCGCTCCATCCGTCGTCACCGCATGTACTCCTCGCCGGGACTAATACCGGAGTCTACCGCCTGAACCAAAAGGAAGAGGACTGGACCCATATTCCGTCGCCGATGGACGACGCGATGCTGGTCACCGCGCTGGCCTACGCGCCGGACAATCCCGACGTGATCATGGCCGGGACGCAGCCGGCGGGCCTCTACCGCTCCGAGGATTCAGGCAAGAGCTGGCGGAACCTGGGCGTGCCGATGAAGCCGTATGCCCTGACCGGTTACTATCTCGGCGACAAGCCATTTCCCGAGGGGCACCCTGCCGCTTACGGTAGGAAACACTGGACCAGGGTGACGCAGATCGTGTTCGACCCAACGGATTCATCGCTTGTCTGGGCCGGGGTGGAAATCGACGGCGCGTGGCGGAGCAGCGACGGCGGTAAACGGTGGGAGAGAAGCGACCAAGGGATGAAGTCGCAGGATATTCACGGCTACACTGTGGTGCACAACGGCGGGCGCGTTCTTTTCGCGACCACGGACGCCGGCCTGCACATCAGCCGCGACGACGGGGCGAATTGGACGATGCGCCCGATCGATTCGGCGTGGCAATACACCCGCTCCATCGTCGAGCGCCCGGACGGGACCGGCGTCATGTTCATGACCAACGGCAACGGTCCGCCCGGGACGGCCGGGCGCCTGTTCCGCAGTCGCAATTACGGGGTCGACTGGGAAGATGCGAGGCTGCCGGGCGAGGTTGAAAGCTCGGCATATTTTCTGGCCACCAACCCGGCGGACCCGAAGCTGATCTATGCCGCAGCGACCCTCGGCCAGATCTACCGCAGTATCGACGGCGGCGAGAGCTGGACGGCCCTCAAACGCCGGCTCGGCGAAATCCGCGCCCTGGCGTGGCTGCCCGACTGATACTGGCGGCCCGAAGATCGATAGTTCGGGGTCGAGTGCCCACCGAAGCGTGGTTTCGGCATTGGGGGGGTCTGACAAACAATAAGTTCCATGTTCAAAGTTCATTGATTTCGGATTCCATTCCTGCGCGTTTAAGAAACTTGTCGTCTGACGTACCGCTCCGTATCAATACTCCAACAAGACGCTCATTGGCCGGTGATCCGAGGGACGATCCTCGCGTTTCTTGGCATCTTAGTCGTTGACCTTGCTGCCTACTCTCGTGCTTGTGCTCCTCCCGCTTGCCAAGGTGCTTCCACTTATATAAGACTTCGGTGCGGTTTGAAGTCCGTGCTTCGGCCACATGATTATGAGGATACACGCGCGTCAGCTCTCAGTCTTGCCGGCAATCGCCGCTCTGGTTTGTGGGTTCTTTGCCGCGAACGCCGCGGAGCAGGCGCCGCAGAGGGTGAAGGCTCAAACGGTCTCTTTAGGAATCGTCTCCGAAATCAATCAGACGTTGATCGCCGACCATTTTAGCGATTTTGTACGCTACGTCGCACGCAAGCTCACCTCCGCATCAGACATTGAGGGCAAGGTCGTGATCGCTCCCACGCCGTTTCAACTCGCCAGGCTCATGGAACAGAAGAAGGTCGATTTTTACATGGAGAGTCCCTATCCGACCTATCTCGTCAATGACGTGCACGGGGTTGCGAAGCTAATGCTGAGACGTTGGAAGGGAGGGATGGCGGAATATAGAAGCCTCATTTTTACCAAGAAAAACGGCGAAATAAATCGCCTCGAAGACCTCAGGGGCAAGGTCCTTGTTTTCGAAGATCCCGAATCCACTTCAGGCCACTTTTTGCCGAAGCATTTTCTGACGCGGAAGGGATTCAAGTTCACCGACAAGAGCCGATTTGATCCCTATGCTTCGCCGACGGACATCGGTTACCTCTTTGCCAACTCGCAAGAAAAAGTCGTCGATTGGGTGCTCACCAAAAAGGCCGCGGCCGGAGCCTTCAGTGACGACGACTATGCGAGGCTTGACGAGAAGAAAAGATCGGACATCACCATCCTGGCGGAAACGGAGCGGCTTCCACGCCACCTGCTCTCCGTCCGAAAGGATTTTGCGCCGGCGTTGGCCGACCGCCTTGAGAAGATATTGCTCTCGATGCACGAAAACGACCAGGGGCGGAAAATCTTAAAAAAGGCTGACGACACCACAAAGTTCGATCTTCTGCCGGAGGGGGATGCAGGGCTGCGCCGAAGGCTCTCGGAAATCTTTCAGTCTCCCAGGAAGAACTAAAGCAAAGATACTCGACTCAGACAGTACCGTACTCGAAAAGGCTAAACGTTGCCTTTGTCCGCTTCACGCTAATCCAACCAATCCTTGTCTTTGAGCTTTTTGGGAAGGTAGCTCTTGGTCAAATATTGAAAATCTTTGTTGGCGAGGGCATCGAGCTCGAACTTGAGACCGGTGGAGAGCATCCCTTTGATTTCATTCTGCCACTCTTTTTTCTGAAACCACTTATACTTCATGAGTTCCTTTGCCCGGTTGATGTCTTTGTCGTTGAGCTTGATGCCGACGTTGCGCGGGAGTCCGTAGCGATCGGGATCGGCGCTGGAGAACCCGATGAACTTGGCCTTGGGAATGGCCATGCGCTGGCTTTCAAACGCCAGATTGATCGATCCCTGCTTGACGACGGAGTAGATGTAATAGCCCCAGGGATCGTTGTCGACGAGGACATAAACAGGGAGATTGTATTCTTCGTGCAGCCTACGCGCCAGGCGCCGGACACCGCGGGGCGGCTGGCCGTTGCCCGTAAGCAGGATGCAGTTGTACCTGCGCCAGAATTTGTCTTCTGAAAGGCGGTTCCACTGGGTGCCTTTTTCGACCAGGAGGACAAAATCCGCCGTGCATTTGCTGATCTGAATGTATTCCGGCTCGACGATGGAGGGAACCGAATAACCGCCTTTGCCCAGCCTGGTGCAGTCCACCCGGTCGCCGTCATCGACCAGCACCAACGGTCCGACGACGGTACCGGAGTTCTCGGCACGCACATGGAGCTCCTCGCGCAGCGCTTCCAACGTGACTTCAAGGTCTTCGATAAGTGGGTCGGACTCGTTCTGGCCGTCGAATGTGTTTTCGTGCGAATTCTTAATCGTGTGCTTGGTACGGTAGTAGATCTCCCGGAGAGAGGTTGTCAGGTTTGCGCGCTGGAGCTCGGCGAGAGCATCGGCCACAAGGACGGTCTGCATGAACTTCTTAGCCATGCCGACGTTGAAAAACGTGCGCGCTTGCTTCCTGCGACCCATCTCGATGATGCCCCGCTTCTCGTTGAAATTAACGTTGGCGAGACTGCGCACGGGAATCGAAAGGGCCGGGTCCTTGCTTCTTTGCGCGGCGGTAATGACGACGTCGGCCACGCCGACGAGCTTTTTTTCCACTGCTCCGTTATTTTTTGGCTTTTTTTGCGCCATGTCTCTTTCCTATCTTTTGGCTACGTTTCGCGCTTGTTCCGGCCGTTTCAAAACCTAAAGTCATTTGCTTTGCGCTCGGGGGTTGAACTTTAGCCGGGTTCTTCTTGCCCGTAAACTGGCTAGGCTTCGTAGCCTTCCTGGATTTTGCCTTCCCTTTGGGCCGTGCGGTCTCCGCGGATTCGTCCACGTCTAGCGCGAGTTCCTCCGAAGGTTCACTACCGTTCCCCTCATCACCGTTAAAAACTGGCGCATCGCCTTCGGTTCCCTCGGCGGTGACGATGATCGAATGAGGGAGACCTTCCGGGCCGCCGCCATCATGTCCCAATAATTCGTCAGTCTTCTGGCCGCCGGTCCGTTTTGAGGCGATCTTCTGCAGCTGGTCTTTGAGTTTTTCCTTAGCGAGCTTTCCACCCTTGAGGCGACTGCATGCCTCGACGACTTCGTCGATGTAGAGCTCGAAGATATTGCGCCGGCGAAATTCGCTCTTGGCGCGCTCGCGTCGTCTGAGAAATACCCCAAGCCGTCGCCCGCACTCTTGCAGGGCGAGCTTGATTTCCTTCCGGATCTCGTCGTAATCGGCGATCGCTTCCTTGGACTCGCTGGTAAACGGCACCCAGACCGAAGCCATGTGAACGAAAATCACCATGGGGCCGGCTGGAAGAGCGCCTCGGGATTGCGGCACTCCGTAGTTGCGCCAGGTGGTATCGAGCACCGCCTTGAACGTCGCGCAGGCAGACTGCTGATAGAGCAAGGGCACGCGATTGGCATAGCGAATAACTCGGGCCAACTCGTTGTCGTCGTTTTGCTGCTCGCCTTCAGCGAGCGGGATCTTCGGATCTTCTGGTTTGTCCGGCGCGTATTCAGGCCCCTTGCCGTAAGCCAGCCCCGCCTCGATGATGAAGGGATTGCCGCGGTAAACCGCCGGCGGCCTGGTCACCGCAGTGTAAAAATCTCCTTTGATTTGCTTGTACAGGCCATGCAGGATCGCCTTTTCGCCGATGGGCGAGATACAGTTGCTCGGCGGCGCCATGATCTTGGTGGACTGGATCGTTTTGTAGAGCATCTCGGCGGCAGTGCCGTGAACGTTTCGGGGCCGCGTGTCCGGCGAAATCTTCGCGGCCTTGCAGATCTCCTGAGCGAGTTTGGAGGAAACCCGGCTGAAATCACTCGACAGGAAGCCCGACAACGAGTGGCTCTTGGTGTCGTGGAGCATTTTTAGCAACATGCCGAACTCGATACCGTAGGGGTGCGGCTTGATTTCACGTGGCTGAGGCGGCAGCTCTTGAATGGTACGGGGATATTCTTTGGTCTCACCCTCTGGGGTCTGGTAGACGAGCTTGACGTGCGGATTGGCAATCGCGACCTGCTCGAGATACTCGTCGACGGAAGCGCGCCCCTTCTGATAGCGTCCCTCGATTTCGAGGGTCACCTGGGTTCCACGATGGTTCTCCCAGTCGATCTGCTTTTTCTCGAGAATCCGTGGCTCGTTCTTCTTGGTATCGATCTGGACTTCGAAGTAGTGAGCGGGCGTCCGCGCGCTGGTGCGAGAGATGATCTGTACCGGTTTTCCAGTGGTCAGTTGCGCATACATGCCCGCAGCCGATATGCCGATTCCCTGCTGCCCGCGGCTCATGCGCAGCCGATGGAATTTGGACCCGTAGAGAAGCTTCGCGAATATCGGCGGAATCTGTTGACGGACAATGCCGGGGCCGTAGTCGATCACCGTTATCCGAAACCGGTTCGCCTGGCTGGGGGACGGCGGCGCGTCCCCGTTTGAAGCCACTTCCAGCTTGACCACAACTTCGGGCAGAATGCCTGCTTCCTCACAGGCGTCGAGGGCATTGTCGACAGCTTCCTTAACGCAGGTGAGCAGTGCCTTTCTCGGATTGTCGAAGCCTAGTAAGTGACGGTTTTTGGTAAAGAACTCGGAAACGGAAATCTCTCGCTGCCGAGCCCCCATCTCGGCCGCGGATAAAGCCACCTTCGGCTCGGGGGGCTGGGTCTCGGCCGTCGCGGCGTTGGACTTTAGCATAGGTTTAGACATTTCTTTTTCGGCTCCGTGTGATCAGGCTGCAAGTTTTGTTCGTATAGGATGAGCTCAATGGCTGGCTGCAAGAAAATTCCCCGCCATGAACGAGTTCGCACTCAGTCTAACGGTTTGGAAAGTTGATAACCGCTGCTTATTATATCAGAGACCACGATCTTTTGTACCCTTGAACGCGAGATCGCGTAACGATTTGTTTTTCCGAGCAGAAATGTTAGGAAACAGATGATGAATTTTAGACTGGGATTATCTGTTTTGGTTGCGCTCTTTTTGTTCGCTTGTAACGGCGTGCCGGCGGTTCCGTTCAAGCAACTAAACTCCCTCGAAGGCCAGCTGACTACTCGTATTTTTTATCGTAGCGCTGGCGGTAATGTGGAAGCTTACGTCGCCCGGCCGCGGGGTGACGGGCCTTTCCCATTGGTGATTCTACTTCATGGTCACAGCCTCATAGGCAGGGGCGCCGAACAGGTTTTGTCCACCGCCGAAGCTCTTGCGCGGGAGATTTGCTTCGCGGGCTTGGCTATCTCATTGCCAGGCTATGGTTCAACTGAAATTCCCCAAGGCTCGATTGAGGAAACGACTCGGCAGGTCGTAAAGGACGGCCTCGCGATGGCCAAGCAACTCAGCTGGGTGGATGGCGGCCATGTAATGTTTTATGGAGTTTCCCGCGGCGCCATTGTGGCGGCCGCGATGTTAAACGAAGTGGAAGGAGTGAGTGGAGCGGTGCTTTACTCGGGCGCCTATGATCTCGATATGCTCTACCGCGAAACGTCGAGTGTTTGGGTGCGAAAGTTGATTAACCCCAACGGCGACGCCAATCCAAGACTGTTGAATCTGCTTGGCGAAGCATCGAGGTGGCGAGCGCCGACGCTGATCCTGCACGGCGGCCAGGATAAGCTAATACCGGTGAACCAAGCGCTCTTGCTGCGGGATCGACTGAAAACGGTAGGAACTCCTCATCGACTTGTGCTCTACCCGGAACAGGGCCATTTCCTGCCAAGGGCGAGCATTAGAGAACAAACCGTGAATTTTCTCAAAGAGACCACTGCTCCGGCATGCCCTTCAGGCAGCAGTTCTTGACTTGGTTTTAGAGTAGTACGCTGGGACGCAACATCAATGTGTGAGTGGTTCTTCTTCATCGTTGGCTCTGTTTTTTTGGTCCAGACTGACGTCCAGATCCTGCTCGTTGACAAGTCAACCCCATACCGGATATTGCCACAAGCAGGCTGGGTCGAAAGCGCGAGGCCTTGCGTCGTGCTGGGCAACGCGCGAAAGTAAATTCCGACCATTCTCATTAAAGGAGGATTTTAACCATGGTAATGCTAGGCACCGACATGAAGGTCGCCCAGACTCCGAAGGACGGGCTTAAAGATTACGCAAAAGCCGACCCGTACGCGGAATGGCTGGAGCAGGAAGGTGTGAAAGTGCATGAGGAGTTCTACTTCCCGAGTTTAGCGAAAATCGAGCTGGGGCCTTGGGAGCGTAAGGGTGGCAGTGGCGCCGTCGTCCACATCGCCAACCGCCACATGCCTAACGACTGTCACGTCGTCGAGATCAAGCCAGGAGGCAAGTCCGAGCCGGAGCATCACATGTACGAGCTGACGATCTATGTGGTTTCGGGGCGTGGCGCAACGACGATCTGGCAGGATGAGAAGCAGAAGAAAAGTTTTGAATGGCAAGCCGGGAGTCTCTTCTCGATTCCTCTCAATGCGTGGTACCAAAACTTCAACGGCAGCGGCAATGAGCCCACCCGTTATATTGCCGTGACCAACGCGCCGCCGATGATGCGCTTGTTCCGGGACAGCAAATTTATTTTCAATTGCGATTTCCGGTTTAGCGGCCGTTATGCCGGTGAAGAAAATTACTTCAGCGGTAACGGCAAGCTCTACAACCGGCGGATATGGGAGTCCAACTTTATCGCCAACGCGCCGGACATGCTGCTCTATGGATGGAAGGAGCGGGGCGCTGGCGGTATCAATGCGATGCTGGAGATGGCCGGCAACAACACCAAGAGTCACATCTCCGAGTTTCCTATTGGGACTTACAAGAAGGCCCACCGTCATGGCCCGGGCGCGCATCTGGTACTGCTAAGCGGCACCGGCGGTTACTCTTTAATCTGGACCAAGGAAGACCGCTCCGATATGATCAAGTGCGACTGGCAGCTCGGCTCGATGGTCACTGTCCCAAGCGACAACTGCATCCATCAGCACTTCAACTCCGGAACCACTCGCGCACGCTACCTTGCTCTCCGCCCGGGCGATATGGGTGTCAACTCACCTCGGGGCGGCGGCGGGGAATATGCGGACCGAAGTATGAAAGAGGGCGGCTGGCAGATCGAATACGAGGACGAAGACCGTGAGATCCACAAGATCTTCGAGGAGGAACTCGCGGCCAACGGCGCAACGTGCAAAATGAAGGCGTTTGTCCCTTGGTGCACAGGGGAGGTTGGACCGACGAGCGAGCGAGATACCTAAACGCGGAAAAGACTGGAGTGTTGGATTAATGGAGTAATGGAGTGATGCATTTAGACCCAACACTCCAATACTCCCGTACTCCAATGCCCCATTCTTCATCTAAGGCGCGAAAAAGGCCAAAGCGCGCACCTCGATGCTCTGTCGCGCCCGCGCGTTTGGAGGGGACGTGGGGTCCTCAAAAGATGTGTGAGGCGTGAACCGGGCCCGGCCGTCCTTTTCCGAGTCGTATACTTTGAACACCAAAGCCTCGTCGCGCCGCATCTCAGGAAAGTAAAACCAGCGGTGGTTGGGGTTATACTTTAGCCGATACGTTTGCCCCACTCGGTGCGGGTAGCGGCGCTCGGCCACGATAAGGTCTTCCATGCCTATGCTCTTGCCATCGGCAATCGCGAGGGGATTTGCCTGGATCGGCTGATTGATCGCCCGCCATACCTGAATGATCGCGAAGCGGCGCGCCAGCAATGCCTCGGCTTCGTCGGGAAGAATCTCGCGGACACGATTGGGACCGGACCATTCCGTATAGTCGTTGTGCGCCGAGAGCACCGGCTCACGGATGAGTTTTTCTTCTCTCTCGGTCTCGTCGCCCGAGCGCAGCGTGTGATCGAAGATTACCACACGCGAAGCCCCCGAGGCGTTTCTGATCAACTGCTCGACCTCCGGGTAATAGACCGACTCCAACTGCGCGGCGTCAAAGAAGTCCGTGACCTTGGTCTTGTGCTCGACGAATACGAAGCCCTGCTCGTCCAGCGAAAGCTGGTCGGCGAGCAGCCGGCCATTGTGGATCGCGACCCGCTTCAGCTCGTGGGCTCCTGTCTTGCGCCGGCGAATATTGTTCGGGCCGAACGTCTCGTTGACGAGTTTCTCGCCGGTGTCCACGGTATAGGGAATATCCACTGTCACGGTTTCGTTCATAAGTCACCCCTGTTTCTCCAGCGACCTTACCACCAGGCGTGGTATCATGGCAATGCGCTTTCTCTATCGATCCAATCCTTTTTACGCTATCCTTAAATCGGCTTTTTCTCATGAACAGGCAATCCCAACCGCCAGTCTCACCGGTAATGCGCCGGCTAAGCGCCTACATTACTTCGGCGCTGCGCAGGCCGCTCCCTCCCGCGGTCGTCGAAAAGACTAAACACCACATCCTCGACACGATCGCCGCCATGGTTTCCGGGTCGCGCCTGGCGCCCGGAAAAAAAGCGATCGGCTACGTGAAAACCCTCGGCGGCGTCAAAGAAGCCTGCGTGATTGGGAGCCATATCATTACCACCGCGGGGAACGCCGCATTGGCCAACGGCATGCTTGCTCACGCCGACGAAACCGACGACTCCCACGCGCCTTCGCTGACTCATCCAGGCTGCGGCATTGTGCCCGCGGCCCTGGCCATGGCCGAGCGTGAGCGGTGCAACGGCATGGCGCTTCTCCGCGCGGTCGCCCTCGGCTACGACGTCGGGTGCCGCTTGACCCAATCCCTCGACGCCTACGAGTTCCGCAACGATGGGCATTCGACCCACAGCTTCGGGCCGATGTTCGGAGCCGCGGCAGCGGCCGGGGCGCTGGCGGGCCTACGGGAGCTCCAGGTCCGCCATTTACTGTCATTTACGGCGCAGCAGGCGTCCGGCGTCTCGTGCTGGATGCGCGATGGCGAGCACGTTGAAAAGGCATTCGACTTCGGCGGCATGCCGGCGCGGAACGGCGTCGCGGCCGCTACCATGGTCGCCCATGGTTTCACGGGCGTCGATGACGTGTTCGCGGGCGAGCGGAACTTCTTCGTGGCCTACGGCCGCAAGCCGGCTCCCGCCGTGCTGGCACGCGGCCTTGGTGAGATCTACGAAATCATGAATACCAACATCAAGCGCTGGTCAGTGGGCTCGCCGATCCAGGCGCCCCTCGATTCGCTGCTCGATCTCATCCGGGAGCACAGGATCAAAGCGGAAGACGTCGAGAGACTCGTGGTGCGGGTGGCGCACCAGGGCGCGAATACCGTGGACAACCGCGCCATGCCCGACATCTGCATGCAGCACATGTGCGCCATCATGGTGATCGACGGCAAGGTCACCTTCGCATCGTCGCACGACGAAAAGCGCATGCGCGACCGGAAAGTATTAGCACTACGCAGCCGTATCGAGCTTCGCGGCGATGATACGCTGTCAGCGGCCATGCCGAGCCGCCAAGGAATCGTCGAGCTCAGCCTACGCGACGGGCGTAATCTCAGTCACCATACCAGAGCCGTCCGCGGGACCGCCGAGAATCCGATGACGCGAGCCGAAGTCGACGAAAAGAGCTATGACCTGATGGCCCCGGTCCTCGGCAAGTCTCGGGCACGCAAGTCGTGCGATGCCGTCTGGAAGCTGGAGAAGGTTCGCGACCTTCGTGTCCTGCGCCCATTGCTCCGCGCCTGATGGTGGAAAAAAGGCGCAGGAGCCGGCCGGCAATCCACCCTAGATTCTTAACTTGGAAATGTTCAAATAAAACGCATTTAAGAAAATTTTCGCGCCAAGACGCCAAGGCGCAAAGAAAAATATCTTCTTATTTCTCCGAACTTGGCGTACTTTGCGTCTTTGCGCGAGTCATCTTTTTTCCAATTCGGTCATTCAAGGACAACGCAAATTTTAAATGTGTTGGTTAGCCTTCAGTCGACGACCTCGGAAATATAGTAGTCGACATAGCGCCGGTTGGCGTGCGGCCGGTCGTGGAACTTGACCATTTGCTCGCATTCTTCCTGGGAGTGGGTTTTTACCGGCCCTAGCGAGGCCGCCATGATTTGAATTCTGGCCGTCCGTACCAGATCGAGTCCCAAGCGCAGCAGCGTGTCCAGCTCGTTGGCCACCACCGTCCCGCCATGCCCGCGCAAGAGCACCGCGTTTCGATCCCCGAGGGTTGCGGCTACTTGGTCTCCCAGCTGATCGGTGCGGATCAGCACCGGGGAGTCATAGATCGGCGTACCGCGATAAAAATGCACGCCGCAGTTGGCGACAACCTTGATGCCTTGTCCGGCAATGCTCACCGCTACAATCTCGTCCGGGTGGTAGTGCAGGACGCATTGTACGTCGGGCCGCGCCTTGTAGATCGAGGTGTGCATGGCTGTCTCGCCGTTGGGTTCACCGAAGCCTTCGAGCTTCTTCCCGTTCATGTCGAGGACAATCAGGTCCCGCAACGCGACCTTGCCCGGCGGCATATGCGGCGTGCTGAGAATGCGCTCGTCGGGCAGGCGCGCCGAAACATGTCCGTAGACGTCGACCACGCCCTGGTTTTGGAGCACCTTGCAGGCCAGCACCATTTTTTCTTTTAGAGCTTCGACGGCATCCATTGTTTTTTCCTCCTTGAGTGTGCGGGAAAACTATTTTGCTTTAGCCTGGACCCATACTCCCGCGTGCCGGCTGGCCGGACGCGTGTTGTCGTTGGTGGAGACGGCGCCCGTCTTCGACGGCGTGGCGCTCGTCTGCGCCATGTTTTCGTCCGCCAGCGTAATGATACTGATGCTGATCAGAATCGTGAATAAGAAGCAACGATAGTTTTTGTATATTCTCCTCCGTGTGGCAGGGCCGCAATTTCTTGATCGCCTGCCCGTCGTTTCGCACCATAAGCCGACATTCCTAAGAATTGCAATCTGACTTTCAGCGCTTTGGAAGTTAATTTCTCTCTCGGGGATGGTTAAAATTCCTCGCCCTTCGATCCTTCGACCAAGCTCAGGACGCACAAGGCATGCTTCAGGCGAAGAGAAAGGTCCGTCATGCCGGCCCTTCGACATGACTCAGGATAAACTCCGGCCGGCATCCAGTCTTTGTCTGATGGCTGTTCCCTCTACCACCCAACTGGATACCGTTTTTCAACGGTATGACGGACGCTGTCCGTCACCTGGATTCGGGCTTCCGCCGGAATGACGGAAGGGAAGTCGACTTCGAGTCGAAAGATTCAGAACCTCTCGAATTCGAGCCGAGGGTTGTTGAATTTCTCTGTTCATTTTGCAGAGCGGAAAGGCGAGCTGGCGTAACGGTTGGCTCGTCTTTTTTCGTTCGATGAGAAGATACGAGATTTGTCGCGGCGGTCCGTAGTCGGCACGTCGTTGGCGAAAGCGCGCCTACGGTTTCTCGGCCACAACTTTGCCGTTCTTCCAGACGTAGATCGGCGTACCGTGCATGCGTGCGGTCTTGCGCGCGACTTTGGCAGCGCGGCGAAGGGCGCGTCCGACGGCGGCGGTTAGCTGGCGAGTTTCTTTACTTACTTTTGTTTTTTTCACGGTCCTTGCTCCAAGACTCGTGGCTTGTCGTGAGAATTATCATACACGGTCCACTCGTCGGCCAAAAGACGATAGATACTTTGAAAATTCAACCAGCTGCGATCGAAGCGGCGAATTGCGTCAACTCTCGGAACCTGGTGGCCGCCCTGTTTGACCCGTGATGCGATGCGGCGCAGGGCGAGATTTTTGGACCTTAGACGCAGATATACGATCTCAATTCGATAGCCGACCGATTTCCAACGTTTCAAGCGATTAACGTAGGTAAGCCCACTCAGCGTACTCTCAAATGCGAAGCTCGCGCGCAGTTTAGCCAGTCGATCAAGTTCTTGCAAAAACAATCGACCAGCCGCGAGATTTGCCAGCTCGGGTCGCAATGGAGATAGGCCGCTGGCGATGAGATCTGCATTAACGAAATGAACGATGGCCGCGTCTTTGGGTAAAAACTCTCGCGCGAAGGTTGTCTTGCCGGCGCCGTTTGGACCGGCGATGATGATGCAAAGAGGTCTCTTTGGAACTGCTTTGCTCATTCGGATTTGCGTCGAAGGACTTGAACGAATTTCCCCGCGCCCCAACCGGGGCGCGGGGATTGGTCCAATTCTCAGCCGTGATTGCGGCGGTCGCAGACGGAGTCGATGAGGGCGGGCTTACCTTGCTTGACTTGCTCGATGGCGCGTTTGAGCGCGGGCTTGAGATCGTCGGCGTTTTCGATTGGGCCTTCGGCGTACCAGCCCATCGATCGCGCGAGCCCGGCGAAATCCGGGTCGGGCCCGAAGAGATCCATGCCGATGTGCGCGCGGTTGGGATCGGTGCCGCGGGTCCGAGCCAGAACCAGCTGATGATTCCAGTCGTTATAGTAGGCGCGATTGTTGAACATCACGACGAGCATCGGGATTTGGTACTTAGCCGCAATCCAGAGCGATCCGGCATCGAACATCAGATCGCCGTCCGGCTGCAAATCGACGACCAGCCGTCCGGTTCCTTTGTTGGCCAGGGCAACGCCCAATGACAAACCTATCTGGGTGCCGGTGCCGAGCTCGCGGCCGGCGTGACAATAGGGACGATCGAAGTTCCAAAGCTTCTTTCCCCAGCTGCCCAAGTCCCCGGTGGTGAGAACCCAGTCTTCGCCTTTGATCGCGTCCCACACTTCGAGCGCGAGGCGCGGTACGGTCATCGGCTTTGAATCCCAATGCTCCTCGGCTTGTTTGCGCCACTTGGCCCGGGTTTCCGCATGGCGTTTGCCGATCTCCTCTTTGCGCTTGGCGACCTTCTCGGCGAGCCCCGGAGTGTTGGCGATTCGCTCTCTAAGGAACTTCGTTAACTGCGGCGCCGTGGTGACCGGATCGGCGGTCATGCGCTGTTGCGCGTAGAATGGCCGGGCATAGTCCATCGACCATTTGCTGATCTCAATGTCAGTAAAGCCGATATCGATCCAGGTCGCATTCGCCGGAACCTTGCTGACGACGGTGCGCGTGGCGATGTCTCTCACGTGGGTCGGCTTTTCGAAGTCGGCAATGTCGAGGGTCAGCACGACATCCACGTCTTTGTAGCAGCCGTCGGGGTCCGAGGTAAGGTTGAGCGAATGATCGCTGGGGAAGTTGAGCCGGGAGCCCACGTCCCACACCGACGCGCCCAAAGTCTCCGCCAGCTCGACCACATGCTTCCATCCGTGTGGCGGACGGGCAGCGAAATCGGCAATAATCGCAACTCGATTAGCGGCGGCCAGAGTATTGGCCGCCTTCTCCAAAGCACCAGGATCCGCGGCCGGAGCTGCGGGAACGTCTATCGCGCCGGGGGGTGGCATTTCGACGTCATGGTCCAACTGTGCCTCCTGCAACCCGGCGTCGTAGCACATATAGACAGGCCCCTGGCGCGCGCTCATCATGACCGAGTAAGCCCGTGCGAAAGCGCCGGGCACGCCGTCAACCGTGGTCGGCTGGTAATCCCACTTGACGAAATTGCGGATCACTTCGCCTTGGCCATTGGCTGTGTGGATCCAGTCAATAAACGGACGGCGTTTGGGCTCGGCCATGGGCCCGGTGGCGCCGACGATAAAGACCGGCGCGCGGTCGAGATAGGCGTAATAGATGCCCATCGGCGCGTGCAGCAGACCGACTAGGTCGTGTACGATGGCGATCATCGGCTTGCCCTTGGCACGAGCATAGCCATGGGCGATCTGCACGGCGATCTTTTCGTGCTGGCAGAGCAGCATCGGCGGGTCGTTCTCGCCGTAGTTGACCAGCGAGTCGTGTAACCCGCGGTAGCTCGCGCCCGGGTTGAGCGCGATATACTCGAAGCCGTAGCGCTTGATCATGTCGACGATGATATCGGATTGCCATCGCCGATCGGACTTCTTGATGGTTTCTACTTTCGGGGCTGGCTTTGCCATATAACTTTCCTCCTTGTCTTATTTCACCACGAAGAGCGCGAAGTTCACGAAGAAATTTCCTTTGTGATTTTTTGTGTCCTTTAGTGGTTAACTTTTCTCTTGCTTCGTGCTCTTCGTGGCCTCCTTCGTGGTCAGCCTCTGTTTGCTTCCTCTTACGCGTTTTCGCCGCGCCGCCAGACGACGGTATCCACCAGCGCCGGCTTGCCGGCCTTGACCTGTTCGATGGCGCGTTTTAAAGCCGGGCCAACGGCCGCAGGGTCTTCAATCGGACCTTCGGCATGCCACCCCATGCCTTTGGCGATATGGGCGAAGTCGGGTGGTGGCGCTTCGAGGTCCATCCCGATATGGGCCCGCGCCGGATCGGTGCCGCGCTGGTGCGCCATGTGTATCTGATGGGCCCAGTCGTTGTAGTAGGCGCGATTGTTGTACATCACCACCAGCATCGGGATGTCGTATTTGACCGGCATCCAGAGCGCGCCCAGGTCGAACATCAGATCGCCGTCGGGCTGGAGATCGACCACGAGCTTCCCGGTGCCCTTGTGCGCCAGGGCAACCCCGATGGACATGCCGATCTGCGTGCCGGTGCCGAGCTCGCGTCCCACGTGGCGGTAGGGCTTGTCGAAGTCCCATAGCTTGTGCACCCATTCTTTCAGTGTGTTGGCGGTGAGCACCCAATCTTCATTCTTGATGACTTGCCAGACTTCGTGAGCGAGACGGGATTCGGTCATGGGCCGCTCGTTCCACTGTTCCTTGACCTGGTCCTGCCATTTTTGCCACTGGCGTGTGTGTCGTTCGCCGATGTTCTTCGTGCGTTCCTCGATGCGTGATACCAGGGTCTTATTGCCGTCGATGCGCTTGCGGCAAGCCGCGGTGAGCGCCGGGAGCGTAAGCGCGCTATCGCCGAGCACCCGAAGGTTCCAGTTGTGGTGCTTGTTGTAATCGGTCGCCCACTTGCTGATCTCGATGTCGGCAAAGCCGACGTCGATCCATTTGCAGTCCGGCGCCGTAACTACGGTGATCTCGCGCGTTTGAGTGTTCAGTTTATGGGACCCGCGGGTCCAGTCGACCACGTCCAGGGCCGCGATCAGATCTACGCCTTTGAAGGCGTCCGGTTGGAAACTCACGCTCAGCGGGTGGCGATTGGGAAAGCCGAGCCGCTTATTGATGTCGTAAACCGACGCGCCGATGGTCTCGGCCAGCTCCACCGTAGAATCGAAGCCGAGGGGCATGCGCGCGGCGTATTCAGTGAGCAAGAGTGGGTTGTCGGCGGCGACCAGCATCTCGGCCGCTTGTTCAATGACCGCGGGCTCGGCCGCAATCCGGGATGGCACTTTGACCGCATAATTGGGCAGAGCCATCTCGTCTTTCAGCGGGCCCTCTTGCATCGCCGAGTCGTAGCACATGTAGACTGGCCCTTGGGGCTCGCTCATCATGATCGAGTAGGCGCGGGCGAACGAGTCGGGCACCCCGTGGATACTACCCGGCTGGTAGTCCCATTTGGTGAAATTGCGCACGACGTCACCTTGGGCGAAGGCAGTGTGAATCCAGTCGATGAACGGCCGGCGGTACTTCTCATCCATGGGACCGGTGGCTCCCACGATAAAGACCGGGCAGCGGTCGATATAGGCGTAATAGATACCCATAGGGGCATGCAAAAGCCCGACGACGTCATGGACGATAGCCATCATCGGCTTGCCGCTGGCTTTGGCGTAGCCATGGGCGATCTGCACCGCGATTTTCTCGTGGTTGCAGAGTAACATCGGCGGCTGGTTCTCGCCGTAATTGACCAGCGAATCGTGGAGACCGCGAAAGCTGGCTCCCGGATTCAGCGCGATATAGGGGAACCCATACTGCTTGATCAAATCGACGACCACATCCGATTGCCACCGCTGAGTGGATTTCTTGATATTAGCATTGCCTTGCTTCAATGTGTCGCTCATTCGGATTGCCTCCTTAGGTTAGATACGCGCCTCTGATGCGCTTCCACTGAGCTTCTTAGTTATCCGGAAAATCATGAGCCCGTCAAGGCCAGTTACCTTCTCAAGCCTTGCAGATACGGCTTGGCGTTGCCTGGTGAGGCTAAAGGGGTGCTTCCCCACCCAAGGTTATCCCGGGTACTGACAAGAATCTTGACCCTTGTAGGAGCTAGGTTATAGTGGTGTCGGCATAGAAAGACTTCGGGACTTAGGTTCGCCGGTTCCATTTGATGAGAAAGTTCACGATGGGAATTCCATTACGCCAAAGTCTGGCCGTTCTAGGTTACGTTCTGAGGCAACGGCTACGGGGGGTTGAGCGCTACCCATTGGTGCTCATGCTAGAGCCGTTGTTTCGCTGTAATTTAGCGTGCGCCGGCTGCGGGAAGATCGATTATCCAGAAGAGATCTTGGATCGTCGCCTGAGCCCGGATGAATGCATGGCCGCCATCGACGAGTGTGGGGCACCGGTTGTTTCGATTGCCGGAGGCGAACCGTTGATCCACAAAGAGATGCCGGAGATCGTCGGCGGCTTTGTTCAGCGCAAGAAGTTTGTCTACCTATGCACGAACGCTTTACTCCTTTCTCGACACATGGATGATTATACCCCTTCGCCCTATCTGACGTTTTCGGTTCATCTGGATGGCAGTCGCGATCGGCATGATACGTCCGTCTGCCGGACGGGGGTATTTGACCAGGCCGTGGAGGCGATTCAAAAGGCGATTCAAAGGCGCTTCCGGGTAACCATCAACTGTACCTTATTCCAAGGGGAATCAGCTGAAGAAGTGGCAAAGTTTCTCGATGATGTTATGGCTCTTGGAGTGGAAGGGGTGACTATTTCCCCCGGGTTCAGTTATGAGCATGCTCCCCGCCGAGATGTTTTCATGCAGCGCAAGGCGAGCAAGCAGCTCTTCAGGAACATTTTCAGGCTTGGCAGGGAGCACAAGTGGCGGCTTAACCACTCCAGCCTGTTTCTCGATTTTCTTGCCGGTAACGAGAGTTACAGTTGTACACCCTGGGGTAACCCGACACGCAACGTCTTCGGTTGGCAAAGGCCCTGTTATTTGCTCGTGGACGAGGGTTACGCGCCGACGTTCAAAGCTCTGATTGAAGAAACCGACTGGGATCGTTATGGCACGGGCAATAACCCAAAATGCGCTAACTGCATGGCACACTGCGGGTATGAAAGTACGGCCGTCAATGATGCGATAAGGCACCCGCTCAAGGCCCTACGTGTTTTCCTGCAGGGTCCCAAAACCGAGGGCCCCTTCGCGCCCGAGTTGCCTATCAGGTATTCGGTCGATCGATCAGGAAGCGGCAACGGCTGACCCTTCACAAAGGCGATGCGATAGCGGAGTGGCGTCGAGGCACATCGCCGTTCTTATTGGACTCGATCAAGTGGAATATTTTTTGATTCTCTTCTGCACAATATAGCCGTGTTTGTAGAACCATTCGATCTCGTCGCGCAGAGCCTCGACGGCGGGCCGTGGAGAGTAGCCGAGTTCGCGTCGCGCCTTCTCAATCGAGAAGTACATACGCTTCCGGGACATTCGAACACTGTCTACGGTCATCATCGGTTCGCCGGAGCCTCTAATGCGCGTGACCCCTTCCCAGATGTAGGCTATGGGTGTGACGAACCAGTGCGGCAGCCGAATTCGCGGCGGCGGCTGCCCGGTAAGTTCGGCCACCGTTTCCAGAATCCATTGGAGTGTCCGATTCTCGCCGCCAAGAATGTAAGTTTCACCGACAGCTCCTTTTTCGTAAGCCAGTAAGTGACCGGCCGCTACATCGTCCACGTGGACCACATTGAGGCCGGTATTTACATAGGCGGGCATCCGGCCTGAGGCAGCTTCGACAACGAGTCGTCCTGTCGGAGTCGGCTTAACATCACCGGGCCCGAAAGGTGCCGTGGGTTTGACAATGACCACTGGGATCCCCGCGTCGTTCAGCAAGCGTTTTACCTCTTGTTCGGCTAGGAACTTCGACTGCTTATAGGCTCCGATCATATCAGACAGCTCAGCATGCGATTGTTCATCCGCGAGAAAACCATCATCCCTTAGGCGGAGTGTCGCGACGCTCGATGTGTAGACGATCCGCGACACGCCCGCTGCCGCTGCAGCCCGAATCAAGTCGACCGTGCCTTGGACATTAACCCGGTTCATTTTCTCGCGATCAGGAACCCAGATACGATAGTCAGCGGCAACATGAAACACGGCTTCGCAACCCCGGACGGCACGTTTGAGCGACCCCTGGTCGGTGAGATCGCCGGTGACGATCTCACAGTCGACACCGGACAAATTGCGACGGTCGCTGTTTGGCCGGACGAGCGCACGGACATTGTGACCGGCTTTTGCCAGACAACGCAGCACAGCCGCACCCACAAAGCCTGTCGCACCGGTCAATAGAGTTGTCACCGCTTTCTATTCCATTTGGCTTTAGCTCTTAGTTGGATAGTCTTCTCTATATTAAATTTGATAGAACTTGAAACCGATTGTTACGTCGTTGACTCAGTAGTTTTTCAATGGAAGCCTTTTGCATAGTTCTTGTGGCATTCTCGACGCTGTTGTGGGTTGGCTTTGCATTACTGCCTTGGCGCCCTTGGTCTAATCAGGACGTCCTTGATGCAATGGACGGAGACGACGACGCGGAGGTTCTTAGAGAAATAACGGTGGTGATCCCTGCTCGCAATGAAGCCGAAGTTATTCAGCAAACCCTGCATTCGATCGTCAAGCAGGGTCCGGGCCTAAAGATTGTCTTGATCGATGACCATTCTGAGGATGCAACAGTTGAAAAGGCCCGTCAAATGCGGATTTCAGATCTTCGCATTATCCCGAGTGCGCCGCTTCCGCCCGGCTGGAGCGGCAAGCTTTGGGGCCTCGAACAAGGCCGCCAACATGTCGCGACTCAGTATACGTTCCTCCTCGATGCCGACATTGAGCTGGCCCGAGGTGTCGTCAAGACTCTTAGAGAGAAGATGGATCGGGAAGGTATTCCATTCATTTCTCTCATGGCGGCGCCTTCGATGTCAGGTAGCTGGGAGAAATTGCTGATGCCCGCCTTTGTACACTTCTTCAAGGTCCTCTATCCGTTTGGCCGGGTGAACTCACACCGTACGAGAGTAGCGGCTGCGGCAGGTGGGTGTATCCTCGTAGAGAGCCGAATGCTGGATCAAATCGGTGGGTTTGAGTCTATCAAGTCGGCCGTCATCGACGATTGTGCCTTAGCCCGGCGAGTCAAGTCGCAGGGATCTAAGATCTGGTTAGGGCTGACGCATTCGGTGAAGAGTGTCCGGAGCTATCAGCAGCTGCGAGAAATCTGGGACATGGTAGCGCGCACGGCATTTGCCCAGCTCCACTACTCGGTGGGGCTGCTGGTTCTGTGCACATTAGTGATGTTGCTGGTATATCAGGTTCCTGTCGCTATGGTCGCTTCCTCGAATATCCTAATCCGCTATCTTGCGCTGGCTTCGTTAACGATCATGTTCCTAACCTATGTCCCGATACTTCGATTCTATGATCGATCATCGGCGTGGGCGCTGGGGCTGCCTTTGGTTGCCGCGCTGTTTCTCGCCATGACCTGGACGTCCGCAATCCGCTGCTGGCGGGGCGAGCGCACCCGCTGGAAAGGAAGGGTCTATCAGTGTCAAGCTGCTACGGTCGACTTTTCTGAAAATAAGCGGGGTAGCTAAAACTGTGATGAGTCCAATACCAACTTTCTAGTCTTCTTCAGGGTTCTTTGCGCAGCGTTAAACTGAAGACCGAGTCGCACAATCTTGATCCAATCCGCTGGCATGGTGCCAGTGAGAAGTTTCCAGAGATTGATATTGCCTTCAGGATCGAGCGCCTTCAGGACGTTTTCCGGAATATCGGTTGATGCAGTATCGACAATGGCCCGGATCGCCATAAAGGGAAGTCCGTGTTCTTTAGCAAGCCGCGCCTGTGCTGCACTCTCCATGTCGGTTGCTGCAGCTTGCGTCCGTTTGGCCAGCGCCCGCTTTTGAGCAGAAGTTTTCATAATGGCATCGCTTTCTACCAGGGTATCCGTGCGAACCGGGTGTTTGGATTCTAATGTCTGATATAAACGTCGATGCCATTCGGTATCCACCCTATGGATTTCTCCGTTTGTCCCGATGATACACTCCGGAAGGATAAGGCATCCCGCGCTGACACGGTCGTCCAGCGCTGCCGCACAACCCCAGCTTAACAGGGCCTTTGCTCCCTGTGAAACCAAAACCGCCCCTGCTGTGTAGGCGCGCTCTGCTCCGATTCCGGACAGGGCAACCAACGTGCTATCTGTGATCGCTCTCCAATCTCCCACTGGGATCGTTTGACGGGTTAGGCTTTTTAATTCTCGAGGCAAAGAGACAACAATTCCGAGCATTATGTTTCCGCCGCCGTCAAGTTACGATAGCGTGCCAACGCCAAGAGGGGGAAGTATTTGTCATAACCGTGATACTTTAAATAAAAGACCCGTGGAAAGCCGGGTGCATTGAACTCGGGATCGCTCCAAAAACCGTCCAGCTGCTGCGTGCGCAAGAGAAAATCAATCCCTCGGCGGACGGAGTTCGAATGAGCCTCGCCGCTGCTCATCAAGCCCAGCAAAGCCCATGCGGTGTGGAAAGAGGTGCTGCGCTCTCCCTGGCCCCTTTTGGACGGTTCAAAATAAGTGTCGCATCCTTCACCCCATCCACCATCGACGCGCTGGACGTTCTTAAGCCAAGCGGCGGCGCGTTTTACCACTTCGTGTTCCGCGCCTATGCCTGCTTCTTCCAACCCCATAAGGACAGACCAGGTGCCATAGATGTAGTTCGTACCCCACCTTCCGTACCATGGACCATCCGGCTCCTGAGAACGAAAAAGGTAGTCGAGGCATTTTTTTTCAGCGGATTGGAATTGTGAAGTTGCCAGTCGCCCAAGCAACATCACACAGCGCCCGCTCACATCCTCTGTGGGCGGATCGAGCAGGGCGCCGTGATCGGCGAAGGGGATTTCGTTGAGATAGGTGTGATCGTTGTCGGCATCAAATGAGGCAAAGCCTCCGTTCCTGGACTGCATGCTACAAAGCCAATCGGCTGCGCGTTGCACCGTATTGCCAAAACTCTTGTCGCCGCTCTTATGCATCGCATAAGCGACCGCCGCCGTGTCGTCCAGATCGGGGTAGTAAGAATTCTTGAACTGAAAGGGCCAACCACCGCTCCTGACTTTAGGACGATTAAACTCCCAGTCTTGAGGCGCTTCTAATAACTGTTTTTCAGCCAGCCACTTGAAAGCTTTTTTGACCGCGGTTTGGCTGCGCTCGCTACCGATCTGCTGGAGCGCGATACAGGCCCATGCGGTATCCCACACAGGCGATACGCAAGGCTGGCAATAGGCGCTGTGCTCATTTACTACCAACAGATCCTCGATTGCCCGTCGTTCCTGTACACGCAACGGATGGTCAACGGCATAGCCGAGCAAACCCAGCGCTTCGTAAGCATTGACCATGGCCGGAAATATGGCGCCTAACCCGCCTTCTCCATTCAGCCGCTCCAATATCCAGGCTTCAGCCTCTTTCATGGCGCGGCGGCGCAGCCTTTTTGGAATCCAGCGATAGAGCTTTAATCCCAAACGGTCCAGCACGAGGAGGGCGCGATTAAGAGCGGAGTGAACTGGAAAATAGTCCGTTTCCAGCCAAGGATCAGTGATAAAGAGTTCCCGGATCGAGACCTGCTTGGGGTTTCGGGCACGCGCCTTAAACGTATAGAGCACGAATAGAGGAACCATCACGGTTCGCGACCAATAGGAGACCTTGGAGAGGTGAAAAGGAAACCAGCGGGGCAGCAGCATGCATTCCACCGGCAAAAACGGTACGGCACGCCAAGGAACCTGCGCAAAAATTGCAAGCATGATTCGAGTAAACACGTTGGCCCGAGAGGCTCCGCCCAGGCGGAGGATAGTCTGCCGGGCTTTGGCCATATGAGGTAGGTCGGGGTTGTCACCGACAAGCTTTAGCGCATAGTAGGCCTTTACAGAGCAACTGATTTCAGCATTCCCACCGTAGTAGAGAGGCCAACCACCGTCTTCGCCTTGATGAGCGCGCAGGTACGAGGCAAGTTTTCTCTCCAGCTGCGCGTCGACCTCGTCCGTGTAGTGCATCATCAGGATATACTCGGCCGGGATGGTACAATCGGCCTCGAGCTCGAAACACCAATACCCATCCGGATGTTGTAGGCTGAGCAGCGAAAGGGCGGCATGTTGAATTGCGCGCTCCAATTGAGACAGGTGCAGACCGTCCGGACTCTCAATCTTTCTTTTTCGGCTTGGCTGGTGATCGGTGGTGAGTGTGGTGCCGTGCCCCATGAAGTCAAGGCCGTCCAGTGATCTCAAAGTGCCTGATTCGCTTTACGGTCGCCTGTACCTTGTGATGGCAAGCCTGTTAGGTGAGACACTAATGGTAATGGCCATGCAGCGAGATAGAAAAGGAGCTTCAGGAGAGTCCCGTTTTGTCGCGCCAGCTGTGTCGCTAAGATGGTTCCCTTGACGCTCAGTCTTGATATCTTAACCTGACTTCCGTCCGTGTAGTCGAGGTGGTTGTTGATCTTGCGCAACGTTAGCACGGCCAACCCGATGGCCCAGAGACAGAAGTTCCGGATGCCGGTTTCCTGTTTCGGGATGAGCAAAGTATAAGCTAAAGCGTTTTTTAAGTGTCGATGCGCGATCCCGACTAAGCGTTGAACGCCGCGCTCGAATCCTGGCCGGCTTCGCGCCGTGGTTAAGTCGCGGAGATCGAATCCCTCGTCAGCGAAGATCTTAAGGGGCAACCAACAAGCGCCACGCTGATAATCTTCCCACACGTCCTTAAGAATGTTCGTCATCTGCAGGCCCTGGCCGAAGGAAACCGCCAAAGCCATGAGGGCGTCATGATTTTTCGCGATTTCCGGCGAGTGGAGACAAAAGAGGCGGGTCAGCATCTGGCCCACGACGCCTGCGACATAATAGCAGTACTGATCGAGGTCCTCCAAGCTTTGCAGTCCATGCTTCTCGCCCCTCAACTGAAACTGTCCCATACCCTTGGCCATGGTGCGGACACAACGCTGCAGCGCTTCGCGCTGTGGCTCGGAGAAGCCGCGGGTGATCCGAATCACGCGCGGAACGTTGCGGATCAGCTCGTGCTCGGCGTGGGGTGTTTGGCTCGAGAGCGAAGCGGACAGTTGCCGGGAAAACGGCTCGGCGTTCCGCGCAACGTTTAAGGTCTTCAAGAACTGCTGGCAAAAGGAGTTTTTTTGCGCGCCGCTTAAAACCGGCTCGTCTTCGATAGTGTCAACAATGCGGCAAAGGAGATAGGCATTGGAGACGACTCGGCAAAGCTCTGCTGGAAGCTGTGGAATGGTCAAGGCAAATGTGCGGGAAACTCCCTCTAACATCTCAGACTGAAAGTCATCATCGCTAAGCCATAATTTTCGCGGCACAAGATCGATACGATCTGAGTTAGGAGTCGAGGTGAGTTTAGACATGGCGCTTTCGTCTGTAAAAGGCAGCATGTTTTATCCTCCCTTTGGGGCTAAGGCTATCCGGCGACCTTATGTGACTCTTTACTTCCGTTAACCTGGTCTAACAACTTCCCCCATTACGTCGATCCGAAACAGATGTCCAGCCCTGTTATCCTCATTTTGTCTTCCGGTTTTCCTTAGCCGACCAGCTTGACATTGCTGCGCTGGCTACTCCGTTCTTTGAGCCACATGTCTGGCAATTTCTCGCAAAGGTTCCGCCGCACTGCCGTAAGGTTGCATTTCTCTCAAGCATGCAGCCAAAAGGCCTTTAACGCGTTCACTAGCTCTCGCGGGCCCCGCTACGGATACATAATTTGCTATCCCTTTATGATTCGAGTTGTCGCTCGAGACTTCATGGGCGTCCAAAATGTCATCCGTGATCTGGAACGCTAAACCCAAGGATTGTGCGTATCGTGTAACCCTGTCGAGATCTTTACGCGCTGCGCCCCCGATTATCGCCCCGACACGGGCCGCTGTTGTGATCAAGGCGCCGGTCTTTAAGCGGTCGAGACCTTCCAGAACCGCCGGTGTGACCTTATGCTTGATCAATTCGAGCTCTGTACTTTGGCCGCCAATCATTCCTCTAATGCTAGCCGCGTCGGAGACCTCTCGAATCAGCTTTGAGATTAGAGGAGCGCCTAACAGCCGCGCCATCCGGGGGTCCGACATGATGAAGAAGGCTTCAGTGAGTAATGCATCTCCGGCCAAAAGCGCGATCGCTTCCCCAAAGCGCTTGTGACACGAAGGTTTTCCCCGTCTCAGGTCGTCATTATCCAGTGCTGGTAGGTCGTCGTGGATCAGTGAATAGCAGTGGATTAATTCAATGGCGCAAGCAAACGACAACAAAACTCTGCGTTTGGCACCGAACAATTCCCCCACGGCCAATGTCAATGTCGGACGGAACCTTTTGCCTCCGTCTAAGACACTGTAACAGACGGCTTGACGAAGCAGAGACATTTTGTGGTTTGGTTTGAGGTAATGGTCCAAAGCACGGTCAACAAACAATTTATTCTCGAGCAGATATCGTTGCACGTCGAACGCCTTGTGACCCATGCTTTTTTGATACCAAATTTTTTAGTAGAAGTCTTCCCGTTTCCAGGTTTTACCACCCCGGCGAAATGGAAATGGGAAGGATCAGAATCCATTTTGCCTTCGCATAAGAATAGCACGCAGTTATTCTGGGGCTCTGCCTACCAGAAAAACATTAAGGTTCGCCTGGCGGTTTGGCACTACGCAAGTGATCGTAGAAAGGTCATGTAAGTGATCATGACGACAGTAACAAATCCGCAAATTGCGACGGTCCGAGGCGCGCCGATACCTGTAGCAACCAGACCAAAAGGGCAACTTCCCATCGGCCCGAGGCCACGATTAATCAAGCCGAAGAGAGACATCATTCGGCCGCGGTTGGTTTCAGCGCTTTGATCTGCAGCAAGGTCGCGATCGGTTCGATCGACGATCGCTCCGCCCAAAGGCGAAAAGATAACCCGCGGAAGGCCGAGGCAGAGCCCCTCAAGTCCCAAATAAAACGGTGAGTTGGTAAGCGGAAAAATAAGCCAGCTTTGGGCGGTGGCTTGGACCAGTGTTCCCGTGTGCCCGAGAAAAAGACCACACCAGAAAATAAAATAATCGCGATGACGAAAGGCGCGAAAGGTGTTTCTTAGGAGCATCGTGCTAGCGCAGTTACGAGGCCGTGTCGGTTAGGTCAGATGGTCCGCGCCCTCGGCGAGACGGAAAAAGCGAACGAAATTTGGACTATTTACAGGTCAGCTATCGCAGGGATGTGATCGCTGTCGTCTTAGTGATTGCAACGGTTTTCGAATTCTCAGCCAAAAAACACCAAATGGCGACAGTATGCCAGTTTTGTTGCTATGTGTTTGTTTCTGCGGTTATTGAATCTCGCCGGCCACTAGCCTTTCCCAGAACGCGTCATTCATCAATACTTTAGTGATAAACACCTCCTCCTCTTCTGCGGGGGAAGCCACTTTGGGTCGTACAGGAAAAGTCAGGCTGAAAGTGACACCCTGACCCTCTTGGTTTTGGACGTCGATTTTCCCGCCATGATGATAAATGATGAAGTAACAGGCCATGAGATTGATGCCGAATTCGTGGTGGTTACCTATACGCAGAGCAAAGGGATCGAATACCGAACGCAGCGCTTCCCTAGGCAGCCCGGGGCCGTCATCCCGGAGTTCAATTTTCACTTCTTGCTCGGCTTCGGAGCCCAAGCGTGCGCTGAGGAAGATATGACGTCCGGGGGGCAAGCTGATGATCTCGTCCTTCAGCAGCAGGTCGAAGAGGCGTTGGAATTTTTCCCGCTCCACCAGCAAGGGCGGGAGCCCAGCGGGAATTTGATTAATGACAGTGATACCATTCTGCAACAAACTGCCTTTTAATTTTTCAACACTGGCGGCAACGATTTCATCCAGATGCAATTCCTCAAGACTAGGTGGGTCGTTCTTTTCCGTTGCAATGACAAGGTCGGTTAACAACCCCGTGATGCGCCGGATTTGAACCTGGGCTTGCTCATAGAACTCCTTCCAAAAGTTCGGATTCCGCATGCCTTCCGCATCGATCTTTTCCTCGAGGAGCTTCTCCGGGGCGAGATCCAAGAAGGTCCGAACGGCGACGAGGGAGTTTCGCACATAGTGGCCCAGCCGGGCAGCCAGGATTCCTAAACTGAGCACCCGGTCGGTGATCAACATCCTCTGCAGCGCCGAAAGCTTTTCTTTGAGAAGCAGATCCCTCTCCCGCTGGACAATAAAGAATTCCAAGGCCCGCTGAAGAGTGACCTGCAGCTGAGGAATGTCCCAGGGCTTGGTCACATATTTATAAATGGCTCCCGAGTTGACTGCCTCAATAGCGACATCGAGGTCGGAGTACGCAGTAGTCAGAATACGAATCGCCCGCGGATGCAATTGGCGGGCTCGCTCCAAAAATTGCACGCCCTTTTCGCCCGGCATTCGCTGGTCCGTCATTAGAAGCCCGATCTCTTGTCGGTGTTGCTCCAGGAGCCGGTAACCGTCAGAGGCATTGGTGGCGCTGAGAACCCGGAATTTTTTTCCGAAGGCCCGAGTAAAATACTTGAGCGACATTTCCTCGTCGTCCACATAAAGAATCGCGCAGTTCTGGTAGTCGTGAAAAATTTCCATCATTTCTCCTCAAGCGGGCATTGAGTCTGTTGGCCTCTGCGAAAAGTGTAATGTAAATTCCGCATAGGTGCCCCGTTCGCTTTCCACCTGGATGCGTCCGCCGTGCTGCTTCATGATACGGTAGCAGATACTGAGCCCAAGTCCCATACCTTCACCGACATCTTTGGTGGTGAAAAACGGATCGAAAATTTTCTGAAGATTATCAGACGTAATTCCTTCGCCATTATCCCGCACGATAATCAGGCTCTCGCCGTTTTCCTCGATGCCGCGAATCCAGATGGTCGCTCCACTTTCAGAGCAATGCTTTTTTCCCAGCGCATGCAGAGCGTTTTGTAGCAGATTTACCATGACTTGGGTTATCTGGTTGTGATTGGCCCAGATCGTCTGGTGTTCCGGGATTTCTTTTTCGACTCTTACTTTGTTCTCCCACTCATTGCTGAGAAGGCGCAAGGCCGAGTTTACCACTTCACTAACGGAAACTTTCTCTAGCTGGGTGAGGTGCGGTTGAGTGAAGGTGCGGAGATCCGATACGATGCTACCGATTCGATTGATACCCTCTCCCATGTCTTCGAGAACCTCGCGGAATTCTTTTTTTTCATTTGCGCTCAATGACTCGGTCATAATCCGCAGCACGTAAAGTGCGGTTTTGGCGAAATTGAGCGGATTGTTAATTTCATGAATAATGCCGGCGCTCATCCGTCCAAGTGAGGCCAGTTTTTCGGAGTGCACCAATTGGACTTCGGTCTCCTTTAGCTGCTCGATGGTGGCCTCGAGGATTTGATTCTGGCGGGCGAGTTCCTGCTGCAGGCTATGGGCATCGAAAAGGTTTTTTAGCCGGACGCTCAACTCGGTCGTGGAAAATGGTTTGGTGATGAAGTCGTTTGCCCCTGCCGATAGGGCGGCGAGCTTGGTTTCCTCATCCGCCCGGGCGGTGAGCAAAAGGATGGGGATTGAACGGGTCGAGGTCCGTTCTCTGAGTTCGCGGCAAACCTCAAGCCCATTCTTTTCGGGCATCATCATATCGCATACGATCACGTCGGGCAAAAATTGGCTGGCCTTCTCCACGGCCTGCTGACCGTCTACCGCCTCAATCACTTGAAAGCGAACGCTCAACTGGGATTTTAAGTACTTGAGCATGTCCGGCTCGTCGTCGGCAATGAGAATGCGGGGCTGTCCTCCGTGAATAGCAGTCTCCACCGGTCGAATGGTTTCTCTGAGCGAGGTCATGGAGGGATAAAATTCCGCCTGCCTGTCGAGATTTTTAAGCCATGTGTCTGTGCTCCCGTCAGTCTTTGCTGAAACTAGAGTCGAGGCGGCCTCAGCGGGGCTATCCGCCTTTTCCGCCAGCTCGGAAGACTGACGGACCAACTCCTCGTAGGGCAAGCGAACTGTAAACTGGGTGCCCTTTCCGATCGCGCTGGTTACCGTTACGCTCCCGTCTTGGACCTCGACAAGTTCCTTCACCAGCGCCAGCCCTATTCCCACTCCCCGGTATTTTCTTTGGGATGAAGTGTCCGCTTGCCAAAAGCGATCGAAGATAAACGGGAGTTGTTCCTCGCTGATGCCCGTGCCCGTGTCAGAAACCTCCAGCACTAATTCGCCGTTTTCCCGCTCAGCCTTAACTTCAACCTTGCCGCCGGCGGGAGTAAATTTAAGCGCGTTAAACAACAGATTGAGTAAAATTCTTTCTAACTTGTCGCTGTCGGCAAGAACGGTGCTGATGGCTGGATCGGAAATCACTTCTAGGTGTATGCCTCGGTCCTCGGCGCTTTTTTTCACGGCATTGGCTAGACCGTATAAGAACGGCTCAATGGCGACTGGCTCCCGCTTCACTTCCATCTTGCCGGATTCCAACCGAACCAGGTCCAGGAGGTCATTGATGAGTTTTAGCAGTCGCATGCCGTTGCTTTGCATAATGAGAAGTAGCTGGCGCATATCGGGTTGCAGCGCGGAGCCATGCTCTTGAATCAGAGTCTGCAGGGGTGCCAGCAGAAGGGTGAGAGGGGTGCGCAGCTCATGGCTGATATTAGCGAAAAAGCGGCTTTTGATTCGATCCATCTCCACCAGTTTTTGATTGGTCTCTTCGAGTTTTTGTCTGTTTTGGCTCAATTCGAAGCGTAGGACGAACTCGCGAAAATGGAGCTGGTTGTAAAGATAATTGCCGGTTACAACGATGATGCCGGTTAGAACCAAGAAATAGATATTGTTGAAGAATATTCCCGAGTCCCTGGCGATATTCCAGGGTATGCAGGCGATCAGATAAGAGAGAAAAAGTATACCTATGGCGAGCAAAGATTCGCCCGTGCTCCAGTGTACGATCGCATTGACCGCGAGGAGTATCAAAATCAGTCCGGCGTAATAGGGAGACTCGGGTCCCTCGGTTATGCCAATCATCCAGGAGATAAAGAAAGCTGGCAGGAGCGCTATCGGGATTCCGAGAAAGCGGTAGTGACGGATACCCAAGGGAGTATTGTGCAAAGCCCACAACCCTCCTGCCAATCCAGAACAAAACAATCGTAACAGGAGGAAATCAGCCCAACGCTCGGGATAAACATAACGATCCAGGATAATGCCCACCGGCATTAGAAAAACGACCAAGGCGCAGGCGACTTTTCCGCTCCTGATGCGCTCTCGACGCTCGTTGGCGACAAAGGCCTCTTGAAATTCTTTTTGTAGCCAGACGTCTTCCTTAGTTCTCATGGGGTTTTCTGACCTCGATATAAATATTAACCCCGGTTTCATCGGACTTGACCTCGACGCTTTCCAGAGCAGCTCGATCTGGGATTAAGGTCCTCAGTTGCGTGGAGTTCCGGTGGATCAAATGCCAGTCCAGAAGGTATTCCATGCCGTTGCGTGATGGATTGGAGGCATCGATGTTCGTCGCGACGAGGAACCCGCCAGGTTCCAGCATGGCATAAAAAATATCCATGAGTCGTTTGCAGATACGGTCTGAGAGATAGTCAAAGACTCCGGCGCAATAAATCAAGTCGTATCTGGGCTGATACGCTCGAGGCTTGGTCTCCTCTCTGAGGACTTGGTTGACAGATTTCTTGACTACTTCGATCTTTGTTTGGCGGTGCAATTTGCTTTTGAGATCTGCGAGGACTTCTTTGGTGTGCTGAAGGGTCTCATCGTTGAAGTCGAGCAAGACAAAACTGGAGTCATTGCATACCTCATCCTGGACCAGAAAATTTTGAACTTCTCCGGCCGGTCCGCAACCGAGGTTGAAAATCCTAGCGAGGTGTCCCTTGCACGCTACCCGGTGAGTCTCTTTGACGATGACTTTGGTCAAATAACCGATACGGTTTCGGTGCGCCTCCGCCGGGCGTTGGCTTAGAAACCATGAATTGACGATCTTGGAAAAGAGAGAGCTCCCTTCCAGGGGATCTCTCAGGATCATATTTACCATTTCATAGTCACCGGCGTAGCCCAAAGGCTTCTGGTAAGTCCGGTAAGCGAAGGGAGAGCATAGTAACTGAGGATGGAGCTGCCGTTTGGCGTAAGTCCTGTGAAACGGCAGGAGGTCCTCCGGCACCTCGCCGGCAATCGCTTCGAACCTTGCGAAGAGAGAGTCGATCGACGGTAGAATAGTCGGGGCCAATTCATGGACGACCTCAAGCTCAGTTTTTAGTCGATCGGAGGAAGGTGAGGAACGGATTCCTAACTCTACCTGCTCCAGCCAACGCTTGAGGTCGATAAAATAGTTCTGCATGTCCGCCAGAACGACCTTATACTGCGGGAGGATAATATTGATCCTTTCCCACTCCTTGAGAAAGTCAGTGAAATCCGCGCGCAGCTTTTTTGGCTCAGTGACCAGGGCAAAAAGGTCCACGTCGAGCCAGGCCTCGTCCAGTATCGCTTCGCAGACCAGCATGCTCCCTGTGTTGACGAGGTTGCTGACCGTTGCGCGACCCGAATAGATCAACTGATCATTAACAATAATGCGGAATTCCTTTAAAACCTCGGAAAGCTGTAGGATGCTGTACGGGTTATAGACCTCAAAGGCGACGACATCGCGCGTAATGCGCAGTGGGGTAGCCCGGACGCTATAGCCCTGGCTGGTTTGACAGACAATGATGCTGTCCCTTTCTGTTGTCTGTGGCGCGAGCGATTTATTATTAGCTTTCATTCGGAGAGATGAGCACGATCGCTTCGTAGAGCCAAGTTCCTTGGGGGCAGCCGGTTGCCAATAATATACTTTACCGACTGCAGCATTAATACCAGGACTTTTTCAAATTGTAATCCCAGCGATCTACCGTTCAAAAAGCCCTATTTTAGCCGATGCAGGACCCTGAGCCGCTTTTACAACATTATTCGCGCACTGCCGTTAGCTTTAGGTGACGGTCGCAACATCGACCGGGTAGTTGGGCTCTCCAGCCCAGTATAGCAAGTAGAGGGATGACCTCGGCGCGCCGGTAAAGTAACGAGCGGAATGAACAAAAGCCTTTGCCGAAAGCTTTTTCGTTGAATTGCGCAGTTATCGGTCCAATATGGTGGTCCCAACGGGATTCGCCCCCCGTGTTACCGACGTGAGTTCTGTATAACTCTGCAACGGGCTTTCACACTCTACCCAAGTCGGCGATTTTCCTTCACTTCATACCACACAACTTTCACAAATTACCACGCCTTTTCACCGACAGGCGACCCAAAAGCGACCCGGAGGCCTATGGGGGATTTGTGGGCTAATGCTTTGCACGGATCGAACTAAGAGGAATAAGCCTTGTAGAGCCAACGCCATTGAGGGCAGCGAGAAATGTCTCTTCCACTCCGAGGGCAAAGAGGAAGAGAGATTAAAGGCACGCGTTAAGGGCGGCAAGTCCAACGTGGCGCGGTTCATCGGTGTTGTTCATCTACCGGAAGACAGGCCGGACTTCCCTTGGATACTGCCGAGGATGCCAGGGTACTTCTCGGCAAGGTGGCGAACTACGTTTCTGTGATGGGCGCGATCGCAGTGCAGGCCCGGAACATCATCAAGGGCAAAGATCCCCAGGACATGAGAGACCCTAAATTTTGCGCTCAAGCATTTGCGCAGGGCGGCGCCGCCGGAATTTGCAGGGACTTCCTCTTTGCCGATGCAAACCGATTTGCTCAAGGACCCGTAGAAACCGCACCTGGGCCGGTGGCAGGACTGATTGACGATTCAACGAGGCTTACCCTCGGCAATCTTCAGCAGATGCTTAGAGGCCAGGAAACCCGCTTCGGAAAAGAGGCGGTCAACTTCGCCAAGCGGTACACGCCGGGCTCAAACACATGGTATGCGGTTGGCATTAGGCTGTTTTGGGACCGCCTGCAGGAAGCAGCGGACCCGCAGGCACACGTCATGGCGGCGGATCATGCAGGATTCCAGGCGGAATTATGGGCAAGAGTTTTGGTGCAAGGCCGGGGAGCCGGTGCCGGAGAGAGCGCCGGGTCTAGGGGCGGTTGCGGGAGATTGAGATTCGCATTCAGAGGGAAGAAGATTCCGCAGGATAAAGAATCTTTTTCTAAATACGCTCAAGCCCAAAAGGGCAAGGGCGGAATATGGGAATGGCAGCGCAGCCTAACGTTACAAGAACATTGGAGTTTGACAATTGCTGATTGAACAAATCGTTGAGATTTACTCTCTGCTAATCAAAAAAATGATTAGAAGTACGCCCACTACAATACAACCAACAATGATGTCGGTTAAGGTAAGAGAATCCAAGCCGGTTTTACTTTAGTTGGCTGCAATTTCTTTCTAACGGATCACTACCAATTACCTGTGAATTATAGCAGTGTCCATGTTTCGGAAACATTACCGGAAGGTTAAGCCAAGATGAACAAATATTAGTGCGATCTCGCGGATTGTAGCCGATTCGTCTGCAAGC
>Ga0209887_1000040_pt1 | contig 34868 bp, 36 predicted proteins | sample GWRWN1_30_40_FD_187230 | JGI IMG/M metagenome (GOLD analysis project Ga0209887, IMG submission 187230) | Riverbed sediment microbial communities from areas with no vegetation in Columbia River, Washington, USA - GW-RW N1_30_40 (SPAdes)... | ecosystem: Environmental > Aquatic > Freshwater > River...
CGTGTCGCACTCGATGTCCCCGCGAGTCGTCTGCACGCCTCGCACTCGTCCGTTCGAGCGGTCGATTCCCGTCACTTCGGTGTACGGATGGATCTCGACGCCGCCGCGGTCGGCTCCGCGCGCGTAGCCCCAGACCACCGCGTCGTGGCGGATGATCCCGCCCGGCGGGTGGTAGAGCGCGGCCATGACAGGCCAGGTCACCTCCTCCGAGAGGTTCATCTCCGGGCAGAGCTTCGCGATCTCGTCGGGGTAGATCACGCGGCTGTCGATCCCGAGCAGCCGGTTCACCTCGGCCCGCTCGTTGGCGGTGACGATCCCGCGGTCCGAGTGCGCGAGGGTCAGATGGCCCTGCTGGGAGAAAAGGAGGTTGAAGTCGAGGTCGGCGGCGAGGCCCTCGTAGAGCTTCACGCTTGCCGAGTAGAACTCCGCTCCCTCGGGGGTGCGGTAGTTGGCGCGGATGATCGTGGTGTTGCGCCCGGCTGCGCCTGACCCGATGTAGCTCTTGTCCAGCACCGCGACGTTGGTGATGCCGTGGTTCTTCGCCAGGTAGTACGCGGTCGAGAGCCCGTGCGACCCGGCTCCGACGATGACCACGTCGTAGCGGCGCTTCAGCTCCCCACGGGGCCGCCACATGCGCCGGACGCGGAAGATGTCTTTCATCCGCGGAGCCCCTCCGCCGCGTCGACGACGACCTCGGCAAGGTAGTGGCCGTATTCCTGCGGGAAGAAGAGGCGGAAGGTCTCGGCGTCGTCCCGGAGCACGTACGCCTGCACGTGCGCGACCGCGCCCACCGCGGGAAGGGAGTCGAGATCGAGGTCGGTCAAGCGGCGCATGAGCGCTTCGCCGCGAAGCTGGAGCCCGGCCAACGCTCCGCTCATGTCGACAACAAGGAAGCGTTCGGAGAGCTTCGCGCGGACCTCTGCAGTCCTCATGAAGTCGCACAAGACGAGCGCGCGGTCAGGCGTGACAGGGATGATCTCGAGCGCTCGAGTCTTCAGCGAGCCGATGTCGCCGCGGACGTCGAGCTTGCCCGTAAGGGAGATGTCTGAGATCTCTGGCGACGCGTGCTCGAGCGCCCGCTCGAGCGGCGAGCGCCACCGAGCCTCGGCGTCGGCCTGGTCCGGCGAGAGGAAATCGAGGAGCTCGCTCACGAGCGGAGCCGCTCCCCCTCGGGGTCGAAGAAGGGCGTGAGGCGCACATGCGCCTTGTCGAAGCCGCCGTCGATCGTGACGAAGAACTCGGCACCGTCGCGCGCCAGCTCTGTGGGCACCCAGGCCATTCCGATCACCTTGCGCAGCTCGGGACTCCAGCGTGCGCTCGTGATCCGGCCCACGGGCCGGCGCTCCTTGATGACGACCTGGCCTCCCTCGGGTGGCACACGGCCGTCCTCCATCTCGAAGCCGACGAGCTGCTCGCGCGGGCCGCGCGCTCGCACGTGCTCGAGCGCCCACTTGCCGACGAAGTCGTCCTTGTCGAACTTGACGATCCAGGGCATGTTCGCCTCGATCAGGTTCGACTCCGAGTCCGTGTCCTGGCCGACGAGGATGTGCATCTTCTCGAGCCGGAGGATCCGCTGCGGCTCCAGGCCGAAGGGTCGAATGCCGAGATCCTCGCCGCGCTCCAGGATCGTGTCCCACACGAACTCGCCGTACGGGCTCGGGAAGTGGAGCTCGTAGCCGAGCTCGCCGACGAAGCCGATCCGCAGGACGAGACTCGGGACGCCCGCGATCTTCCCCTGGCGGGCGTCGAGGTAGGAGATCGCCTCGTTGGAGACGTCGAGGTCGGTGAGCCTGGTCATGAGCTCGCGTGCCCGCGGCCCCGCGACGTTCACTGCGGCCAGCGCGCCGGTGATGTCCGCGATCTGCACATCCAGGCCCCAGACCGCGTTCCACCACTCGAACCACTCGACGACCGCGCCGGCGCCCGTCGACGTCGTCGTGACGTAGTACGCATCGTCGGAGAGCCGCGCGATCGTCCCGTCGTCCATGATCCGCCCCGCGTCCGTGTTGAGGACGGCGTAGCGGATGCGGCCCGCCTTCATGTCTCCGAAGCGGTTCGGGTACAGCCGCTCCAGGAAATCCGCAGCCTCGGGCCCGACGACGAGCAGCTTGCCGAGCGTGGAGACGTCGATCAGCCCGACTGCGCCGTGCACCGCCTGCACCTCGGCCTCGACGTCGCCGTAGGAGTGGGGCCGGCGCCACGTCCCGGTCCACATCATGCGGCCGCCGAGCTCCTTGTGGCGGTGGTGGATCGACGAGCGCTGGGCGGGCTCGTGTGGTCGGCCCGCGAGGACGCCGAGCGTGACCGGGCCCCACGGTGGGCGTGCCGTAGTCGTCCCGATCGTCCCCGGGTCACTCTCGTTTTCTCTCGCATAGACGCGGATGGAAGGCACGTGGCAGAGCCGCCCCTGGCACGGCCCCATCGTCACCGTCGTGTAGCGCTTGGCCAGCTCGAGGGAGTCGAAGCCCTCGGCGATCGCGCGCTTCAGATCCTTGTCGGTCACGTCCTCGCAGACACAGACGAAGCACTTCCCCTTGCCGGACGCTCCGTTGTACGTCGCGGCGGGTATGGCCGCGGAGAGCCCTTCGCCGGCGACCGACCCGACCGCCTCGATGCCCTCCGGGATCTCGGTCGGGAGAAAGGCGCCGCTCTCCGGGACGTACTCCACGCGGGCGCCGGCCTGGGCGAGCAGCGAGTAGGCGGGCTGGCGCCCACCCGACATCACGAGCAGGTCGCAGTCGATGCGGCGGCCGTCGAGCTCGACCGAGCGGAGCACGCCCTTGCGTCCACGAGCGACGATCTCGCGAATCCGCTCGCGGCGCAGGTCGTAGACACCGCCGATCTCCACTCCGATCCCCTTGAGCCGCGCGGCTGCCTCGCGCCCGTTTTCGTCGACCGTGACGACGACGGCGCGCTCCCCCGGGCGGATGGCCCAGTCGTCGACGAGGCGGCGAACGGCTTCCGGCAGCATGACGCCGACGAGATCGTTCCCGGGGAAGACGAGCGGCTGCTCGATCGCTCCCGTGGCGACGACGATCTGCTCCGTCCGGTACCGATAGAGGACGTTGCCGGCGTCCACCGGCACGAGCCCGCCTTCCCAGATCCCCAGAGCCCTTCCCCTCAATACCTCGAAATCTCCTTCGTCGATTTCGAGGTAGGGGTTTTCTTCCACGAGGACCACGTGCTTCCCGTCGGCTGCATAGCGGCCGGCCGCTTCTCGCCCGGCGGTCCCACCTCCGACCACCAGGACCTCCGCGTGGCGATGCTCCGTGTCGTAGCGGTCGCTCCGCTCGGCGTGCGGGTCGATTCGGCCCAGGCCGGCGGCGTTGCGCAGGAACTTCTCGTACAGCGGCCACGCGCGCCGCGGGCGGATCATCGTCCGGTAGTAGAAGCCGACGGGCGTGAACGGCCCGCCGATCTTGTCCGTGACCGCGAGGAGATCGTGCTCGAGCGAGCCCAGGACATTTTGCGGAGTGAGGTCTGCGCCCTCGCGCACGGGCTCGGCGCACACGCGGACGTTCGGCGTTCCGTCGACGGTCATCATGCAGTTGGGGCAGCTGCCGGAGCAGCAGAGAAGCCCCCGCGGGCGGTGGTACTTGAAGCTCCGGGAGAACACGCGCTGGCCGTCGGCGAAGAGCGCCGACCCGAACGTATCTCCTCGGAAAGCCCTGACGGGCTTTCCTCGGAACGTAAAAACGACCTCCTGGGTCCGGTCGATCCGCTCGTCGGGCTGGGGAGGGAGCCTCATACGGCCGGCATATCCGGCGTTTCGGTCACTCCGTGTGCCGCGATCCCCTCGCGTGGAGATGCCGAAGGTATCTCCACGCGAATGACTTCGTTCGTGCGCGTGTCCCGCTCCGCCTGGAACCAGACCTCGCAGCCGAGGCGGTGGTACCACCACTCGCGCTGGATGCCCGCGACGTTCTCCCGGAAGTAGACGTACGAGGTCAGCTCGCGAAGCGTCGGCGATTGCTTCGGCCTCTTCGTGACCTCGCCGGCGTACGAGAACTCGTTCACGTCGCGCGGGCCGCAGTTCGGACAGGGGAGAAGGAACGACATCAGGTTCAGCCCTGATTATCGACGCCTGGGATCCAGCTCGTGCCGGCAAGCGGCACCCGCGCCATGGCGGCGGCCTCGACCGTCAGCGCGACCAGGTCTTCGGGCTCGAGGTTGTGGACGTGGGACTTCCCGCACGCACGCGCGAGCGTCTGGGCTTCGAGCGTCAGCACGCGCAGGTAGTTGGCGATCCGGCGGCCGCCGAGGAGGGGGTCGAAGCGGGCGGCCAGCTCGTCGTCCTGCGTTGAGATTCCCGCCGGATCGCGCCCGGCCTGCCAGTCGTCGTAGAACCCGGCCGCGCTTCCGATCTTCGCGTATTCCTCCTCCAGCTCGGGGCTGTTGTCGCCCATGGCGATCAGAGCCGCGGTCCCGATCGAAACAGCGTCGGCCCCCAGCGCCAGAGCCTTCGCCACGTCCGCGCCCGTGCGGATCCCGCCGGAGACGATCAGCTGCACCTGCCTGTGCATGCCGAGCTCCTGCAGCGCGTCCGACGCGATGCGCACGGCCGGCAGGGTGGGGATGCCCACGTGCTCGATGAAGACGTCCTGCGTGGCTGCCGTCCCGCCTTGCATCCCGTCGAGGACGATCGCGTCGGCGCCCGCCTTGACGGCGAGCTGGACGTCGTAGTACGTGCGCGTGGCGCCGATCTTGACGAAGACCGGCTTCTCCCAGTCGGTGATCTCGCGGAGCTCGCCGATCTTGATCTCGAGGTCGTCCGGCCCGGTCCAGTCGGGATGCCGCGAGGCGCTCCGCTGGTCGATGCCCCGAGGGAGGCTGCGCATCTCCGCCACCCGATCGGAGATCTTGTGACCCAGGAGCATGCCGCCGCCGCCGGGCTTGGCTCCCTGCCCGACGACGATCTCGATCGCGTCGGCCTTGCGCAAGTCGTCAGGGTTCATCCCGTAACGCGAAGGCAGGACCTGGTAGACGAGCATCTTCGAGTGCTCGCGCTCCTCCGGCGTCATGCCGCCGTCGCCCGTCGTCGTGGAGGTGCCCACTTCGCTGGCGCCGCGGCCGAGCGCTTCCTTGGCCGGAGCCGAGAGCGCTCCGAAGCTCATCCCCGCGATCGTGACCGGGATCTTCAGCTCGAGCGGCTTCTTCGCGAAGCGCGTGCCGAGCGTGACATCCGTATCGCAGCGCTCGCGGTAGCCCTCGAGGGGGTACCGGGAGATGCTGGCGCCGAGAAGAAGGAGGTCGTCGAAGTGGGGGAGCCGCCGCTTTGCGCCGAAGCCGCGAATGTCGTAGATGCCCTCACGCGCGGCACGCTGGATCTCGGCGATGACCCTGCGGTCGTAGAGGTACGACTCGCGCAGGCTCCAGGGGTCGTGGGTGTCCATGGTCGCCATCAGTAGGCGTTGTCGACGTGGAAGTTGTAGAGGCGGCGGGCGGAGCCGTAGCGGCGGAAATCGGACGGGTCGAGGTCGTCGATCCCGGCCTGCAGGAGCAAGTCCGCCAGCTCGGCGCGGTGCTCGTCACGCAGCTCTTTCTCCACGCAGTCGGCTCCCAGCTCGGAGACCGCTCCACGGACGTAGATGCGTGCCTCGTAGATCGAGTCGCCCAGGGCCTCACCGGCATCGCCGCAGACGACCAGGCGGCCGGTCTGCGCTATGAATCCGCTCAAGTGGCCTACGGAGCCCCGAACCACGATGTCGACCCCCTTCATGGAGATCCCACAGCGTGCGGCCGCGTCGCCGTGGACGACGAGCAAGCCGCCGCGTCCGGTCGCGCCCGCGGACTGGCTCGCATTCCCATCCACCATCACGGTTCCGGAGGTGATGTTCTCGGCGAGGCCGGGACCGGCGTTTCCGTGCACCCGCACGGTCGCCAGCTTGTTCATCCCGGCGCAGTAGTAGCCCACGTGCCCTTGGATCTCGATCTCGATCTCGGCGTCGATTCCGCAGGCGACGGCATGGGCGCCGTTGGGATTGAGGATGCGCCAGCGGCGGGGCCCGTCCGCGCCGCCCGCGAGGTCGTGGAGGCGCTGGTTCAGCTCGCGGAGAGGCGTGGAGGCGAGATCGACGACCTCGACTGCCGTCGTCTCGGCCGCCTCCGTCACCTCAGCTCTCATACCTTCTGTCGTTCCCAGGCGTAGACGACGCCTGGCGCCGGCTCCCAGGCCGTCGCGTCAGCTGCTCCGGGGAGGACTGCGATCGCGCGCCACTCCGAAGCCATAGCCACCCATTCATCGGTCTCCGCCAGAACGGCGGGCTTGCAGGCGATCGGGTCGCGCAAGACGGCAAAGCCGTCCGCCGTGCCGACGAGGAACGTGTAGAAGCCGTCGAGATCGTCGAGGCAGCCGTCGAGCGCCTGCTCGAGCGAGGCGCCCTCCCGCAGCCGCCACGCGAGGTACCCGGCGGCCACCTCGGTGTCGTTCTCGGTCTGGAACTCGATCCCCTCGCGCCGGAGTTCCTCGCGCAGGCGGTTGTGGTTCGACAGCGACCCGTTGTGCACGAGGCAGACGTCCAGGCCGGTGGAGAAAGGATGCGAGCCGGCGGTCGTAACGCGGCTCTCGGTCGCCATCCGTGTGTGGCCGAGCGCGTGGGTCCCATGGAAGTCGCCGAGCGAGAACTGGCGGATGAACTCCTCGGGACGGCCCGTCTCCTTGTAGATCTCGATCGTCTGGCCGGCGCTCATCACCCGCAGCTCGGGGTAGGCACTCCGGATCCAGGCCTCCGCGTCGAAGGCCTCGGCATCGACGACGAAGACTGCGTGACTCGCTCGGACGCCCGGCTCGGGCGCGCCGCCGAACGCGTTGCGAAGGTCGGCCGCGAGCGCGTCCCAATCCTGCAGCGGATCGTCCGAGAACAGGGTCAGCTTGCACGCCCCGCTTGGCGCGGGCTCGCGATAGACGGCGACCCCGGCGCTGTCCGGGCCGCGATCGCTCATCTGGGCGAGCATCGCGGCGAGGTGCTCTCCGAGCCCCTCCTCGACTTCACTCGACTTGGCGAACAGTCCGACGATGCCACACATTATGTTCTCAATCTACATACGTTTCGCGGCCAGATAGCCGATCTTTCCAACGATCTTCCCAAACCGCATATGTAACTTCTGAACATAGGAACTAGAAGCGGGTCAGATACTCCTTGATCTCCCAGGGCGTGACCTGCTCGTGGTAGCGGGCCCACTCGTCGCGCTTCACGCGAATGAAGTAGTCGAGGTAGTCCTCGTCGCGGCCTCGCCCGAAGGCCTTACGCAGGGTGTCGTCGCCCTCGAGCTCCTCGGTGGCGTCGAGGAGGTTGGCCGGAAGAGTCTCGAGCCCCCGCGCACGGAGCTCGTCGTACGGAATCGTGTAGAGGTTGTCGCTGTTCGCCTCGCCCGGGTCGAGCTTTGACTCGATCCCGTCGAGACCGGCGGCCAGCACCGCCGTCGTCGCGAGATAGGGATTGCAAGCGCCGTCAATGGTGCGATCCTCGACACGGCCGGGGCCGGGGATGCGGAGCATCTGGGTGCGGTTGTTGTAGCCGTAGCTGATCCAGACGGGAGACCAGGTTGCGCCGCTCGCGGTGGTACCGACCTTGAGCCGCTTGTACGAATTGACCGTCGGCGCGGTGATCGCGCTGTAGGCCTTCGCGTGCTTCTTGAGCCCGCCGATGAAGTGGTATGCGGTCTCGGAAAGACCGAGCCCGCGGGGATCGTTCTCGTCGAGGAAGAGGTTCGTGTCACCGTCCCAGAGCGACATGTGGAAGTGGCAGCCGTTGCCCGTGAGGTTCGTGAACGGCTTCGGCATGAAGGTGGCGATCATCCCGCGCTGCTCCGCGAGGACATGAACCATGTAGCGGAAGAAGATCGCCCGGTCGCAGCTCGTGAGGGCGTCCGCGTAGGTGAAGTTCTGCTCGAACTGGCCGTTCGCATCCTCGTGATCGTTCGCGTAGTTGCCCCAGCCGAGCTCGTTCACGTAGGAGGAAACCGTCGTCAGGAATTCGAGGTTCCGGGTCAGTCCGACCAGGTCGTAGCAGGGCTTCTCCAGTGTGTCCATGCGATCTGCGACCTCGATCGAGTCGTCGTCTCGCTTCTGCACCAGGAAGTACTCGAGCTCGAGACCCATCTTGAACTCGAAGCCCTTCTGGCGAGCCGTCTCGAGCTGGCGGCGGAGAATCGTCCGGGGGTCGTACGGCCACTCCTCTCCGTCCACGTGAATGTCGCAAGCGAAGCGCGCAACGGACTTGTTCCACGGGAGCGGCGTGTAGGTCGCCGGGTCCGGGATCGCCGCGATGTCCGGATCGCTCGGGAACTGGCCGATCTCGCCGGCTGCGAACCCGGCGAAGCCGGCGCCGTCGCTCAGAAGGTCCTCGAGGTACGCCGCGGGCACGAGCTTGGCGCTCGGGCGTGCATACATGTCAACGAACTGCGCGAAGAAGAACTCGATTTCGCCCTTCTTCGCCTTGTCGCGGATTTCATTGAGGCTGGCCATGCGGAGCTCCTCCGTCGGTCAGGGTCCCCGCGAACATACCGCGGCGGCGAGAGCGCGCCGATGGCGGCTTTCTACAAGGGAAAACGGCCGTTTATGTGGACTGGCTACCGGCGCTCGCGCTACCGGCCCAGGGCTCAGGCCCAGGACCGGCAACGCCTCGCGGTCTCTGGCGGCTGCAAAGCCGCGCCGGGCGACGTCCTCGGTCGCCCCCAACGCATCCGCGTTCAGAATGACGCGGGCTCGTGCGTCTGACTCGACGCGGATGCGTGGCGCTTTTCGCTCGCCAGACCCTCGCGCGCGCTACCGGCCTAGCGCCTCTTGCAGCTTGACCATCTTCACGGCGATCTCGACCAGGAGCCAGTCGTCCTTGCGCAGGTCGATGCCCGAGAGCTCCTGAATCCGCCGCAGGCGCTGGCGGAGGGTGTTCGGATGGACGTAAAGGGCCTCGGCCGTCGCGCTGATGTTCCCGCGGCGGCGGAGGAACTCCTCGAGCGTGCGCAGGAGCGCGGTCTGGCGCTGCCGGTCGTATTCCGCGATGCGGGTGACGGCGTCGCGGTGCTGGTCCCGCATCGCCGAGTCGATCGGCATGCGCAGGAGGTACTTGTACGGCCCAAGTTCCTCATAGGTCATCACGGCCGGCTTCCCGCGGATGACCGACGCGCCGAGGAGGGCGTGCTGGGCCTCCTCGAACCCGGCGCGGAAGCTCGCAGCTCCCTGGCAGACGTGGGAGATGCCCACCGAGACGGGGGTGTCGAGAGCCTCATGCACCTCGCGGAGCTTCTCGAGCAGCGGTTCCTCACCCGACATCGGGATGCGCAGGAGGCCGCGGATGGAGTCGTCGCGCCGATCGAAGAGGGAGCCTCTCGGCGCCGCCGCGGCAATGGCCTTCTCGAGCGCGTCGTCGGCGGGGCCGGCGGCGAGCACGACGTAGCGGTGGTCGAGGTCGCAGCCGAGGCGGGCGGCCCTCCCCTCGAGGTCGCCGGGCACGCTGCCTCCGGCGAGCTGCTCGAAGAAGTCCTTGATCAGGTTCTTCTCGGTGAGCCGCTCGATCAGCTCGATCTTCTTCAGCGCGACGGCCGTCTGATTCGCGGCCGCGCGAGCGAGCTCGACCTCCGACGTGCCCTTCGCGGTCAGGAGGCCGAGGAGCTCGTCGTCGGCCACGAGCGGCACGGCGACGGCTGCCGAGCGGCCGCTACGCCCGAGCTCGGGCCCGAGGCTCTGGAGCTTGATCGACTTGGGCGCTTCACCGTTCGCAGGCGCCGAGGCTCGCAGGTGCAGCTCTTCCGAGCCAGGGTCGAGGAGGTAGACGTGACAGGACGCAGCGCGCAAAAGATCCAGGCCCCGGGCGGCGACGGCCGGCAGAAGCTCCTCCAGGCTCTGGGCCCGAGTGAGGGTCTCGGCCAGCTCGGCGAGGTGCTCGAGCTCGCCGACCCGTTGCCGCGTCTCCTCGTAGAGGCGCGCGTTCTCGATCGCGCCGGCGACGAGCGAGGCACTCGAGGCGAGTACCTCCACTTCAGGGTCGCTGAATTCCCGCGGCGCCTCGGTGTGGAGGGAGATGACGCCGATCACGCTGCCCTCTCGCGCGATGATCGGTACCGACAGCAGCGACTGGAACTTCTCCTCTTCGAGCTCAGGCACGAACTTCGTGCGCGGGTCGGAGGTGAGCTCCTGCGTGAACGCCGGCTCCTTGTGCTCGGCGGCCCACCACGCGAGCCCTTCGCCGCGCTCGAGCGTGATCTCGCCGACGAGATGGGCGTACGGATCCGACGCCGCGCGCAGGACCAGGCGCTCGCCGCCGTCCTCGACGAGGTAGACGAAGCAGGCGTGGACTGCGCTCGCGTCCGAGAGCAGGCGCACGACGGCTGCCAGCACCTGCTCCAGCTCGAGGGAAGACCCGACCGTCGAGATGATCTCGTACAGGGTCCGGTTTTCGCTCGGTGGGGCCGCGGGCCGCGCTATGGGCGCATCGTATCCCCGTTTGCGGGGCTTTTCGCAATCCGCGCTATGAGATGGCGAATGTGACCGTGAGCGTCGCGGCGATCTCGTCCACCCCCGGCTCGATCGGAACCTCAGCTCCACCCGCCTCTGCCATGCCGCGGTCGTAGAGGGGACCAGGGGTGCCGCCGCCGCCATTCTCGACGATGGCCACCGGGCCGCCGAGGGTGACGCCGGCCTTGGCCGCCAGGGCCTGCGCCCGGGCGCGTGCGTCGTCGAGCGCCGCTTCGATCGCCGCGCGGTACTGCGCGCGGTTGTCGGACACGCGCAGCGAGGGCCCGTAGACCTGGTTCGCCCCGGCCTGAACGGCGGCATCGACGATCGAGCCGGCCTTGCCGAGATCGCGAACGGTCGCGTGGACGCTGCTGGAAGCGCTGTAGCCGATCACGGCGCGCCCGTCGTCGGTCGTGCGGGGATACAGCGACACTTGCTCGGTGCGCAGGTCTTCTTTGGCGATGCCCTCGTCTCGCAGCGCGCCGATGATCCGCTGAGTGGCCTCAGAAGCCGCCTTGAGGGCAGCCGAAGCCGTCTCTGCGTCGGACTGCACGCCGAACGACCAGTCGGCGACGTCGGGGACCGCTCGAGCGGTCCCCGAGCCCACGACGGTGATGCCAGGCAGCGTCCCACTCGCTCCGCCCCCAGGCTGATAGCTGATCTGCGCCGCCGTGCCTTGGCCCGGCTCGCCGACGACTGCAACGTCCCCTCGTGCCTCACCCAGCGCCACCTTGGTGCCATCGTCCTTGCCCGAGCATCCGGCTGCGAGCACGGCGAGAACGGCTACCACGGCAAACGTCAAGACCTTCATCACGCCTCCGATCCTCATTTCCCGCTTTGACGGGCTCCGGGGCTCGGAAGTTCCCGTCGGGGTCAGACCCCGGTGTCTCGAAGGGTCAGCGCGCGGCGGGCTTGAGCGTGGCCCCGATCGGCTCGACGCGAACCGCGGATGTCTTGTACTCGGGGGTGCCGATGAGCGAATCGCCGACGTCATGGGTGAGCCAGTTCACTTTCGCCTGCGCGAAATGGAGCGCCATCCAGACGAGGCCGGGGTAGACGCGCTCTCCGATCGCCGCGCGCGCCTCCAGCTCGCCGCGCCGCGAGACGAGCCGCACCCAGTCCCCGTCCTCGATGCCGAGCGCCTCGGCGTCCTCCGGGTTCATCTCGACGAAGGGTTGCTCCTGCTTCTGGACGACGCCCTCCTCGCGCATCGTCATCGTCGCCGAGTTGTAGTGGTAGAGCGTCCGCCCGGTCGACAGGACGAAGGGGTACTCGGAGTCCGGCTGCTCGATGGGCGGCTGATACTCGACGGGATAGAACTTCCCCTTGCCGTTCGGCCGCGCCGGCGAGGGCGCGTGCAGATAGGGCGTCCCCGGGTGGTCGCGATCGGGGCACGGCCACTGGAGGCCGACCTCCTCGATGCGGTCGTAGCGGATGCCCGACCAGAGGGGCGCGAGGTCGGCGAACTCGTTCCACGCGTCCTCGGGCGTCCGGTACTCGGGCCAGTCGGCCCCCAGCGCCTTCGCGAAGTCGACGACGATCTGCCAGTCCTCGCGTGCCTCCCCCGGGCAGGGGATCGCCTTGCGGACACGGTTCACCCGCCGTTCGGTATTCGTGAAGGTGCCGTCCTTCTCCGCGAAGCTCGAGGCGGGGAAGACGACGTCGGCGTGCTGGGAGCTCGTTTCGTTCAGGAACAGGTCCTGGGCAACCATGAAATCGAGGTGGCCAAGGCCTTCCTCGACGTGATGGGCGTTCGGCTCCGTCTGCGCCGGGTTCTCGCCGATTAGATAGAGGGCCCGTATGCGCCCGTCGTGAAGCCCGGACATCATCTGGTCGAGCCGGTATCCGGTCGCCTCCGGCACCTCGACGCCCCACGCGGCCGCGAACTTCTCCTTGATGCGCGGATCGTCGGCGGGCTGGTAGCCCGGGAGATAGGCCGGGTTCGCGCCCGCATCGTTCAGCCCCTGGACGTTGTTCTGGCCGCGCAGGGCGTTCAGGCCGGTCGACTCGTAGCCGAGATGGCCGGTCATGAGGGTGAGGTTCGAGAGCGACCAGATGTTGTCGACCCCGCAGGCATGCTCGGTGATCCCGAGCGTGTAGAAGATCGCGGCGTGCTTCTCCGCTGCGTACTCGCGCGCGGTGGCGACGATGTCCTCGGCCGGGACGCCCGTGACCTTCTCCGCCTCCTCGGGCGTGTAGCGCGTGACGACTTCGGCGACGGCCTCGAAGCCCTCAGTGTGCTCGCGGATGTACTCCTCGTTCTGCAGCCCTTCCTCGAGAATCACGTGCATGATCGCGTTCAGGAGCCAGACGTCGGAGCCCGGTCGCAGCTGGAGATGGCGCTTCGCCAGCTTTGTCAGCCAGATCTTGCGCGGGTCGGCGACGACGAGCGTTGCACCGTTGCGCACCGCCTTCTTCATGCGCAGGGCGAGCACCGGATGCGCCTCGGTCGTGTTCGAGCCGATGACGAGGATGAAGCGGGTGTTCTCGATCTCGGGGATCGAGTTGGTGGTGGCGCCTCTGCCTAACGACCTGACCAGGCCGTAAAGGGTTGGAGCGTGTCAGGTGGCCTCGCACGAGTGGATCGAGTTCGTCCCGATCACCGTGCGAGCGAGCTTCTGGATGAGGAAGTTCTCCTCCATCGTCAGGCGAGCGGAGGCGAGGAACCCGATGGACTGGGGGCCGTGCGCCTCCCGCACGCGCAGGAGGCCGTCGGCCGCCACCTGGAGCGCGTGCTCCCACGTCGCCGGATGGAGCTCTCCGTCCTCGCCCCGGACAAGCGGCTCCGTGAGGCGGTCGGGGTGGTGGACGAAGTTGAAGGCGAAGCGGCCCTTGACACAGAGGTTGCCCTCGTTCGAGACGTAGCTCGGGTCGGAGGTGATCTTCTCGATGCGGTTCGTCTCCGGATCGACGTTGATGTCGATCTGGCAGCCGACGCCGCAGAACGTGCAGGTTGACTTGACCTTCTTCAGAGCCGGCTCCGGCCGTTCCGTCCCCTCCTCGAACTTCTCGTAGATCGCGCCCGTGGGGCAGACCCCCAGGCAGCCGCCGCAGAGCTCGCACTCGGTGTCGAGCCAGGAAAGCCCCCAAGTCGGGACAACGCGTGCCTCCGGCCCGCGCCCCTCGAGCGAGAGCGCGGAGCACTGCATCACCTCTTGCGTGTAGCGGACGCAGCGGGCGCAGAGGATGCAGGCGTCGGGGTCGTAGCCCATGAGCGTGTTGCGGTCGTCGTACGGCTCGCGCTTGGCGTCCGGGAGGATGAACGGGGCCTCCGCTCCGAGCTCCTCCGCCAGGTCCGTGAGCTCGTTCGGACGCCCGCCGGGATCCGGGTTCAGGTGCTCGGCAAGGAGCATCTCGGTGAGTGTGCGCTGGTACTGCGGCACGGATGAGTTCGTCGAGACGACCATCCCCTGAGCGACCCTGGTCGCGCAGGCGGGGAGAGGCCGGGGCGAGCCCTCGACCCCGACGACGCACATCCGGCACCCGCCATACGGGTCGAGCTTGTCGTCGTGGCAGAGCGTGGGGATGAAGACTCCGTGTCGCGCGGCGGCGTGGACGAGCAGCTCCCCCTCGGGCGCGCTGACGTCGGTCCCGTCGAGCGTGAAGCGGATCACGGGCCGCCCATCGTAGCCGCCTCGCCAAGTGGTGCGAACAGCTCGGGCCAATGGCGAAAGGCGTTCCGCATCGGCAAGGGCGCACCCTGTCCGAGTCCGCAGATCGACGTCGCGATCATGGCGTCGAGCCACTCCTCGACCTTGGCGCGCGGCATCGCGGCGCGGCCGTGGTCGAGCTCCTCGAGAAGATGGTGCATCCCGCGGTTCCCGATCCGGCAGGGCGTGCATTTCTGGCAGGACTCCTCGGCAAAGAAGCGCATGGTCTCGGCGAGCAGGCGCAGCGGCGAGTAGCTCTCCGGGAAGACCTGCAGTCCGGCCGATCCCGGCCCGGCCCCCCATTCACGCAGGGAATCGCGCGTGAGGGGCACGTCGAGGGCGTCGGGCGGCAGGATCCCGCTCGCGGCTCCGCCGGGGACGATGGCCGAAATCGCGCCGTTCGAACCGCCCGCGTACTGGTCGATCAGCTGTCGCGGGGTGACGTCGAGTGGCGCCTCGTAGCAGCCGGGGTCGCGAACAGCACCGGAAACCGACCAGAGGCGGACACGCGGCCACGCTGCCCCGCCGTCCCGGAGGATCGCCGGCACGTGCGCCAGCGTCTCCACGTTGTTGATGAGCGTCGGGCGCCCGAGGTAGCCGACCTGGCTCGGGAACGGAGGCTTGAGGCGCGGCATCCCGCGCCGGCCTTCCATGGACTCCAGCATGGCGGTCTCTTCCCCGCAGATGTACGCGCCCGCGCCGACGACGAGCTCGAGGGAGCGGCCGTCGAGCAGGTCGGCCTGCCGGAATTCATCGATCGCCTGCGTGAGCCGCTCGCGGGCGGTTGCGTACTCCTCGCGCAGGTAGATGAAGCCCTCGTTCGCGTCCGCGAAAACCATGGCGATGAGTGCGCCCTCGAGCATGAGGTGCGGGCGCAGCTCCATCACATAGCGATCCTTGATCGTCCCCGGCTCGCCCTCGTCTGCGTTGACGACGACATAGCGGGGCGCGGGCTCCTTGGCGACGGCCTCCCACTTGACCCCGGTCGGGAAGCCCGCTCCGCCGTAGCCGGTCAGGCCCGACGCCTTCAGCTCCTCGACGATCTTCTCCTTCGAGGGCAGCGACCGGATCACCGCCAGGCCGCCGCGGCGCTCGTAGTCGGCCAGCGTCTCGTCGCGTTGGCCGAGGCCTGTCGAAGGCCCCTCGTTGGCCCGGTGGACGACCTCGGGCTCCACGCGGTCGCCGCGCATGAGGACGGGGGCGAGGTCGCAGTGGCCGAGGCACTCCACGCCCACGCATTCGCGTCCAGTTAGACGGGCGTGCTCCTGTTCCCTGGCGAGGAGCTCCTTCGCGCCCAGGCAATCGCAGACGGGCCCGATGCAGACGCGCACGGCCTCGACAGGCACCTGTAGGAACGAATAGAAGGAAATGACCTCGTGCACCTCGCCGCGGCGGATGTTCATGTGGTCGGCAAGCGAATCTGAGAGCTCGGGCGTGAGCGGGCCGACCTCCCGGCGAACGCGTCCCAGGTTGTCCAGGAGCCGCGTTCGTCCCTTCGGAAGCCCGGGCAGGAGCTCGGTGAGCCGGAGGACGTCGATGGCGCTGATCATATGCGCCGCTACCCCTTGCCCTTTGGCAAAAACTGACTCACAGTGAGAGTCCATGCACACCCAGAAGGGGGACAGGGGCTAGCGTGGCCGCGAATCCGACGCTCGTCGCGAATCGTGCGCCTGCTCGTGAAGTGGAATCGGCCGCCGGCGATGCGGCCGTCCTCTACGAGCGCTACTACGACCGCGTCTTCGGCTACTGCCTCTACCACCTGGGCAGCCGAGAGGAGGCCGAGGACGTCGCCCAGACCACCTTCATGTGGGCCTACCGCGGCCTCCAGCGGGGGGTCGTTCCCCGGGCTGAGGCGAGCTGGCTCTTCACGATCGCCCAGAACGCCTGTCGCGCCCGCCACCGCACCCGTGGACGCCGGCGCGAGCGCGAGGTCCTCAGCGACCCCGTGACCCTCGCGGACATGGCCCCCGCACCCGTGGCGGACACCGATGATCTGATGGGGCTCGAGGATGCGCTCGCACGCATGCCCGAGCTTCAGCGGCGGGCAATCCTCCTGCGAGAGTGGCGCGGTCTCTCCTACAAGGAGATCGCGGCCGAGCTGGAGCTGTCCAACGCCGCCGTCGAGACGCTCATCTTCCGCGCTCGGCGCTCGCTGGCCGACCTGCTCGGAGGTCGCCCCGCACCCAAGCGCGCGGGTCGGTTCGCGTTCGACTTCGGCTCGATGGTCGCCGCCGCCAAGGCGTTTCTGGGAATGGGGACTGCGGCCAAGGTGGCCGCGGGCCTGGCCGCCGCAGTCATCGCCACGACCGTGGCGGGTTCCGTCGAGCAGGCGCCCAGCCAGGGCGCTGTCTCGACGACGAACGTTCCCGTGGCCACCCCGCAGCAGGTTCAACGGCCGCAGGCGTCCGCCAAGGTCAAGGCGGCGCCGGTGAAGCTCGCGCAGCCGAAGAAGACGAGGCCGCAAGCGGCGCCGCCGAGCCCCGTCGATCCCGCGCGCCTGGAGCGAGCGACCGATTCGCTGCCGGCGGTGCCGGACGCGACCACCGCTCCCGTCGCCACGGTCACGAAGGCCCTCGACGACACGGTTGCGGTCGTCGGCGGGGCCGCCGCGCGGCTCACCCCGGCGCTCCCCTGACGCCCAGTCCCCCAGAAGGGGGAACCTGAGCAAGTTTTTCCGCCGGAGGACTTCCTTTGGGACATGCACCTCCGAACCCTTGTAGTAGACGACAACATGCTCTTCGCGGAAGCGGTCACGCAATTGCTCGAATCAGATGACCGCATCGAAGTCGTGGGCTGCGCGCTGAACGGAGCCGAGGCAGTCGATTTCGCTCGGAAGCTCGAACCGGACGTCGTTCTGATGGACATCAAGATGCCCCTCATGACCGGCGTCGAGGCCACGGAGCGGATTCTCGCGTGGCGTCCGGAAACGACCATTCTGATGTTGACCGGCCACGGGTCGCCCGTCGAAGTAGAGCAGGGTCTCCGCGCCGGCGCCGTGGGTTGCGTGAGCAAGGACGACCTCGGCCTCCGGCTCGTCGAGATCGTCCTCGGATACGCCGGTGTCGAGTCGCGCGAACTCGTTGCAAGTTTTTCCGCAAGCGGGCTTCCTTGAGATTAGGAAGGTTCGCAGCTTCCGCATAGAGGGGCGGCACACAGGCCGTTCCTTCCTCTCCCCGGAGGCGGTCGACAACCGGCCGCCTCCCTCCCCTTTAAAGAGCCAGTCTAAAAATGAAACGAACTCTAGGGGAGGGAAACGGTCGGCGTCTGCGGCAGGAGGTCGCCCGTGTCGGGCAACGTGAGCTTGTCAAGCTGGGGCGCGAGGGGAGTCTCGCCCGGTAGGTCCGGCTGATCCACGGTGACGGTGCCGACTCCGGGTACGGTCACCTGGAGGAGCGGGGGCGTCGACGTGTCCTCGGGCGGGGGCTTGGGCTTGTCGCTCGATCCCGATCCCCCGCGGTCGCCCTTGACGCGGGATCCGCTCTGGGAGGCGTTGGCCACGTTCGTGCCGCGAGGCAGCGACCTGAGCTCCTGGCGGTCGAGCGCGACGTTCGTCGTGACGAACTCGGTGGCGCTCGACGGCACGACTGCCTCGGACGAGCGGAACGGCAGGCCTTCGGAGCCTTGCAGCGCGAACCACACGGTGGCGGCGACGGCGCCGACGGCGATGAGGTCGCGGGCCTGGAAGCGCCAGCGGGGTTCCGTTGCCAGCGGATCGATCGACGCGGGCGGGGAGCTGGGTGAGGACGCGGGTAGCGGCTGCGGCTGGAAGCTCAGAGCTCGCGCGCGGGGGACGGTTGCCGGAGGGCCGCCGAGAAGCTCTTCTTCCGACAGGTGGCCGACCCAGCGAAACGCCTTCGATTCGAGGACTTCTCGAGGGCTTTCCATCATGACTCTTTGAGGGGAATGACCGTTCAGTCTCTTATGTCGGCAATGCCAGTTGACAGCAGGACCGGAAGACCTAACTCGTTCGGGTGATTCGTCGCTACGCTTGCCGCGATGGCGGTTCCCCCGCAGTCCGCGGCGCGGGTCGAAGTCCTCCGCTTGCCTGCCGGTGCCTCCGAGCGGGACGAGCTGGCGGTCGAGGAGCCGCTCGAGATCCGCGTCAACGGTCGTCCTGTTGCCGTGACGATGAGGACACCGGGCCACGACGAGGAGCTCGCGCTCGGATTCTTGCTCTCGGAAGGGATTTCGCCCGCCCGGGCTGCGATTCCCCCCGACCTGCCCGCGAACACGGTCGACGTCGAGGCCTCCGGCTTCGATCCGGGCCGCCTCGAGCGGAACTTCTACACCTCCTCCTCGTGTGGCGTCTGCGGAAAGGGCGCCCTCGAGGCGGTCGGCGTCGAGTCCTCGCCCGTGACGAGCGATCTCGTCCTAGCGGCCGAGCTCGTGGCGAAGCTCCCGGACCGCCTCCGCGAGTCTCAGCCGGCTTTTGCCGCCACCGGGGGGCTGCACGCGACGGGCCTCTTCGAGCCGACCGGGAGCCTCGTCTGCGTCCGTGAGGACGTGGGGCGGCACAACGCGATGGACAAGGTGATCGGCTTCGCCTTCAACGAGGGTCTGCTCCCGCTCGAGCGGCACGTCCTCTGCGTCAGCGGCCGCCTGTCGTTCGAGCTGGTGCAGAAGGCGGCCGTCGCAGGCTGTCCGATCATGGTCGCCGTCGGGGCGCCGTCGTCGCTCGCGGTCGACCTGGCGCGGGACCGAGGGGTGACCCTCTGCGGGTTCGTCCGGGACGGACGCGTCAACGTCTACTCGGAGCCGTGGCGGATCAAGGCGTAACCGGCGTTTTGCTCGTCGGCGGCGCCAGCTCGAGGTTTGGGTCCGCGAAGGCTCTGGCGAGCTTTCGCGGCGAGCCGCTCGCAGTTCGTGCCCATCGAATCCTTGCAGAGGCTTTCGAGACGGTGATCGCCGTGGGCAAGGCCGACGATGCCCTGCCGCTTCCTTTCGCGGTTCACGACGACGGTAATGCCGAGCGCGCCGCGATCGTGGGCCTGGTGGCAGGGCTGCGCCTCGCGAGCACCGAGCTCTGCGTCGTCGTTCCGACCGACATGCCGCTGATCACGGCCGAGCTGCTTCACTCTCTCGCCGAGGCCGGTGAAGGAGTGGACGCTGCGGTCGTCCAGACCGGGCCTCTGCCCGGCGCCTACAGGCGCTCGACGCTTCCCGTGCTCGAGCGGCAGATCGCAGCCGGCGAACTCGCGCTCCGCCGCGCTCTGGAGGAGCTCGATACACGGGTTCTCGAGGCCGACGCCGAGAAGCTCAGGAACGTGAATACGCCGGCTGATCTCGCGTTATGACGCTCTCGCGATCGGCTCCGGTGCCGATCATGCTCACCTCAAGCTCGAGCGCGCTCTCGACGAACTCGACGTAGCCCCTGGCGGCCGCGGGCAGCCCGTCGTCCAGCGGCTCTCGCCAGCCGGGCAGTGTCTCGTACACGGGCCGAGCGTGGTGGAAGTCGCTCTGGTGGGCGGGAAACTCGTCCGTCTCGCTCCCGTCGGGGAGCCGGTAGCGGGTACAGACCGGGATCTCCGCGAAATCGGAGAGGACGTCGAGCTTGGTCAGCGCGAGCGAGGTCATCCCGTTCACGCGGACGGCGAAGCGCAGCGCGACGAGGTCGAGCCAGCCGCAGCGCCGCTCGCGGCCGGTGGTCGTGCCGTATTCCTCCCCCAGCTCCCGCACACGCGCCTCGTCCGGGCCGTCGATCTCGGTGGGGAACGGCCCCTCGCCGACCCGGGTCACGTAGGCCTTGGCCACGCCGACGACACTGTCGATCCGCGTTGGGCCGATGCCGATTCCGGTGGCGGCGGCGCCCGCGATCGGGTTCGACGAGGTCACGAACGGATAGGTGCCGTGGTCGAGGTCGAGGAGCGTCCCCTGCGCCCCTTCGAGGAGAACGCGCTCACCCGCTCGGAGCGCCTGGTCGACGAGGAGCGAGGTGTCGGCGATATACGGCCGGAGGCGCGCGGCGCACGTTTCCATGCGGTCAGCCAGGTCGCCTGCCTCCAGCGGCTCGTCGAGGGCGCGATTCTTCTCCGCCAGGGCGGTCTCGAACTTCTGGCGGAGGATCTTGGCGTCGAGGATGTCCTGCACGCGGATGCCCAGGCGTGCGGCCTTGTCGGCGTAGGCCGGCCCGATACCGCGGCGGGTAGTGCCGATCTGGAGGTTCCCAAGGCGCCGCTCGCTCGCGGAGTCCGAGGCGACGTGCCACGGCATGATCAGGTGCGCGTTTCCCGAGATGCGCAAGCCCTCCGTCACGATCCCGCGCGCCTCGAGATCGTCGAGCTCCCGGACGAGTAGCCCGGGGTCGACGACGCAACCGGCGCCGACCACGCAGATCTTGCCGCCGTAGAGAATCCCGGACGGGACGTGGTGGAGCTTGAAGGTCTCGCCGTCGCGGACGATGGTGTGCCCGGCGTTCGGCCCGCCCTGGTAACGACAGACGAAGTCCGAGTTCTGGGCGAGCAGGTCGACGATCTTGCCCTTGCCCTCGTCGCCCCACTGCGCCCCCACGATCACGGTCGCGGGCATGAGTGGAGCTTAGTCCGCGGCCATGTTGGAGCGCTCGAGCGCGGTGAAGAGGAGCTCGAGATCGCGGGCCAGGCCGTCACGAGCAGCGTCCAGCAGCGGATGAGCGCCCCGACCCCCTTCCGCGTCGTCCGTGAGGGCGCGAACGGCGAGATCCTCTTCACATTCCGCGAGGCGATCGGCGAGGGCGAGGAGCTCGTCGGCTCTGACAACGTGACCCCCCAAGCGGGAGATGCCGTGATTCGGGTGGGCTAAGGGTCTCTCGCGTAGCAGTGGGCGCCAACTTGCCATCAGGCCGCCGCCAGGTCGGCGAACTTCGCGTAGCGCCGGAGGAAGGAGAGCTTCACGGTGTCGGTCGGCCCGTTGCGGTGCTTGGCCACGTGCACCTCGGCGAGGCCCTGCTGGTCGGATTCGGCCTCGTAGTACTCGTCGCGGTAGATGAAGACGACGATGTCGGCGTCCTGCTCGAGGCTCCCGGACTCGCGCAGGTCGGACAGGATCGGCCGCTTGTCGTGCCGCTGCTCGACCGCTCGCGAAAGCTGGGAGAGGGCGATGATCGGGACGTCCAGGTCGCGTGCGAGCACCTTGAGCGAGCGCGAGATCTGGGAGACCTCCTGCACCCGGTTCTCGGCCGAAACACCGGACGTCATCAGCTGTAGGTAGTCGACGATGATGAGCCCGAGGTCGGGGTGCTTCTGCTTCAGGCGGCGCGCCTTCGAACGGATCTCCATCATCGTGATCGAGCCGGTGTCGTCGACGTAGATGGGCGCCTTGGCGAGCTTGTCGCACGCAGCCGTGAGCCGCGGCCAGTCGTCGGCGGCGAGCTTGCCGGTGCGAAGCCGTTGCGATTCGACCTTGGCCTCGCTGCACATCAGACGTTGCGTCACCTCGGATTTCGACATCTCGAGGGTGAAGAGCGCGACGGGGACGCCCTTGCGGACGGCCAAGTTGGCGGCCATGCAGAGCCCGAGCGCCGACTTCCCCATGCTGGGGCGAGCCGCGATGATGATGAGGTTCCCCTCCTGGAAGCCGGAGGTCACGCGGTCGAGGTCGCGGAAGCCCGAAGGGATGCCGGTGACGTCCGCACCGGACTCGTAGAGGGCGGTGATGCGCTCGAAGCTCTCCTTGAGCAGCTCCTCGATATGGCTGAACTCGCCGCGTGCCCGCTGCTGGGAGAGGTCGAACACGACCTGCTCGGCCTGGTCGACGAGCTCGGTCGCCTCGCCCGGCCGCTCCCACCCGAGGCGCGCGATCTCGGCGCCGGCCCTGATGAGGCCACGCAGGGTCGCCGTCTCGCGAACGATGTGCGCGTAGTGGCCGGCGTTCGCGGTCGCCGGCACGGTGGCCGCGAGCTCCTGGACGCGCACCTTGCCGCCGACGTCCTCGAGGTCGCTCCGCTCGTCGAGCTCGTCGGCCAAAGTGATCGCATCGACCGGCTCGCCCTTGACGTACAGGCCGAGCGCGGCGCGGTAGATCTTCGCGTGGCTCTCCCGGTAGAACTCGCGCCCGTCGCTCGAGAGGATCTCGCTCACCACGGCGATCGCGCCGGGCGAGAGCATCATCGCGCCGAGGACAGACTCCTCCGCGTCGAGGTTCTGCGGCGGGACGTGCGCGCCGTTCGTCTGCTCTGTCGGGGCTGTCTTTGTCGCCATCGGACGGGACTGTAATGGCCCTGTAAACGGCCCTGTGGATCGCGAATCCACAAGCGGAAGCTCCCTCTTTGCAGGCATAAGGGAACAAATGTTCCCAGACGCGCCGGACAGCGTCCACCGAGCGTTCCCGCGCCTGTGCATTGTTTTCTCGCTGCGAGCGCGAAGTTCGTGCGGCTGTCCAGACGGGTGTGGAGAGTGCCTGTGGAGGAGCTAGGAGGGCTTGGCGAAACAAGCCGTGTGCCGCCGGAATCGCACTGGGCGGCGCGAGGCGGCGTCCTCGGTCGCGCCCGTATTTCATTCAATACGAGCGCTCCCCGCGTCCTTGCCTCGCATCCCCCAGAGCGCCCCGGCGACGAGGCCCGTTCCGCCAAGCCCTCCTACGAGCGCTCGGCGGAGGGGTCCGCGATCTCGGCGGGCTCGGCGTCGGGTTCGGTCGCTTCCTCGGCCTCGACCTCGGTTTCCTCGGCCTCCACCTCGGCGATCGCCTCCTCGGCTGCCGCCGCGGCCTCGGCTGCAGCGGCAGCCGAGGCCTCCTCGGCCTCCCTCTGGGCCGCCGCCATCGCCTCGAGCTCCTCCTCGGGCGGCAGCTCACCGCCTTCGGGGACGACCATGATCTTCACGTCGGCACTCACGTCGGTAAAGACCTCGATGGGGATCTGGTAACGGCCGACGCGCTTGATCGATTCCGCGAGATCGATCTTCCGCCTGTCGACACGGATCTTCAGCTGCTTCCAGATCTCGTCGGCGATATCCGTCGGCGTCACCGAGCCGAAGAGCGTGCCCTGAGGGCCCGCGTTCACGTCGAAGCGAAGCTCCGCCTGCGAGAGCTTGTCCGCGATCTCCTGGGCCTGCTCGAAGGACGCGGCCTCGTGGCGCGCCCGCTGCGAGTCTCTCTTCTCGAGCTCGGCCACGCGAGCGGAAGTCGCTTCCTCCGCCAGCCGCCTCGGGGCCAGATAATTGCGCATGTACCCGCGGGCGACCGAGACGACCTCACCGCGCAGACCGACCTTGTCGACGTCCTGGAGCAGGATCACGTCCATGGAGGGCACTGTTAGCTGGAGACGTACGGGAGGAGCGCCATCTCGCGCGCGCGCTTCACGGCGACCGCGATCTGATCCTGGTGGCGGCGACACGCGCCCGTGATCCGGCGCGAGCGGATCTTGCCCCTCTCCGAGACGTAACGGCGAAGCTGGTTGTAGTTCTTGTAGTCGACCTCTTCGATCTTCTCCTTGCAGAAGTAACAGCTCTTCCGCCGGATCGGGCCGGTGGAGGCCGACGGCCGCCTACGGCCGCTCTGCTGCTTCGTCTGTGGTGGCATGCGGTGGCGTTTCTCCTAGAACGGAATATCGTCGTCGGCCGCGGCTCCGGCGCCGGCCTTCACGAAGTCGGACTGGTCTGCGGACACGTCCGACGGCGGGATGTACTGGGACTGCCCTTCGCCGTCGCTGCGCCCGCCCAAGAACTGGACCGACTCGGCGATGATCTCGACGGCCTGGCGCTTCGTGCCGTCCTGAGCCTCCCACTCACGCCAGTCCAGCCGTCCATCCACTCCGACCGGCCGGCCCTTCGAGAGGTATTGCGCGCAGCTTTCCCCCTGGTTGCCCCAGACCGTGATGTCGAAGTAGTTCGGCTTGTCGCCCCATTCCCCGGTGGAGGCGTCCTTCTGGCGCGTGTTCACGGCCAGGCGAAGCTTGCAGACCGCCGTTCCGCTCGGGGTGTGCCGGAGCTCGGGGTCCTTGGTGAGGTTCCCGACCAGTACGACTCGATTGATGTTTGCCACGGATCCTTCTCCTTCCTCAGTCGAACACTTGTTCCGATGCTACCCGGTCGGGGTGACAGCCTCTCTCCTGGCCCTGACGACGGGCCGCCGGACGGCCATGTGCCGCAGGGCACCGTCCGTGATCTTGAGCACGCGGGTGATCTCCGCGAGCGTTTCCGCATCCGCGTCGAACTGAAAGACGTGGTAGTTCGCCTCGCCCTTGTGGTCGATCTCGTAGGCAAGCTTGCGCCTGCCCCAGGGCTCGTGCCCGAGCCAGCTCCCGCCGCGCTTCTCGATCAACTCGCGCGCGCGCGCGAGGATCTCGTTCTGGCGCTCCTCAGGGAGCTCAGGATCGACCATGAGCATGATCTCGTATGCGTTCAAGGTTCCCGAACCCTCCTTCCCTCGGTCTAGCGGCCTCGCCTGCTCGCGCCGCTCGGGAACGGACGGCGCCGGGGCGAGACAGGAAGTCGCTCGAGTATAGCGAGCCCGATAGGGTTGCCCTCCCAGGGCTCGTCATGGGAGAGTGACGCTTGTGAATCAAAAGGCCGCACTCGTACTTGGCGCGCTCGCGGGCGGCGTCGCCGCCGTGCTTCTCGGGCGCAGGCGCCCACGGGTTCTCGCCAGGTCGGCGCCGCCGGCCGACCTTCGCGCGGACGAGCTGCGCCGCAAGCTCGACGAGGCCCGCCAGGCCGACGTGGACGAGAGCGAGTTCACCGTGGCCGGGATGGGCGCCGAGACCATCATCGCGGAGGAGCCCGGCCGCGAGCCTCCGCCGGCGAACGAGTTCGAGGCCATGCGCAGGAGGGTGCACGAAGAGGGTCGAGCGGCTGCGGAGGAGATGCGTCGCCGGGCCGAGACCGACTCGTAGCCACTGGCCCGCATCGAGCACACTGTGGAGATCGCGGCGCGGCCGGAGCGAGTGTTCCCCTTCCTGGACGCGAGCGAGCAGCGACTCCGCTGGATGGGCGCGCTCGTCGAGTCGGAGCCGCTCGACGAAGGCCGGTTCCGCGACGTCTTCGAAGACCACGGCCAGCGCATCGAGCTCGACGCCGTGGTGGAGCGACGCGACGCGCCCCGTCTCCTCGTCGTTCGGCTGCGCGGGAGCGCGTTCGAGGCGACGAGCACGCAGCGGCTCGAGGAAGCCGGTGAGGGCACCCGACTCAGCACGGTCGTCGAGACGCAGTACACGAGCCGACTCGCGAGACTGGCCGGGCCACTCGTCACGCGCCGCGCCCAGCGGCAGCTCGAGGCCGATCTCAACGCGCTGAAAGTGCTCGTGGAGGGGGACTAGAGCGGCCTGAACGCCGCCGCTCCGCGGGCGAGTCCCCGCGCGACCTTCCACTGGTACCAGGCGCTGCGGAGGCGCCGGCCCTCGGTCGGATTCGACATGAACCCGGTCTCGACGAGGACGACGGGCACGTTGGCCCAGTTGAAGCCGGTCAGATCGGGACGGCGGACGAGACCCAGGTCGAGCGCGCCTGTCGTCGCGATCACGTGCGCTTGCACGAGCCGCGCTGCCCGTCGGCTCGCGGGGAGGATGTCGTCCGTCCAGCCGACGTGCCAGGCGGGGAACAGGGTCGAGGCCCCGTGGCGGCTCGAATCGCTCGACCCGTCGGCGTGGATGCGCACCATGAGCGCGGAGCCGCGCAGGTTGCAGAACTTGGCGCGGGCGATGTTGCCCCGGTTGCCGTACGTGAACTCCGACGTCGTCCGCGTCATCGCCGCGCGGTACCCCCGCTGGCGGAGGATCGTCCGCAGCTTGAAGCCGATCTGGAGGACGACCGTCGCCTCGCCCGGAGCGCCGCCCCCGTCCTTGATCTTGTAGGTCGTCGACCCGGGGCCGATCCGCTCGCGCGAGAGGTCGGGTGTGGCATCGTGGCCGGGATCGATGCAGATGAGCGGAGTGGCTGCGGCCGGGCCCGGCAGTGCGAGGGCGGCGGCGCCGAAGAGAGCTGCGGCGAACTTCACCTCTTCCAGTTTGACAGGCCGAGCCGGGGCCACCTATGCTCCTGCCGCGCCGCTTGTCAGGGTCACCTTACAATCGGTCCCGACACGCCGAACCGAGGGGAGTAAGTGGGAGCAGCGTTTCTGATGACCAGGGAGGGGCTCGAGGCCTCGCTCATCGTAGGGATCGTCCTTGGGTACCTGGCCAAGACCGACAACCAGCGCTACTTCCGGCTGATCTGGCTCGGCGCGGCAGCCGCGGTGGCCGCATCGGTCGCGACCGGCGCGGCCCTTTTCTTCACCATCGGAGAGCTCCAGGGCCGCTCGGAGCAGATCTTCGAGGGTGTCGCCATGCTCTCCGCCGTCGCCGTCCTCACCTGGATGATCTTCTGGATGCGGAGGCAGGCCGCGAACATCAAGCGCGAGCTCGAGGCGAAGCTCGCGAGCGCGATCGCCGCCGGGTCGGCAGTCGGTCTCGCGTCGGTGGTCTTCTTCGCAGTGCTTCGGGAGGGGTGGGAGACGGCGCTCTTCCTCTTCGCCATCGGCGAGAGCTCGACGCCCCTGGCGACCGGCATCGGCGCCGTCGTCGGGCTCACCATCTCGATCTCGCTCGGCGTTGCGATCTACATGGGCTCCCGCCGGCTCAACCTGCGCCAGTTCTTCACCGTTACCGGAATCCTCCTGATCGTCTTCGCAGCGGGGCTGCTCGCACACGCGACGCACGAGTTCCAGGAGGCCGGCATCCTCCCCGGGACGGTCGAGCACCTCTGGAATACGAACGCGATCGTGAGCGAGGACTCCAACTTCGGCAAGTTCCTGACGGCGCTCTTCGGCTACAACGGAGATCCCTCGGCGCTCGAGGTGGGGGTCTGGTTCACGTTCCTCGCGACCGCCCTGGTGCTGTTCGTCCGCCCGCTGCTGAGCTGGCGGCGGACTGCAGCTCCCGCACAAGCGTAGATCCCGCCGCTCGCGGCATAACGGACCCGTGAGAACGGTCCGAGTCGGGTGCTCGGGGTGGAACTACGCGCACTGGCGCGAGCTTGTCTATCCCGAGGGCCTCCCCGTCCGGCGCTGGCTTGCTTGCTACGCAGAGCTTTTCGACACCGTCGAGGTCAACAGCACCTTCTATCGGCTTCCCCGCCGAGACTCCGTGGCCGCCTGGGTCGCGGAGACCCCGCCTACGTTCCTCTTCGCCGTGAAGGCGAGCCGCTACCTCACCCACATGAAGCGGTTGACGGACCTCGGTCGGGGAGTGGAGCGCTTCTACGAGCGAATCGACCCGTTGGCTCGCTCGGCCAAGATGGGCCCCCTGCTCTGGCAGCTTCCGGAGAACTTCCACCGAGACGACGGGAGGCTCGCCTCGGCGCTCGCGGGTCTGCCGCCCGGGCGCCACTGCTTCGAGTTTCGCCACCCGAGCTGGTTCCGCGAGGAGGTCTATGCGCTTCTCCGCGAGCACGGCGCCGCGCTCGTGATCGGCGACCACCCCGAGCGGCGCTTCCAGACGCACGAGCTCACCGCCGACTGGACGTTCATCCGCTTCCACTACGGGAGCCGCGGGCGTGGCGGCAACTACTCCGAGCGGGAGCTGGAGGACTGGGCCCGGCGGATCGAGGGCTGGCGGGAGCGCGCCGACATCTACGCCTACTTCAACAACGACTGGAGCGCTTATGCCGTCAAGAACGGGCTCAGGCTGCGCGAGCTTGTCGAGCCCTAGGCACTAGGGCTTGGCGAAACAAAGTCTGCACCAAGCCCTCCTAGCAGGAAGTCGGGCCGCCGGATCTGAGGTAGCCGTCCCAGCGGGCGGCGGTCGTGCTCCAGAGGGGGTTTCCCGTCCTCTCGGCGAGCTGGTTCAGGAGGCTGACGTGGTAGGTGTGATAGTGGAGCGAAGCCGGGGAGCCGCCGAGGGAGTACCGCGACCAGCAGCCCGTGTCCAATTGGGGCAGCAGCGTGCTCGTAGCGGATGACATCTTCGCCACGTCCGCCCGCGCGAGGCTGTCCCCGCTCGTCTTGACGTAGTCGTAGAGCGATACGAGCGACTGAAGCTGGGCGTTGAGGACAGCCATGTCGCTGTAGCCGTACTCACGGATCCAGAGCCCGCCACCCTGCTCGAGCCAGAGCCCGCGCGAAATCCCGCGGTACGCCGCCCGCGCCGCTTCCGCGAGCTTGGCGTCGTGGAGCAGCGCCGAGCTCCGAGCCAGGGCCTGCGCGCCGATCGCCTGTGCGAACCCCGATGTCCAGCGGGTCGGCCCCCCGAAAGGAAAGTAGTACTCCCAGACGAGACTGTTCCTCTGGCGGATCCCGCGTGCCACGAGCTCGTTCGCAAGGCGTTTTACCCGCGCGGGACGCCCCTTCCGGACGAGTGTGTTCAGCCGCGAGAAGTTGGCGATGGGGTGGAATTGGAAGCCGTGGTCATTGATGAAGCGGTAGACCACCCCGTCGGCCGCCCGGGTGTCGGTGAATTGAGCAGGCGGCGCGCGCTTCACGAGGTAGTCCGCGTTTTCCTTCAGCATCGAGAAGAGGGTGAGCGCCCTTGGCTCGTCGTACTCGGCGCTGAACGAGGCCACGTCGTGGAAGACGAGTGCCAGTGTGGGTACGCGCCCGGGAGGCGCGGTGCGAAGCCGCTCGAGAGATGCTTCCAAGAGCGACCCGTAGCGGTCGGCCGAAGCGTTGGACAAGCGTCCTGCGGCTACGGCTGCCGCCAGGCCGTCCTGCGCCACCGCCGCGTCACTCTTCGCGTCCGCGCCGAGCGTCTCGACCAGAGCCTGGATGGTCGTGGGCCCGGCCACTCCGTCCGCCAGCAGTCCGTGGGCGCTCTGAAACGCAAGCACCGCAGCGGCCGTGCTATCTCCGAAATCACCGTCGACGGCCTGCGAATAGAGCCCGAGGGCGCCCAGGGCCTGCTGGAGGTCGGCGACGGCCGTCGTTCGATCACCCGCGCGCAACGTCTTGAAGGCGGGAGACGCATTGCCCTCCGCGGCCTGCTTCGTGAGGGAGCCCGATTTCGGCAGCGCCTTTGGAGGCACTGCCTCCTCGGAGCGACCGGCCGGGCGGATCGTCACGACAAGAGCGAGGGCGAGCAGGCTTGCCAGGACCCCTGCGGCGACGAGGGCGCGGACACGGGGCGGCAGGCTCTCCGCCCGAGCGGCGATCCCCGCCCGCAAGCGGGCCAGGTCGCCCGCGAACGTCCGGGTCTGTCTGCGCCGCCGCCGGCGCATGGGCGCCGGAAGCGTCGTGGGCATGGTCGGCGCGGTCTCGAGAGCCGGCTCCACCCAGACGAAGTCGTCGTCCGTGAAGAAGTGGGCCGCGTCGCCAGCTTGAGTCACTGGTTGCGTACTCTAATCCTGCCGTCAGCCGGCGAGGGGCTATCGGCGCTCCCTTTACAACTCGCGGTTTGTCACGAAGATGAGAGGGCGGGGGTTACCGAAGGGGGAGCCAATGGAGCCGCAAAGACGCCCACCCGTGTGGGAGGAAGAAGCCCTTGTACCCGAGCTCGTAGACCGGCTCGAGTATCAGGATGCCGAGCTGGCAAGCCTGCGTGCGGACCTGGAAACGCTCCGAGAGGAGCGTGAGAAGCTCGAGACCGATCTGGTGATCGCGGAGCGCTGGGTGCACACGCTCGCCAAGGAGTTGGAGCTCGCCGACGCGCAGCTGAAAGAGCTGCGCCCGCTGTCTTCACGGATTGGGACGCCGCCGCGCCCGCGCTAGCGATCTAGCGGGAGTGCTCGCGCAGCCAGTCGGCGAGGTTGCGAGCCCGCGTCGCGGAGTCTGAGGCCGGCGGAACGGGCTCGACGGCGGGTGTCCCGGGGGACGGCTGCGTGCCGCCGTCCCCTTCCGAGCCGACGGCGATCCCGATGGTGATCGCGACAGCGGCCGCGACGGCCGCGAGCAGGAGCCACAAACGGCGAGCTCTCGAGAGGGGGAGCTCCCGTCGAGGAGCGCGCCCGATAGGCCTCGTCTGCACCCGCGTGGAGGAGGAAAGAACCTCAGTCGCATCGACTCCCGAGGCTTGCGGAAGCGGGCGCGTGGGCGGGTCGGGCGAGGCGATCGCCAGCTCCTCCGCCAGGGCGGCGGCCGATTCCGGGCGGTAGTCTGGGTTTCGCGCGAGGGCGTGCATCACCGCAGCCTCGAGTCGCTCCGGCACTTCGGGCCGCAGCTCCCGAAGCGGAGCGATCGACTCCTCGCGGTGCTTGACCACGAGCTCGGGAAGCGTCTCGAAAAGGTAGGGCGTCCTACCGGTGAGGAGCTCGTAGAGGACGCAGCCCAGCGAATAGATGTCGGCCGCCGCGGTTACTTCCTCGCCGAGCGCCTGCTCGGGCGAGAGGTACGCGGCCGTTCCGAGCACACTTCCGATCTGGGTCAGCCTCGTGCTCTCGGCGGCGCGCGCGATGCCGAAGTCCGCGATCTTCACGGTTCCGTCGGCGCGTAGGAGCAGGTTCTGGGGCTTGATGTCCCGGTGGACGAGCCCCGCCGCGTGCGCATGCTCGAGGCCTCCGCAGATCTGAAGCGCAAGGTCGACCACCTCCGCGGGCTCGAGCTTCCCGCGCTCCTTCACCTCGTCCGCGAGGTTGGCTCCCTCGACGCACTCCATGACGATGAACGGCCTGCCGTCGTCCTCGCCGACGTCGAAGACCTGGACGATGTTGGGATGGGAGAGCTGGGCGGCGAGTCGCGCCTCCCGGAGGAAGCGGTCGTGAAAGCCGCGCGTGTCCGCGAGGTGCTCGGCGAGAACCTTGATCGCGACGGGCCGCTCGAGCTCTCCATCGCGTGCGAGGTAGACGGAGGCCATGCCGCCGCGCCCGAGGACATCCTCGATGCGGTAGCGCCCGTCGGCGAGGGCTTCGGCGCTCAGTTGCTCTCCTCGGTCGTTGTCGACACGGTCGTCCCCAGCATCGTGGTCGTGGTCTCGTCGCCATGGCCCTTCTTCTTGCCCTTCCCCTTGTCGCCTTCTTGCTTCTCCTCGCAGTTGACCTCGTTCTGGAGGTCGGTCGCAGTCTGCTCGAGCTCGTCCTGAAAGGCGGGGGGGACCTGACCGCCCGAGACGGCGGCGTCGACTGCGTCCTTCAGCCGGTCGGCGAGCTCCGCCGCCCCGCAACGGTCTCCCGAGTCGAGGGCAGCTGCGATCTGGTCGCTCTTAGCGGCCAGGTCGTTCGCGACCGCGCGCGGCAAGGCCGGCTCCTGGGCCGAAGTCCCGGTGCTGCCACCGCAGCCCGCGAGCGCGATGGCCAGGCTCAGGGCCGCAAGGCTCCCGGCGCGCGGTCTCACGGCGAGACCGTACCCGCCCGGGCCAAACCGGTCACCTGGCGTGCGTGCGGCCAGGACGAGGAGCCGGCCCGGTCGCGCCTCGTTTTTGCCGCTAGGGTGGAGGAAGCGCTAAGGGCGGTTCTTCTTCGCGCCCCACCTCTTTCAGCCCGTCCGGGAACCGGCGGAGCCCCGAGAGGCCCTTCCTTTAGCGGAAACGTTTTCTGGAAGGAGGCCGTCGGTGACCACCACGCCCATCCGTCGCACGACATCGGGTGAACGCGAGCTAGCGCTCGACGCCAATGAACGCGCTTGGAGCATGACGGACGCAGACTCGATCGAGCTCGAGTGTGAGTGCGGTCGCGCGGCTTGCCCTGAGACCGCCGAGCTCTCGCGCCTGGCCTACGAGCGGATCCGGAGCTCACAGGCGGGCTTCATCGTCGTTCCGGACCACGTGCGCCTCGGGACGGAGCGTGTCTCCGAGGCCGGCGACCGGTACGCGGTCGTGCAGGGGAAGGCCATGCGCGCAGGAATCGGAGCGCGATGATCCGCACGGAGTTGATTCTCGTCAGCGATTAACTAAACGGACCCCTCGCCGACCACGTTTCCGCGCGGATGATATCGATGTGATATCATCGCGATATGAAAACCACTCGCGGTGATACCAGGGTGAGTTTTCCTCTCCGCCTCCCGGTCGACTTGCGGGCGAAGTTGGAGGACGCAGCACGCGAGTTTCATCGATCGCTCAACGGAGAGATCGTGTTTCGCCTCGAACGATCAATCCGAGAGGAACAGGACGGAGTAGTCGCCGACAGATCTTCGCGTCCTCGCACGAACGGGACTCGGTGATCCGAGAGGCGACCATCAGCCTCGCGCGCGTGTGGTGCGTACTTGTGGTCCTCAGCCGTTCGCGACGGGGTAGGTTGGCCGTCGCGTTCGCCTTCGCAATCCTGACGACGGCGATTCTGGCCGTCGCTGGACGCTCCCTTATCGACTCCGGCTGGCCGCTCGCGCACGGGAATCCCAGCCTTGTCGCCACTGCGGGCCTTCTCTTTGCGGTCGCGTATGGCTTCAAGGCGTATGGGTGGCGTCGCCTCTTCAGGACGAACGAGCGTCCCGGCCCGTTCGCGCTCGCCGCCGCGGGCGGCGGGGCCTCGATCATGGGCGTTGCGCTTCCGGGTCGCTTCGATGAGCTCGTCCGGATCGCGATCGTACGCCGGTATCCCGGCTGTCGCGTCTCCGTCCGCGGCATCTGCCTTTCCCTCGTCACTCTCGGCCTGATCGACGCCGTAGCGCTCTCCCCGTTCGCGATTGCGGCGGCCGCGTTTCCAGGGAACTCCTTCGCCGTCCGCGCCGGATTTGCCGTCCTCGGCGTCGGGGGGGTGGGAGCTGCGGCGGTCGTCCTTCTCTTCCCCCGCCTCTCTGCCCACGCCCGGCTCGCTCGGTTCAGGCTGGTCAGCTGGCTCGCGCCGCGCGTGACTCCGTGGCGTGAGGCGACCCGTGCGTGGGGGCTCGTGCTCGCATCCTGGCTGATCCGAACCGTTGCAGTCTTCCTGCTGCTCGGCACCTTCGGGATCGGGTTCTCCTTCCCGCTCGCGATAATGTTCCTGTGCGCAGGCGCGGCCTCGGCCGCTTTCCCGATCGGCCCGGCCGGCGCGGCGACGCAGGTCACCGCGGGAACGCTGCTCCTGGTCGTCTCAGGCGTCGAGGCGCCTCGGGCGCTTACCTTCGCGCTCGCAGCTCAGGCGCTCCTCATCTTCTCCGGCGCCGCGATCTTCCTCGCCGCGGTCGCGTGGCGCACGAGCTTGCACGCGTGGTCGTTCAGGCCCGGGCGGGCGGCACGCCTCGCCCATGCTGCCACGCTTGTCTAAGAAAACAGAGATACCGAGCGGCGCAGGAGTCGAACCTACCCAGCGACGGGTTACGCCGCCTCACCGGTTTTGGAGGTCTGTGAGGAAAGGTTCGTCTCCCTTCAGGAGCGGTGAGATGCGCTGACCCCGGGGCCGGCCAAGCCGGCCCCGGGGTTAACGAAGGAATCCGAGAGTCAGGCGTCCCGGGTCGAAGTCCGCCACGCGCCGGCGGCAAGCGGCACGATCGTCCACGCGGCGATCACCGCGATGGCCACACTCAGCGACATGGGCACGCCCACACCGCCATCGAACAACGCCGAGGGGCCGACGCGCTCCGCCGCGGCGAACGGGAGCAGCTCGCGCAAGGAACCCAGGGTTCCCATCTGGAGCAAGAACGGCATGAGGATGAGCTGCCAGCCAACCACGACCCCAATCGTGGTGCCCCGCGAGCCGACCGCAGAGGAAACCCCGAGCGCCAGGACCAGCGCCAGGCTGACGACGAGGGCGAGCCAGGCGGCCGACTCCACGAGGAGGCCCGCGCCCGGTGCTTCGAGTGATCCTGCGAGGACTGTCGAGGCCACCGCGGTCACCGCGAAGCCCGCCCAGACGGCCGCGACCGCAAGCCCGAGACCGGCAGGCACGCGCGCGGCGAAGAGTGCGAGCCTTGAGCGGCCGGTCACGACCAGCTCGCGGAACACGCCGGAGCCGAGGTCGCCGGCGCCGGCGGTCGCGCCGAGGAGGATGGCAGCGACGACGCCGAGCTGGGTCAGCACGTACATGGACCCCGAGAAGTTCTCGAGGCCGCCGGCGGGCCCGTGCTTGGCGGGCTCCGTCGCGTGGAGGATCACGAGGACGATGTAGGCGACGATCATCGGCAGGACGGTTAGAGCGAACGTCGCGAGGACGAGGCCGCGCCGCTTGCGCAGCTTCAGCAGCTCGGCGTTTACGAGCCTCGGCCGCCGCGGGGAGCGGCTTTGGGTGCGCGGAAGCTCTGCAGTGATGGTCGTGGTGCTCATGCTGCCTCCTCCAATCGGGACGTGATCTCCAGAAAGCGCTGCTCGAGCGAGGCGCGGGCCCGCTCGAAGTGGCGGATCGCGAGACCCGCCTCGAACATACGCCGTCCGATGTCGTCTGCGGCGCCTTCGGCTTCCACGTCGCAGTGAAGCGTCACGCGGATGCCGTCGGGCTCGGCGGTGGTGGTGGTGTCGACCGCGCGGTGTTGGCCGAGGACCCCGAGCGCTAATGTGTCGTCGCTCGTGGCAATGAGGATCGTCGGCGCGCCGTCGGCGGCCAGATCCTCGATGGAGCCCTGCATCACCACCCGTCCACGATCGACGATGGCGACCTGGTCGCGCCAGGGTGAGATGGCGCGGATTTCGTGTCGCGCGCAGGCTTCAATGATGTGCAGCAAGTCACGCTGTTCGCGGACGGTCGCGGTCGGGCCCTCCTTGAGCGAATCGGCCGCGTTCATCAGGCGGTTGTTGAGCTCGATGATCTGCTTCGCCGACACGAAGTCCGCGATCGTCTCGGCCTCCTCGGCCGGCAGGCGCTCGAGCTGGGCCTGGAGCTCCGTGAGCCGGCTCATGTGCGTGCCGATGCTCGTCTCCAGCTGAGTCACCTCGCCGTCCAGCCGCGTCTGGGTCTCGTCGATCTCGGTCAGTCGGGCCTTGTAGCGGGAGTAGGCGGCCTTGGCCGACTCGTACTCGGTCGTCTGGCCGGCCTCCTGGGCCTTCTCGGCAGCTCGGATCGAGCCGTTCAGCTGCGTCTGGAGCGTCTTCTCCTCTTCGTCCAGGC
>Ga0209887_1000041_pt1 | contig 33826 bp, 34 predicted proteins | sample GWRWN1_30_40_FD_187230 | JGI IMG/M metagenome (GOLD analysis project Ga0209887, IMG submission 187230) | Riverbed sediment microbial communities from areas with no vegetation in Columbia River, Washington, USA - GW-RW N1_30_40 (SPAdes)... | ecosystem: Environmental > Aquatic > Freshwater > River...
GTCGGTGGGCTAACCATTCCCAACACGGCGCGACAACTGCTCCATGGCCAGTCTTCTGGCCGGGCACAGAGGCCCGCGCGCACCGGGTTCAAGGCGAGATAGCGCGCCAGTTCGAGAAGGTGACCATCGCTCCTAACCGGGACTGAATGGAAACGACCTTGAAAGAGATGGCCGCTAAGGGCATACCGGCTGTTGAACGCCTGCGCGTATCTTCCGTTCACGCGTTGCACCCCGGCGGAAAGATTCGCTTCGGGCGTCTCGATAACAAGGTGGTAGTGGTTTTCCATCAAGCAATACGCGTGGAAAAACCATCGCAGTGGAATCGTGATCCGCGCCAGTAGCGTTAGGAACAATTCGCGGTCTTCGTCCGCTAGAAAGATTCGCTGCTTCCGATTGCCGCGGGCAGTGACGTGGTAGATGCCGCCGGGCTCAAGCTTCCGTAGGGGTCGAGGCACCCAGCCAGGGTAGGAGTTTCATTTACGTGCCAAGGCGGTGTTGCGTCCCTTGGCGCTGAAATGACGTCTTATCGTGACATGGCCGGGGTCTGACCCCGGCCTGAACGTCGTCGGCCTTCCGGGAGCCCTCCTAATCCGCCTGCTCGCAGAGCGTTTCGCGGGCACATACGGTTTCGGATAAGAGGAGTAGTCCACTAGACTTGCCCGTTCGTGAGCCTTTGGAGCACACTGAGCGGTTTCGGGGGGCGGGAGATGGCAGTCGATCTCGGGACTGCCAACACGCTCGTCTACGTCCGCGGCCGAGGAATCGTCCTCTCTGAGCCGAGCGTCGTCGCGATCGACCAGCGCACGGGCGAAGTCCACGCCGTCGGGATCGAGGCCAAGCGCATGCTCGGCCGCACGCCGGGCACGATCTCCGCCATCCGGCCGCTGAAGGACGGCGTCATCGCCGACTTCGACGTCACCGAGCAGATGCTCCGCCACTTCATCCAGAAGGTGCACCACAACCGCTTCGCGCATCCGCGGGTCGTCGTCTGCGTCCCGTCGGGCGTGACCGGCGTCGAGAAGCGCGCGGTCGAGGAAGCGACCCTCTCTGCCGGCGCACGTCAGGCCTACCTGATCGAGGAGCCGATGGCGGCCGCGATCGGGGCCGGCCTGCCCGTCTCCGAGCCCACCGGAAACATGATCGTGGACATCGGCGGGGGTACGACCGAAGTCGCGGTCATCTCCCTTGGCGGCATCGTCGTCTCCCAGTCGATCCGCGTCGGCGGCGACGAGATGGACGAGGCGATCATGAGCCACATCAAGAAGGAGTACAAGCTCCTCATCGGCCAGCAGACCGCGGAGGAGCTGAAGCTCGAAATCGGCTCCGCCTGGGAGCTCCGCGAGGAGGTTCAGGCGGAGGTCAGAGGGCGCGACATGCTCACGGGCCTGCCGAAGACGATCGTGATCACATCCGAGGAAGTGCGCCGCGCTCTCGACGAGCCCGTCGGGCAGATCCTCGACGCGATCAAGTCGACGCTCGACAAGACGCCTCCCGAGCTCGCGGCGGACATCATGGACCGCGGGATCGTCCTCGCGGGCGGCGGCTCGCTGCTCAGCGGTCTCGAGGAGCGGCTGCGCGACGAGACGCAGATGCCGGTCCAGCTGGCGGAGTCTCCGCTCACCTGCGTCGCGGTCGGCTCGGGGAGGAGCCTCGAGGAGTTCGAGGTCATCCACCGCGCGGCGAAAGCAAGGAATCGGAACGGCCGTAGGCGCTGACCGAAGCCGGACTTTGCCGCGGCGAGCGCTAGGCCGTCCGGTGAAGCGAGTCGCTTTCCGCTCAAGCCTTTAGAATCTGGCCTCCGTGCCTCGGCAACGCACAGCACGGCTCCCAGTCCTGGACGCGTCCGCCCGCCGCACCGAGGGGCTCTCGCCCAGGACGAGTCGCGCGCTCAGGGCGCGCTTGGTCGCGGCTGTGCTCGTGCTGTTCTCGCTCGCGCTGATCACTGTCTACTTCCGCGAGTCGGAAGGAGGGACGCTCCATTCGGCGCAACGCATTGGGCTCTCGGTCGCGATGCCGTTCGAGGTTGCCGGCGAGCGGATCGCCCGCCCGTTCCGTGACGCGTGGGGCTGGACGTCGGATCTCGTCGGAGCCAAGCAGGAGAACGAGAAGCTGCGGAAGCAGATCGAAGCGCTCCGCCAGAGGGTGATCCAGGAGCAGACCGCGGTCAGCGAGAACGACCGCCTGCGCGAGCTGCTGAGCTTCGTCGACGGGCCCGGCTTCCCAGCGGGCTTCACCGGCGTATCCACCCGGGTCGTCGGCCGTCCGCCCAGCGCGTACAACCAGGAAGTGCTGATCGCGGCCGGCTCCTCCGCGGGCATAAGCCGCAACGACCCCGTGGTGACCCAGGACGGCCTGGTGGGGCTGGTCACGAACGTCACCTCCAACGGCGCCAAGGTGACGTTGATCACCGACCAGTCGAGCGCCGTCTCGGCGATCGTGCTCGAGAGCGGCGCAGCCGGGCTCGTCCGGCACGGGCCCAGCAACTCGTCGGCTCTCGTCCTCGACCGCGTCGGCAAGGACGAGCTCGTCGAGGAGGGAAACCTGGTCATCACCGCCGGCTGGCGGAGCGGCAAGCTCGAATCCCTCTACCCGCGCGGCATCCCGGTCGGAATGGTCAAATCCGTCGGGCAGCAGGACGTCGACCTCTACAAGCGCATCCAGGTCGCGCCGCTGGTCAATTTCGACGCGCTCGCCGAAGTCATCGTCCTGGTGCCGAAGAAGCGATGACCGCCGACGCGGTCAAGGCCGGCGCGTTGCTGCTCTTCGCCGCGCTCGTCCAGGTGTCGATCGCATCGGCCATCGAGGTCGCCGAGGGCCACCCCGACGTCGTCCTCGTCCTGGTCATCGGCATCGCCCTGCTGCGAGGCCCGGTGTTCGGGGCCGTCGCGGGCTTCTGGGCGGGCCTGGTGCTCGACGTCGCTTCGCTGGAGACGCTGGGGTTGACCTCGCTCCTCCTCACGCTCGTGGGCTACTTCGCCGGCAGGCTCGGCGACGTCACGACGAAGTCTTCGGCGCATCCCTCGCTCGTCGCGGTCGCGCTGGGGACGGTCGGGTTCGCTCTGGGCTCGGCGGTCGTTCACTTCATGCTCGGATCGACGCTCTCGGCCGCGCAGTTCTTCGTCGGGGTGCTCTTGCCCACCCTCGCGCTCAACATGCTGTTGGCCTATCCCCTCTACGGCCTCTGCCGGCGGATCTTCCACGCAGAGCCACGAGAGCGCCGAGAGGTGAGCCCCGCTGTCTAGCTCTCCCTCGAGTCTTCCCGGCTTCCTGCCACCCGACCCGCGTGTCGAGGAGCCCTATCGCCTCACGCCCCAGATGGCCCTGCGCATCGCCGTCGTCGGGATCTTCGCGGTGACGATCTTCTGCATCCTCTTCTTCCGCCTCTGGGCCCTGCAGGTGATCTCCGGGCAGACCTATCTCCAGGACGCGCGGAACAACCAGGTGCGCACGTTCCGGGCCCCCGCGCAGCGGGGGTCGATCATCGACCGCAACGGAAACGTGCTCGTCTCGAACGTTCCCAGCACGGTCGCGCAGCTCTGGCCGGCCGCCCTCGACCAACTCACGCCCGAGCGCCGCGAGGAGACGCTTCGCCGGGTCGCCCGCCTTCTGCAGGTGCCCTACCGCCGCGTCGAACGCGACCTGGAGAAGCGCAAGGACGACCTTCTGACACCGATCACGATCAAGACCGACGTTCCCGACGCGAAGGTCAACTACCTGCTCGAGCACCAGAACGACTTCCCCGGCGTGCAGATCAGCCAGAGCTCCCTGCGCCACTACGACCGTGGCGCGATCGCGGCGCAAGTGCTGGGCTACGTGGGGGAGATTTCCCAGGAGCAGGTGGATTCGCGGAAGAAGGACGGCTACGCGCCCGGCGACCGCATCGGTCAGACGGGTGTCGAGGCGACCTACGACATGTACCTCCGGGGCCGCCCCGGCATCGGTCGCGTCAACGTGGACGCGCTCGGGCGAGTGCAGAGCGCGCGGGAATTCGAGCAGCTGCCGGAGGCGGGCAACAACGTCAGGCTCACCATCGACTCCGAGTTGCAGAAGACCGCGGAGGAAGCGCTCGACTACGGCATCCGGATCGCGCACGACGACGGCCGCTGGGCCGCTGACGGCGGGGCGCTCGTGGCGATGGATCCGAACACGGGCGAGATTCTCGCGCTCGCGTCCAACCCGAGCTTCGATCCGAGCATCTACGTCGGACAGGTCAAGCAGGGCAATCTGAACCGTCTGGGCAAAAGGAGCGAGAACCACCCCACGCTCGACCGCGCGGTCGCCGGGCTGTACCCGCCCGGGTCGACCTTCAAGCCGATCACGGCTCTCGGAGCGCTCCACGAGGGGATGGTGGCGCCGGACGAGCTCATCCAGTGCACGGGCAAGGAGGTAGTCGACGGGCAGACGTTCACGAACTGGGATCCCTACGTCAACGAGCCCATGACCATGACGACTGCGCTCGCGGCCTCGTGCGACACGTACTTCTACCAACTCGGTCTCCGCTTCTACGGGCGCAAGGATTCGCCGCTCCAGAAATGGGCGCGGAACATGGGCTTCGGCGCCTCGACTGGCGTGGACATCGGCCCGGAGGAGAAGGGCCTCGTGCCAACGCCCAACTGGCGGCGGCGCTACTTCAAGACCGAGATCGACAAGATCTGGACGAGCGGCGACTCCGTGCAGCTGGCCATCGGACAGGGCGACGTGCTCGTCACCCCGCTCCAGATGACCCGCTTTTATGCGCTGATCGCGAGCGGCGGCAAGCTCGTCGAGCCGCACATCGTGAAGTCGGTCGAAGAGCCGGGGAACGAGGGCCAGGCCCCGGTGGTGCTCCGGCCGTACGCGCCCAAGCCGCCCAAGGACGTCCGACTCGATCCGGGTGCCCTCCGTGTCGTCCAGGAAGGCCTTTACAAAGCGACGCATGCGACCTACGGGACCTCGTCCGGGATCTTCGGCTCGTTCCCGATCGAGATCGCCGGCAAGACGGGAACCGCTGAGAAGTTCGTCCGCCTGCCCGGCTACCAGGGCTTGCAGGACCAAGCGTGGTGGTGCGGATACGGCCCGTACGGGAAGCCGAAGCTCGTCGTGTGCGCGCTGATCGAAAACGGCGGCCACGGCGGGGTGGCGGCGGCTCCGGCGGCGCTCAAGGTCTTCGAGCGCTACTTCAAGGTCGACCCGAATTCGTTCGTCTCCGCGGTGAAGGACTCTGACTAAAAGCTGCCATGGCCACTAGAGCTCTCCCACGAGCACAGGCGCGGTCCGCCGTCGGAGCGGAGGTCGGCGCCTTCCTGCGGCACATCGACTACCTCCTGCTCCTGGCCGTCGGAGGTGTCATCACCTACGGGCTCTGGGTGCTCGCGGCCGTGACCCGCAACGACATTCCCGGCGATTCCGGCTACTACCTCTTCCGGCAGCAGACCTACGTCGCCTTCGGAGTCCTCGTCCTGGTCGCCTTCACCGCTTTGAACCCGGATGTGTTCCGCCGCTACAAGCGGGTCCTGTACGGGCTCGTCGTCTTCCTCCTGATCATCGTCTTCCCGCTCGCCGAGAACGTCCGGGGGTCGAAACGCTGGATCGCTTTCGGCTCCTTCAACTTCCAGCCCTCCGAGCTCGGGAAGGTCTTGCTCATCCTTTTCCTCGCAGGCTTCGTCGCCGACCGCTCGAGGCGCGTGGGAGAGTGGCGCGTCACCTGGTCCGTGGTCGGCCTAGCCGCTGTCCCCATCGTGCTGGTCTTCGAGGAGCCCGACTTCGGAAGCGCGCTGATCTACGGGTGCGCCGCGGGCGCCGTCCTCCTCTTCGGAGGTCTTCCGTGGAAGCAGCTCGGCGTCCTTGCCGCGCTGGTGGCCCTCATCGCCCTCTCGATGCTCTGGTTCCTTCCGGCCGCCGGCGTCGAAGTCCTCGACCAGTACCAGAGGGACCGGCTCATCGGCTTCGTGCATCCGGACGTCGACCCGACGGGCACGACCTACAACATCACGCAGTCGATCACCGCGGTCGGCTCCGGAGGCTACGACGGACGCGGCGTCGCCGGAGCCACCCAGACGAACCTCGATTTCCTCCCGGAGCACAACACCGACTTCATCTTCTCGTCGCTCGCCGAGCAACGCGGCTTCCTGGGCGCGGCCATCCTGCTCCTCCTCTACGCGCTCATCGCCTGGCGCGGGATCAAGATCATCGCCGTCGCGCCGACCCTCTTCATGGCTGCGACCGCCGGCGCGATCGTCTTCACCTTCCTGGTCCAGATCTTCATCAACATCGGGATGACCATCGGGATAGCCCCCGTGACGGGCATCCCGCTTCCGTTCGTGAGCTTCGGGGGAAGCTCGATGATCACGACTCTCGCGATGATCGGGCTCCTCGAGTCGATTCACGTGCGCGGCAAGCTCGCGGGGCGGTAATCGTGCGGCTGGCTCGCCTACCCATCCATCCGGGCGCCGTCTACGGGATCGTCAAGGAGCTGCGCGCGGCGGCGGAGGACTTCCGGCCGCTCGTCATCGCCGGCGCTCCGGGCCCCGGCCGGGAGCTTCGCGACGCGCTTACGGCCGGGGGCGACGCTCAGGCGGTCCGCGACCTCACGGGCAGCGATCTCTCGCCCTACGACGTCAAGGGCGCGGGTCTCCTGCTGTACGTCATCGAGGGCGAGCAGGCCACCCCGAAGGACGAAGAGGCGCTGCGCCTGGCCGACCGCAAGGGCGTCGAGGCGATCTGCGTTCTCGTCGGCGCAGGGCGAGACCCCGTCGACGTCCCCTACGTGCTCGCGACGAATGTCGTCCGCGTCCCGCCCGGGGCGCTGCTGCCGATCGATCGGATCGCCGAGCTGATCGCGGAGCGGGCGGACGAGCACGCCTATATGTGGGCCGCGCGGCTGCCGGCGTTGCGCGACGCGGTCGTCGAGCACACGATCAACAAGTTCGCGCGCCAGAATGGGATCCTCGGCGCGGCGATCTTCATCCCTGGGGCCGACCTGCCCGCGCTCACGCTCAACCAGATCAGGATGGTGTTCCGGATCGCGGCGGCGTACGGGGAGCAGATCGACCGAGACCGAGCGTTCGAGATCCTCGCCGTGATCGGCGCGGGCCTGGGATTTCGTGCTGTCGCGCGTGAGGCGCTGGGGTTCATCCCCGGCGTCGGCTGGGCGATCAAGGGCGGCGTTGCCTATGCGGGTACCCGGGCCCTCGGGACCGCCGCGGCGGCCTACTTCGAGGCCGGCGGACAGACCCGGATCAAGAATATGGTCGGCTCCGTCCGGTCCCGGTCCTAGCCTGTCCGCGCATGAGCGGCGAGCATGTGTTCTCGGACCACGAGGCACTGGCCATCGAGGAAGCGGACGCCTGGTTCGAGTACCTGGAAGTGACCAGGGCGGAGATCGCCTCGGGGCGGTACACCGAGATCGAGCCCTGGGCGTGGGCTCGTCTCAGCCAGCGTCTTCGTGCTGTGAAGCGCAAGCAAGCTCAGGTCAGGCCGGCGGCCGCGTAGAGGCCGCCTGCTACCCTGAGAAGGTACGCGCAGGGAGCACCGAGCCCAAATCGGGCGAGCGGGATCCCACGCACAATAAAAATGAGATTTGGTGCTGACACGCTGACGGCCATGCCTGCGGGCGGCCGAGGCGTGCGCCCGAAAGGAGATCTGACACGTGCCATGGTTTCGCAAGCGCAAACGCGCGGACCAGGAGGCGCCGCCGGAGGCGGCCGCTCCCGAGGCCCCCGCGCAGGAACAGACACCCCCGGAAAAGCCTGAGCAAAAGCCTCGCCGACGGCGAGGATCGCGCGGCGGGCGGGGGCGTAGCAAGAAGCAGTCCGAGACGGCCACTGCCGTCGCGGAGCAGCCCAAGGACGTCGAGTCCAAGCCGAGGCGCCGTCGGACCGAGCGGAAGCCTCCTTCGGCACGGACGCGAAGCGTCCGGGAGGCCATCAAGAAGGAGATCCTGGTCTCCGTCGAGGTGGGCGAGCAGCGAGTCGCGGTGCTCGAGGACGGCGTGGTCGGTGAGGTCTACCTCGAACGGCCGGGACGGCGCTCGATCGCGGGCAACGTCTACAAGGGAACGGTCGACAACGTCCTTCCCGGCATGGAGGCCTCGTTCGTCGACATCGGCCTCGCGAAGAACGGCTTCCTCTACGTCGACGAGATCGTCGTTCCAGAGCTCGAGGGACGAAAGCACGGACGACGGATCCAGGAGCTTGTCGAGCGCGGCCAGGAAGTGCTCGTGCAGGCCGTCAAGGATCCCATGGGGACGAAGGGTGCCCGCCTCACGACGGAAATCTCCCTCCCCGGCCGCTTCCTCGTCTTCGTTCCGTTCGGGGACGGCATCGGCGTCTCTCGGCGCCTCGACGACGACGAGCGCGAGCGGCTGAAGGCGATCTGCAAGGCGCTCGAGCTTCCCGAGGGTGGGCTCATCGTCCGCACGGCCGCCGAGGGCGCCTCGCGCGAGGAGCTCGAGGGCGACCTCGCACTCCTCCAGAAGCTCTGGTCCACCATCCGCGGCCGGGCGAACCGTGCCGAGGCACCGGCGCTGGTCTACCAGGAGTCCGAGCTGCCGCTGCGGATCGTCCGCGACCTTTTCATCAGGGACTTCCAGCGCGTCGTCGTGGACCACGACCGCACCTTCCGCCGCATCGTCGGCTACCTGAGGCGTACCTCTCCGGAGCTTGCCGCCCGTGTCGAGCTCTACCAGGACAAGGAGCCTCTGATGGAGCGCTACGGCGTCGACGAGGCCGTCCGGTCGACCCTCGGCCGGCGTGTCGACCTGCCTTCGGGTGGCTACCTGATCTTCGACTACGCCGAGGCCTTCACAGTCATCGACGTGAACACCGGGCGCTTTGTCGGCGCGCGCGGCCGCACGAGCCAGGGCAGGCTCGAAGACACGATCACAAAGAACAACCTCGAGGCGGTCAAGGAAGTCGTCCGTCAGCTCCGTCTCCGTGACATCGGCGGGATCATCGTCATCGACTTCATCGACATGGCGAACCCGAAGAATCGGCATCTCGTCGAGGGAGCGCTCAACGATGAGCTCCACCGGGACCGGACGAAGACCTATGTCGTCGAGATCTCGCCGCTCGGCCTCGTCGAGATGACGCGCCAAAACGTCACCGACGGGCCGCGCGAGATTCTCACCGACCGCTGTCCGACCTGTAAGGGCGACGGCGTCGTCGTCTCGATGGAGACCCACGCAGTCGAAGCCGAGCGGCGTCTCCGCCGGCTCGTGGCCGAGTCGAAAAGCGAGTCCTTCCTCGTCGAGCTCAACTCGCAGGTCGCGACGCTCCTCGTCGGTCCGGGCGGCTCGCGGCTCGCCGAGCTCGAGAAGGAGACGGGACGCCGTTTCGGGCTCAAGGGCCGCCAGCGCGCTCCACACGATCACTTCGTCGTCGTCAGCGAGGGGAAGTCCGCGGAGGTGGAGCCGCAGGCTTTTCCTGTCGAGCCGGGCCAGGAGCTCGAGGTGGAGCTCGAGGAAGCGCATCTCCACACCGAGACGGACGCCATTGCGCGGCTGGACGGCTACGTGATCACGGTCGCGGGCGCGGCTGCCCAGGTCGGCGAGAAGGTTGAGATCCGGATCGAGGACGTCGGGAAGACGTCGGCGCATGCGGTGCTCGTTTCCGAGGATGGCGACAAGGCGACTCCGGACGCCGAGACGCCGAAGCTGGATGGCGAGAAGCCCAAGAAGAAGACGCGTCGAGGGAGTCGCGGTGGACGGGGCCGAAAGAAGAAGCCCGCAGCCGCGCAGGAGGCTTCCACCGAGACCGCCGCTTCCGCGACCGAGACGAAAACCGAGGCCGAGTCGGGCGAGGAAGCGGCCGAGGCGAAGCCCAAGAAAAAGACGCGCCGTGGCACGCGGGGCGGGCGCGGACGCAAGCGCAAGCCGGTAGAATCTGCTCCAGAAGCGGGCCAGGAGAGCCCGCTCTCTTGACGCTTTATGGCCGAGAAGAAGGCATATGCAGTGATCGCAGTCGGCGGGAAGCAGTACCGCGTCCGCGAGGGCGAGTGGCTGCTCGTCGACCGCCTCGCCGTGGAGGAGGGCAAGACGTTCCATCCGGACGTTCTTCTGCTCGGCGGCGATGGCGAGCCGAAGCTCGGCGACAAGCTCAAGGGCCAGCAGGTGACGGCCAAGGTGACGGAGCACGTCCTCGGCGAGAAGGTCATCGTCGGCAAGCACAAGCGCCGCACCGGCTACAGGCGCCGGAACGGGCACCGCAGCCGCCTCTCCAGGATCGAGATCCAGACGATCGGTAAGAAGGCGACGAGGGAGCCTGCAGCGAAGAAAAGCGCGGCAGGCACGACCACCAAGAAGGAAAAGGCGGAATAAGTAGATGGCGCACAAGAAGGGCCTCGGCTCCTCGAAGAACGGCCGCGACTCCGAGTCGAAACGCCTCGGCGTCAAGATCTTCGACGGGCAAGACATCAAGGCGGGGGCGATCGTCGTCCGGCAGCGCGGCACGCGTTTTCGCGCCGGCCCGGGGACGGGTGTCGGGCGCGACCACACGATCTTCGCCAAGCGCGACGGCAGGGTCGCGTTCCGCGACCGCACCATCTCGATCCTCTAAGGCGTCGAGTTGTTTCACGACCGGGCCCGCATCGAGGTGCGGGGAGGCCGCGGCGGCGACGGCTCGCTCAGCTTCCGGCGCGAGAAGTACGTGCCCAAGGGAGGGCCGGACGGCGGCGACGGCGGCGACGGCGGCGACGTCGTCCTCGTGGCCGACCCCGACCTCCGCGACCTTGCCTTCTTCCAGCGCAAGCGCAGCTTCACCGCGGGCCGCGGACGGCATGGAGAAGGCAAGAACAAGCACGGGCGTACCGGCGAGACCGTCGAGCTCCACGTTCCCGTAGGCACGCAGGTCTTCGACGAGGAAGGACGTCTGCTCGTCGACCTCGCGCACCCGGACGCCCGCGTGACTCTGACGCACGGAGGAGCGGGTGGCGCGGGGAACCGCCGCTTCGCCACCCCGACGCACCAGGCGCCCCGGCTCGCGGAGATCGGAGCCGGAGGCGAGGAGGCGGTCGTCGAGCTCCGGCTCAAGCTGCTGGCCGACGCGGCGCTCGTGGGCTTCCCGAACGCGGGCAAGTCGTCGCTCTTGCGCCGGATCTCGAACGCGCAGCCGAAGGTGGCCGAGTACCCGTTCACCACGATCGCTCCGGTGCTGGGGACGGTGGAGTCGTCGGATGGCCGCCAGCTCACGGTCGCCGACGTTCCGGGCCTCCTGGAGGGAGCTCACCAGGGTGTCGGTCTCGGAGACGAGTTCCTCGCCCATCTCGAGCGCGCGCGCCTGCTGATCCACGTGATCGAAGCCCAGGAGGAGGATGTCGAGGCTCGCTTCCGGACGATCGATCGCGAGCTGCACGCCTACGGGGCCGGGCTGGACGAGCGTCCCCAGATCGTCGTCCTCAACAAGGTCGACCTCGCTCGCCCCGAATTCGCCCTCGAGGATCCACGGATCCTGGCGGCGGTCGAGACCTCCGCGGTCACCGGCGAGGGGATCGACGAGCTGAAACGGTTGCTGTTTCGGCTCGTTCCCGAACGCGCGCCGACGCGTCCGCAAGACGAGAAGCTGGCGGATTTCCTGGTCTACCGACCCTCGGCGCCGAGGCGGCGCCCGTTCCGCATCTTCCGGACGGACAGAGGCTTCCGCGTCCGCGGCGACGCCCCGGAAGAGGCGCTGCGAGCTGCGGGCGTGAAGCCCGACGACGAGGTGGAGTTTGAGTGAGGTGATCGGCCTTTACGGCGGCGTCTTCGATCCGCCCCACAACGGCCACGTGGCGCTCGCAGGGGCCGCCCTGGACCACTTCCCCCTCGAGCGGCTCCTCGTGCTCGTCGCTGTCGCTCCAGGCCACAAGCCGGCCGATCTCGACTTCGCGACGCGCTTCAAGCTCGCACGGTTGGCCTTCGCGGGCCTCCCGCGGACCGAGGTCGGGCGGGACGAGCATGCGCGCACGATCGACATGCTCCGCGCCGACAGCTTCGACGATCCGATCTTCCTCCTTGGAGCCGACCAGTTCACGGACTTCCTGTCCTGGAAAGACCCGAACGCCGTGCTCGACCTCGCGCGGCTCGGCGTCGCCACGCGTCCCGGCTATCCGTCGGAACCGCTTGAGCATGTGCTCGGCGAGCTCGAGCGCCCCGAGAGGGTGGAGTTCTTCGAGATTCCACCCGTCGACGTCTCCTCGCGCGAGCTTCGCCGGCGCCTCGGCGCGGGCGAGCCGATCGAGGGGATGGTTCCGAACGCGGTTGCCCGGGAGATCGAGGTCGCCGGCCTTTACCGGTGATACCCTGATTCCAAGCGAATAAGGAGCTTTCGACCACCCTGACATCCCTCGACCAAGCACGCCGAATAGCCGACCTCGCCCAGGAGAAGCTGGCCAGGGACGTAGTGATTCTCGACATGCGGCCGGTGTGCAGCTACACCGACTACTTCGTCGTCTGCACGGGCAACAATTCCCGGCAGGCGAAGGCGATCTACGACGAGGTGCGGGAGGGCATGAAGCGCGCGGGAGGCTCGGTGCCTCGCCACGTGCACGGGGAGCGGGACGCGACCTGGATCCTCGCCGACTACCTCGACGTCGTCCTGCACGTGTTCACGCCCGAGGCGCGCGCGTACTACCGCCTCGAGGAGCTCTGGGGCGACGTGCCATCGGTCGAGGTCGCCGCGATCGCTCGCTAGCGACAGGGCTGTTTTGGCTAGCTCTATCCGGCGCCGAAGCCGCCGGTCAAATAGATGATTCACGTGCGTGCCGCCGGGCGGCACGGTTCAGCTGCGACTTGGGAAGGAGCGCAACAATCAGGAGGTTGGCGTTCGCTGGGCCGGCTCGTACGAGTTCGTCGCTACACTGGGGCGGCAGCAAGGGGCCATAGCTCAGCTGGGAGAGCGCTTGGATGGCATCCAAGAGGTCGCCGGTTCGAGCCCGGCTGGCTCCACTGTCAGATGACGACTGCCACTCTGCACACCAACCGCGGCGCCATCGCGCTCGAGCTCTTCGACACGGACGCGCCGAGGACCGTCGAGAACTTCGTCAAGCTCTCGAAGGACGGCTTCTACGACGGGATTACCTTCCACCGCGTGATTGCCGACTTCATGATCCAGGGCGGGTGCCCTCGCGGGGACGGCACCGGCGGTCCCGGCTACGAGTTCGAGGACGAGCCCAACGACCACGGGATCGTTCGCGGTGCGCTGGCCATGGCGAACCGAGGTCCGGACACCAACGGGAGCCAGTTCTTCATCGTCACCACCGAGGCCGCGCCCTGGCTGGACGGGAAGCACACCGTCTTCGGTCGCGTCAGCGACGGAATGGACGTCGTCGACGAGATCTCGGACGTTCCGCGCGACTCTGCCGACCGGCCGAGCGAGCCGGTCACGATCGACCGGGTCGAGCTCTCCTAGCCCAGCTCGCGGCGGAGCACGGCCTCAACGGCCGTCAGTGCGACGCGCGTCTCCTCGAGAGCCGGCTCGCGCGTCGTCAGCCGCTGAAGACCCAAGCCGGGAAGCAGCAAGATCCGCGCGACTCTCCAGGGTGAGGCCTGGACGGCCCGCCAGAGCTCCATCGTGAGGGCGAGCGAGAGGACGGTCACGAGCAAAGGCGTGTAGAGCGCCGGCGCGAACGGCCAAACGCGGTCGGCGAGCGCCGTCACGGGGACGACGAGGGCGGCGAAGTTCGTGCCGCAGCGCCAGGAGAACCGGGATGGACGAGCTTCGCCCGCCCACGTGGCGCCCAGGCGCCGCTCTTCGACGGCCGCGATCGCCCGATGCTCGGCGCCGTGGAGTCGCAGCGTCCTTCCGCGGAAGATCCAGACCAGCAGCGCCGCAGTTACGAGCCCCCAGGCGACCCAAGCGGCGGCGGCGGGGAGGAACACGAACCCGAGCGGGGCCACGATCAGCGTGCCAAGAATGCGCCGCTCTCGTCTCCCCGCAACGCCGGAACGGCGGAACACCGGCGCGAACGCGGCTGCCAGCTTCATGACGCCTCGAAGCAGCGGAATCCGGTCGAAGCGCGTGCGCGGCATCGCGCCTTCTCGCAGAGTTCCATCGCGACCCGCGAAGGCCCAGAAGCGCTCGCTGACGATCACGACGCCGTCCGGCCGAGCCATTCCGCCCAGCCGTGGCAGCTCCGGGCGCGAGTCGGCGTCGGCTAGCAGGGGGGGACAGGCACGCACACGTCAACCGTGCCTGATCCGGGCCGGCCGGACAAGAGCCGACCGGCCCGTTTCAAGGTGTCGTGGGTCCTACCAGCGGCCGCGCGAGAAAAACCCGAGCAGTGCCAGCACGAGCACGACGATGAGGATGATCCAGAGGATGCTCATGGACCTCTTGTTCCCGCTCTTTCGAGTTCGAACACCCAGAAATCGCGCCCCATGACCGGGATCGAGGCGTTGTAGACAGGCACGTTTCCGATGAATCCTTCGAAGGTTCCCGCATGCCCGTGGCCGTGGAGCACGAGATCGGGGACGTGCTCGAGAACCGGCCGCGCGAGGCGGTCGCTGCCGAGGAAGGCGAAGATTCCCTGGGGCTCCCCCTCCAAAGTCGTCGCCGTCGGCGCGTAGTGGAGGAGGACGACGCGCAAAGGGGTCGCAGACGGCCCACGCGCGCGAACCGCCGACTCGGCCTACGCAGCCGCCTTCTTCGCGCTCGTGGAGGAGCTTGGAATTATCGGGGCGCGCCGCAGCGGCGGATAGTGGGCGCCTGACCGCCGGGTGCCATCCGGCAGCTCCTCGGGGAAGCCGGCCGCGATCGCCTCGCCGGCCTGGCGCCAGAGTCGCACGATCTCCTTTCCAAGGATCTCGGCTGCCTGCTTGTACCCGCGCCCGGCTCGCGGAAGGCCGCCCAGGTCGATCGGGTTCCCCCAGACGAGCGCGCAGGGCATCCGGTTGTTGCGAGTCCACCCGAACGAGTAGATCCCGCACGGGATGATCGGGACCCCCTCCTGCAGAGCGATCATCGTCGCGCCCGGGCGTACCGCGCCGGGGTGGCCGAACGGCTGGCGGGTCCCCTCGACGAACAGGCCGACCATGTGTCCTTCGCGCGCGACCTCGCGGGCTTGGCGAAGGGCCTCGCGATCGCCTTCGCCACGGCGAACGGGGAAGGCGCCGGTCCAGGTGAGGACTTCGCCAACCACCGGCATGGCCAGGAGCTCGGCCTTGGCCATGTAGTAGATCGTTCGAGGACAGAGCGAACCGAGGAGAGAAGGGTCGATCGCGGACAGATGGTTGGCCGCGATGACGCCTCCGCCTGTCATCGGCACTCGCTCGAGGCCGTACCCGTACGAGGGGGCGAGCCAGAACGTCACAGGAGTAGCGAGGCGTCGCGCGTACGGCCAAAAGATCTCGGGATCCTCGCGCCAGAGCTTCGGAATCCCGAGTTTCGTGAGGAACACCCGGGCGAGTTTAGCGCTACAGTTGCGATGAGAATGGAGCTCGCCCTTCCGAGCGACAGGGGGAGCTAGCGGGCGGCGCCGAGCCGGCTGCTCGACTCTCCCGCGGCCTCTCGAAAGAGAGGCTTTTTTCGTCTCCTAGGAGCTGAAGTGGAGCGGTACGACCCCAACACGATCGAACGTAAATGGCAAGGCGTTTGGGAGCGCGAAGGCGCTTTTACGGTGCCCAATCCGGAATCGCCGCGTGGCGGGGATTCCGACAAGAAGACGTACGTGCTCGAGATGCTCCCCTACCCGTCGGGCGAGCTCCACATGGGCCACGTCCTGAACTACACGCTCGGGGACGTCGTCGCGCACCTGCGTCGCCGCCGCGGGTACACCGTTCTGCGGCCGATCGGGTACGACGCGTTCGGCCTTCCGGCCGAGAATGCCGCCATCAAGGAAGGTCGCCATCCCCGCGACGTGACGAACCGGAACATCGCCGCGATCCGCGAGCAGATGAAGCGGATGGGCTGGTCGATCGACTGGAGCCGCGAGCTCTCGACCGCCGAGCCGGAGTACTACCGCTGGACGCAATGGCTCTTCCTCAAGTTCTTCGCGGAGGACCTCGCCTACCGGCGGGAAGCCTTCGTCAACTGGTGCCCGAACGACCAGACCGTGCTCGCGAACGAGCAGGTGATCGACGGCCACTGCGAGCGCTGCGGCTGGGAGGTGGAGGCCCGTAGCCTCGAGCAGTGGTTCTTCCGCATCACCGCCTACGCCGATCGGCTGCTCGAGGAGATGAACCTGCTCGAATCGTGGCCGGAGCGAGTCCTGACCATGCAGCGCAACTGGATCGGCCGCTCCGAGGGCGCCGAGGTGGTCTTCCGGATCGAGGAGCTCGACATCGACATTCCGGTCTTCACGACTCGGCCCGACACGCTCTTCGGGTCCACCTTCTTCGTGGTCGCGCCTGAGCACCCCCTCGTCGCGCGCCTGGCGCAGGGAACTCCCCACGAGCAGGAGGTGCTCGAGTACGCGCGCCATGCCGCGGCGCGGCCGGCCGTCGAGCGCGCGGATCCGGAGAAGGAGAAGACGGGCGTCTTCACGGGTCACTTCGTCACCAATCCGGTCAACGACAACCGGCTCCCCGTCTGGGTGTCCGACTACGTGCTGATGGAGTACGGGACGGGCGCGATCATGGGCGTCCCCGCGCATGACGAGCGCGACTTCGCGTTCGCGCAGCGTTTCGAGTTGCCGATCAAACCGGTCGTCGTGCCTGCCGACGGCGAGGTCGAGGAAGGCACCGCGTTCATCGGTCACTCGGGTGACGAGAAGCTGATCGACTCGGCGCAGTTCTCGGGCATGTCGAGCACCGAGGCGAAGGAGGCCATCGTGGAATGGCTCGAGTCGCGCGGCCGCGGCCGGCCGGCCGTCAGCTACCGCCTGCGCGACTGGCTGCTCTCCCGCCAGCGCTACTGGGGGTGCCCGATCCCGATCCTCTATTGCGACGAGTGCGGGATGGTGCCGGTCCCGGAGGAAGACCTGCCCGTGCTCCTCCCCGAAGTCGAGGAGTACCTGCCGAAAGGCCGTTCACCGCTCGCGGCGGCCGAGGAGTGGGTGAACACGACGTGTCCGAAGTGCGGCGGCAAGGCGCGCCGCGAGACGGACACGATGGACACGTTCGTCGATTCGTCCTGGTACTACCTGCGTTACTGCGACCCACGGAACGGTGAGGCGCCCTTCGACCGGGCGATCGTCGACTATTGGCTGCCCGTCAACCAGTACATCGGGGGCATCGAGCACGCGATCCTCCACCTGCTCTACGCGCGGTTCTTCACGAAGGTGATGAACGACCTCGGCCTGGTGGACTTCCGGGAGCCCTTCGCGCGCCTCTTCAACCAGGGGATGCTCTATTACCACGGCGCCAAGATGTCCAAGTCGAAGGGGAACGTCATCGTCCCCGACCAGTACGTCGACCGCTTCGGCGCCGAGGCGGTCCGCCTCTACGTGCTCTTCATGGGCCCGGCCGAGGCCGACAAGGAATGGCAGGACGCCGGGATCGAAGGGATGTTCAGGTTCCTCGGCCGGCTGTGGCGCCTGGGGCTCGAGGTTGCGGGAGGGGAGCCGAACGGCGTCCCGGCCAGCGGGCCGCTGGTGCGGAGGGCTCACGAGACGATCGCGAAGGTCACCGACGACATCGAGCGCCGCTTCCAGTTCAACACGCCCATCGCCGCGGTCATGGAGCTCGTCAACGACATCTACCACGCAAAGGACGATCCCGCCCGGGCGGCGGAGGTCCGCTTCGCTACCGAGACGGCGGTGAGCCTCATCCAGCCGTACGTGCCCCACCTGTCAGAGGAGCTCTGGGAGCGTCTGGGGCACGAGCGCCTGTGGAGCACGCCCTGGCCCGAGGCCGACCGCGCGCTCCTCGAGCGCGAGACCTTCGAGCTCGTGGTCCAGGTGAACGGGCGCGTCCGCGACCGCGTCGAGGTACCCGTCGGCCTCAGCGAGGACGAGTTGATAGCCCGGGCGAAGACGCTGCCGCGCGTCCAGCCTTACCTCGATGGCAAAGATGTGAAGAAGGCGGTCGTGGTTCCCGGACGCCTCGTGAACCTCGTCGTCTAGTCCCGGGTCTAACGTTCCCGGCGCGTGAGCGCCATGGACCTTCTCCTCATCGCCTGGATAGCGATCTTCGCCCTGCAAGGCGCGTATCGGGGGCTATTCGCGCAGGCGTTGTCCCTGATCGGCTTCGGAATCGGTGCGTTGGCAGGCTCGTGGTTAGCCCCTCAGTTCCTCGCCGACAACTCCCCCTGGGTCGCCTTCGCGAGCCTCGTCGGGGCCGTCGTCGGTGCCTCGTTGCTCGGTGCGGCGAGTCTGTCGCTCGCCGAGTCGCCGAGGCGCTTCCTCGCCTTCCGGCCCGGTCTGCGTCTGGTCGATTCGGTCGGGGGAGCGGGGCTCGGCGGTGCGCTTGGGCTGGCGCTCGCCTGGCTGCTCGCCGTCGTCGCGCTGCACCAGCCGGGTCTCGGCTTCCGCAACGACGTCCGCAACTCGACCATCCTTCCGAAGCTCATGCGGGCGGTGCCGCCCGACCGCGTGCTCCAAGCCCTCAACCGCTTCGATCCCTTCCCAGAGCTTGCCCTCGGAGGCGGGCCGCTGCCACCCCCGGACGCGAGCGTCCTCCAGAGCCCCGGCGCGAAGACCGCGGCGGGAAGCGTCGTCAAACTCCACGGGACCGCATGCGGGCTCGGCACGCAAGGATCGGGCTGGGTGGTGCGCAAGGCGCTCGTGGCGACGAATGCGCACGTGATCGCAGGGGAGCACGAAACGACGATCCTCGCGCCCAACGGCCAGACGCTCGACGCGCAGCCCGTCTACGTGGATTCGCAGAACGACGTGGCCCTTCTGCGCGTCCCGTCGCTCGTCCTCGATCCGCTTGCGGTCGACCGCGACGGCGAGTTTCCGAGGAAGGTCGTCATCCTCGGCTATCCGCGAGACGGCCCGCTCACCGGGACGGCGGCGACCGCAGGCTCCCCCAGGACCGTGATCGCGCCCGACGCGTATGACCGCCGTGTGAGCGCGCGAATGATCGTTCCGTTGCGCGGAAAGGTGCAGCCCGGCGAGAGCGGCGGCCCAGTCGTCGACTCGCGGGGCAGGGTGATCGCCATGGTCTTCGCCGGCGCCAGGCGCGGGCCGAGTGGCTTCGCCATTCCGGTGGAGCTCGTGTTGCGCGGGGTCTCGAAGCCGCTTCGCCCGGTGTCCTCGGGGCCCTGCGTCGAATAGCCGGCGCCATGCCGTGTGAGTCTCGGCGCGTTCTGCGCGCCACCTGCGCGGTCTCTTTCCGCAGCATCGAGGGATGCGCACGGCGATCGACGTTCTCGTGGCCAAGCTTGCAGGGCCGACGCCTTGAGCGGTGGGGATGCCGCAGATCTCACGCTCCCGCGCCCTGGTGTACGTCGCGGTGCTGCTTGTCACCTTGCTGCTTGCAGGGCGACTTGCGTTCCGTAGGGAGCAACCGGTTGCGACGCAGGTAGCTCCCGCGGCGCTGCGCGCCGAGCCGGCGCCTGTGCGGAAGCTGCTCGTACACGTCGTCGGTGCCGTGCGCACGCCCGGTCTCTACCGACTCGACGACGGCAGCCGGGTCGACGATGCGATCCGGGCCGCGGGTGGGGCGAAGCCGAAAGCGGCCTTGGACGCGATCAACCTGGCTGCCCCGGTCGCCGACGGCCAGCAGGTCATCGTCCCGGTGCGGGGGAGAGGCACTGCCTCGGCCGGTGCGGCCGCGTCCGGAACGGCTGCCGGTCCAGTTCACCTCAACACGGCGACGCTCGAGGAGCTCGACACGCTGCCGGGGATCGGTCCCGTCACCGCGCAGAAGATTCTCGACTATCGAGACGAGCACGGAGCCTTCTCGTCCGTCGACGAGCTGGACGCAGTGCCCGGGATCGGCCCTGCTCGGATGGCAGAGCTCAAGAAGCTGGTCGATCTCTGAGCGTCTTCGTGAGGATCCCCGCTCCGCACCTCCTCGCAGCTGCGCTCTGCATGGGTCTGGCCGCGTCTCTCGCGCAGGAGGCGCCTGGAATCGGAATTGCGCTGCTTGCGGCGTTGCTGGCCGTAGCAGCGCTCGCTGTTCGTGAGTGCCGGGCCATCGTGCTTGCCGCGGCCGTCCTCCTGGCAGGCTGGTGGGCCGGGAGCCTGCGGCTGGCCGCCCTCGACCGCAGCGTGCTCGCGGACGAGGTGGGCCGGATGGCACGGGCGCGGCTCGAGGTGACGGGTCCTGCCCGCTTCGGCCCGTTCGCCGTACGAGTCCCGGTCCGCGTGCTGAGCTTCGGCGAGCTGGGTCCCGACGAGCGGGCTCGCCTCGATCTCCCGCGGGGCCGGGCGCCGCCCCAGGGCGCGATAGTCGAGGTCGTCGCCAGGATCAAGCGCCCCCGCGGTCGCGAGGACGACGGTTTCGACGAATCGTCATACCTGCGCAGGCAGGGCATACATGTCGTGCTGTCAGGAGACGGCTATCGCGTGGTCGGGCGCCGAGAGGGTCTCGGTGGCCTCGCCGACTCCCTCCGCGTCTTCGTTGCCCGGGGGCTTGCGCCGGGGGTGACCGGAGAACGGCGTGCCGTCATCGCGGGGATCATCCTGGGGGAGGACGAGGGGATCGAGCAGGGGCTCCGAGACCGCTTCCGGGCCTCGGGTCTCTACCACCTCCTTGCGGTGTCCGGGCAAAACGTCGCCTATGTCGTCGCGGGCGCGCTTCTCCTGGCATGGCTCCTGGGCGTTCCCCGACTCGCAGGGGAGGTTGGGGCACTGTTCGCGGTTGCCGGCTACGTCGTGGCCGTCGGCTGGCAGCCGTCAGTCGTCCGGGCGGGGGTGGCAGGTGGGCTGGCCTCGCTCGCGTGGCTCTCTGGACGTGCTCGCGATCGGTGGTACTTCCTCCTCATGGGCGCGGCCGTCCTGCTGGCGTGGAATCCGTACTCGCTTCTGGAGGCCGGCTTCCAGCTGTCGTTCGCCGCCGTTGGAGCGATCTTCGTGGTCGTTCCGCGGCTGCAATCCTGGCTGGAGGGCTACCCGGTGCCGAGCCGGCTGGCGCCGGTTCTCGCCGTATCGGCCGCCTGCGGTGCCGTGACCGCGCCGATCCTGATGACGCACTTCGGCCAGGTGCCGCTCTACTCGATCCCGAGCAATGCGCTGGCCGCTCCCGTTGTTGCGCCGCTTCTCGGGCTGGCGCTCGCCTGCGCGGCGCTCGATCCGATCTTGCCAACCGCGGCCGCCGCCCTGGGCTGGGTGAACGGCTGGTTCGCGGCCTACCTGGCCGCGGTCGCGCGCTTCTTCGGCGGGCTCCCGCATGCGCAGGTGGCCTCCTGGAAGGCTCTAGTTGCGCTTGCCGCCGTGGCAGCCCTGGTGGCTCTCTTCGTCCGGCTGCCTCTCCCGAGGGGGCGGCGCGGCGTCCTAGTGGCCGCCGTCCTCGCACTCGTTCTCGCCGGTTGGCAGCTGCGACCGGACCAAACGCTTCCGCCGCCGGCGGGCCTCCGCATCACGTTCCTCGACGTCGGTCAGGGCGACGGCGCGCTCATCCAGGTGCCGCAAGGCGCAGTGCTCGTCGACGAGGGCCCTCCGGAGGCCAAGGTGGCCGCGCAACTTCGGAGCCTCGGTGTACGGCGGCTGGCCGCAATGGTGCTTACGCATCCGCAGCGGGACCACGTCGGTGGCGCGGCGGGGGTGCTGGACGCGCTGCCGGTTGGCTTCCTCCTCGACCCGGGCATCCCAGCTGTCAGCACCGAAGAGCGGGAAGCCCGCGCTGCGGCGCGCCGTCATCGCGTCCGCGTTGTGCTCGCCCGCGCCGGCGAGACCTTTCGACTGGGACGCCTGCGGATCCGGGTGCTCTGGCCCGATGACCCCGGCCCGCCCGGGGAAGACCCGAACGAGCATGCGATCGTCCTTCTCGTCTCGTACGGCAGCGTCGACGCGCTGCTGACCGCGGATGCCGAATCGAATATCACACTGCCGCTGCGGCCCCCGCCAGTCGAGTTGTTGAAAGTCGCCCACCACGGCTCAGCGGACGAAGGCCTCGCCTCCCTTCTGAGGCTTCTCCGCCCGAAAGTCGCCGTCATCTCAGTTGGGGCGCACAACGACTACGGGCACCCAACGCCGTCTTCTCTGGTTGCTCTCGAGAGGTTCCCCGGCCTGTCCCTCTACCGCACCGACGAGGACGGCCGGGTGACGATCGAGTCGGACGGCGAGCGCTTCTCCGTGCGGACCGAGCGCTGATCAGCCGTTGAGGCCGAGGAACGTGAGGAACGCTCCGGAAAGCGCTGCGAGCCGCTCGGGCACAAGCTGTAGAGCTTTGGCAAGCAGAAGTATTTTTGCTACGTCTGCCACTCCATGGGCGACGATGAGGGGAACGGCAGGGTCCCGACCTGAACGAGCTGCCCCAGCTCGCGGCGCGTGCCGGTCGAGGCCCGGTGGAGGCGTTCGTCCGCGACTCGATCCTCCACCCGAATGCCTATACCGAGCCGGGCTTCGAGAAGGGGCTGATGGCGAAGGTCCCGGGTATTCCCGCCGAGATCACGCCCACTCAGCTGGACGCTCTGGTCGCCTTCCTGACCGTGTCGGCGAAGCCGTAGAAGGCGACTATCCTTGGGCGCGATGGCTGAGGATGCGCTTCGCCCTGCCTATCTCCTGATGGGCACCGACCGGCCGAAGGTCGCACGGGCGCTGGCGCGCCTGCGTGCGCGCTTCGGTCCGGAAGGAGTGGAGACGCTGTCCGCTTCCGAAGCCTCCGGGGAGGACGCGGTCGCAGCGCTCAACGCGCTCGGTCTCTTCGGCTCCGGCCGATTGGTGGTCGTCAACGGCGTGGAGGGGTGGAAGAAGACTGACCTCGAGGCCGTACGCGCGTACCTGGGAGAGCCGGCTCCGGGGGCCGTTCTGGCGCTGGTGGTCGATGAAGCGCCCCGCGACTCAGCGCTCGCAGAAGCGGTCGGCAAGCGCGGCGTGGTGCTTCGCTACGACGTCCCCAAGCCGAAGGATCCGTCCGTCTGGGTGCGGGCGGAGCTCGAGCGCCTCGGAGTGCAGGCGAGCGACGAGGCAGCCCGGCGGCTCGTCGAGATCGCGGGCGACGACGTGAGCGTGCTCGCCCTCGAGGTCGACAAGATCGCTGCGTGGGCCGCGGGGGAGGCCGTCGGGGCGCGGGAAGTCGAGCTCCTCGCGGTGCCTGCCACCGGCGACACTCCCGCCTGGGTGCTCTCGGACGCGTGGGGAAGCCGGGACGTCGCCGGGGTGCTCACAGCCTGCGAAGCCGAGCTCGACCAGGGAGTCGAGCCGTTCCTCATCGCAGTCCGGCTCGCTTCGCAGGTTGCCCTCGTCCGTGCCGCTCAGGCCCTCGCCGAGGAAGGCCTCGGGGCCAAGGAGATCGCCTCCCGTTTGAAAAAGCACGAATTCCGCGTGCGCAAGGCGATGACACACGCGGACCGCCACTCGCGCGAGGAGTTGGACGCCGCCGTGATCCGCCTCGCCCGGCTGGACGCCGCTCTCAAAGGGGCGAGTCGGCTCTCCGCCGAGCTCGAGCTCGAGCGCGCCCTGGTCGAGATCACGCAGGCGCCGGAAGCAGCGCCGGCCAGGGCCTAGCCGCGAGCGCCGAGCAGGCGCTCGGCCTGCGACTTCTTGCGGGCGGCCTTGTTCGGATGGATTGCGCGCCGCGCGGCGGCGCGGTCGAGCAGCTTGACGAGCGCACGGTGCTCTTTTGCCGCCCGGTCCGTGTCGCCCTCCTGCACCGCCTGCTCGAGGCGCTTGAAGATGGTCTTCGCGGTCGACCGGTAGCGCACGTTTTCCAACCGCTGGCGAGCGGCGGTTTCGACGCGTCGTTTCTGTTGCTTGATGTTCGGCATGGCGTGAAAAGGCCCGCAGAGGCGGGCGTCGGCATGGTAGCAGCGGGCGCCTCGGCCGCGGCAGGTCCGAATCGGCACGTTCCGTCATCAATCGCGGCGCATCCGGGCCACCACGCGTACGGTCTCCGCCGATACGCTCGAAGCGGAGGGAGGCCCGCGGCGGCCCCGGGATGAGGCCCGCCCCTTCCGGCCGCTCGCCTATGCTCGCCGGGTGAAGGCCGACGAGGCGGCCCGGACCGAGCCCGCGCCCGCCCGGCGACTGGCGTGGTCGACGGCGATCTTCGCCGCCGCCACCGGTCTATCGCGCGTCTTCGGCCTGCTGCGCGAGATCGTCGCGAGGAACTACTTCGGCGTCCAGGGCTCCATCAACGCGTTCGAGATCGCGTTTCTGATCCCCAACACCGTGCGCGCGCTCGTCGCCGACGCCGCACTCTCGGGGGCCTTCGTGCCCATCTTCGGCGAACTGCTCGAGAAGGGGAACCGCGCGCGGGCGTGGCGCGTCGCATCGACTCTCTTCTGGCTGATGCTCATCGGCCTCGGCACGCTCACGGCCCTCTTCATCCTCCTAGCGCCGTGGCTCATGAGCCCATTTCCCTACAAGCAGGACCTGCTCGTCGGCCTCTCCCGAATCCTCTTCCCGCTGGTCCTCTTGCTTGGGCTCTCCGGGATCGTCGTGGGGATCCTGAACAGCTACGAACACTTCACGGTGCCCGCTCTCACGCCGGTCTTCTGGAACGTGGTCATCATCCTCGGGCTGGTAATCGGGGTCCCGCTGGTGGAGTCCAAGGACGCGAAGCTCTATGTCTACGCAGGCGCGATCCTCGCGGGCACTGTCGTCCAGTTCCTCTTGCCGCTCCCGTGGCTGCGCGGACGGGGTGGACGCCTCCAGCTCGTGCTCGACTGGCGCGACCCGGCGGTGCGGCGGGTCTTCGTGCTCATGCTTCCGGTCACGCTCGCGCTCGGGCTCATCAACGTCAACGCCCTGATCAACGCCGTCTTCGCCGCCAAGCTGATCGACCCGGACATCGCGCCGAGCGCGATCAACGCAGCCTTTCGGATCTACATGCTGCCGCAGGGCATCTTCTCGGTAGCGGTCGCCACGGTGCTCTTTCCGCGGATGGCACGGCTGGCCGCGCGCGCCGACTTCGACACCTTCCGCGAGACGGTCTCGCTGGGCCTGCGGCAGATCGGCTTCTTGCTCCTGCCTGCGAGCGCAGTCTCGGCGGTCCTCGCCGCCCCGATCGTTCGGCTCGCCTACGAACGTGGAGCCTTCACCGAAAAGCAGACCACCGTTGTCGCCGGCGCGCTCGCGGCTTTTTCGCTCGGGCTGACGTTCAACGGGACGATGCTGATGCTGAACCGAGCGTTCTTCAGCCTGCAGTCGCCATGGACGCCGACGGCGATCGCGCTCGGCAATCTCGGGCTCAACGCTGCCCTTGCGACAGCCTTCTATCGAGTCGGCGTCTGGGGGCTCCCGCTGGCCACCTCGCTCGTGAACATCGCCGGAACGGGAGCGCTCCTCTTCGTCTTCCGGCGAAGGCTGGGCAGCGTGGACGGCGGTCGCCTCGTCGACTCCTATCTGCGCATCGCGGTCGCCTCCGCCCTCGCGGCCGGGGCCGCGTTCGGCGTGTGGTACGGGCTCGACGCCGCCGTCGGGCGCTCGTTCGCCGGGCAACTTCTCTCCGTCGGTGGGGCCCTCGCCGTCTCGGTGGGCCTCTACCTCGCGCTCGCGCGCGCCTTCTCGATCAGAGAGCTCGAGCTCCTCCTCTCGCTCCGGCGCCGATCCGCTACAACGAGCTAGTGCCGCTCGACCGTATCCGCAACTTCTCGATCGTCGCTCACATCGACCACGGCAAGTCGACGCTGGCCGACCGCATCCTCGAGCTGACTGACACGCTGTCCGGGCGGGAGATGCGTGAGCAGGTGCTCGACTCGATGGAGCTCGAGCGTGAGCGCGGGATCACGATCAAGGCGCAGGCCGTCCGGGTGCTGTGGAAGGGCCGGCAGCTGAACCTGATCGACACGCCGGGCCACGTCGACTTCACCTACGAGGTCTCGCGCGCGCTGCAGGCGTGCGAAGGCGCGCTGCTGCTCGTGGACGCCGCCCAGGGGATCCAGGCGCAGACGCTGGCCAACGCCTACCTGGCGATCGAGAACGGACTCGAGATCGTTCCTGTCGTGAACAAGATCGACCTGCCTCAGGCCGACCCGGACGCAACCGCGGCCGAGGTCGCGGATCTCGTGGGCGAGGACCCGGCTCGCGTCCTCCGCATCTCGGCCAAGACAGGAGAGGGTGTCGCGGACGTGCTCGACGGGATCGTCGAGCGCATCCCACCGCCGGAAGGCGACCCCGGCGCTCCCGCCCGCGCGCTCGTCTTCGACTCGGCCTACGACCAGTACCGGGGAGTCGTGGCCTTCGTGCGGGTCGTCGACGGAAGCTTCCGCACGCGCGAAGAGCTCCGCGCGATGGCCGCCGGGACTCGCTTCGAGGCCGAGGAGCTGGGCTTCTTCTCGCCGGACCGGCGTCCGACCCCGACGCTCGAAGCCGGTGAGGTCGGCTACGTCGTCACGGGCCTGAAGGACGTGAGCCGGCTACGCGTGGGCGACACGCTCACCGCGGCGCACGGCGGCGCGTCCCAGCCCCTCCCGGGCTACAAGGACGTGAAGCCGACGGTCTTCGCCGGCCTCTATCCGACAGATTCCGACGATTACCCCGATCTTCGAGACGCGCTCGAGAAGCTCAAGCTGAACGATGCATCGCTCTTCTACGAGCCCGAGACGTCGCAGGCGCTCGGCTTCGGCTTTCGCTGCGGCTTCCTGGGGCTGCTGCACATGGAGATCGTCCGCGAGCGCCTGGAGCGCGAATTCGATCTGGACCTACTCGTGACCGCCCCGAACGTCGCCTACCGCGTCTTCACGGCCACCGGGCAGGAGCTCGAAGTGCACAGCCCGGCGGACATGCCACGCGAGTTCGACCGGGTCGAAGAGCCGTACATCCGCGCGACGACGATCGTTCCCAAGGACTACGTCGGGTCGGTGATGGAGCTCAACAACGACCGTCGCGGCAGTTTCGACCACATGGAGTACCTGAGCGAGGAGCGCGTGCTGCTCTCATACGACCTTCCGCTCGCCGAGATCGTCTACGACTACTACGACCAGCTGAAGAGCCGAACGAAGGGCTACGCGAGCTTCGACTACGACGTGATCGGCTTCGAGGAAGGCGACCTCGTCCGGGTCGACATCCTGCTCGCCGGCGAGCCGGTCGACGCGCTGAGCCTGATCGTTCACCGCCAGGGCGCTCTTCCGCGCGGACGTGCGCTGGTCGATCGGCTCCGCGAGGAGATCCCACGGCAGATGTTCGACGTCGCGGTGCAGGCCGCGATCGGCTCGCGGGTGATCGCACGCGAGACGATCAAGGCCCGGCGCAAGGACGTGCTCGCCAAGTGCTACGGCGGCGACGTCACGCGGAAGCGGAAGCTGCTCGAGCGCCAGAAGAAGGGCAAGAAGCGCATGAAGCAGGTCGGGTCGGTGGAAGTACCCCAGGAGGCTTTCCTCGCCGTTCTCAAGCTCGACGGGGACAAGCGATGAAGTCGGCTCCGCAAGGCGTCAGGCATCTGTACGTCCATCTCCCGTTCTGCGCACACCGCTGCGGCTACTGCGATTTCGTCACGCTCGTTGGCAAGCGGGAAGGCCACGGCGCGTACGTGGATGCGCTGCTGGCGGAGCTCGAGCTCGAGCGGGAGGTCCTCGCCGAAGGAGTCGAGACCGTCTTCCTCGGCGGCGGCACACCGACGTTCACAGAGCCGAGAGAGCTCGCCCGTCTCCTCGACTCGCTCCCGCGGGCGGCCGAGGTCACCGTCGAGGCGAACCCGGAGACCGTGACGCCCCAGCTTGCCTCGCTCCTGCGCGAGAGCGGAGTGACGAGGGTCTCGCTCGGGGCGCAGAGCTTCGATCCACGGCTGCTCGCCGTGCTCGAGCGGCGCGCCGGGCCCGACGACGTCCGCCGAGCCTTTTACCATTTGCGTGATGCCGGTTTTGACAACATCTCTCTGGATCTCATCTACGGAATTCCAGGACAGGGCCCCTCCGACCTGGAGCGAGATCTGGCAGCGGCTTTGGCTCTGGGACCGGAGCACCTCTCCTGCTACGAGCTCGAGGCCAAGCCGGGGACGCGGTTCGTCCACGCCTGGGGTGCCGAGCTCGCCCGCCAGGAGGAGGCCATGGAGGGCTATTTCGAGCAGGTGGTCGAGACCATCGTCGCTGCCGGCTACCGGTGGTACGAGACGGCCAACTTCTGCCGCGAAGGGCGCCAGGCCGGGCACAACATGGCCTACTGGCTGGGTCGGGACTACCTTGGCCTCGGAATCGGCGCCGTCTCGACTGTCGGTGAACTGCGTTGGCGCAACGCCCCGAAGCTGGCTCCGTACCTCGCCGCGCTCGCCTCCGGGCTGCGGCCCCCCAGGGAGCTCGAGCAACTGGACGGACCGACGCGCGTCGTAGAGCGTCTCATGCTCGGCTTGCGCCTGGACCGGCCCGTTCCGCTCGCGGAGGTGGCAGGCGCCGTGGAGCCGGGGGCGCTCGACCGTCTCGAGCGGCTCGGCCTCGTTCAGCGGACAGTCGGAAGCCTTGGGCTCACACGCCGTGGCCGCTTCCTGGGCGGAGGCGTGACCGCAGAGCTGATCGCTGAAACCCCTGCAAAGGACTACAATTGACCGAGGAATGGATCTCGGGCAACCACAGCTGACTCCGCGTCAGGAGGCGATCCTCGTGCGCGTGGTCGAGGAGTACGTCGAGACGGGCGAGCCAGTGGGCTCGAAGACGGTTGTCGAGCGGACGGGCCTGGAGGTCTCCTCCTCGACGGTGCGCTACGAGCTGGCCCAGCTGGAGGAGTTCGGGTTTCTCTCACATCCGCACACTTCCGCGGGCCGGGTGCCCACGGACCTTGGCTACCGCTTCTTCGTCGACCGCGTCATCGAGTCGGTCGAGCCGCGCCCGTCGGACGCGGAGCTCACCCTCGATCTTTCACAGCTGAAGAGCGAGGTCGACTCGGCGCTGCAGGTGACGACCGACGCGCTCGCGGAGATGACTCACCTGCTCGCCCTCGTTTCCGCGCCACCCCTCCAGACGACTGCGGTGCGGCGGGTCGAGGTGATCGTGCTGCAGCCACAGCTCGTGCTCGTCGTCGTGATCACGGCTGCGGGAGGCGTCATGAAGCAGCTCTTCAGCTTTGCGGAGCCTGTCGACCCCGGCCTCGCCGAATGGGCGAGCGAGTACCTGAACGAGCGGATCTCCGGCCTCCAGTTGGGCGCGCGGCTCCTACGCGACCGCTTCGAGAACACGGAGCTCTCCTCGCGCGAGCGAGACTTCCTTGCCGAGCTTCGTCCGGCGTTTACAGACGTGCTCGAGCCGGGCGACCAAGCTCTCTACGTCGGAGGCACGGCCGGCCTCCTCGGTGAGTTTCGCGCCGAGGACCTCGGCGGCTACCGGCGCCTGCTCGAGGTGCTCGAGCAGCGGGCTGCCCTCCTCGGGCTCATGCGCGCGAGCCTGATGTCGAAGCGTGCCTTCGTGCGCTTGGGCTCGGAGTTCGAGGATCCCGAGCTCGCGAGGGTTTCCCTCGTGGGCGCGCCCTACGGACTCCAGCACCGCAACCTCGGCACGGTGAGCCTGCTCGGCCCGGTGCGGATGGACTACGTCAAGGCCGTCGATGCAGTCCGCTCGGCCGCGCGCGAGCTGTCGCGGTTCGTCGAGGAGCTCTACGAGGACTGATCCGGTCGCGCAGAGGCGCGATTCCGTGGGAAGCCCTCACTAAGCTAAGAGCGTGGCGACGGTCCGACGCGATTACTACGACGTCCTCGGCGTCTCCCGTAGCGCGTCCGAGAAGGAGATCAAGTCCGCCTTCCGCAAGCTCGCTCGGGAGCTCCATCCGGACGTGTCCGAGGAGGCCGGCGCGGAGGAGCGGTTTCGCGAGGCGGCGGAGGCCTACGAGGTCCTTTCCCGGGGGGAGACGCGCGAGCTCTACGACCGCTTCGGTCACGAGGGGTTGCGAACAGGCGGTTTCCGGCCGACCCAGTTCGACTCCGCGAACATCGCGGATCTCTTCTCCGTCTTCTTCGGAGACGAGCTCTTCGGCATGGGGCGAGGCGCCTCCCGGCGAGGCGGCCGTGGCGCCGATGTCCTGGCGGAAGTCACCATCGATCTCGAGGAGGCCGCGCGCGGAGTCGTGCGCCCCGTCCCCATTCCCGTCGACGTCGCCTGTGAGACCTGCCGTGGAAGCGGCGCGGCTCCCGGTACGAGCCCCGAACCCTGTCCCCGCTGCGGGGGCGCCGGACGGCTCCAGTCCGTTTCGGCCTCCGTCTTCGGCCAGTTCGTACGGACGCAGAGCTGTCCTGAGTGCGGAGGAAATGGCCAGGTTCTCTCGACGCCGTGCGCGGACTGTCGGGGGAGCGGTCTGACGACCGAGGAGCGGACGCTCGAGGTCGAGATCCCGCCTGGGATCCATGACGGCCAGCGCATCCGTCTCAGCGGAGAAGGTCACGCGGGGGCGCTCGGCGGGCGCGCCGGCGACGTCTACGTCCTCGTGCGGATTTCCCCTCACGAGCTCTTCGTCCGCGACGGAAACGACATCGTCTCCAGCGTCGACCTGACCATGACTGAAGCTGCACTCGGGACTCGCAAGCAGGTGCCTACGCTCGAGGGCGACATGGAGCTCGAGTTCAAGCCGGGAACGCAAGCGGGAGAGATGCGAGTGTTAGGAGGGCAGGGAATGCCCGTCCTGCAGGGCTTCGGGCGAGGCGACCACCGTCTCCTCGTCAACCTGAACGTGCCGCGCAACCTGACGGATGAACAGCGTCGCCTGCTCGAGGATTTCGCACGCTCGGAGCACGAGGCGAACTACAAGGCAGACGGAAGCTTCTTCGAGAAGCTGCGGACGGCTTTCCGCTGAGCGAGCCGGAGCTTCGGCGCCTCTCCGTGCGCGTGCCTCTCCCTCGCGCGGAGGAGGCGAGGGCGGCAATGGTCGAGCTCTTTCCCGGAGGCTTCGAGGAGGTTGAGCTCGACACCGACCTCGAGCTGGCTGCCTACGGGGATGCGGGAGCCGAGGAGCGCTTCTGGCACGTCTTCGGCCCGGGCTCCGTAGTCGAAGTGGAGCGAGGCTGGGAGGAGGCATGGAAGCAGTTCCATCGACCCGTCCGGATCGGTCAGCTCTGGGTCGGTCCGCCGTGGGAGGAGCCTGACGAGGAATCCGTCCCGGTCGTCATAGACCCCGGACGCGCGTTCGGGACGGGGGCGCACGCGACGACGCGGCTGTGCCTGGAGCTCCTGGTGGAGCGACCGAGGACGAGCGTCGTCGATCTGGGCTGCGGATCGGGAGTCCTCGCGGTCGCGGCCGCGAAGTTGGGCTTCGCACCGGTTTTTGCGCTCGACGTCGACCCCGACGCAGTCGCGGCCGCCGGTGAGAACGTACGGAAGAACAAGGTCGACGTAGAGGTCGGGTGCGCGGATGTGTTCGCCGCTGAGCTTCCCCCGGTTGAACTTGCCCTCGCGAACCTCACCCTGGGAGCGGTCGAGCGCGTGGGGGGGCGGTTCCACGGGGGCGAGCTGATCGCATCCGGCTATCTGGCCTCGGAACGGCCCGCGCTTGCGGGCTGGAAGCGCCTCGATCGGCGTGCCGCGGAGGGCTGGGCGGCCGACCTCTACTCGCCGGTCTGAGGGCTACTCTTTCCAGTAGTGCATTTGGTCGGCTGTGGTCGGTTTTGGCTCTGGGCGATTGCGGGCGCGCTCGTGACCTTCTCGTTCGTGGCGGCGGCGTCGATCGGCCTGCTCATCCTCCCGTTTGCCGCTCTCGCGACGGTTTTCGTCGCTCGCTGGACGCGCGACCGCGCTGAGCCGCTCGGGTCGCTCGTCGGAGGGGCGTCGATCTGCTTCCTGATCGCCTGGCTCCAGCGAGCGCCGGGAGGCTTCGACTCTCGTCCATGGTTCGGCGCGGGCATCTTCCTGGCAGCGGCCGGCATCGCCGGCTACGCGCTCCTCACGCGCCGGCTCGCGCCTCCGGCGTAGCCGCCCAGGTCGGCTAGCATCCGCGCGTCATGGCGCGTTTCAGCGTCGATTTCCTCGGCTGCAAGGTGTCGCACACCGATGCGCAGGAGCTGCGCGAGCGCCTCGCGGCGGAGGGCCACCTGGAGGCGAAGGAAGCCGTCCACGTCGCTGTGATCAACACCTGCTGTGTGACTCACGAAGCCGTGCGGAAGTCTCGCCAGGCGGCGCGGCGCGCTGCCAGGAGGGCGGCCCGCGTCTACGTGACGGGCTGCGGCGCGCGGCTCGCGGGAGCCTTCGACGGGCTCCCCGCGAACGTGACGGTTGTTTCGGTGACAGGTGAGCGGGCGCCGGAGTTCGTCGCTCGCGACGTCGGAGCCATCGGCTGCGTCGGGGCGAGCGTCGGGCTCGACCGGGTACGGGCTTTCGTCAAGGTTCAGGACGGCTGCAGCTTCTCGTGCAGGTTCTGCGTCATCCCTCAGGTGCGCGGAGCTTCCCGTAGCCGCTCGGCGAGCGCGGTGCTCGCCGAGATTCAGCGCCGGGTCGAGCAGGGACACCGTGAAGTCGTCCTGACCGGGATCAATCTCGGCTGCTATCGCGATCGGGAAGCGCGTTTCGACCTCCCCGAGCTCGTCCGAACCGCCGGTCGGACGCCGGGTCTCGCACGTCTCCGCCTCTCCTCGATCGAGGTCAACCACCTGAGCGAGGATCTCGTTGCGGCGATGCGCGAGACGCCGTCCGTCTCCCCTCATCTGCATGTCCCGCTCCAGTCCGGCGACGACAACGTGCTGCGGGCGATGGGCCGCCGCTACTCGGTCGCCACCTATCTGAGGCGAGCTAGGCAGGCGGAGGGCTTCAACCTGACGACGGACGTCATCGTCGGTTTCCCGGCGGAGGACGAGCGGGCATTCGAGCGGACGCTGGCGGCCGTCGAGACGGCCGGCATCACGAAGGTGCACGTCTTTCCGTATTCGCCGCGTCCGGGAACGGCCACGGCCGCGGAGGACACGGTTCCACCGGCAGTCAAGAAGGAGAGGGGCGCCAGCCTCCGCGCGCTCTCGGCCGAGGCGTGCCGGCAGCGGTGGCTCTCGAAGGTTGGGAGCGAGGACGTCGTGCTCGTCGACCGCCCCGGGCGCGGATACGGCGACGACTATTCCCCCTGGCTCGTCGACGGTCCCGTAGGCGCGCTCGTCTCGGCTCGTGCCGAGGCCGTGACGCCCCAAGGCATCCATGGCGTCGCAGCCTGATTGTCTCTTCTGCAAGCTCGTGGTCGACGGCGACCATGTGAACCGGGCCGACGGCTTCGTCGCTGTGGAGGACATCAATCCAAAGGCGCCTGTGCACTTGCTCGTTCTCCCGGAGCGGCACGTCGACACCTTTCGGGAGATCGACCAGTTTCCCGCGGGCGAGGCCAAGCGGATGCTCGAATTCGTCGCGGACACAGCCCGAGACGCGGGGCTCGAGGACTACCAGGTGGTCGTGAACGTGGGGCCTGCGGCCGGGCAGACGATTTTTCATCTGCACTGGCACATTCTCGGCGGCGGGACGGCCTTCGAGTGAGCCTGATCGCGCGAATCGAAGAGGAGCTGAAGACCGCGATGCGCGCCCGCGACCAGGAGCGCACGGATGCGCTCCGGCTCACGCTCGCGTCGCTGCGGTCGGCGGAGAAGGAGGTGCAGCGCCAGCTGAAGGAGGACGAGGAGCTGCACGTTCTCCAACGTGAGCGCAAGCGCAGGATGGAAGCGGCCGAGGCGTTCCGCGGGGGAGGCAGGGAGGAGCAGGCCGCGAAAGAGGAGCGCGAGCTCGAGATCATTCAGGAGTTCATGCCCGAGCCTGTCGAGGAGGACGAGCTCGAGCGAATCATCGACGACGCGATCGCCGAAACCGGGGCCACGTCGTTGCGCGACCTCGGCCGCGTGATGGCAGACGTGATGCCGCAGGTGGCAGGGCGGGCCGACGGGTCGGTCGTGAGCCAGCTCGTCCGCGAAAAGCTGGCCTAACCTAGGGTCGATTTCGATGCGATCCGCGCACCACGCGCACGCCGCGTACCGCTAGGCTGAAGCCGGAGGGAGGCTCGCGGCGGCCCCGGG
>Ga0209887_1000044_pt1 | contig 33312 bp, 25 predicted proteins | sample GWRWN1_30_40_FD_187230 | JGI IMG/M metagenome (GOLD analysis project Ga0209887, IMG submission 187230) | Riverbed sediment microbial communities from areas with no vegetation in Columbia River, Washington, USA - GW-RW N1_30_40 (SPAdes)... | ecosystem: Environmental > Aquatic > Freshwater > River...
TGACCTAGTTTAAGTGCATCCCGCGGGATCGGCTTTTGGCGCCGCGTATCGGTTGCTAGGTGGGCGGCGTATTTGAAAGAATCCCTGCTAGTGTATTTCGTGGGATTGGTCGGCGGATTTTTGATAATGATGAGGAGGGAAGGTTATATGCTCACTCAAGAGTCTATCTAGACATTGCCAAGGACAACTTGAGCAGGGTATCTGACCTGAGACACCGATGAATCAAGTGACCGTAAAAGACTTGCAAAAGTTGAAAAACCTCGTCTCTTTTTCTGCTACCCAGTTGGAAAAATTGGCGTCCAACTTGTTCATAAAAACTTTCGAAAAAAATGAAATCATTTTTGACCAGGACGAGGAGGCAAGATTCATTTACCTCTTGTTGTCGGGAGTGGTCAGAGTTTCCTATATTAACAGTCACGAACGGCAAACCATTGTCAGTCTACTGCCGGCCGGAGAGCTTTTTGGGATTGACTCGCTCAATCCTCAACGCCATCACACCTTCCGATGCGAAGCGTTTGATGAGTGCACGATCGGTTCCATTAAACCGCAGACTTTCGTTGAAATATTTTTGGGCACTCCCTACGATAATTTTCTCCGCTGGTACACCGCGACCATTCATCCGGGACGGAGTGCTTACGTTCACTGCATTAAAGGCATCGGGCTGGATCTGCGCCGGCGCCTCGCGCTCGAGCTGCTTAATTTGGCGGATCGCTTCGGTACAACCGACCCCCGTGGAATCTCTATCGCGCTAAATATCAGTCACGAAGTTCTTGCCGGCATTGTAGGGGCCTCGCGCCAGCAAGTGACGGAATACCTCAATAATTTTGACCGCGAGAAAATTATCTTCCGTGACGGGCGGCGTATCATCGTAAACATTGAACGACTCGGAAAAATCTTGGAAGGCTCGGCATAGTAATTGATCATCGGAAACTACTATGCTCATATGCGATAACAACATCGGTGGTTAAGGCTGCGAGGGTCAGTGTGCGATCTTAGTCGTCCCATCTATTTTGCTCCCAAAACGACCTGGCCCCTATACTATCTATATTGACAACATCCAAATAAATGACAGCATAAGAGTAGTCCGCACATGCCGGGATCTGAGCTAATAAAAGAGATCCTAAAGCTGGGGCCGGACCCCATTTATTTATGTCTGTTTTATGAAAACGACCCGTCGGGCCCTCGTTCCATTTATCCGGGATTCGCTTCCGCGAGATGAGCAGTTTATCTAAATCGCCGACGATCAGACGGGTCGAGGAGCGGGCACCTAGAACGAAGTCGCATCAACGTTGGTAAAGAATGCGACCGCGGAGCCTTAAAGCTTGGACTCGCCGGAATGGCGTTAGCCGGGTGAATTATCTTCGGAGAGGAAAACTCGTCAGATTCTGGACTTTATCAACGAAGCTTCCCAGTCGGGTCAAGGGCAGCCGCTTCGCCGTCGAGATGACCCGTGCGCTCGGACCAGAAATCAGTGCAGACCACTTGAACATTGAGAAGCGATGTTGACGCGCTTTCCCCCGACGAAAGCGGCGAGGGACCGGCGACGCAAAACAACCTTAGTCGGAGCGATGCCAATGAAACATGAGAGCAGCTTGGGACAAACAAAAGATGAGCGCGTTATCGGTTGTGCACACGACCTAACACGTGAAGCGGACGGCGCCGGGGGCCAGCCCCAGCCTTGGCACCTGCTTCTGAACGACGCGGCACCGCGCGATCACATCGTACAACTTTACCAGGATCAAGACTTTCTCAATCGCGCTGTCTGTCGGTTCGCGGCTGCCGCGCTCGCGAACGGCGAGGGTTTGATCCTGGTGCCGACGGGCGCCCACTGGAATGCCTTCCGCCCTCGTCTGGAGGCCGGAGGCGTGGATGTGGGGGCTGTGCAGGCCCGTGGACAGCTTACCGTCGTTGACGCCGATGAACTTCTGCCGCGCTTCATGCGTGAAGCGATGCCGGACGCGCCGGTGTTCCTCGGCCTAGCCGCGGACGTCATTGCACGGGCCCGCGGAGCCGGCCGCTACCCGAAGGTGCGCTGGTGGGGCGAGATGGTCAACGTCCTTTGGGAGCGAGGGGACGTAGCCGCCAGCATGAACCTCGAGGATCTGTTCGACCAGCTCGCCCACGGGCATGACATCGCAATCTTCTGCTCGTTTTTGATGGATAACTTCAAGGGCGACGTGCACACTCGCATGCTGCCGAGGCTCGGGGAGAACCACTCTCACCTGATCCCCGTGGAAGATTATGCTCGCCTCGAGCGTGCTGTGGCCGGCGCGCTCCGCGAGACAGTCGGCCCGGACGAGGCCCCTGTCCTTGAAGGGCAGCTCCTCTCGCGCTATCCGGCGCCGTTTCACATGCCGCGACCTCAGGCGCTGCTCTTGGCATTGCGTCAGGTTCTCCCGCTTGTAGCTGACGCCGTGCTGCAACGGAGTCGTACTCTGTACGCTGCTTCAGAGGAGCCAAGCCGATGACGACACGATTGCGCGCAGGGGATAACGGGTCTAGCGATGTCCGCGGGGCGCATGGCGATGCCGGGAGTGCGGATTCGGTCAGCGCCGACCTCGTCGGCATCCTTGACACTGTCGATCTTCCCATAGTCGCGGTTGGCCGTGACTTCACTGTGGCGCGCTTCAACCGGGGGGCGGCAGCGGTGCTCGGCCTCACGCCATCGGACATCGGCCGGTCCCCCCGCGATATCCAAGTGCTCACAAACGTGATCGATCTCGAGGAGCTGTGCGCGCAGGTGATTGCCGACGGGGCACCGTTCCGGCGCGAAGTCCGGGACGGGGACAGGTGGTTTCTTCTTCGGATAGCCCCGTACACAAGAAGCGATCGCCAGATCGGCGGCACCGTGCTCACGTTCGCGAACGTGACCGCTTTCCGTGCCAGTATGGAGCAGGCAATTTACGAACGCGAGTACACAAAGGCGATCCTCAACACGGTGATCGGACCCTTGGTGGTCCTCGACGCCGACCTGCGCGTCCAGACAGCCAATCGGGCCTTCTACGCGATGTTCCAGGTCGCGCGTGAGGAAACGCAAGGTGTTCCGCTCTACGATCTGCGGAACCACGATTGGGATACTCCCCGGTTGTGGACGGCGCTGAAAGACACCATCTCCGACAATAGTGAGTTTCAGACCCTCGAGGTCGAGCACGACTTCCCGGCGATCGGACGTCGGACGGTCCTGCTCGATGCACGCCGGTTATCTCGAAAAGGTAATCCCGGGCACATGATTCTCCTGGCTTTCCAGGATATCACCGAGCGAAAAGAGGCAGAAGCAGCCAAGCTCAGACTGGCCGCCATCGTCGAGTCTTCGGATGATGCTATTATCAGTAAAGATCTGAACGGTGTTATTACCAGCTGGAATCGTGGTGCGGAGCAACTTTTTGGCTACCGAGACACAGAGATCATCGGCAAGCCGGTTACTCTTCTCATTCCAACTGATCGCCATAGCGAGGAGCCGGCGATTCTTGCTCGCATCCGTCGTGGCGAGCGTATCGAGCATTTTGAGACAGTTCGTCAATGCAAGGACGGAAGGTTGGTCGATATTTCGGTGACCATATCCCCGATCAAAGATGCGGAAGGGAAAATAATCGGCGCATCGAAGATTGCGCGGGATATAACACGCCGCAAACAGATGGAGGCGGCATTGGAGCAAGCTAAAGACGCTTTTGCCAAAGAACTTCAAAAGCGAGTCGAGGAGCGAACGGTCGAGTTGCAGCTTGCCAATACTACGCTTCGCAAAGAGATGGAGGAACAGAAAAAGCTGCAAAAGCAGCTTTGGCAAGCTCAGAAGATGGAAAGCGTGGGCACTCTGGCCGGCGGCATCGCCCATGATTTCAACAATATTTTGAATATCATCAAAGGATACGCGGGCCTCATCCGGCAGAATCCGTCAGTTGATGAGAAAGTCGCCGATAGCTTGAATGTCATCGAGGAGACTGTCGAACGCGGAGCTTACGGCGTACGGCAACTGCTGACTCTCGCGCGCAAAACAGAAGCTCGCGTGGCGCTTAGTAATCCCAATGACCTTCTGTCGGAGCTGAGCAAATTGCTCGAGCAAACGCTTCCGAAAACCATCGACATCGCTTTGGAACTCGAGGCCAAATTGCCGTCCATATCGGTGGATCCAAATCAAATCAATCAAGCGCTGCTCAACCTATGCGTCAACGCTCGTGATGCCATGTCCGGCCGCGGCAGGCTGACCCTCAAGACCCTGTTGGTCGAAAGGGGTAAAGTACAAGATCTCGCGGGGACGGCCGAGCGCTATGTGTGTATAGAGGTAAAAGACACCGGCGCAGGAATGGATGCGGCCGTCCGGAACCGAATCTTCGAGCCTTTCTTCACTACCAAAAAGGTTGGCGAGGGTACCGGGTTGGGGCTCGCCATGGTTTACGGGATCGTAAAAAACCACAACGCTTTTATCGATGTGGAAAGCGAACTGGGACGCGGAACGACTTTTCGATTATATTTTCCCATAGCCCCCTTTCAAGATCGGCCGGCGGTTGATGAGATGTCAAGAGAAACATTAGCGGCTCCAAAAAGCGCAAGCGGCGGCGGGACTGTTCTCGTCGTCGAAGACGAAGAAAAAATGGTTTACCTGTTGAGAAAAGCCTTGTTGCGAAACGAATACGATGTCTTGGTAGCTCCAGACGGTGAACAGGCAATGGATCTCTACCATCGTCATAAACAGAAAATTCGTGTCGTGTTGCTGGATATGGGCCTTCCTAAAATTGCGGGTTGGGAAGTGATTCTACGGATGAAAAAAGAGAACCCGAACGTCAAAGTCATCGTCACCAGCGGATATATAGAGCCGGATCTCAAATCCAAAATGCAGCATGCCGGCGTGCAGGGCTTCATAGAGAAGCCTTATAATCCCGCCGACGTGGTTCAGATGGTGTGCGCTTCGCTTGACAGTCCGCCGCGGCAATTAAATGCTTTTACATCTGATGAAACCCCGGGGTTGGAGTAGACCAGAACTGCGTTGTGCCTAAAGATATTGCCGCCCTTCAAGGGGATCGGGAACTTTCAGGCCGATTTTTTCAATCAAGGGATTTACTTCTTGAATGAATTCCTCTCTCGCCTGCGCATTGGTCCTGCGTTTTAAGCCCCAGTAAAGGTAGCGTTGGTCACGGATGGAATCGGAGCGGCCAAACATGTCGAGCGCCTTGACGTACCAGAAATTCAGTGCCTTCTGGACTTTCTCTCCCGGTTCGTCGCCCTTCGCCGCCAGCTCCGTTGTCTTGCTTTGGCCGTACCCGATGTGCCCAATTTCCTCTTTCATAATCTCCGGCAAGATGCGCTCCAACGGCTTGTAAGTACAGCCGATGAATTCTTCCAATTGGTAGCGGCCCACGCGGTCGATCAGAAATCCAAAAACTGCAAAATCCTCCCACGTCGTGATGATGCCTCGAAAAGCGTCGAGGTAGCGCTTTTGATTGGGCGAGGTGAGCACGAAGGATACATCAACCCCCATATCTCCACCCACACGAGCGATCTTGCGGAAATGATCCATCTCTTCGGCGGCGGTGCGCGCCACCATTAATTGATCCACTTTACTCGGAGCCGACGGCAAGATGTCTTTTACATAAAGGTGAGGGCCGCCGATCTCGCAATCCGCCTGTATTGTAACGACCCGCCCTAGAAGCTCCCGATACTCAGCGTCCATTTTTTCGAGATCTTTCAATTCGATTTTTTCGCGAAACATAATGACCTCCTACTTTGATTTAAGACTATAACTATTAACTTCGATCTCAAGGGAGGTGAGGTTCGAAACTCATGAAAAACCGTTTGGGTGATCAAGCCATGGCGACTTGGGTTAGAGATGCAAATCAGAGTTTCGCCCTTTGACAAAGGGGCATTAAAGGAGAATTTTTCAGAGCTCTGAAACCGCCGTGACTGCAGAAATCTCCCCTGGCCCCTCTTTTCCAAAGAGGGGATCAGGGAGAGTGTTGGGTTTTTAGATGTCGGAGTTCTCGCCCATACGTGACGCCAGGGCTGGCGAATTTATAGGCTTATGGAGAAGGGTCGCGATTTTTTTGCCCATCTCACTGGGGCTATACGGCTTCGTAATCACGGCGCTCGAATCTTCTGTTTCTAAATGGGCTTCTATCTCAGGTGAAATAAAACCGGTGGCAAAGATTGCCTTTACGTTTGAGTCGGCCCCTTTCATCATTTTATAAGCTTCCCAACCATTTAGCTTCGGCAGGCCCAAATCCAGAACCACTAAATCAATTTCCTGTTTGTGCCGGAGATATGTCTCGACAGCCTCGGCGCCGTCTTTGGCCGTCAAAACCCTATAACCTTCGGCTGCAAGATGTTTCTGCATGAGATTCAGCTGATGGGTCTCGTCTTCGACGAAAAGAATCGTTGCGCCACTCCCAGCAGTTTGTTCTGTTTTCTTTTCTTCGTCACCCGCTGCGCTATGAATGAGCGTTGCGGCGGCATCGCTCGGCACGGGCAAATAAATATCGAAAGTCGTGCCGTGGCCCGGCTCGCTCGCCATATCGATGAACCCGTTGTGGTTGGTAACGATGCCGTAAACCACCGAGAGCCCAAGGCCGCTTCCCTGTCCTTGGGATTTGGTCGTGAAGAACGGTTCAAAAACGCGATTTTTGATCGCCTTGTCTAGACCGTGCCCGGTATCCGTCACGCTGATCCGCACGTATTGTGCCTGGCGTGCTTCTTGAAAATGCTGTCGCAAGTCGATCCCGCTGATGGTTCCCGTCTTGAGCAGCAGCTCTCCACCTTCGGGCATCGCATCGCGGGAATTCAGGCACAAATTAAGCATGGCTTGATGGACCTGATTCGGATCGGCCATCAACGCCGGCAGATTAGGCTCCAAACGTACGAAAACGTCAATCGTCTTGGGAAATGTCTCTTGAAGCAGGGCCTGCAAGCCCTGCAGCAAGCCATTGATTTCGGTCCGCTCAAACTGCGTCTCGCTTTTGCGCGCCACCGCGAGCAGTTGTCGGACCAAAGAGCTACCCCGCGTTACCGTTTCTTTGATGACATCGACACCGGCAGAGATTTGGTTAGAAGTCGCTGATTGCTCAAGCAAAGACGCGTATCCCAGAATGACGTTAAGAAGATTATTGAAGTCGTGGGCAATACCCCCGGCGAGAGTCCCGATACTTTCCATTTTTTGCGCCTGCAAAAGCTCTTCGTGCAGTCTTTCCCGCTGCGCGATCGTGCGAATCAGCTCTTCGGTTTGCTCCGCGATGTGCTTTTGCATCTCCGCGTTGAGTCTTTGCAGCTCATCTTCAGCGCGCTTGCGGTCGGTTAAATCGCGAGTGACAGCGGAGAAACCGATCAGATCTCCGTTATCGTCCTGGACAGTGGTATAGACCACATTGGCCCAAAATCGTGACCCGTCCTTTCGGTGGCGCCATCCTTCCTCCTCATGGCGGCCGTGAGCTATCGTCTGCGGCAGAGTGTGATCAGGTTGGTTGGTGGCCTGATCCTCGGCTGAATAAAAGCGCGCAAAAGACTGGCCCAAGACTTCGTTCTGTTCCCATCCCCACATCTGCTCGGCTCCTCGATTCCAGAGCGTCACCCGGCCTTCCGGATTCATCATAAACACGGCATAGTCCTGCAAGCTTTCCACTATCAAGCGGAATCGTTCCTCGCTTTGCCGTACGGCTTGTTGCTTTAACCGCTCGTTCATTTGAAATAGATCGACAAAAACCGAAACTTTGGCCTGCAAAATTTGAGGCACCACCGGTTTGAAAAGATAATCCACAGCTCCGCTGGCGACGCCTCTGAATACATCCGACTCCAGGGTGTCCATTGCCGAAATAAAAATGATCGGAGTGTATCGAGAGCGCTCACGTTGGCGAATGAGAGTCGCCGTTTCGAATCCGTCCATGTCGGGGATACGTACGTCCAGTAAAATCAGCGCAAAGTCCCGGCGTAAGAGGCAACGCAGGGCGTCGGCCCCGGACGCAGCCTTTATGATCTCGCGTCCCGGACCCGCCAAAAGGGCCTCCATGGCCGTGAGTGATTTCAGATCGTCGTCGACGATGAGAATATTAGCTGTGCAGTCGTTGTTCATGACGCGCTCTGGAGCTTTTCTGTTTGCCGAAGAGCCAGATGCGTAAGAGCGCAAGCAGCTCATCCGTGTTCACGGGCTTGGCAATATAATCCGATGCGCCGGCTTCGAGGCATTTCTCGCGATCGCCTTTCATGGCTTTTGCCGTCAGGGCCAGTATCGGCATGAGTCGGTGCCGGCTGTTGCCGCGGATTTTGCGGATGGTTTCATAGCCGTCCATCTCCGGCATCATGATGTCCATGAGCACCGCATCGATATCGTCATCATGGTCGAGCAGTGAAATAGCTTCGGTTCCGGTCTCAGCGCTCACCACTTGCATGGCGTGCTGTTCGAGCAGGCTGGTCAAAGCAAAGATGTTACGCACATCATCGTCCACCACGAGCACTTTTCTGCCGCGCAACGCTTCGTCGGATTGGCGCAGGCGCTCCAACATCTCTCGTTTGTTTGGCGGGAGCTCAGAAGCCAAGAGGTGCAGGAACAAAGCCGTCTCATCCAGGAGGCGCTCGGGAGATTGTACCCCTTTGAGCACGACGCTTTCCGCCATCTGAATCAGGCGAATCTCATCCTCCTCGGTCAGGTCTTTGCCGGTAAACACCACGATGGGCAATTCGCAGAGCTCTGAATCCTGGCGGATGCGTTCCAGCAATTCGAACCCGGAAATGTCCGGCAGGCGCAGATCGAGCACGATGCAGTCGAACCTTTGCGCGTGCAGGGCGTCCCACGCCTCGGCGCCGCTTCCTGCCGTCGCGATCTCGACGCCGGCATTGTCGAGCAGCTCGACGATGCTCTGACGCTCGATCTCGTTGTCCTCAACGACGAGCAGGCGGCGGTGGCGGGATTGAGCGTAATCCAGGACCCTATCGAAGGCCTTCTTCAATTCGTCGGTTGTGGCCGGTTTGATCAAGTAATTGAACGCGCCGTGCCCCAATCCTTGCATGCGCTCGTCTTCCACGCTGATGACCTGCACTGGAATGTGGCGGGTGGCCGGATCTTGCTTCAGATGATTCAACACGGTCCATCCGAGCATGTCCGGCAGAAAAATATCCAACATGATCGCCAGCGGATTAAATTGGCGGGTCAGCGACCGAGCGTGACTGCCGTGGGTGGTGACCACGCCTTTGAATCCTTTGTCTCGCACCATGTTCAACAGGACCCGGCCGAAATGGGGATCGTCCTCGACAATGAGAACAACCGGATCACCGGGCAACACGGATTCGCGGTCATCATCGATCGCTTCCACTTTCTGCGCCTGTTGCACGATCAACGGCGCTGGAATGACCGCCGGGCGGGCATCGGTTAATGCAGTCACCACGGTGCCCAAGTAGGTTTCCGGCAAATATAGGGTGAAGATGCTCCCTTCGTTCGGCATGCTGGAGAGACGGATTTCTCCTCCCAGAAGAGTCGCCAACTCCCGGCTGATCGCCAGGCCGAGACCGGTGCCGCCAAAGCGCCGGCTTGTACCCGCGTCGGCTTGGTGAAACGCCTCGAAGATAATTTTTTGTTTGTCCGGCGCAATGCCGATACCGGTATCGCTAACCTCAAGGGCAAGAACGCGCGACGCGCGCTTAAGCAAAGCATGATCGTAGCCCCAGCCGGTTGATGCAATGCTAATGCGGAACGTAACGCCGCCGTGTGAAGTGAACTTGAAAGCGTTAGAAAGTAAATTTTTGAGGACCTGTTGGAGCCGTTTGATATCCGTCGTCATGCTGCGGGGAAGCTCGGGGTCCATTTCAATATCGAAGGACAGATGCTTCGCTTCGGCGACGTGGCGAAAGCTTCGTTCCACGGCGTCCCTCAATCGCGCGAACGACACTTCTTCCGGCTCCACGGTGACGGTGCCGGACTCGATCTTGGATAGATCGAGAATGTCGCTGATGAGATTCAAAAGATCGGCGCCGGCGGCATGGATATTCTTCGAGAACTCAACCTGCTTGGCATTCAGATTGCCCTCAGGGTTGGCCGCCATCTGCTGCGCCAGGATCAAAATGCTGTTGAGCGGCGTGCGCAGCTCATGCGACATGTTGGCCAGGAATTCCGATTTGTATTTGGAAGCCAGCGCCAGCTCGGCGGCCTTTTCCTCGAGTGCATGGCGGGCCTGTTCGATTTCGCGATTGGTGCGCTCGACCTCGGCGTTTTGCTGGGCGAGCTGTTGGGCTTTGTTTCCCAGCTCCTCGTTGGTCTGCTGCAGCTCCTTTTGCTGCGCTTGCAGCTCGGTGGCCAGTTGCTGCGACTGTTGCAGCAGGCCTTCGGTGCGCATCGTCGCCTCGATGGTGTTGAGCACGATGCCGATACTTTCAGTTAACTGAGAGAGAAAGGTCAGATGCGTGGGGGTAAACTCCGCCAAAGAGGCCAGTTCGACCACGGCCTTGGTCTGTCCCTCAAAGAGCACCGGCAAAACGATGAGGCTTCGCGGGCGAGATTCGCCCAGACCGGAGCTGATGCGCACATAGTCGCTAGGCACCTCTTGGAGTAGGATGCGCCTTTTCTCCACCGCGCATTGGCCCACGAGCCCGAATCCCAAAGGTAGCTGGGCCTGCTGGTTGACGGTCATGGGCAGCGCGTAACCCGCCAGCATTTTGAGATGTGCATCACCGTTACTGGAGTCCATCTGGTAAATAGCGCCGTATTGGGCGCTTACCAGCGGCGCCAACTCCGAAAGCAGCATATGGCCTACGGTCATGAGATCGCGCTGCCCCTGGAGCATGCGAGTAAATTTGGCGAGGTTGGTCTTCAGCCAGTCCTGTTCGGTGTTTTGATCCGTGGTCGCGCGTAAATTTTGGATCATGGCGTTGATGTTGTCTTTGAGCTCCGCCACCTCGCCGCGCGCGTCGACTTGAATCGAACGGGTGAGGTCACCCTTGGTGACGGCCGTCGCGACATCCGCGATAGCGCGCACCTGGGTGGTTAGATTGGCGGCTAATAGATTGACGTTGTCGGTCAAATCTTTCCACGTACCGGCGACGCCCGGAACCAGGGCTTGGCCGCCGAGTTTTCCTTCGGTGCCGACTTCGCGGGCGACGGTAGTCACCTGTTCGGCGAAGATGGCCAGGGTGTCGGTCATGTTATTGATGGTTTCGGCCAAGGCTGCCACTTCGCCTTTGGCTTCAACCGTGAGCTTCTCTTTGAGACTGCCGTTGGCGACGGCGGTCACGACCTTGACGATGCCGCGCACTTGAGCCGTAAGATTGGCCGCCATGACGTTGACGTTATCCGTGAGATCCTTCCATGTTCCAGCGACTCCCGGCACCGCGGCTTGGCCGCCAAGCTTTCCTTCAGTTCCCACTTCGCGGGCGACGCGGGTGACTTCGGCGGCGAAGGCGTTTAACTGATCGACCATGGTGTTGATCGCTTCCTTCAGCTGGAGAATCTCACCCCGGACATCCACGGTGATCTTTTTGGAGAGATCGCCGTTGGCGACGGCAATGGTGACATCGGCGATGTTGCGCACTTGGGCGGTTAAATTCCCGGCCATCAAGTTGACGTTGTCGGTCAGATCTTTCCAGGTTCCGGCGACTCCCGGAACCACGGCTTGACCGCCAAGCTTTCCTTCAGTTCCCACTTCGCGTGCGACGCGGGTGACTTCGGCGGCAAAGGCGTTTAACTGATCGACCATGGTGTTGATCGCTTCCTTCAGCTGGAGAATCTCGCCCCGGACATCCACCGTGATCTTCTTGGAGAGATCGCCGTTGGCGACGGCGATGGTGACATCGGCGATGTTGCGCACCTGGCCAGTCAAATTCCCGGCCATCATGTTGACGCTTTCGGTTAGATCCTTCCAAACGCCGCTCACGTCACGAACCTGCGCCTGGCCGCCAAGCTTTCCTTCAGTACCGACCTCGCGTGCGACGCGGGTGACCTCAGCGGCAAAGGCGTTTAACTGATCGACCATGGTGTTGATCGCTTCCTTAAGCTGGAGAATCTCACCGCGGACATCCACCGTGATCTTTTTGGAGAGGTCGCCGTTGGCGACGGCGATGGTGACATCGGCGATGTTGCGCACCTGGGCGGTGAGGTTACTGGCCATGGCGTTGACGCTGTCGGTCAAATCTTTCCAGGTACCGGCGACGCCGGGAACCAGGGCCTGGCCGCCGAGCTTGCCTTCAGTGCCCACTTCCCGCGCGACGCGGGTGACTTCGGCGGCGAAACTGCGCAGCTGATCGACCATGGTGTTGATCGTATCCTTGAGCTGTAAAATCTCGCCGCGGACATCGACAGTGATTTTCTTGGAGAGATCGCCGCTGGCGACGGCGATGGTGACATCGGCGATGTTGCGCACCTGGGCGGTCAAATTGCCGGCCATCAAGTTAACGTTGTCGGTGAGGTCTTTCCACGTACCGGCAACGCCCGGCACCGCGGCCTGGCCGCCGAGCTTTCCTTCGGTGCCGACCTCGCGGGCGACGCGGGTGACCTCAGCGGCAAAGGCGTTTAACTGATCCACCATGGTATTGATGGCTTCCTTCAACTGAAGGATCTCGCCGCGGACATCCACCGTGATCTTCTTGGAGAGGTCGCCGTTAGCGACGGCGATGGTGACATCGGCGATGTTGCGCACCTGGGCGGTCAAATTGCCGGCCATAATGTTGACGCTTTCGGTCAGATCCTTCCAAACGCCGCTCACGTCACGAACCTGCGCCTGGCCGCCGAGCTTTCCCTCGGTACCGACCTCACGTGCGACACGGGTGACTTCCGAGGCGAAACTGCGCAGCTGATCCACCATGGTGTTGATCGTGTCTTTGAGCTGGAGGATCTCGCCGCGGACATCGACAGTGATCTTTTTGGACAGATCGCCGTTGGCGACGGCGATAGTGACGTCAGCGATGTTGCGCACCTGGTCGGTCAAATTGCCGGCCATGAAGTTGACGCTGTCGGTCAAATCTTTCCAGGTGCCGGCGACGCCGGGAACCAGGGCCTGGCCGCCAAGCTTTCCCTCGGTACCGACCTCGCGTGCGACACGGGTGACTTCCGAAGCGAAACTACGCAGCTGATCCACCATCGTGTTGATCGTATCCTTGAGCTGCAGAATCTCTCCTTTGACGTCCACTGTAATTTTTTTGGAGAGGTCGCCGTTGGCGACGGCGATGGTCACGTCGGCGATGTTGCGCACCTGGGCGGTCAAATTACCGGCCATGGCATTGACGCTGTCGGTGAGATCTTTCCAGGTGCCGGCGACGCCTGCCACCACCGCTTGCCCACCGAGTTTTCCGTCCGTGCCGACCTCGCGTGCGACGCGGGTGACTTCGGAAGCGAAACTACGCAGTTGGTCCACCATGGTGTTGATGGCTTCTTTTAGCTGCAAAATCTCGCCGCGAACATCCACCGTGATTTTCTTAGAGAGGTCGCCGTTGGCGACGGCGATGGTGACGTCGGCGATGTTGCGCACCTGGGCGGTCAAATTGCCGGCCATGAAGTTGACGCTGTCGGTGAGATCTTTCCAGGTGCCGGCGACTCCGGGCACCACGGCTTGACCACCGAGTTTTCCTTCGGTGCCGACCTCGCGTGCGACACGCGTGACCTCAGCGGCAAAAGCGTCCAGCTGCTTCACCATAGCATTGACCATTTTGGCGGTCCGCAAGAATTCGCCTCTGAGCGGTTGGCCCTCAGCTTCCAATGCTACCGTTTGCGTTAGGTCGCCTTTGGCCACGCCACCGATGACCCGCGCCATTTCAGTGGTGGGACGAACAAGATCTTCGATGAGGTGATTGACTGCATTGACCCTGCTTCTCCAGGCGCCACCGGCTGCCGGCAACGCTGCGCGCTGGCTCAATCGTCCTTCTTTTCCCACCACGCGGCTCACTCGCTCCATCTCCTTCGCACTCTCCGCCATCAGGTCAATGATGTCGTTGAGAGTATCGGCGATTTTCCCATCGATGCCGGTCCATCCGGTGGGCAGCCGGACCGAAAAGTCGCCTTTTCTCACGGAAATAAGCACCTGGAGCAATACTTGGGTATCCACCACGCCATTACCGGTCATTGACACCATCTGTCTTGCCATAATCTCCCCCCGCCGGGTTTGGACTGAAGCTTTTCCCCTGGGCGCCTGCGGCCGCAGTGATTAGCTATACCTGAAGAAATCTAAGTTTGAATTATGATTTCATTGGGGCTTTTGTCAACATGATTTTTAGCTTTTTAGACCATCGGTCCGCATTGCGGAATCACTCCTGGTAATCAATCGCGCCGCGCGATTGCGACTGAAGTAATACCAACCCCACTGAACTAAGACGAGGACCTTATTTTCGAACTCCACCAGATGCATGAGATGGACAAAAAGCCAGGCAAGCCAAGCCAGAAAACCGGAGAATTGTAATTTGCCGAGATCGGCAACTGCCGAGGCTCTTCCGATAATCGCCATATTGCCGCGATCCCGGTACCGAAAAGAGGGTGTTGTCGCTCCAGTAACTCTACGGTGGATAACTTTCGCCACATATTGGCCTTGCTGAATGGCCACCGGGGCGGTACCGGGAAGGGGTTTTCCGGTTTGGTGACCGTAGTTGGCCAAATCCCCGATGACAAATATTTCCGGGTGGCCGGGAACGGTCAAGTCGGGCTCCACCAGAACCCTGCCGCTGCGATCGAGCTTGGCACCGGTGGCCCGGGCGATGACTTTACCCAAAAAAGAAGCTTGCACTCCGGCCGCCCAAATCACCGTGCGGCATGGAATGGTTTCGAGCTTGTCACCCCGTTTCACTGTAACGGCTCTCGGATTTATGTCTGTAAGCAGTGCCTGGCTTCGCACCGCAACTCCTAATTTGTTCAGCGAAATTTCCGCCTGATAGGCCAGCTCCGGTGGATAAGAGGGGAGAATCCGCTCGGTTGCCTCGATCAATAATATGCGGGCTTTCGAAGGATCAATATTACGAAAATCATGCTTGAGCGTATCGTTGGCGATCTCTCCCAAAGCGCCTGCCAATTCGACTCCGGTGGGTCCTCCGCCGACGATTACGAAGGTTAACAATGCGCTTAGTTGTGCTGGATCGGGTTCTCGTTCGGCCGCCTCGAAGGCGGAAAAAATGCGCCGCCGGATTTCAGTGGCGTCTTCGACTGTTTTAAGGCCTGGCGCGAGAGCCTCCCAGTGATCATTGCCGAAATAATGATGACGGGAGCCTGTCGCGACGATCAGACTATCATAGCTCACAGAACCGCTATCCAGCAGGACGCGCCGACCATCGACATCGATACCGGTCGCCTCAGCCAGAAGCACATGAGTGTTCTTGTGGCGCTTGAGGATGGCGCGCAGGGTTGCTGCGATGTTGGCAGGGGAGAGCCAGCCGGTCGCAACCTGGTAGAGCAACGGTTGAAACAGATGAAAATTGCGCCGGTCAACCAGGGTCACCGCTACGGGTACGTTTTTTAGACATTGGGTTGCGTGAAGTCCCCCAAAGCCTCCGCCGACGACGACAACCCGATGAGTTTTTGCCACTGAAGCCATGGTCATCCACGCGCCACCACGCCACCAGAGAAATTCTTCAGGTGAGCAAGGTTATTCTTTTAGCTATTTTTGAATAGGCTTGTTTAGAAGAGAATCAATCCGGGGAACACTTGTCGGGTGTCCGGACAAGTGTTTGTCGAGCCCGGACAGCCGGGAGGACAGCCAAAGGACAGCTAAGATGCTAAGCGCAAAGCTATGGCCGGGAAATCTTGGAGTAGCTGCTCCCCGGTTGGTTTAGTCGGTTGCAAGCGCTCATGGGCATTCTGCCCAAGGACTCGTCTGATGTAACCCGGGTCGAGTTTCAACATTTCGCAAATATTGTCAAAACCAAAAAGCCAATCTTCATCCCGGTTAAAGATCCATTCCGCGGCTTCCGTGAAGATCCTCTTTCCGCGTCGCGTTTTGGCCGAACTATACTTGAGATAGCAGTCAATCGCATCCTCCAGCACGGCTGCGATCAGTCTTATCTCCGGTGTATGAGCGGTATTGCTCCGGTAGACATGGAGATACTCGTGGATAACGATAACGTCGGGTTGACCGAAGAGATTTCGTGTTTGTTCTCGACAGAGGAAATCTTCCGCGATGTCTTCACGCACAAAAGCTTGTTTGTCCAGCATAATGTCCTCGCCGCTTTGAGTCTCGTAGTTTAATTAATGCGCCGCGTTCACTAAAATGACCTTTCGGTCTCCCAATTCCTTTTTGAATTTTTGCAATGCAGCTTGTGCAACTCCCGTACCACGATATTTTCTCTAGCCCATCTCTGGCCGAAGATACTGACAACGTTAATAAAATGTTTAAGCAGAATGAAGTGAAGGAAGCTGAGCGTGCAGATAGTGTGAGAAAAATCCCGACAAATTATCAAGTCGATGCGTTAGTTTTTGGCTCAAGTGTAGGGATTGTAAGACCCTCCATGATTGAAAACATCGCGAGGATTCCCTGTGCTGGCCGAGGCTGCTTCATATTGAAAACAAGTAGTTCGACCATCGGACGATTAGCAATTTTTATCTAATGTCGCGAGAGAAAACGCACGCGGAATCTTCTGTTGGCATCCTATTTGCGGCCGCAAATGTACGGAAAGCGCGCCTCTTTACGTATCAACAGACTGTCGTTCTAGTTGTCAAAATACTTGACTAGTTTATGGAAACATCGCGCATCTGCGTGGAGGGAAAAAACTGCTGCTCGATCAGCCGGGCAAACCGCGTGGCTTTCTTGGTCGATGGTGAAGTTTATTTTTCTGCGTTGACGTCAACCTTCGAACGCGCACAGCGTTTTATTTTCATCAGCGGCTGGCAGCTTGACAGCCGGGTTCGCCTCAATCCTCGAAATGCTGCGTCCCCCTGCTTCGGAGACTTCTTGCACGATGTGGTGCGCCGCAATCGGAAACTCCGCATTTATGTCCTGCTGTGGGATTTCGCGATGATCTATGCCGCCGATCGCGAAATCATTCCGCTTTATACCCATCCCTGGCGCACCCACAGAAGGATCCATTTTCGCCTGGACAGCAGCCATCCCATGGGCGCATCGCATCATCAAAAGATCGTCGTCATCGATGATGCCGTCGCGTTTGCCGGCGGACTGGATATAGCGGAACATCGCTGGGACACGCCTGATCACCTGCCGCAAGATCCCCACCGAGTAGATTCCCTTGGCCGGCTTTATCCTCCTTACCATGACGTTCAGCTCATGGTGGACAGCGATGCCGCTGCCGCTCTTGGCGATCTGGTCAGGGAGCGTTGGCGCCGGGCGACAGGCAAACGGCTGCGCGCTGCTGCCGGACGATCGGGAGATCCGTGGCCATCGGGAGTAACACCGGATTTGCAACATGTTCCTGTAGCAATCTCCCGTACTGAGCCTGCCTACGATGTGCGACAGGAGGTCCGGGAAGTAGAATCTCTTTACCTCGACAGCATTCGCCATGCGCGCCGTTTCATCTATCTGGAAAACCAATATCTGAGCTCCTCAGCCATTGGGGACGCTTTAGCGGCCCGTCTGCAAGAAAAAGATGGCCCGGAAATCATCATGGTGTTGCCCCAAGAGACCTCAGAGTGGCTGGAACAAGTGAGTATGGCGGTCTTGCGCTCGCGCCTTCTCCAGCGACTACGCGCCGCCGACCGCTTTGGCCGGCTGCATGTCTATTATCCTGTCGTGGAGGACGAGAATGTCCAGCTGCGGGTACATTCAAAGGTTTGCTTTATCGACGACAGGTTGCTTCGCGTTGGATCGGCGAATCTCAACAACCGGTCCATGGGCCTGGACACAGAGTGCGACCTCGCAGTCGAGGCGGAGGAACCGGCCACAGGGAATTCCATTGCCAACCTACGCAACCGGCTACTCGCCGAGCATTTGGGAGTCCCAGCCGAAAGGGTCGCGCAGGAACATTCGGCAGAACGGTCTTTAGTGCGAGCTATAGAGAACCTGCGTGGGGGCACGCGTACCTTCGGAATCCTCGACGGCTCGGTGTCCCGGGCCCTCGACGACATGATCCCTGCGGCCGCGGTAATCGATCCTGAACGCCCGTTGAGTCCCGATGAGCTGATGCAACAATTTATACCTACAGGCACGCGCCGGCGCGCTGTTCCCGGTCTGCTGCGTTTGGCGGTGATTTTCTTGTTTGTGGCCGCTCTCGCTGTTGTCTGGCGCGCGACTTCTCTGCACGCCTTGATCGATTACGGCACGATAAACAATTGGATGATATCATTGACAGATTCCGCCCTTGCGCCGGTTTGGATTGCGGGGATCTTCACCATAGGTACCCTGGTGCTGATGCCGGTTACCTTGCTGATCATTGCAACTGGAGCAACGTTTGGGCCGGTTCTTGGCTTCTTCTATGCTCTGTGCGGCTCTGTGGTAAGCGCCATGGTTCACTACGGGTTGGGCCGTATCGCCGGCAAAGAAACCGTGCGCCGGATTGCAGGATCCCGATTGGGTCACGTGCAACGGCAGATTTCACGTCACGGTTTCATTTCGCTGCTATTCGCGCGCATTGTTCCTATCGCTCCTTTTGCTATTGTGAATCTCGTAACGGGAGCGATCCAGATTCGTGTCCGTGATTTTTTGCTCGCCACTTTGGCGGGCATGAGCCCGGGTATATTGGCTGTCGTTGTGCTGGGGAATCAGCTGCAGCGAGCTCTCCAAGATCCAGGAATCGGAAATATCACGCTGCTGATGGGGTTGGCGATCTTCTTTGCGGTCCTGGGGGCGGCGTTTTACCGCTGGTATGGGACCAGACCTTTGCGCGCATCAAGCTAAGGATTGTGAGGCAAAATTTTGCTTACGGCAGTTTCCTACAACATTCACCAGTGCGTCGGCACCGATGGCAGGTGCGACCCGCGGCGTATTGCGGCGGTGATTCAGGAGACGAAAGCCGACATTATTGGGCTCCAAGAAGTGGATTTCAACCCGGGAGCAAAAAAATCCCACCAACTCGACTATCTGGCGGAGGCCACCGGAATGAGAGCTGTGGCCGGACCAACGATCCGGCGCGCAGATATCGAATTTGGCAATGCCCTACTGACTTGCCTTGAGATCATCAACGTGAGATTTCATGACCTGACTGTGGTGCGGCGCCAGCCGCGCGGGGTTATCGATGCCGAGATCGTCTGTGATGGCAAGATAATTCGTGTCTTAGTTACCCACTTCGGGCTGGCACTCAACGAGAGGAGACGGCAGGCTCAGGCACTGCTCAAGATATTGCCCCAGCAAAAAGCGAATTATGCTCTTACTCTTGTCATTGGCGATATAAACGAATGGCGGCCCAGGGGATTCGCCCTTTACAGTCTCAACAACCATCTGGGTAAGGCACCTTCGCCGCGAACCTTTCCTTCTTTTTTCCCGGTGTTTGCTCTTGACCGGATTTGGGTGAAGCCGAGGGGGGCACTGGTGCATGTAAAAATTGCCAACCATGGTTTGGCAAGAACCGCCTCCGACCATCTTCCGATTTTGGCGACCGTCAACGTCTAGAGGAATTTAATTCGGCTCAGCGGAGATTACTGCCAGCCGACTGCAGGGAATCGTCCGTTGCATCAGGGGAGCTGATTTGGCTCAATTGAATAACTTGATCGCGCGTCTCGATCATGGTCGTCCCGACCTTGTCGGCGCCCGCAGCGAGCAGGCTATTGCCATTATTTTCGTTTCGGCTTCCCCAACGGCCGACGATGATTTTTAGATTCGGGAACCGTTTGCGCAGCCGTTTGCAGAGGTAACGTGTCTGGGCCAGTCCGCCGGGCGGTAACGAGGCGATACAAACTAGAGCCGGGTTTTTCTCAGCAATCTGCTCGATAACCTCGGAGGTGAGAGTCTGGTGAGCCAGAAGCGCTAGCTCATAGCGCGCCGGATCAAGTAACTGCCAAAACATCAGCAGGGCCAGCTCGTTCGCCTCGTCGCGAACGGGGCAGCCCACGATTAGGACCTTGGGCGCGGTGGACGGAGAATTTTGGTCGATCATTGTGGCTTCGGAAAAAGTCGTGCGGCTCGAGGAACTCTCAGGCTTTGACTCGTCAAGGTCCTCGATAATCTCTCGCGTCGCTTGGAAAATAAGTTGCTGATCATTTTCAGCCAATCTGCCGAGGCTGCGGTCTCTTTTAGCATAGTTTAGCGCCGGCACCAGCACCTCATCATAGATCTTTTCTACCGGATGGGTCTTGAGATGTTCTTCGACGATTCCCGCCGCCTCGTCCTGGTCCCCGGCCAATAGTCTCTGATAAAAACTTATGTCCGATTTCATCACCGGCTCGTCGCTCATCAGAATGCTGATGAAATCCAACTCGGGGACATATTTGCTCAACACGACGACACAGACCGTGAGTGGCGTGGCGAGGATCAGTCCGACAGGGCCCCATAGCCATGTCCAGAACGCAATCGCGACCAGCAGGCCGACTTCCGAAACACCCGCGCTCTCGCCATAAAGCAAGGGTTCCAGAATCATATTGTTGATGAGTTCTAACACCAGAAAGACGGCGACAATCAGGGCGGTCCACAGCCATCCCTCGAAAACGATCATGCTCAGCGCGCTCGGCATGATTGCGGCTGCCCAAGGTCCGACGTAGGGAATGAACCGCAACATAGCGGCCAGAAAGCCCCACAGGAGGGCATAGGGAAGCCCTATCAGCCAAAGCGCGATGGCGACTGTTACGCCAAAAAAGACATTTATGATCGACTGCATGAGCAGATAGCGGCTGATTCGCTGGCTGGCCTCTTCTAGCGCCCTAGTCGTCGTCGTCAGACGGCCGTAGCCGACCAGGCGGATCAGACGATTGCGCAGGTCTTCGCGCTGAATAAGCATGAATATCACGAGTACGATTGCGAGCCCGCCGCTAGCAAGCCTCTCGAACGTGGGCGCAATGTCTAAAGGGACGGGCCAAAACGTTGATGACTGCTGCCCTTGAACGACAACCTCTCGGGGCTTCGGTTGCACCTTTGCCGGCTCGTCTTTCTTTTCTAGTTCCTTCTTCACCTCCTCAGCTGTCTTTTGAACTTTCTCCAGTGCCCCTCCCTTGCCCGCCCCACGTATGTCGGCTATTTTTTGTTGGATGTTTTTTCTGTAGGTGGGGATCTCGTTGGCCACACTTGTGAGCTGAAGCGTAACAACCCAGCCGACCGCGGCCAGGAAGGAAAATGCTAGGATCACGATCAGGATCACGGAAAACACTCGTCTTAGACCCAGTCGTTCGAGGCTGTCGGCCACCGGACTCAATAAAAAGGTTAGCAGGATCGAAATCGCGACCGGAATCAGGACTGCTTGCGCCCAATAAAGCGACGCAATAATCAGGACTACGGTCGGGAGGAGGAAAAAAGATGGTGACTTGCGGGAATTCCACCCATCGAAGCTAGTATAATTGGCTCGGAGGTTTTTCATGCGGCTGTCGGCCAGTTGCAGCGGAAGTGTTAATCAAGCGCCCGATTGTTCAACGCATCAAAACTTGACGTGCAGCAGCAAGTAACGTGCCAGAGGGCAGAGATGGATAAGATAGGTAATTTCTATCCAGGTCAGAAAAAACAAGATCCTCAAAATCCGACAGTGTGAGTCTTGTGCTTACAGGACCATAACTTTTAAGGTCAAGTTACCGGCTCACGTGATGTGCGGCATCTAGAGAACACGATTCGTTCGGGCGGTGTATTTATTTGAAGGAGTGACCGGATCTCCTATACGGTTATTTAAGAGAAAATATCTTGAATAGATCGCCGCGATAAATTTCCATTGCTTCGCCAAACTGTTCGAGTTCTTGTTTAGTGAAATAAACCGGCAGCAATTGATCGGCTCCCTTGCCGATCTGGGAGCGGAATGTTTTTGCCGAACTTCGCGAACGTTCTTTGCCAGGCTTTGGCATGGAGATCGACCGAGTCAACGATCGTCCCATCAATATCGAAAATCACGGCTTCGATCATGATCCTAGTGTGGTGTTGTGGTGTTCCCGAAATCCGTTGAATAATTTGGGCGTCATTCCGGGCGAGCTGGCGATAGCTAGCGCGACCCGGAATCCAGGAAAATCGAAAACTTCTGGATACCCACCCTTCGACGCCGCTCAGGACATGCTTTCGCGGGTATGACGGTGAGGCGCTCGCTGATTTATTTTGCGGACTTTAGTTCCAAGGACACTAGCGCAGGCCCAAATAGCCGAGAATGAATAGTACAACTACAATTACACCGATAATGTAAAATATGTTGTATCCAGCCATGTTTTATCTCCTTTTTGTTAGCCGGTTCGAAAGACCGGGTGTGCTCTTTCCGTCTGGTTACCTTTACAGCATCTCTTTACGGGCCTGCTTAGCGCGGGCGGCGCCGATTGCCGTCTTAACATCCTTCTCTTCTTCAGGCGGTGGAATCACTCCGGGAAGCCCTAAGGACTCTATCCATAACTCCCGGGCCCAGCCCGTCGTGTGATAAAGATGCTCGTCCTCTTCCTTCTCGACTTGCTCGAGGGCATCTTTTAAAGCCTTTCGCTCTTCTCCCTTGCTCTTTTCAACGACCTGGCCGATGAGCTCCCAGTTCAAGTGGTCTTTAGTCTCGGCTTCGACCACGCATTCCGCGGCCACGATCTGAGCCGCTTCGGGCTTGCCGGCCTCAAGTGCCATTTCCATGGCCTTTACCAGTGACTTGCCGATGTGCCGAACAATCTGGCGTCCTGGAGTCTCTTTCTCCGGATCGAGCCCGAGCTTGCCGAAGAGCTCACGAACGATTTGCTCGTGCTTTTGCGTCTGCTCGTGGTATTCTTCCCACTCTTGTTTGAGATCTTCGTTCACGGCGCAACGTATCGCAGTCTCATAAACCTGCACGCCACCCATTTCGGTTTCCAACGCTTCATAAAGAAGCTGATTCAACTGTTCGTTTTTCATGTATCCTCCGTTTTAATTATGCATTTATTCGACAATATGTGTTTCAACGCCGCCGCGCAGCTCAAGCTGGCGAGTGGAGCTTTTTTTCGCGGCTCCAATGACGATGTTGGGCTATGGCTTTGATGAATTCGCTCGCTATCTTGCCGGCCTGATCGTCCCGACTGAGGATTATGCCTTCTTCAACGGCGCTATCCTTGGCTTTGCCGTCTGCAGCGCCGTTTGCTAAACGACACGCGCGAATAAACTCAAGCCCGGCGCCGTTAGCAGCGATAGTCTTGCAGTGTTTGAAGGCCTCCTGCACAAACTCCACTGCCTCCACTTGCTCTTGTAGCGCTTTAACGGACTTTTCGCCCCCGGGGATATAGACCGCATCGAACATCACCGAACTGGCCGTCAGCAGACTGAAGTCTACTTTGACCTCGGCGCCTTTCGAGCTTTTCAAAAAACCGAGCCGCGGAGCGACGAGCTTCGGCTGAGCGCCGGCGCCGGTCAGCGCCTTTTTCATGGCGGTAACCGCTGCGTCGTCAAATCCATCGGCTCCAAGGATCGCCACCTTGCGTGTTTTTACGGTGTCTTTGACGGTATTCGCCATGCTCAAGGCTGGCGAGTTTCCAACATTTTTCTTAAGCGGCTTCGGCTGGAATTCTTTGACGTTGCCGTCTGCCGGCACGCTCATGTTCAGCGGCGTTTGCAGTTTCTGATTAACTTCGAGCCCCAGACCTTTAGCTACACGACCAGCAAGGGTGCCGTCGACTTGCGCCAGCATCGCGACCATCCGCGCTCTTATTTCCGCCACCTCAACTTTCCCCAATTCAAAGCGTAAGGCTTGCACAAGATGATTCTTTTCCGGATCGGATTGGCTGTTCCAGAAAAGCGCAGCTTGACTGAAATGGTCGAAGAACTTGTCGCTCCGAGCGCGAGCTTTCTGGCCGTCAATCTTTTCAGCATAGCTGACGAAACCGCCGACATTTTCTTTCGCTTGCATCGGACATCCGCCACCAAGCGAATTCGGCTCGTAACTGACGCGGCCCGCATTGATCGTTTGACGCATGTGGCCGTCACGCTGGGTGTTGTGAACAGGGGCCACCGGACGATTGATCGGAATCTCGTGCGAGTTCGGTCCGCCCAGACGTATCAATTGTGTATCGGTGTAAGAGAACAAACGACCTTGCAGAAGCGGATCATTGGTGATATCGATTCCGGGCACAACGTGGCCGGGGTTAAAAGAGACCTGCTCCGTTTCGGCGAAAAAGTTGTCGGGATTGCGATTCAGGGTTAGTTTTCCTATACGCTTGACCGGAACCAATTCTTCGGGGATGATTTTGGTGGCATCGAGAAGGTCAAAGTCGAACTTGTGCTCGTCTTCTTCTTCAACGATTTGCACGCCGAACTCCCATTCGGGATAGTCGCCGTTTTCGATGGCTTCCCATAAATCGCGGCGGTGAAAGTCCGGATCTTTGCCGGAGATTTTTTGGGCTTCATCCCAGACCACGGAGTGAATACCGAGTAACGGTTTCCAATGAAACTTCACGAAGCGTGACTTACCCTTGTCATTGACAAAGCGGAACGTGTGGACACCGAAGCCTTCCATCATGCGGAAACTTCTGGGAATCGCCCGGTCCGACATGACCCACATGATCATGTGCATGGACTCCGGCATCAGCGAGATAAAATCCCAAAAGGTGTCGTGGGCGGAGGCTGCCTGTGGCATTTCGTTATGCGGCTCAGGCTTGACGGCATGGACAAGATCGGGAAATTTAACCGCGTCTTGGATGAAAAAAACCGGAATGTTATTGCCGACTAGATCGTAGTTGCCGTCTTCCGTATAAAACTTGACCGCGAAACCGCGGACATCTCGCGCCAGGTCCGATGAACCACGCGATCCAACCACCGTCGAGAAGCGTACGAATACTGGCGTTTTGACTGAGGGATCCTGGAGAAACTTCGCTTTCGTTAAAGGTGCCATGGACTTGTAAACTTGAAAATAACCATGCGCCGCCGTGCCACGTGCGTGAACGATGCGCTCAGGGATGCGTTCGTGGTCAAAATGGGTGATCTTTTCGCGAAGAAGAAAGTCCTCCAGCAACGACGGCCCGCGCTCGCCAGCTTTAAGAGAGTTCTGATCGTCGTTGATGCGGAGCCCTTGATTAGTTGTGATGTATTCTCGGGCACTATCCTCACGAAATCTTCCCAAGTCTTTTACTTTGTCATTGTCTTTTTTGTCGATTTTACTCATGCATTTCCTTAATGACTCGTTATGGGCGGAAAGAACTGTCCTTCAATGGACGATTTTTCAAGTTTACACGGGAAGAGAACCCTAACGCATTAGCACCACCCTGATCGGATTGTGATCTTGCTCCCAAGCTGGAGAGGATCATCAGCTAGCTTTTCTGACTTTTTTTCCCTTAGCTGCTTCAAGCTCTTTACCTAACTCGTCGAGCGCCGCAGGTTTCATGAATTTGCGTACCTTGGGGAACATTTTTCCCTCTTCTTCTTCGACAGCATGATGCTCGACGTTTTCCATTAATACCTTAAGCTTAGGCTCAAACTTCTCGCTATCGGATGTAAGATTCTCCATCTCTCGAAGCAGAGTCTTCACTTGTTTGTGCTCCTCGAGGGATTCAAGCACCATGTCCTTCAGGTCCTCGTTTTTTGCTACAGCCGGGTAGAAAATGGTTTCCTCAATATGCGCGTGGGTTTCTAGTTCTGCCTTGATCTGATCAAAGAGTTGTTTCTGCTGTTTCTCGTTTTTGTTTCCCTCTGCCTTTTTGAATAGTTCTTTCACTTTTTGATGATCTGTCTTAAGAAGCTCTAAAGCATTCATTTATTGTTTCTCCGATTTCTTTTTATTTTTTGAATTTTCGATGGCACCAGTTAAGTGCGAACCTTTTCCACTATGTCATGTACAGCCGCGTATCATGAACAGAATGACTAATATGGGAATGGGGATGCCTAAGGCCCACAGGAGTATCCAACCCACTTTTCCATTCTCGTTTCTCAACATCTTCATCACTGTCTTTTTTTTGGCGCTTCCGTGGACTGTAACCATTAACTCGCCTCTAACTGGTGGTCGGTTCGACCGAGTCTTTCTCTCGGTCGCCCGACCACTCCGACGAACATTCTTAATAGCTCAGTTCAAGACAGGGCGTCCTGAACTTGAATCTCGTAGCGTCTTTACAGCACGCCGGGGGATGATGGACGTTTATCTTTACTGGGAACGCTCTCCTCACCGGTCGAAGAAATATCGTGTGCACCAAATCGCTCAAAGATCTCCTTTGCGCGCTTGACTTCATCGCTGTCTTCAGAGTGGACCGAAATCAGAATGTTTCCCTGTCTGATTTTTCCCTCGTACTGCTTGGCTTCATATTCCGGAATGCCCATTCCGATCAGAGCACCGGAAAGGCCGCCAACTGCGGCACCGACCCCAGCCCCCGCCAGTGCGGCCATTATCGGTCCGGCTGCGATAAACGGTCCGACGCCGGGAATAGCTAAGGAACCGATGCCCACGAGCCATCCCAATACTCCACCAACGACTCCACCGGTACCTGCGCCTGTAGCAGCGCCTTCGGGAGCCTTGGTGGCTTTTTCGTGAGCGAAATCCCGCGTTCCCGTTTTGTCGGGGAACAAGACTGAGATGTCATTATTGGAAAACCCGGCAGCCTTGAAGCTGTCAACGATCCTTTCCGCTTGACTTTCATTATCAACCAAACCAAAAACTGCTTTAGACATAATCTCCTCCTTTTAGTTAGCTTGCGATCTCCAATTGGTTATCCACTCTCTTTACACCTGCGACCTGCTTAGCTTTCGCTTCGATGTCGGCTTTCTCCTTCTCGCTTTTGACGGGTCCGCGCAGCGTAACTGTCCCATCATTGGTGATAATCTTGACGTTCTTCGCATTGGTGGAAAGCGAGTCGTCCGCCGTAATGGCCTGTCTTATATTCTGAGTGATCGTCCGATCCGCCTCGTTCTCGGACTGATCTCCTGCAGTCTTCGTCGCTTCGTTGCGATCTCGGACATTGCGGCCGGAGTTGTCAGGCTCTACGGCGGCGGAAGATTGCGGCGCCTGACGAGTATCACGATCTCGCGAACAACCAATCACGAGAACTGCCGGAATCAAAAATAATAACGGTATGGTTTTCATTGCGATCTCCTTTTGTGAAAATGTTTGCATAACTTCATCACTTCATGCTTGGCGACAACGGAGTACAACGCAAATCAAATGCCAAGATAGGAAAACTACGCCATAGCCCAGATGTTAAGAGTTATTTACCGAGGAACTTGGTTTTTGAATTTCTATTGTCTGCATATTGCCTTACTAATGCGTTGATCTGTTCGTCGATGGCGCACAACTCTAGGAACCTAACTGTGGCTGTGATTTGATGGAGAGAAAATTTGTGGCGAGCGTTATCGATTGCCAGAACATTGCTCGGAAGTTGAGGGGAAAGGCGAATGGGAAGTATCGACTGCCTGGCAACGCGAGCTGCCACGGAAATGTTTTTTTGATCCCGCAGTTTACAGCGGGTAGGTCATTGGGCTACGGGCAGATAGATTTCGAAGGTGGTTCCCTGTCCTGGTTGGCTCTCTACTTTGATCCTGCCGCCGTGATTCTTGATGATTCGGTCGCAAATCGGCAGGCCCAACCCCAACCCACGCTTCTTCTTTGCCGTGAAGAACGGCAAGAAAATCTTGGGCAAATCCTCAGGACTGATCCCGAAACCGGTATCGGATACCGAAATGGCAACCTGGTGCGGTGCCCCGGAAGCGGCCAAGATAGTCTTGGCAGCCACAGTCAACACGCCGCCATCCGGCATCGCGTCGATGGCGTTGAAATATAAATTAACCAGCACCTGCTCCAGTTCCTGCGGGTCGGCGTAAATTTTCGGCAGGCTCTCCTCTACTTGCGTGATTCCCTCGATCTTCTGCTTGTACAAATGGTTAGTCACTAAGCCAAGGGTCTTTTCGAGCACCTGTTGGACATCGGTGGGGCAGACATCGGTGCTCTTGGGTCGAGCGAATTGCAAGAGGTCGCGGATGATCTTCTCACATCGCTTGGTCTCTTCATCAATGATCTTCAAAGACCGATAGTGCGGATGGGAAGGATCCGTTTCGCTCATTAAATCCTGAGTAAAGCCCATCACAATCCCCAGCGGGTTGTTAAATTCGTGGGCCATGGAAGCCGTGATCTCGCCCAGCGAAACTAAACGGCCTGAAGCGATGAGCTGTTGCTCTAGCTCCTGAGCCTGCCGGCGTAGCTTCTCCTCGCTTTGTCGCAGAGCTTCTTCGGCTAGCGTTCGTTCAGAAATATCGTTGAGCGTGAATAGGCAGCCCAGTACCCTCTGTTGTGAATCGCGTAGCGGACCGGCGCTTACGAGCAAGTCAAATTTCTTACCGTCCGGCCGGTGCAACTGCGCTTCGAGATTCTGCACCGTGTGGCCTTTCAGGCAAGCGGGGACGGAAAATGTTCCGGGTGAAGGGGAATCCACAGAGCAACTCAGAAACGTTCCATCTTTAAACGTGAGCGGAAAAGCCTCCTCAAAAGTTCGGTGAAGAACATTGAAGCCGCTCAGTTCGTGCGCTGCCTGGCTGGCCTGAATAATCACACCGTTTTCGTCGCATACCACTATGACATCGACCGCCTGCTCCAGGATCGACCTGGCGAGTTTGTCGAAAGCGCTCATTTCCTCATGGTGTTTTTGCTCGGTCAAATCCATAGCAGTAAAGCAGAGACACCTTGTTTCATCGATTTCCACGGAGCTAACGGAGCAGTAAACCGGCACAAAGGTTCCATCAGCCCGACGGAAAGCGATTTCCGCTTTGGCCTTCCCTTGCTCGCCCTGTCGCAGCAGGTCTGCAAAAACTTGTCGGTCCGACGGGCCCACTAAATCGTTTGCCGAGAAGCCGATCACTTTTTCGATTGGCATCTTCAGCATCTCGGCAAAGGCCTTATTGCAATAGAGCACAGAACCATCAGGGAGCAACGTCGCGGCGCCCTCATTCATGTCCTCGAGCAGAACGCGATAGGAATGATCGGCGCCCCGCAGCGTGTAAACTTGTTCGCCCTGAGGTCCCGATACCAAGAGGGCATCCACCTGGCCGGTTCGGATCGCGGCCAGGGTCTCCTCAGCTTCATCGAGTCGCGCGCGCAGCTGTTCAAGTTCGAATATACTTTCCAATCTCGCCATGGCAATCTATCGATCCTGATCTTTAGGCCTCAAGTCCAGTCCTACAAGTATCCGTTCGGTATCAGACATGTCGCCAATAAACTTTCGCAAAGGAAGCGGCAGTTGTTTGACCAGTGTTGGAGCGGCAATGATCTGTTCTCCTTTTACTAATACCGGTTGCTGGTAGATATCGATCACTTCGAGGTCGTAGCGGTTCTTGAGGCTGTTTTCGCATATCTCTTTGATATTGGCGACCGCCCGGATGGATTTGGACGTTGTCCCGGCAATGTATAAACGGAGAACATATTCTTTACTTTTTGGCTTCTGTGGACGCATACTTTACCTTTTTGCGGCCGGTGCGGGTCGGAGGTCGAGGCCGACCAAAACCCGTTCCGTGTTCGATAAATCGCCGATAATTTTTCTCATGGGCGTGGGAAGATTTCTTACCAATGTCGGGATGGCCAGTATTTGATCGCCCCGGGCCAATTGGGGATTTTTCAACAGATCGATCAACTCGATGCGGTATTTATCTTCCAGATAGTCAGCGCAGATTTTCTTCAGATTCGCGAAGGCTGTGACCGATTTCGGCGTTTGTCCTGCCACATAGAGCCGCAGCACCCAAGCATCATTCTGCGGTTTGAGAATTTTAGTTAAGTTCGCCGCGGGCATTGTTACTCCCCCTTTTGGCCATTTGGCCGGTTATTGGAGGAGGCGTCTGCCTTGCGGCTCTTCGCCATAGCGGCTCGATCTTGTTCGAGTACCCCCTCGTGATGTTCTTGTTCAATGATATCCTTCTCCAGCTCTTCTTTTTCTGTTTCAAACTCTGCGCGCAAAGCGGCAATTTTGGCTTCTAGCGCCTCCTTCCTGTGCGCCAGGTTGCGTTGCTTCCGTTGGAGGTCCTGCCGGCGCAAGAGCGCTTCCGCCTTTTCTTGGGCCTCTTGAGCAGCCCTGGCCGTGCCCGTGAGCACCCCGGCCGAACCGAGATAGACGTCAACCAACTCAATGCCGTGGTCGGTAAACACAAACTCGCGAATCTGGTTCGAATGAGCCATGCCGCGCGACTTCAAGACCCATATGCCGCGATTGCGTTCTCCGTTGCTTTCGATGTGGCGCAGCAGAATCCAGGTATCCATCAACGAAGATATACCGACCTCTGATTGCTCGAGAGCGCTTCCCCCCTCCGTCAGGCTGGTGAAAAAGGCAGTGATCTGATGCGCCTTAAAAAAATCGATCAGGCGGCTCAGCATCGACTTCACTTCCAGCGTATCGCCTAAAGAGATATAGCTCGTGATCGGATCTACTACTACGACTCTGGCATTGGTCTCCCTGACCAGCTTGTGCATCCTCAAGAGATGCATTTCCAATCCGTGAAATGTGGGCCGCGTCGCATCGAAGCGGAGCAACCCCTTTTTAACCCAGGGCCCGAGATCTATGCCGATGCTGCGCATATTTCGCACGATCAGATCCGGGCTCTCTTCCGTGGCGAAATAGATGCAAGGCTCACCTCTGCGGCAGGCGGCATCGACGAAGTGCGCTGCCAGACTCGATTTGCCGGTTCCCGCTATGCCCGAGACGAGAATACTGGTGCCGCGATAGTAACCCTTGCCGCCGAGCATCGTGTCCAGGCGGGTGACACCGCTGGAAATTCGTTCCGACGACGCTTTGTGTTCCAATGCGATGGACGTGATCGGCAGCACGGAGATGCCGTGCTCATCGATGAGGAAGGGATACTCATTGGTGCCGTGCGTGCTGCCGCGATATTTAATGATTTGCAGTCTGCGGGTGGATATCTGTTCTCTGGTCCGGTGATCCAGTAAGATGACGCAATCGGAGACATATTCTTCGAGGCCCTGGCGCGTCAACGTGCCATCACCGCGTTCGCCGGTGACAATAGCCGTAACCCCTTTATCTTTCAGCCAGCGAAACAAACGTCGCAATTCCGCGCGCAAAATGGACGGGTTAGGGAGACCGGCGAAAATGGATTCGATGGTGTCCAGGACGACCCGTTTTGCGACGATGGAATCGATGGCGTGACCCAAACGAACGAACAAACCCTCGAGGTCGTATTCTCCGGTCTCTTCGATTTCGCTGCGCTCGATATGAACGTGGTCGACAACCAGTTTTTTGCGATCGGACAGATCTTTGAGGTCGTATCCCAAAGAGGCGACATTCTTTCTTAAGTCTTCTTCCGTCTCTTCGAAGGCCATAAAAACGCCCGGCTCGTTAAATTGCGTTGCGCCCTGGACGAGAAACTCAATGGCCATTAGCGTCTTGCCGCAGCCGGCGCTGCCGCAGATGAGTGTCGGTCGACCTTTCGGCAAGCCACCGAAGGTAATCTCGTCCAGTCCTTGTATTCCCGTCGGCGTCTTGGGCAGTGACGTGCCGTGATGTTTCGCATTATTTGTCGCCCTCGTAATTGGAGATGTTTTGGAAAAGTTATTAGGAAAGTTTTTCATTGATGCCGTGTGAAATTATCCGGGTAGTCACCGCCCAAATGAATTTCTTTGTCAGGAAACTGACATAGCTAAGACACCTACCGCCAAAAAAAAAAGACCGTCTCAATGCGCTAATGAGTTTATAGTGTCAACAAGTTTTTGAATGTCCACGGGTTTCGTGAGGTAGGCGGAAGCTCCATTCGCAGAGGCCTGCGTGCGCGTCTCGTTGGTGGGATAGGCGGTCATCATTATGACCTTAATAACTGGTCGACGGTCTTTGATTTCCTTAAGGAGCTGAACTCCATTCACCGGACCCATTTTGAGGTCAAGCAATGCAAGTTGAAAAGACTCCTGGTCGAGTAATCTCAAAGCCTCGATGCCGTTCAATGCCGTTTTGACTTTAAAACCTCTCTTTCCGAGAACGGTTATCAGTAGTTCAAGGAGATTTTGTTCATCATCAACCGCTAAGATCGAAACTGGCATTGTTCCCCTACCTTGAAAAAAGAAGCACTACCACACTATTTAGGCTAGCATCAACAAAAAATTGGTCAACCGGATTTTCAAATATTTTAGCTCATGCTTTTCGTCGCAGGTACAGCTCGGTTTGAGCCTTGTTCAAAGGGTTTAGCTCCTCGACCGCCGATCTCATGGCGTCGCGTTAGCGTCAGAAATTTCCCTGCTGTTTCTCCTTTTTTGTAGAGAAAATCCTACAAAGGCGATTCGATCTTCGGTGACCTACGAAGAAAAGTCTGTAGAAGTGGAGCGTATTCTATTGGCATACCCTTTGTTTAGATTTCATTAACAGGCACGGAGATTTGCGCTCGAGGACAAGATTGGACGACACCCCGCGAGGGTGCAAATCGAAAATGAAATCGTTTAAGAAAGAAAGGAGTAATGGCTATGCAAAGAACAGTGAGCAAATTGACAGGATATTCGATCGGGGCGACGGACGGTGACATTGGCAGCGTCGATGACCTTTTGTTCGACGACAAATTGTGGACGGTGCGATATCTCGTCGCCGATACCGCCAAATGGCTCCCAGGCCGGCGCGTCGTGATATCGCCTATCGCACTCGGCCGCGTTGAAGCGGATGAAAAGAGGCTTCCGGTGTCGCTCACTAAACAGCAAGTTGAGAACAGTCCAGATGTCGATAGCAGAAATTTCTCTCGCCAACATGAGCGGTCCTATTACGATTATTATGGTTGGCCTTATTATTGGGTAGGCGGGGATGTATGGGGCGGGGCGACGTCGCCGGCTAGCCTGGCTGCTCAGAAACGAATGGAAATGGCGGCCGTGGAACAACAGAGTGATGACGAGACACATCTGCGCAGCGCCAAGGAGGTCATGGGGTATTATATCGAAGCTACTGACGGCGATATCGGGCACGTTGAAGATTTTGTCGTTGACGACGACACCTGGGAGATTCGATACATGGTCGTGGACACGAAAAACTGGTGGCCGGGAAAGAAAGTCTTGGTGGCGCCGGAATGGATCGAACGAGTCAGTTGGGCTGATTCGAGAGTCTACGTTGACCTCTCACGCGAGGCGATTAAGGGCGGGCCGGAATTCGATCCTGACCTCTTGAATCGGGATTACGAGGAAAGACTTTACAAACATTACGATAAGCCTGGATACTGGATTCTTTAGTTACACAAGATGTTGCACAAGCATGAGAAAAAAAACGCAGGACAGGAACGGTAATCAAGCCTAATCGAAACCCCCAGTGTCAACACGACTGTGGATGACGCTGGGGGAGGTGCTTGACTTAAAAGTTGCCGGTTGAATCGGATGATTAAACGTACAACGGTGATTCGATATCCGGTGGGCGTGCTCCGATTCCAGGAGCCGTGTTCGGCAATAAAAATCTGAAACCTGCATTAGACTTCATATCTTTGAATTACCCTCCAATCC
>Ga0209887_1000046_pt1 | contig 32557 bp, 32 predicted proteins | sample GWRWN1_30_40_FD_187230 | JGI IMG/M metagenome (GOLD analysis project Ga0209887, IMG submission 187230) | Riverbed sediment microbial communities from areas with no vegetation in Columbia River, Washington, USA - GW-RW N1_30_40 (SPAdes)... | ecosystem: Environmental > Aquatic > Freshwater > River...
GTAGTACGGGCAACACATCGCTTCTGTGACGTTTAAGCAGCGGCCTTTCGATGTGTAACCGGGAATGTCCCAAAGATGTGCTGGCTGTTTGTCGTTGCAAACGCGGGACGACAAATAAAGTAACTCACAAAAGCTTCAGGATGAAACTGCCGGAAGGAACCCACGAATGAACTACCCCGCAGCAAGCTGCGGGGTATCAGAAAAACGCGATGAGAATTATCACAAGGCGTCGCCCCCGAATGTTTTTATCGGGGGTCCAGTTCCGAACGCGCCTGGATTCCCGCTTAAAGCATGCGGGAATGACGGACTGCGGATAGGCAATTACATAACGCAGCAAGCTGCGGGGAATTGACCCACAGAGATTAGATGATCTTACTCTTTGCAGGAGGTGGCCATGAAAACACTTAACAGGCTGGCGCTTTACGTGCTCATTCACGTGATCGCCATTTTGCTGGCAGGCAATGCCTTCTCCCAAGCGGACTTCTACAAAGGGAAAACGATCAAGATAATTCGCGGCGGCGGACCCGGCGGCTCTGGCGAGTTTCAGACCCGAGCGCTGATTAAAGTTCTCGAAAAACACATTCCCGGGCAACCTCGTTTGCTGATGGAATTCGTAGAAGGCGCCGCCGGCAGGAAGGCCGCAAACGTCATTTATAGTTCCACCCGCCCCGACGGACTGACCATAGGATCCATCGGTGCAGGCCTGGTTGTGGGGCCGATCCTTGGCCTCCCCGGCAGCAACTATGATCTTGATAAATTCATTTATCTCGGCTCAACGGATACCGGAGACCCGTACATCTTCTATACCAAGGCGAACCTGGGGTTGGACACTCTCGAGAAGCTACGCGCTGCAAGCGGGCTTCGAATAGGCGCTCACTCGGTGGGCCATCCGGTCTATGTCACAGGGCGCATGGCCGCGTATCTGCTCAATTTGAAAGAGCCGAAGTTCGTGACCGGGTTTACCGGTCCGGAAATTTACATAGGGATCACGCGCGGCGAGTTGGATGCTCATGCCACGGGTGCGGCTCGTTTCGTCATCGAGCAGCCGGAGTGGATCGAAAAAAAGCTGGTTCACTTTCATGCTACTCTGACGGTCCCCAAGGGCCGTCATCACCCGGCGTTTGCTCAGATACCCGAATTCGGTAGTTTTGCAAAATCGGACAAAGAGCGAAAGCTCCTCGACATGTTTCGCGCCTTTCAATATCCCCGGTGGCCGTATCTTTTCCCTCCCGGAACACCCAAAGAGCCGGTCCAGATCATTCGGGAAGCGATGCGAAAGGCGTTTGCGGATCCGGAATTTCCCGTGGAGTATAAAAAACTCATGGGCGATCCTCCCGTGCCCTTAGGCGGTGAGGAACTAGAGCGGGCGATCAAAGAATTGCCCCGCGATCAAGAGGTCGTGCAGCTGTATCAAAAGCTTGCCGGTGCGGATCCCATGCCCGCTCGATGAAACGGAGGAGAGAGATCTCCAGCCGCCTTGCCCGCTCTGCGAGGTGTTAAGATGGAAATGATAGGCTTTGTCGGTCTGGGTACCATAGGCAGCGCCATTGCCAGAAATATCCAGCAGGCCGGCTATCCGATGATGGTCCGCGATATTCTGCCGGAGGCAGCGCAGCCACTGATCGACGGAGGAGCACAGCCGGCAGGATCCCCCGCCGAGGTAGCCCGGCATTGCCCGGTAGTGTTCACTTCCCTCCCGGGTCCACGGGAAGTGGAGGAAGTGGCCCTCGGGCCCGACGGTCTTCTGCAGGGAGTTCAGGACGGCAGTCTCTATGTGGATCTTTCCAGCAGCAGCCCGGACCTCATACGGCGTATCGAAGCCGAGTTTCGGTCGCGCGGCGCCGAGGTCATGGATGCGCCGCTGATTGTTGGTAAAGATGGAGTTGCCAACCGAAGTTTACAGGTGCTGGCGTCCGGAGCTCTGGAAGCCTACAAAAAGGTAAAGTCTCTCCTCGATACGTTCGGCGACACGGTTGTCTATACGGGAGAAGTGGGAACAGGAACCGTGATCAAGTTGGCGCACAACCTGGTTCGTCGTGGCATCGGACTGGCGATTGGCGAAGGGATCGTTTTGGGCGCCAAGGCCGGGGTGGAACCCCGGCTCCTCTGGGACTGCATGCGCTGGGGCTTGGAGGTCCAACTCCATCAGTTGGGAAAAACCTTTTTGGAGACGGTCTTCAAAGGAAACTACGAGGCGCCGGCCAGTTTCGGCATCGGCTTGTCACGAAAAGACGTCGGGCTCGCGACGGAGCTCGGCCGCCAGCACGATGTGCCGATGCCCATCGCTGCTTTGGTGGAGCAAATCATGGTGCAAGCTATCGGCCGGGGCTGGTCCGAACAAAGCACTTTGTCGCTTTTCCGTCTTCAAGAGGAAGCGGCCGGCATCGAAGTGCGCATGCAACCGACTTGAAGCTTTCAAAATCACGAAAAGTTCAAACGGTTCAAGGCGTAGAAAAGCAAGCTCTCGGCCTTTTTTTAATATCCACGCTCCCAGTCGATGACGTTTTCCAACGGCAGGCCTTCCAGATAATGCGTCAGGTTTTCACAGAATAACTTCACCCCGCGGTGCTCCGAGACATCCGTTACCGCCGATACATGGGGCGTAAGGACAACCCGCTCGTCGTCCCACAGACGCGAATCAGGCGGGCGCTCGAACTCCCCGTCGTAGACGTCCAGGGCGACGCCGCGAAGCCTCCCCTCAGCCAAAGCTTGCAGCAAAGCTGCTTCGTCGATGATCTCCCCCCGCGCGATGTTGACCAAAACCGTTCCTGATCTCATCGCTGCAAAAGCCGCTCGACCGATGAGATGCGTGGTCTCTTTCGTCCATGGGCAACATACGGCTACGAACTCGCTCTCGCCGAGCAAATTATGCAGCAGATGGGCGGCTTCTAATCGTGCGAAGCCGGGCGGAAGCGGCGCTCCCGAAACTGCGTGCCGGCGCGTGCCCACCACGCGCATGCCGGCTGCCGCACAGAGCTTTGCCACCTCCTGGCCAATGCCGCCGGAGCCGACAACGCAGGCGGTCTTATCCCTGACGATTATGGGATCGTAAGTTTTATGATCGAAAAGGTGGCGCCTTTGGTCCCGATAGCTCAAGTGAAGGCCACGAGCGAAGTGGAGAAAGCTTGCCAATACATACTCGGCCATGGGCCGCCTGTTCGTAAGCCCGCGGGTGGTGGTCACCCAAACATCGGTGCCCCAAAGATCGGTGTCCAGAAAATTGCTCGCTCCCGCCGGAAGCTCGTGGACCCATTTCAAGCGCGGCGCGCGCGCTCTTAAATCCTTTAGCGGTGGCCAGCCCATCAGCACGACCTCAGCCGAGGCGAGAGCACGATTGCGCTCGTCGAGGCTGCTGACGGGATATTTTCTTGAGCCGAGATAACGATCCACGGTCCACTGCGACCACGTGGCGCGAAGCTCGACGTCGAACCATCCCCTGGCATCGATGACATTGATCCGACGACGGTCGACGTTCTGAATGCGCTGCAGGATCTCGTCCGAGACCCGCGGAATCACTAAGACTTCAACTCTCTCCATAACCGCCATAGTATCTATCATGGTACGTCTTTGTTAGGTATATCCGAGGCCTTAGCAGCCGTCTCGTGTTTGCGCTATCTTGGGGGTATGAGAGAAACAGTAATGGAGGTTCCGTATGGCCTCGTTTGAGCAGATTGAAGACTACGCGGAGCGGCATACCCGCGCTCTTTCGGATCTTCATGCACGCCTTTGGGAGGAGACGCACCAAAAAACTGATTCTCCCGGCATGATGGTCGGCCCTATCGAAGGGGCGCTACTGAAATTGCTGGTCCGGTTAACCGCGGCAAAGCGGGTCCTGGAGATCGGCATGTTTACCGGCTACAGCGCGCTGGCGATGGCAGAGGCCTTGCCGGAGGATGGGCAGCTCATTACCTGCGATGTCAACCCCGAGACCACCGCAATCGCGCGCCGCTATTTTGCTGAGAGCGCTCACACACACAAGATCGAGATCAAGCTGGGGCCGGCACGGGAAACTCTTAAGGCCCTAAAAGGACCCTTTGATCTCTGTTTCATCGACGCGGATAAAGGAAGCTACAGCGATTATTACGACCGCGCCATCGAGCTGGTGCGCCCGGGCGGGCTCATCGTACTGGACAATATGCTGCGCAGCGGGCGGGTTCTCAGTCCGCGGGATCAGGATACGCGGACAGTTGCCGCCCTCAACGATCGGATTCAAAAAGACGAGAGAGTCGAAAACGTTCTGCTTCCCATTCGCGACGGCGTCATGCTCGCTTATCGCCGCTGATTCCGGCAATCCCCCACATCCCGACGTTCGCGCCCCAAGGGGCTGAGCGCTCTATGTTTCGACGATTATTGGGCCAGCAATTTTTTTAGACGCTCGATGATCTCTGGAGGTTGGGTCATGACCTCTTTGACGATGACCTCCAGCTCCTCGCCGCTGATTGGGTCTAACTCGAATTTTTTCTTTTTGATGTCGTCTAGAAAGGCAGGGTCTTTGAGCATCTTTTCATACGCTTCGCGCAGGATCTTCACCCGATCCGGCGGCGTCCCGGGGGAAGTGAAAATCGGCCGGCCCAGAGTCCCATTGGCGAGAATTACGGTCGCAAGACGTCGCCCATTGTCAGGCGTCTTGTAACGGTCCATGAGCTCGTACAGAGTCGGGGTATCGGCCAAGCGCGGATCGCGCTTCCGCCCCGTTTGATAGAGGTTGCGTACGAAACCTTTCTTTTTCCATGTAATATAAGGCTCGCGGGCGAAAAACGTCTCCACCGTAAAGGTCCGGCACACGATCTCGCCGCGCTCCATGGCGAGGTCGAGTTCTGGTCCTCCCGGATAACCCAGTACCGAGTGAATCTTCAGCGGCGGGATAGCTTCTTCGAGAAGCCGCGAGACCATATAGTCTGTACCCGAAGTGCCGGTGGTGCCGCAGCGCGCAGGCTCTTTGGCATTGCGCAGGTCGTCGAAGGATTTATATGGCGCATCGGCGCGCATAGTCATTTGGGATTCACTCTTGACCGGCGAGCCAATCCACGCAAACTTTGCCCAGTCGTACTTGACCTCCGGCCGCCCCACGAGCTGGTCGATATATACGCCCGGCAAGATGGATCCTATGATGGTCAAACCATCGGGCTTGGCCACGTTGTACAGGTAGTTGGTGGCCACCTTATGGCCTGCACCGGGCATGTTCTGAGTGAGCGTTTCAGGGTTTCCCGGGATATGCTTGCCAATGTGGGCGGCAATCGTGCGCGCCCACAAATCATAGAGTGAGCCTGCCGTGGTTCCGACGAGAACCTTGATCGTCTTTCCTTTGTAAAAGGCTTCTTCCTGCGCGCGCGCCGCAGGAACGGACAAAAAGCTCAAGACTAGAACAAAGCCAACCGCAAGAACATGCTTGTTCATAAAGCCTCCCGATCTATTCTGATAGTCGATCACAATCATGCCACGGTGGTTGCTGGCCTGAACACCCGCTATTTAGCCCGGAGAACTTAAACCGTCAAACAGTATTTCGTGGATCGTAGAGGTGAAGCCTTCCGCGTGGAGCCTTTCGCCGGGCAATCGCCTGTAGTGTCGTTAAATCCAGCCCTATTTTGTTGAAATAACTTGACGACGCTCCCCATACAAAATAGGCTGCGCCCAGTGATAAAAAGGAGACCGGCCGATGAGTATTCTGATTGATTATCTGAAACTAATAGGATGGGGCGCTGTAGGCATTTTGACCATGACTCTTTCCCTCTGGGTCTTACTGTCGATTTTCACCTGGCTTACGCCTGTGGATGAGTGGGATGAAATAAAGAAGGGAAATCTTGCGGTCGCTATCGTGATGGCTTCTGTGATCATCGGCTTTGCCCTGGTGATCTCGTCGGCAATCGCTCCACCACCCGTTGCTCCCTGACCGGCGCGATCTGTCGGGCGAACAAAATCGGTGAGTAAAACATTTTTTCCGTTCATGCTGAACCGTCGAGGGATGCAGGTGATTTTTTTATCAGTCTCTTTCGGATCGACATTGTTCTTAATATTTGATAACTGAATTTCATTGCGTCCTACGTATCAAGGGCGACAAATAGCACTGTGCGTTAAGCGTTGACCGGAAAGCGCTTCTGCCGGCTGACGCAACGCTATTTTCGCCGTCGCCCGAAGAGGTTTTGCGGTCAATAAATCGGGACGGTTTCAGTTAGGTTTATGCTTTGTAATTGTTTTCCGAAACATTCGTGGCGAAGGAGGATATATGGCTTATAAGCTCGAAGGTAGTCTCCTCGAAGTTTGCAACTGCGAAGTGCTCTGTCCTTGTTGGATCGGCGTGGATCCGGACAGGGGAACTTGCGATTCTGCCTTGGCGCATCATTTCGAAAAAGGGGAAATCGACGGTGTCGATGTGTCGGGTCTCACTCTGGGATTCATCGTACACATTCCCGGCAATGTGCTGAAAGGTAACTGGCGTGCCGTCGTCCACATAGACCAAAGGGCCACGAAGCAACAGGAAGAAGCGCTCCTCAGCGTCTATACTGGCAAACAGGGAGGCCCGATCGCAGATCTCGTGCAGTTGATTGGCGAGGTGGTTGCCGTCGAGCGGTCGCCCATCACTTTCGAGGTTAAGGAGGGAAAGGGCACCCTGCGGATCGGGAGTATCGCTGACTGCGAGATAGAACCTTTCCGTGGTCCCACGGGCGAGGTGACAACGCTCCACGATTCCATATTTTCGACGATTCCCGGTTCACCGGCGTACGTGGCCAAGGCGACGAAATTCAAAATGAAAAATCCTGCCTTGGGACAAAACGTTGACCTAAAGGACCACAACGCAATTCAAGGGAATTTTGTTTTCCAGAGTTAAGCCATTGATTCGCACTATGCGGAAGGCAACGGATTCTGATAAAAACCCGTTACCCAGCGCGCCGTGGTCGACCGGAGTAGTGGAGTGATGCATTCAAAACCCAGCACTCCAATACTCCCATACTCCAACACTCCATTTCCCTCATCCGACCGTAAGGCTTTCTTGTGGTTAATCGGTTCCTTGGTCGCCTCAGCATGGTTGGCACTGTGGATCTGGGATCGGTCGCCTTATGGCCGCTACCTCGGTCACCAACAACTGGCAGAGATCGGCGCGGGCTCGCTCCTTCTGCCCATCACGCTTTACCTTATCGGTTGGACGCTGATGACGGTAGCCATGATGTTGCCAACCACGCTGCCGTTACTGGAGATCTTCCGCCGCTTAACAATGCGGCGGCAAGAGCGGTCACAACTTATGGCCCTGGTAATCACGGGCTATCTCGGGGTGTGGATGGGATTCGGTGTTGTAGCCCACGTGGTTGACTGGGTGTTGCATCAAATTGCGGAGCGCATTTCCTGGCTTGAAGCGAACGCGTGGGTGATTGGAGCGGGAACTTTGCTCTTGGCTGGGAGTTTTCAGTTTAGCCGCTTGAAATACCGCTGTCTGGATAAATGCCGCGCGCCCTTGAGCTTCGTCATGCAATACTGGCGGGGTCGCCATGATCGGCGAAACGCGCTTTTGCTCGGTATCCATCATGGCATTTTTTGTGTGGGCTGCTGCTGGGCGTTGATGCTCTTGATGTTTGCTGTGGGTGTCGGGAATGTCGCCTGGATGTTAGTGCTGGGGGCGGTTATGGCCGTGGAGAAGAATATGCCGTGGGGTCGGAAACTGAGTGCCCCAGTAGGGGTAGCCCTGCTGGCCTGGGGCGGGTTCATTCTGCTAAATCATTTCCGTTTGTAGCAAAATAAGTCTTGTTACAGCTACTCGTATTTGTACGCGCGAAGCCAATAGGAATTCGCTTTTGCAAGACAATTAATGCCCCTCCTTTAAGGAGCATTCATGGCGACACCATCTCGAGATCTTTTTCGGGTGACCCTTTTGGGGACCGGCGCGCCACCCCCGAGATTGGATCGTTTCGGACCCAGTACGCTCATCGAAGTTGGAAACGAAAAGTTCATCGTCGATGCCGGCCGGGGCGCCATGCAGCGCATCTACCAGTTGGCGATTCCTTTCAATGATATTACGGGAATGTTTCTTACGCATCACCATTCCGACCATGTCGTGGGCTTTCCCGACCTCTGGCTGACGGGATGGATCGGCCGGCCTTGGGGCAAACGAAACCAGCCACTTAATGTCTGGGGTCCCGAAGGAACCCAACAAATGATGGACCATTTGCCCCAGGCTTTTGCCGTCGATATTCGCGTCCGGAGCAGAAACTACCCGCCTGACGGCGTGCGGTTACTTGCCCACGAAATCAAAGAAGGAGTCGTGCTTGACCGGGACGGGATCAGAGTCAGCGCTTTCGAAGTGGATCACGGCGGCGAGGACCTTCCGGCCTACGGCTACCGAATCGATTATCAAGACCGCGCCGCAGTGCTATCCGGGGACACGACGTTTAATGAAAACCTGATCCGGCATTCACAAGGCGTTGACGTGCTTGTCCACGAGGTCACCGCTGCCGCCGGAAGTGCCGTGGAAAACCCGGAGCAGCTCAAAAGAATCGGTCGCAATCACACAACGCCGCACCAAGCCGGTGAAATCTTCTCCCGCGTCAATCCAAAATTAGCGGTCTACAATCATCTCTTGTTGTTCGGCGGTGCCACGGCTGAGGATTTGATCCCAGCAACGAGAGAAAAATACTCCGGGCCCTTAGTGGTCGGAGAGGATTTGTTGCAAATCCAAATTGGTGAAAGCGTTGAAACTCGCCGATTCGGGCAGGAAATAGGCAATCCCACCTGATAGTAAAGAGAAGACGTCGGACAGAGTAAGATGGGCGCGATCAGATTCGCTGGATCTGAACTATTTCGGCATTGGCGGGATAAGTATAATGAGGATGCAACCGGAGGTTTAGATCCAAATGCCCTTCCGGGTCACCTTTATTTGTCCTATGGATGACATTCCAGTTTGCCGTCTCCAGATCATTCTCGTAGCAAATCCAGCGCATATCAAGGTCTGTGATTTGTGAAAGCGACTGTAGGATTTGCTCTCGATAAGCCGGCAGACAAAATCTCACCTCGTCAACTATACAATCCTTACCGTTGCGTAAGGATTCAATGAGCGCACTGAGGCCGCTATCGTCTACCAATAAGTTGGTAAATACTTCCGCACCCGTTTCCCTTTTTAATCGCTCCGACAGGTAAGTTTTTCCGGAACCCGACAAGCCAAGTATAAAGGTGATCTTTGCCATTAATATTCCTCAGCGTGCGCGGCGACGAACCCCTACCACGCGCGATACATGACCTCCAAGATGCGTCTGGATGTTTCGGGGTTATCGATCCTTCTGGCTCGGAGTTCCGCGCCGCAGATGTGCTTACAAAACGCGATGACGGCTTGATTGACGATCATGGCTTTGCCGTTCATCGTCGGATGGTTGGTTAGCCGGCCGTGGCGCAGAAAGACGGTCTCTTCCGGGTGGTAAATCAGATCGTAGAAACCGACAGCTTTGGGAATTGCAGCGGCAATCGCCAGCGAGACTCTATGGTTGGCCTCAATCTCGGCTCCGGCAACTTCGCTCCAGCGCCGTTGCATCTCCGCTTCGCTGCCCGAGAAGTCCCGCAACACCGGGGCGCGCGCCGGGGCAAGCGACGAGAAGGGTTCCAGGGTTGTCAATTCGTCGTGAGACAACTTACGCAGACCTCCTTGGCCTTTCATGGTGCTGTTAATAATCAGACCGGCTTTCGGTGCCCAGTCCGAGACTTCCGCTTCGCCAATCGCCATTGCGTTGCGGCCCGTCTTCCGTAGCTCGGCTGCGAGGGAGGCCGCGGGGTCCAAGGTTCGGTTGCTGATCACCAGCTTCCCGCTCTTCATGTGATCGGACACATGAAACGCAACCGCCCGCGCTGCGCCGCCGGCGCCCAAAAGCAACACGTCGGTTCCTGTAAGCGATTTCATAAAGGCTGCTTTCCGTCCCGGTTGCGCCGCGAGGATGCTTTGGACAAAACCTTCGCCGTCGGTGTTGTGGCCGATCAGCCGGCCGACAGAGGTTTTGACCACCGTGTTGACGGCCTGGACTCGCTCCGCGCTCGCATCCAGCTCGTCCAAGAAATCCATAATCTGAACTTTGTGGGGAACGGTCACGTTGATTCCCATGACACGATCACTGTTTCGCAAAGCGGAGACGAAATTTCGGAGGTGAGACACGGCGACGTCAAAAGGCAGGTAGATTGCGTTCATAGCCAAATCATAGAAGGCTGCGTTCCATAACGCAGGGCTCTTCGAGTAATGCGACGGCGCATCGCCGATAACGCCGGCTATTCGGCGGTCGCCGATGGCGGCGTCGTCGAGCCGGTTGTCTATGCAGTTCTGAATAGTCGTTAGGTCGTTGTGGCTAGTCATCGCGTTCTCCGCGACGCTTAAAAGTTACATACCGGAAGGTGCGTTGGCAACTAAAGGCCAGGCCTTAAACCTTAAAAAGGAAGAGCTAATGAACCGGTTTGATCGTCAATTTGTCATCAGCAAAGCCAAGGACGGATTTCTTGTCGTTGATAAGGGTTTCGAGAGCAACCTCCCGTGCCCATAGCTGGCGCAGATATTGAAGGGTCTTTTCAGCGTATTCGAGCTGGAGGTCGCGTCCGTCGTGGCTGTGTTTAAGAAAGAGGCAACGGTTATTGCCGTAATCGGCGTCTTCTATCTTGATGACCGGGATCGTTCCCGTGCCGACATTTTGAATCAAGGTATCTTTGATCGCTTGCCAGCTGTCTTCGTCGGCCACCCGGCTGATCACCTTCTCATTGCCGCGCGACTTGTACTCGAAGAGATTGAGCTCGCGGATCAGGCCTTCGGTCAAATAGCGCCGCAAAAACGAACTGTCCCGTTCGACTTCACGCACTTCAAAGAGTTTTTCCCGGGCATTTTTTTTCTTCGGTCCGTATTCTTTTTCTTCCTCAGGATCCGGCTTGCTCCAACGCTTTTCGATGTCTTCCCAAACCTTCATGCCGACGTGATAGGGGTTAAGACCGCCGGGGATGGGACTCAAAACCTGCGTATGCCGGATCAGAAATTCGATTTTAAGGCTCTGAGGAAGATCCAAAGCCTCAAGGATGCGCTTGTGCCAAAAGCTCGCCCAGCCTTCGTTCATAATCTTGGTCTCAATCTGCGGAATAAAATACTGGGCTTGTTCGTGAACCATGGTCAGCAAGTCTTTTTCCCATTCCGCGAGCTGAGGATTGTGGTCGCGAATGAAAAGAAGAATATCTTCTTCCGGCTCAACCGGGATCTTGGCCAAATCGGGTGACACCCACTCCTTGCGCCGGTGGACTGATTGAAACGGGTCAGCCGGCGGTTTCGAATCCTGGAGCTTGGCTTCTTTTTGCTCTTCTTCGGTTGGTTTCCGGATGGAAAGATTGCGCCGGCACTGGAGGGAAAGGGCATGGGCGGCATCCAGAATGCGCTCCACTTTCTCCAGTCCGATGCTCGGATCCTCGACATAATGACGCACGCGGTTTGCGTGCGCTTTGAACGTTTCGATAGTGAATTCGGACCGAATCGTTCTGAAAGTGAAATTGTTTTTGAAAAAATCGTTGTGGCCGTAGACATGCGCCATGGTAAGAACCTGAAGCGCAAGGGTATTGTCACGCATGAGATAGGCGATGGAGGGATTGGCGTTGATCACCATCTCGTAGGGAAGCCCGCTCAAGCCGTAGTCATATAGGGTCTTCAGTTTCTCGTAGGCCTTGCCATAGGACCAGTGCGAGTAGTGCGAAGGCATCCCGGAATAGACCATATATGAGAGCATCTGTTCGTGATCGCAGATCTCGAATTCTTGAGGATACGGATCAAGGCCGAGATCTTGGACCAGGTCGATAATCCGGTGGTTCCATTCCTGAAGATCCTCGATGGTGTAGGCTGCGGCCATGGACTGTGGATCTACGCCGCGTCGTCGCGGACGCGGTCTTTGGTGAGAAAGGTTTTGAACGAAGGCCAGATATCTTCTTTGCGCTGGATTTGAACGGTTTGGAAGTTAGGTTCCTGGATCTGGGAAAAAAACTGGATCATGCTGCTGCCATAGTACCCCGCCCCCAAAGGTTTGATTTCACCGTAGCCAAAAAGGTTTGAGATCCGTGCCAGCTCCGTAGCTGCTTTAAGCGCCGCGGGGTTGTCCGATTCGAAATTATCGCCGTCGGAACAGTGAAAGGCATAGACGTTCCAAAGACCCGGGTGGTATCTCTCGTAGATGATTTCCAATGCCTTATTGTAGCCCGATGAAATGAAGGTTCCGCCGGACTCGCCTTTGTGGAAGAATTCTTCTTCGGTCACCTCTTGGGCCTCGGTGTGGTGCGCGATGAAGACGATTTCGACGTTTTCATAGCGTGTACAAAGGAATCGATAGAGTAGAAAAAAGAAGCTCCGCGCCAAATATTTTTTCATCGTGTCCATGGAACCCGAAGTGTCCATAATACAGAGCACGACGGCGTTTGACTCGCGGCGGGTCTCCGTCACGGTATGATGGTATCTGAGGTCATCCTTGTGAAAAGGAAACCGCTCACCGTGCAAGGCAGCCACGTCCGCCCGCTGGGAGGCTTTCTTCCGTTTCACTCTGGAGCGCGCGGTGCGTTTTTTGTCTAAACGAACACGGATGCCCTTTTTTCTGAATCCTTTGTGACGAAACTGCCGCTCCACCTCCATCTGACGCAGGTTTTTGCGGTCGAGGTCGGGAAGCTCCAGATCCTCAAACATGACCTCGACGAGTTCATCCAAGCTGACCTCGGTTTCATAGTAATCGACGCCGGCCTGGTCGCCGGCCTGGTGACCTTGGGCGCCTTCTTTGCCCTTGCCAACGGTTTGGCCGGGCTGGAGTTCGCCGTCGCCGCCCTGGCCAACTCCGGGGACATTCTCACCGTACACGAACCGGTACTCCTTCACCCCCCGTATCGGTACCTTAACGATGCGGTTGTTGTCTTTACCAATGATCGATTCTTCGGCGATAATGTCGGCGATGTTGTTGCGGATCGCCTCACGCACTTTTTGGCGATGGCGCAAGCGGTCGCCGGCGCTGCGATCACTGCGCTGTCCGGACGCTGGGTGATATGGGCGAAAAATAGTTTCCATGTCAGTTACAAGAATCACGCCAACAGAGTTGCCGTTCCGACGCTAGTCTTTCCACAGATTATTCGCCGCATACTTGAGAATCATATCGACGCAGGTATGGCAGTAGCCGCGGTCGAGAAGGTTTTTCACCATCGTGTTGTATTTCTCCGATTGCTCCTCGTCGCGCATCCTGGCCTTGGTGATAACCCGGCTCAAGTCTCTGACCGAGGTGATGAGCTTTTTCTCGATGGCCTCCTTCAATGGCTCGTAACTCCGGTAGTCGATCTTCTCACCTCTGCGGTTCGCCGCCCAGAGGTAGGCAATGACTTCTTGACGGAAGCCATCGGCCGCCGAGCCGATGATAGCGATTTGCTCCTCGATTGATTTCATGAAACCTTCGTCCGGGTTCAGTTCTTCCTTGGTGTTGCGATCCTTGACCTTGCTCTTGTTGACATAGGCTTCGGCATGGTCGAGATAATTCTGGAACAGAACCTCGGCCTGTTCCTGGTACGAGTAGACGAACGCCCGGGTAATCTCTTTTTCGAGGACTTCCAGGTACTCCTTGTGCAGCGTATCCTGGAGAAACTCCAGGTACTGCTTCCGTGTATCATCCGACAGGTCGGCTTCTTTGACCATATTCACCAAAGCCTCGCGCACGTTTATCGGATTGATGCAATTGCCGGCGGTGTTATCCGAGAGTGCATTATCCAAGGCCTTCATAATAAAGCGCGTCGAGATGCCGTTCATCCCTTCACGTTTGGAAGCATCGCGTAGCTCTTGAACGTCGACTTTCTTGGTTCTTCCTTTCTCGACGACTTCTTCGCCGTTGTAAAGCTTTAACTTGGTCATGAGATCGCACTTGTTGGTCGGCTCGAGGCGCGACAGGATCGCGAACATCGAGGCGATCTCCAGGGTGTGGGGGGCAACATGAGCACGGAAATCCGAATTGCGGATGATCTTCTGATAAATCTTGACTTCCTCGGATAGGCGCAAGTTATAGGGTACGCGGACGACGACGATGCGATCGAGAATCGCCTCGTTGGTGTGATCTGACTTGAACTTCTGCCACTCCGCTTCGTTGGAATGGGCGACAATGACGGTATCAACATAGACGAGACCATGCCGACCCGGGGCAGGGACGACCTTTTCCTGAGTCGCCGTGATCATGCAGTGCAGATATTCGATCTCGTTCTTAAAAACTTCGATGAATTCTACCATGCCGCGATTGCCGATGTTCAGCGCTCCATTCAGTTCTAGCACCCGAGGATCGCCTTCCGAGTAAAGATCCAGTTTGGAAATGTCCTCACTGCCGATCAGCACCGAGGTGTCCTGATTGTTGGGATCCACCGGAGGAACGACGCCGATACCGATCCGCGATCGCTTGGAAAACTCCAACGTGCACACCGGAAACTCTTCGTACTTGCCGCCGAACTCTTCTCTCAGCCGAAAACGGCAAACCGGACAGAGATCTCCTTCCACATGAACGCCGAGCATTTTCTCAAATTCTTTTCTGAGATGGCGCGGTATCAGGTGAAGCGGCTCTTCAAACATCGGGCAGCCTTCGATGGCATAGATGGACTCGCTCTCTTCTAACCCCCTATGCAGCTTCTCGACCAACGAGCTTTTTCCAGAACCCACCGGCCCCATCAAATAGAGAACCTGCCGGCTTTCCTCGCCTTTCAGTGACGCGGCGTGAAAGTAACGCACGATCTGGGAGATGGTTTTTTCGATGCCGAAGAATTCATCAGCGAAGAAATCGTACACCTTGATGGATTCGTCTTTGTACAGCCGCTTGACGTGGGGATCGCCGCTTTCGTGGATGTCTCTGACGCCAGCCTTCATCATTCTGTCGTAAAGACGGGCGTGTGATAACTTGGCGGTGGTGGGATCATCCTTGACCTTTTCCAGATAGCCCAGGAGATTGCCCCGCCAAGATCTAGTATGATGAAGATCTCGGTCCTGTTTGATAATTGTCTCGAATTCCTTGTTATGGTCCATTCCAGCAGCCTCCCTTTGCGAAATTGATTTGCTTACTTGCAGACACGTGAGTTCCTACAGGATCGTCGATCGCTCAGGCAATAATAATAAGCTGTGACGGTGGAGATGAAGATAAGTCGGTGAAAGCACTATTTTAATTTCGCGCATCACCTTGAGATAGGAAACAGAAATAAAAAGGGGTTGATCTGGGAATACCGTCAGGGGAGAATCGGGAATATTTCAAGGCTTGCGTTCGACCTCCTTTTGTTGCTTTTCTGGTCGGCCAGCCAGCTCATTTCTTTGACCTTTAGACGCCATCAAAGAACTTGTTATTCAGTTCACCCGTTTCTTACACATATTGAACCTTTATTTGTGAGGAAAGTCAAGAAAATTCCTCCTTGAGCCAACCCGTTGATCGCAATCCTTTCTATCCGTATTAGCATCGGCGCGTTTGTCTGTTACAATCCGTCGAAGCAATACCTACTCTAAAAAAATTTGAAGGAGAAGGCTCGTCCTATGCACGAGGAAACTTTGCATATTGAACCCGGTCTTCGTTGGTATGCGATGCAGACGAAGGCCAACAGAGAAAAGGAAGTTGAAAAACGGCTTTCCGATCTCCGCATCGAAGTCTTTTTACCTTGGATGCGAACGCGGCGGAGAATTGGCAGCCGGTTTCACTGGGTTCTCGTTCCACTTTTTCCCGGTTATCTTTTTTGTCGGCTCGATCTCTTAGAATCCGGAAAAGCCGCTCGCTACGCTCCAGGGGTTAGAGATTTTCTTAAATTCGGCAATCACATTGCCGAGGTTGGAGGCGAGATTGTCACGTCTTTGCGCGAGCGCTGCCCGGACGGCATAGCCCAAATAGAACTGGTTTCGGCAAAGCCGGGGGATGCGGTCAAGATCAATGAGGGGCCCTTTTCCGGTCTCGAGGCGATCTTCGAGAAAAAAATGAAGGGCAGCGAGCGCGTCGCAGTTTTACTAGAGATCTTGGGTCGCCAAACCCGCATAGTCCTACCAAGCGAAACTATCGAAAAGGTCTAGCGGAACCTTTCCGCAATCTGCTGGTCTGGGCAATCTCCGATATCCATCATATCCTAACGAATCCTCTCTGCGCTTTAAGCTTGCCAATAATCCGGTGGGCTGACCTGTCTTTCAGTCGGGTAAATTCCCCTATCCCTTGCGTCTTGACATGGATCGCTCCGGCTTGATAAATGCCCATGCGGCGATTTTCGATCCAGCAGGCAATCTGCCCCAGGGGAGGAGGCTACATGGGTAAACAACCGTGGCGAAGACAACTGCTGCTGGCGACTATGGGTCTCATCGCGCTTCTGCTCATCGGTGGAACTCTGGTCGCTTCATTCCAGTGGATTTCTAGACCCTTTCCTGGTTTTTTCTTGCACGAAAATCTAACCATAGGGCCCTATTTTCTTCCCAGCTGGAGCGCTGGGCTGGCAGGAGTGCGGGCCTTGGACCGCGTCGTCGCCGTCAACGGTCGACCGTTACGCGAGCGCGGCGAATTGTATGATCTCGTTAAGAGCGCACCAGCCGGCTCTAGTTTCTATTACCGCGTCATCCGAGATTCGCAGACATTGGAGTTTACCGTCCCTTCAATGACTCTATCTTTGCATGATTGGTTTTTGAGTTTTGGTGTTTATGTAGTGATGGGCATTGCGTTTTTAATTATCGGCGTGGCGCCCTATTACTTTCACGCTTCTTCTCCCGCAGTGGTACCGCTCTGCTTTATGGTAATGGCGGTTTTTGTCTGGTTCGAGGCGACATTCGATTTCATGACGGCCGGCGTATTGCCAAAGGAGTTGCGGATCTTTGCTTTGACCTTCACTCCAAGCGCGGCCGTTCACTTAGCGCTGTTGTTAAGGACCGGTAAACCTCTTCGACGATCTCATCCTGTTTATCTGGTCTGCATCTATGGGATCGCTCTTCTTCTCGGTGGGTTGAACAGTTTGACGTTTTTTGGCCGGTCGGAGACTTGGATCCATGTTTTTCGCGCCGGGTATGTTTTTACCTGCGTCGGCGCCCTGGCTTTTTTAGCTGTCATCGGGTCGGCGTTGCGCGGGTCATTGCCCGATTTAGAGCGATCGCGTCTTCGCGTGATGTTCGTCGGCGCTCTGCTGGGATTTCTGCTTCCCACGCTCAGCACGGTGCTTACCAGCTCGTTTCAACTCGCTATTCCCTACAACGTTGCGTTAGTACCAACGGTCTTCTTTCCTCTTTCCGTTGCCTATGCGCTTCTAAAATACAGCCTCTTTGATCTCGGCAATGCTTTGAAGATCGGCTTGAGCCGGATTGCGCTCACCGCGTTCCTGTTGGCGATGTACGCCGTCGTGGTCGTTCTTTTAGGTCCGTGGGCCGGGGTTTACGATAATGATCCGCTCGTTCCGCTGTTTTTCTCCGTGCTCGTCGTGCTCTTTTTTAATCCACTCCTGCGTTGGATTGAAACCGCGGTAAACCGCTATATCTATCGCCAGGATTACGACCCGGCACAAGTCCAGGAAGAAGTGAGTCTGTTTCTCCGCTCGTTGGCTTCGCCGCCGGTAGTTGCTACTGGTTTTGTCCAGAGAGTGAGGGACCGAATGGGCATTGAGACAGCGAGCTTGGCCTATGGCCTAAAGGAAACCGACGAGTATCTGATGGTTGCGACGGACGGTGTGGAGCAGCGCAGCGCGGACGTTGCCGACGGCGTGCGAGCGCTAGCGGCGGGGCAAGGCAGCCCTTATCATCATGGTATATCCCGGGGTGAAGTGACGACGAATCCCCTCTTCCGAGAAAAGCGCGCTGTTCTGTTGGCGGTTTTCGAGCGATGGAGAACAGAGCTGTTGGTTCCGTTGGTCTTTGAACGCCAGGTCCGGGGATTTGTTTCCTACGGCGCGAAGCGATCGCGCAGAGAATACAGTGCCGAAGATCTTCGTTTGTTGGTCATCTTGACAGACCAGCTTTCTCTTTCGCTAGAAAATGGACGACTCTATGAAGAATCGATGAGAGCTTACGCCAAAGCGGAGGCGACCAATAAACGATTAATTGAAATGGATCGAGTTAAGAAACAGTTCGTTGCCAATATCTGCCACGAAGTCCGGACCCCGGTGAGCACGATCGTCGGCTACGCGGAAGTATTGTTGTTAAATCCGCATCTCCAGGGAGAGGCGCGCAAAGTCTTGGACCGCCTTGTCAACAACGGCGAGGAGTTGGCACACCTAATGGACAACCTGATGAATTTTTCGCGCATTGAAGAGGACACTTCAATCGCCCAGTTCGAGGTCGTCCAGCTCAAGGAAATCTTGCTCGGGTTAAGGATGATGACCCAGAGACTGATTCGAGAACGACCGATCCAGTTTGGCATCAACATAGAATCGACCATCGATACCATTGAAAGCGATGCCCAAAAACTGCAACAAATCCTCGTGCAGCTCTTAACCAACGCGCTCAAGTTCACTGAAAGAGGAAGGATCGATCTGACAATTCAGGCTGTCAAAGAAGGCGGAACGGATTTTGTGAAGATAGCCGTCGCCGACACGGGTATCGGGATCAAGAGAGAGGATCAGCAGATCATCTTCGAAGATTTTCGTCAACTCGACGGCTCTTCAACCCGACAATACGGCGGCACCGGACTGGGTCTGGGTCTCTCCAAGAAGCTCGCGGCAGCGCTGGGCGGCACGATTCAAGTTTCGAGCGAAGTCGGAGTGGGGAGTGTGTTTAGCCTGCTGCTGCCGGTGAAAGGGTCGTCACTTTCAGCCGGTAAAGTCAGATTAGCGCATCTGGCTCAGGGAATGAACTGATTTCGTAGCGTCCCGGGCTGTGGTAAGGTCAACCCAGCTCACGGGAAAGGAGTAATTGAATATGCCTCAATTACGTCGATTGGCGATCTCCGCCGAGGATCCGGCCAAATTGTCTGCCTTCTACCAGGAAGTTTTTGAGCTTGATCAAATTGGCGAAGCGGGAGGAGCGGTTTTTCTTTCTGACGGAACCTTTAATCTCGCTCTGCTACCGGAGACAAATAGCGCAGCGACAGGTCTAAAAGGCTTGGGTTTCGAAACCGCTCGACTTGAATCGATTCGGATGAAACTAGCGCGGATGGCGGATGCTGAGCAAAGCCTGGTTGAACGCGGCGCGAATACCGGCATCGAGTACGAAATGCGCGACCCGGATGGCAACCTTATCGGCCTGTGTGAGCGGGCTTTTGATGTGTCGTTTCGGCAAGGACCTGTGCCGATCCGTCATATCGCCCTTTACACGCCGAACCCGCAGCGACTCGCCGATTTCTACTGTCAGGTCCTCGACATGAAAGAAGTTGAACGGACGGACCGATCTTCAATTTTCGTTTCCGACAGCTATTTGAACCTGGCGCTCTTGTACCAGCGAAAAGAAGAGCCCATCGGGCTCAATCATTTCGGGTTTCACGTTAAGAGCAATGAAGAAATGCAAACTAGGGCGGAGAAGGCCGGCGTGCGGCGCGGCGCCGCGCGGCCGGACCGAATACCTTTTGCGGAGTACCGCGTTCATGACCCTGAGGGCAACGGCATCGATATTTCCCAAAAGGGCTGGCATGTGTAAGGCGACAACCAAAGTTCAAACGGTTCAACCACTACGCTCCGTTCAATCCATCTCTTTCCTCCCTCGCGACGCGGGGGAGGATAAAAGGAGGGGGCTGGAACAGCTTGAACGTGTGGAACATTTTGAACAGCTTAAACCTTTATAAGGCCATGAACAGCGAAGAATTTCTAAACGAAATCTTGGCGCCGGTGCATGAATTCTGCCGGTTCCTTGATACCAACCCGCCGGCTTACTGTTACGTTCCTCTGCGCACGGACGAAGAACGCATTCGAGTGATGAAGAGTCGCCTGTTTAATGAACTGCGCGCCGCCGATCTGTTCGGTACCTGGCTCAAGACCACGCCGGAGTTAGACGTCAAAGCGACGATGGCAGAATCCGCCCATGAAGAAATGATACATGCGGAGCTTCTGTCCAAACGCATCCGCGATTTAGGTGCAGAACCCTTTGACTACAAACCGCTACCGGCGCAGATCGCCATGTTCAACGCGATGGAAGGGCTCAATGAGACCTGCGAGCGGATCGCCGGGCTTTCTCTCGCCGGCGAAACCGTCGCCAATTACCTCATTCAGATGTGCCTGAAGTCCCCCGACGTGCCCGAGTGGATCAAACAGCCATACCGGCTCATTACCCAAGACGAAGAGGGACACGGCAGCGTGCCGCAGGAATTCCTCAAGCGCTACGCGACCACCGAGGAGCGGCAGGATCGTGTGCGCCGTGCCGTGGCGATGCGCATGGTTTTGTTTCGGGAGTATCTGGCGAGTCTAGATCGCTGGGCTATGGGGAAGGATCGATGGTAGGCCCTAATTGCCCGGATTCCACTATGATTCAAGACCAAGCAATAGCCCAGCAAATTAGTTCACTGATGTTAGTGGAAGACTAGCGCACAGTCACTCATTACAAATCAAAGGATCATATTGACTTAGCACCGAACTTGCCCCTATACCCAAACATTGACAAGTGATCGATAACTAGTGACAGCAGCTGTGACGGAAGAGAGTGACGAGTGACTGGGGCTTCGTCCTCTATGCCTGCGCACTTATCCCTCACGGCTTACGACTTTCCAAAACAATTCTTAAGGAGGGACCCATGAAACTACTGTTTTTCGATGATTTCAAACTGGGCGTATTGAAGGGCGATACCGTGGTGGACGTGTCGCAGGTGGTGCGCGACATCCCGCACACCGGGCCACACAACTTGATCAGCGGTCTGATCGAGCGTTTCGCGGATTACCGCGGCGCTTTGGAAAAAGCGGCCGCCGCCGGCAATGGCGCGCCGCTCGCAGGGGTGCGGATCCGGCCGCCGCTGCCGAGACCGGTTAACATCGACGCCATGGCGGTGAACTACATGGAAGACGGTACGCGCAAGGAGCCGGCACCGATCAACGCGTTCCACAAGTCGCCGGGCTGCGTCATCGGCGACAACGACACCATGGTGCTGCCCGACGTGCCCGCCACCATCTTCGAGGGCGAAGCGGAGCTGGCGCTGGTGATCGGCAAGCGCGCCGCCAACGTGCCCGCCGCAAAGGCGATGGAATATATCTTCGGCTATCTCAACTTCATCGATGGATCCGCGCGGGGCCTGCCGCCCGCCGGCAACACGTTTTATCAGATGAAGTCGCGCGACACCTTCGCGCCCATGGGCCCCTATATCGTGACCGCCGACGAAGTGAAGGACCCGGACAATCTCCAGGTGCGGCTGTGGGTGAACGGGACCTTGATGCAGAACTACAACACCAGCGACATGGCGCACAAGATCCCGCGCTGCATCGAATGGGTCAGCTCGATTCACCCGCTAGAGCCGGGCGACGTCCTGGCGCTGGGGACCAATCACCGCGGCCTGAACCCGTTCCAGGACGGAGACCTCGTCGAGCTCGAAACCGAGCCGTTGGGACGGTTGCACGTGAAGATCCGCGACGATCTCAAGCGCACGTGGGCAAGGGAGACACGGCTACAGCGACAGGAAAAAGGGTTGGAAGTGCCCACCCCGCAGCTCACCGGAAAGTACGCCAAGCCAGCGGGGTAGACAGCCGTTCAAGACGTTCAACGCATTCAAGCTGTTCCAGCCCCCCTCCTTTATCCCCAGCGACGCGGGGGAGGAAAGAAGTGGGGGATTGAACGGAGCGGAGCGGTGGAACGGCTTGAACGATTGGAACAAGCTATAGAGGGGAGGGAATCCAGTGAAAGCAGAAATCGCCAGGAGAACAACCGAGACGAAAACTCGGCAGTCCAACAAGTCCCAAATCGACCGGCCTGAGAATTTGGGAAAACCGCAAATGAAGTGGGGCAGCGATGTCGTTGCCGAAGTGACCCGAAGGCTCGACCTAAAATATATCGCCCTGGTGCCCGGTGCCAGCTATCGTGGATTTCACGACAGCATCGTCAATTATCTCGGAAACAGCAATCCGCAGATGGTCATCTGCTTGCATGAGGAGCACGCGGTCTCGATCGCCGACGGCTATGGCAAGGTGACCGAGGAGCCGATGGCTGTGGCGCTGCACGCCAATGTCGGGCTGATGCATGCGAGCATGCCGATCTTCAACGCGTGGTGCGATCGCACCCCGATGGTGATTTTCGGCGCCACCGGCCCGGTGGATGCGCATCGGCGCCGTCCCTGGATCGACTGGATCCACACCTCGAAGGATCAAGCCTCCATCGTTCGTGATTACACCAAATGGGACGATCAGCCGGCCTCGGCTCAGGCGGCGGTGGAATCGGTGCTGAGAGCCAACCAGATCACGCGCAGCGCGCCCTATGGACCGGTTTATATTTGCCTCGACGCCGGTTTGCAGGAGTCGTCGCTCACGGAAGAGATTTCGATTCCCGATCCGGCGCGTTTCGCGCCGGCGCCTTCACCCGCAGCGCCGCGGGACTCCGTGCTGAAGGCTTTGAGAGCCATCGACAAAGCAAAGTTTCCCCTAATCCTCATGGGCCGCGTCTCCCGCAAGCAGGCGGACTGGGACCGCCGCGTGCGGTTTGCCGAAGCCATCGGCGCCGCCGTGCTGACCAGCAGCAACGATCCGGCGGCCTTCCCAACGACGCATCCGTTGCACTTCGCCGCGCCGTGCTTGCGCCCGAGCAAAGCTGCCACAGCGCTGATCGAAAAAGCGGACCTCATCATTAGCCTCGACTGGCTGGATCTCGCCGGAGTGTTTCGCCTGAGCCTTGGCACAGCCCAGACCCAGAATCCCGCCGACAAGACGGTCATCCATTGTTCCGTCGATAGCATTCGCACCAATGGATGGAGCATGGACCATCAGGCTCTTGCCGCGGTCGACGTTCCCATCTTCGCCGAGCCCGATCAATTCGTCGCGCAAATGCTCGACGAACTGGACGCCAAGAAGACCTTCAAAGTCAAAACCCGACCCGAGATGAAAAACCTGCCGCATTGGAACGATGTGCCGATGGGCAAGTCGTCGCCGGCGCGCGGGCAGCCGATGACTTTGTGGGATATGGCGATGACCGTTAGGGAGTTTGCTAAAAAACGCCCTGTAACTCTTGCCCGCCTGCCCATCGGCTGGCCGGGGGAAGCCTATGAGTTCGACGGACCGTTGTCGTTTTTGGGTAATGATGGTGGTGGTGCCGTCGGCACCGGTCCGGGGCACACCATCGGCGCCGCATTGGCGCTCAAGGAGACGGATCGACTCACCGTCGGCGTCCTCGGTGACGGCGACTACCTCATGGGCGTGAGCGCGCTTTGGACCGCCTCTCACTTTGAGATTCCCGTGATGATCGTGGTGGCCGACAACCGGTCTTACTTCAACGACGAAATGCATCAGGAGCGCGTCGCCCAGATGCGCAGCCGGCCGGCGCAAAATCGCTGGATCGGTCAGCGCATCGATGATCCGCGGGTGGATTTGGTTGCGATGGCGCGCGCCCAAGGCTTCGAGAGCGAGGATCCTGTCTCGACGACCGAGGCGCTAGCAAAGGCGCTCAAAAGAGGCGCTGAGATCGTCGCCAAGGGTGGGCGGTATTTCATCGACTCGGTGGTGCAGCCCGGTTACGCGGATAGCGGTCCGGATCAGCGCGCGGGCGACGGAAAAAAAGGTTGAGCCGGGCGTGTTTCTTATGCAAAAGAGACAAAGTATTGGAAAAGGGAGCTAGAGCTGGAACCTGTTGAGCCTCAGTGCATTGCTGATGACAGAGACGGAGCTGAAGGTCATGGCGACGCTGGCGATCACGGGACTTAAGAGCACGCCGAAGAAGGGATAGAGCACTCCCGCTGCGATGGGGATTCCCAGTACATTATAGATAAATGCAAAGAAAAGATTCTCGCGGATGTTCCGCATGGTTCCCCGGCTCAAGTGGCGCGCCTTGGCGATGCCGCGCAAGTCGCCCTTGACCAGGGTAACGCCAGCGCTTTCCATCGCCACGTCGGTGCCCGTGCCCATGGCTATTCCTACGTGAGCCTGGGCCAGCGCCGGCGCGTCGTTCACTCCATCCCCTGCCATCGCCACCATCCGTCCCTCCGCCTGCAGCCGCTTGACCACCTCACTTTTTTGCTCGGGCAATACCTCCGCGTGAACTTCATCGATGCCCAGCTTTTTCGCAACCGCCTCCGCCGTGGTGCGATTGTCTCCCGTCAGCATCACGATCTTTATCCCATCTTCATGGAGCATCCGAATCGCTTCAGGCGTGGACGGCTTGACCGGGTCAGCGACGCTCACCAGTCCGGCGACAGCTCGTTCGACCACAACAAACATCACCGTCTGCCCATCTTTTCTGAGCTCTTCCGACGCCTCCCACAGATCCCCTGGGTCAACATTCAATTCTTCCAAGAGTTTGCGGTTGCCGAGCGCGACCTGCTTTCCGTCGACAGAACCGACGACGCCTTTTCCCGTGATCGAGCGAAACTCTCGCGCATCGACAAGCTTCACTCCTCTCTGCTCGGCACCGCTTACGATGGCCGCCGCCAGCGGATGCTCGCTGCCCCGCTCGAGACTAGCTGCGAGAAATAGGAGCGCACCCTCGTCTTGCCCCCGCGCCGGAATCACGGAGATCAAGCGGGGTTTGCCCTCGGTCAAGGTTCCCGTCTTGTCGACCACCAATGTGTCAATCTTCTCCAGAACCTCCAACGCTTCGGCGTTCTTGATCAGCACGCCGGCGGTGGCGCCTCGCCCTGTGCCGACCATGATCGACATCGGAGTGGCCAAGCCCAGCGCGCAGGGACAAGCAATGATCAACACCGCAACGGCGTTGACCAAGGCATAAGCCATGGCGGGCTCCGGCCCAAATAGGGCCCAAACGATGAACGTTAGAACGGCGACCAGAACCACCGCCGGAACAAAATAGCCGGCGACGACGTCCGCCAATTTCTGGATCGGCGCGCGGCTGCGTTGGGCTTCAGCGACCATGCGCACAATCTGGGCGAGAAGCGTGTCGCTGCCGACACGTTTCGCTTGCATGGTGAAGCTGCCGGTTCCGTTCACGGTACCACCCGTGACCTTGCTGCCCTTTGTTTTTTCCACAGGAATCGGTTCGCCGGTGATCATTGACTCATCCACTGATGTCGTGCCCTCAAGAACGATTCCGTCCACCGGAATCTTTTCACCAGGGCGAACCCTCACGCGGTCTCCAGGCTTGACCTGTTCTAGTGGTACGTCCACTTCCGTACCATCATCGCGGATCAGACGCGCCGTCTTGGGCGCAAGCCCTAGCAAAGCTTTGATCGCTCGGCTGGTCTTGCTCCGGGCGCGCAGCTCCAACACCTGGCCGAGCAAAACCAACGTCGTGATAACTGCGGCAGCGTCGAAGTAAACGCCCACCTCACCAGTGTGTCCTCGGAAAGATTGGGGAAAGAGATGTGGGAAGAAAGTGGCAACGACACTGTAGACATAGGCAGTCCCGACACCGATGGCAATCAACGTGAACATATTCAAGCTACGGTTGATAATTGAAGCCCAACCCCTTTGAAAGAAAGGCCATCCACCCCAGAGGACTACCGGAGTCGCCAACCCAAGTTGGAGCCAATTAAGAACTTGGGGAGATGCAATGCGTTGGACCGGCTGTCCGGGAATCATGTCGGACATGGCAAGAAGAGCGATCGGCGCGCTCAAAACAACGCCCACCCAAAACCGCCGTGTCATGTCGACCAGCTCTGGGTTGGCTTCTTCTTCCAAAGTTACAGTGCGAGGCTCTAGCGCCATGCCACAGATCGGACAAGAGCCTGGCTCTTGGCGCACGATCTCCGGATGCATGGGACAGACGTACTCGGTCTTGATCGAAGGAGCAGAAGGCGCGGCCGGCTCCAGCGCCATACCACATTTGGGGCATGGCCCCGGCTTGGATTCGCGGACCTCAGTATCCATCGGACAAACGTAGGTTGCGCGCTCAGTCTTATCTAATTGAGGAGTCTGCGGCGCCGCGTGGCCGTGCGCAGCATGCCCGCTCGCCGGCGACTTCAAGAACTTGTCCGGATCTTCCTTGAACTTCGCGAGACAGTGATGGCTGCAAAAAAGATAAGTTTGCCCGTTGTAAACGTGCTTCCCGGCGGCGCTGCCCGGCTCCACTTCCATGCCGCAGATTGGATCAATCATTTACGTAACTTTAACTCCCCTACCCTGTAAATTATCACGCCAAGCTCCATGTATGGCGTAAGCCGGCGCGTTAGCTTCTAGTCCCATTGCGTATGAGGAAATGGGATGTTGGAAGATGGGAATATTGGAGTGTTGGATTTTAAACGCATCAATCCACCCTTCCGTTATTCCAACCCTGGGAGAGGCTTGCTCCTCGGTCATTCGGCTGTGAATCATCCAGCCTATGTCACGGTTATCGGGTGATCCACTACTGCGTTATACAGGTAGCCTTGCTGGTTGAATGGAACTCCGTCGGGCTGCGTGTTGCCCTTTTCGTCCGTCGCGCGGACGCGGATCGCATGCTTCCCGGGCTTGGGCTCCCAATCAAAATCCCAACGAACCCAAGCGACGGCGATGTTGGGCTCCCTGAGCCTCGCCGTCTGCCAGTTCTTGCCCTGGCTCAGACTATATTCCACTTTCGCGATCTTCCCAAAAGGAGACCAGGTCCGGCCGCGAACGAAGCGGCGTTCTGCGCTGACTTCTCCACCCCACGGAAGCTCCAGCGCGCTTTTTACGTTCTGGTTAGAAAGGATGGGCCCCTTGGCGGGAGGCTCGGCCTTGTAGTCCGGGCCGATAAGAACGTAGGTGTCAGTATTCCAGTTGGAGAAAAGGGGCTTCTCCGAAACCTCCATGCGTCCCACCCATTTGATGTTGGCAACGCCGATCCAACCCGGGACAAGGAGCCGCACGGGAAACCCGTGATCGGGAGGCAACGGCTGTCCATTCATCGCGTAGACAAGCAATGTGTCTCCCTCTGTTGCCTTGGCTACTGACAGCGGGCGCCGGACTTTAAGATCATCCAGTCCCTCAGGCATCACGTCTCTCGCGCTCTTCTTGATTCCGGCGCGATCCAGAATCTCGATGAGTGGCACCCCGGTCCATTCCGCCACTCCGATGGCCCCGAGTTTCCACTGGGTGCCATCCGCTTTCTTACCATAGGCTGCTTCAAAAAAGCTGCGCCCGTTTCCGGCGCATTCAACATAGCGGATCACTGACACCGACGGCAGGGAAAGAACCTCGTCATAGGTCAGCTCCTTCGTCGCCTGGACACCGGAGCCTTCAATCTTCAAGCGCCATTTTTTTACATCCACCACGGGGGTTCTCGTGTGGTTACGCACAAAGAAGAGCTCATTGGGGACAAGATAGCCTCGCTCATACATGTTTTCCCATCGCATTTCCTTGTTGCTGCCAAAATCATTGAACAACTCTTTAGGCGTGGGCTTGATTACCGGTGTGGGGGCTGCTTGAGCCCAAGCCTTTGGACTAAGCCGATGGCCCAGCGCTGCTGCCGCGCCTCCTGCTGCCAAGGTCTGAAGAAAACGACGTCGCGATACCCCAAGCTCCCTGGCACGCCGCCAGACGTACTCGTCAGCACGAGACTGCAAATACTCTTCTTCCCTAGTAAGCTTTTCGTACTCCATGACGAAATCCTCCTTGGGTAGTGATTTTTCATTCTACTTCTTACACAAGCCTCGGATAAATTTGACCAGCTCACGGATCTGCTGCTCGCTCAGAGAATCCCCCCACGCCGGCATCACAGTGGAGCGTCCGACGCTCTGACCTCCTCCCTTGATGATTTTCAAAAGAACCTCATCAGAATCCTTAGCCATCGCCTGACAATTGGTAAAATCCGCCGGCTTTGGCTCGAGTCCCTGCGCGCTCGGACCGTCTCCCTTTCCCCCAGCCCCATGGCACACCGAGCACAATTCCTGGAAAAGCACCGCTGTCTTTTCCGCGGCCAGAAGCCACGACGGAACGGCAAGGCTCCAATACAAGAACGCAAGCGCAGGCAGAAAGATAGACGGTCTCGCTGCCATTATAGTCCTTGAGCCGCTCCAGCTCTTCCCCGTGCTATCGCTCATCCGCGATGACCTCCTCGATTGTGTCGCAAAGATGACGGCACTGGTGTTCACTTCAGCCGACCTAACTGAGACTAAAATAACTTCTCCGGTAGTTATATCAATCGTCGGTTCCCTTTGCAGCGGTAATAATAATTTCTTAAGCCTCCTTAGTCTGCGTACCTCCGCCAAACCGCGGAAAAAAAGCCGGCGTGGAAGTCATATAACGTCGGTATCCCTCGCCAAATTCTGCAAGCACTTCTCTTTCTTCGCGCCGCGCGAGTTTGACGTACATCGTCACGAGAATGGGAAACATGATCAACGTAATCAGTGTCGGCCACTGGAACAAAAACCCGAGTATGATGAGAATAAAACCATCGTACTGCGGGTGACGAACGTAGGCATAGGGCCCGTTACGCCGGGAATCCCGTGCGCTGGGCCTCGTATAGCAGTTTTCACGCGGAGCGGGAAGGAGATGAAGCCGCTGAAGACGTGAACAAAGAATCGCGACCGGGGGAGTGAACTATCCGCAAGATAGAGCGCCAGCCCTCCGGCCAAGCGCCGGAGAGCCGCCGTCCAGTCGCTCACTAGGGTTGATCCAAGCCTGCGTACTCGGCACCGGCGTAGACGACCCTGCCGCCGACGAGCGTGAGCACAGACGTGATCGTCCGGATGTCGTCCTCCGGAACGGCGAAGTAGTCATCGCTCAAGACAATGAGATCCGCGTAATTGTCTGGCTCGAGCGAACCAACCTTCCTGTCGAGATCAATGAACCAACCGCATTTTGCCGTCGCCATACGCAGAGCCTCGAGCCGTGTCAGGCGCTGCTCGGGCACGACACCGGCTTGGCCGGCGACGTTGGTCTTGCCGCTGACCACGTACCATAGATTCAGAAACGGTGGGTACGGCGAGACGTTGAGGGCGTCCGTGCCGATGCACGACGGTGTCCCGCTTTCATAGATGCGCCGGTAGGGCGGATGATCCGACGTGCCGCTGCTCTTGACGTTCGTGTTCGTCGGCACGATGCCTGCACCGAGGGCCTGAAGCTGCGCCAGCGTGTCCGCGCTCGGCGCCGCCGGTCCGCCACCCGGATGGAGCATTCTCCAGCCGAGATCGGTGATCGGATACGTCGCGTTCACCCTCTCCCACGACGCGACCATCGCCTCTTGCGTGGCCGGCGCCGTGGCGTGATGCTCGAAGCTCCATTCATTGCTGGCCAGGTAGCGGAGGATCTCCGCGTACTCCGGATCGGCATAGATGCCGCCCGTAAGGTTCAGAACCTCCTCGCCTATACCGCCGATGCGGAGCAGGTCGTCCCCGATCCCACTGAGCGCGTTGGCGGTATTCTCCTGTACGCAGGGCATCCCGATAATGCTGCCGAAGCAGCTGAAGCTGAAGCGAACCCGTGCGTTGAGGCGCCCCTCACGATAGAGCCTGTTAATGGCTTGGTAGCCGTGGCTCCCCCGGAGAACCGGATCCGGGATCCCGGTCGGACTGAACGGATTGTTGCCGCCTGGATCATCCCAGCCGGTCAGCCCGCGGCGGTTCAGCTCGCGGATGAAGTCGACGGTGCACGCGTCCTGCTCGTCGAGCGTGAGTGTGCCGAGCTCTGTACCGATCGTCCGAATGGCGAGCGTGTTGGCAGCACCGGTCAGTTGACCAGTCGGCTGGCCGTTCGCGTCGAGCACGACGCCATCCGATCCCGGTCCGAGGCCGAGGGTCTGGAGTCCTCGCGTATTGGTCTGGCCGCCGGTGAACCCGGTGCCCTGAAGATATACGGGATGGTTCGGCGTGGCGGTGTCTAGCTCCGCCTTCGTAAGCATCCCGGGTAAGTCAAGCTGGTTGACGTTCCAGGCCCCAGCGAGCTGGAAGAGCCACTTGCCGGCTGGGGTCCGAACCGCCTTCGAGGCGACATTGGCGATTGCCTCACTCCGCTTGAAAATCACGTCGAAGCGCGGCGAGCGCGTAAAGCAGAAATAGGAGCCCATGCGGATGCCGTGGAGGTGCCCATCGATGAGCCCCGGCAGCACGCGGCGGCCGTGCAGGTCGATCAACTCTGTATCTCGCTTCCCTAGCGCCTTGATCGGACCGTTTCCGCCTATGGCGAGGATCTTTCCGTCGCGGATCGCGATCGCCTCGAAAGTCGAGTCGTTCGCGTCGACCGTTGTTATCTTACCGTTGTAGAGAATGAGGTCCGGAGCATCCCCGAACCTGACGATGGCACGCGATCTGACGTCCACCGCCCCGACTGTCGCGGCGACCACCGCCACGGCAGCGAGCGCAGACGCCAAGCCTAGTCGTAACGAGCGAGCACGCCTACCCAGGATCAGTTTGATCGTCCTCATGTGCATACTTCTCCTTTCTAGTGCTTTCTAAATCTCAATCGGTGCATCGGGCTATCGGGAATTGGGAAATTTGTCCAATACTTCTTTTGAATGGCAGCCATAAGCTTTTCTTATGGCTCCTATTCATATTCTTTGCTTCGCCAAAACTGCTGTAACGCGTAATTCTCGGATATTCTGTTTCCAAGAAAAGAAATTTTTCGTGCCCGCCTGTCAGCCGGGTTTACAACGTCTTGTGCAACGATGGCGGCTAGTGTGACAAGAGTTTGAGAAGTTCTGCACGGCTTCATCGAATCCCCCGCTCCCGGAAATTGTTCGACGGCTCTAGTGTAGACACTATCACTTGCTGGTACTGCGTCGCTGGCACGTGGAAGCAGCATTGATCTATTCGCGCCCTACCCTCTACGAGTAGGCGAGCGAAAGTAACTCATGCCTCATTGGTCCGCACCCTATTGCCAAAGCTCGGAAAAAACGCCGGCGTGGAAACCATATAACGGCGGTACTCTTCCCCAAATTCCGCCAGCACTTCTCTTTCTTCGCGCCGCGCGAGTTTGACGTACATTGTTACTAGGATAGGAAACATCACAAGCGTGACTAACGTGGGCCACTGAAATAAAAAGCCGAGCATGATCAGAATAAAGCCGGCGTATTGCGGATGACGCACGTACCGGTAAGGACCCATCGTTGCGAGCGTATGGTCCTGCTGAGCCTCATAGAGCACCTTCCAAGCAGCAGCCAGAAGAATGAATCCACCGAAGATCAAAACATTGCTGAAAATATGGAGCGGATCGAAGTGAGGATTGATTTTCCACCCTAGTAGTGTGTTCCACAAATGGCCGGCATCGTGAGAGAAGAAATCTACCCCTGGATAACGGCGCACCAACCAGCCTGATAGCAAGTAGATAGTGAGCGGGAATCCATACATCTCTACGAACAGCGCCACTATGAACGCCGAGAATGCGCTAAAGGAGCGCCAATCCCGGTCTGTTCGCGGTTTCGTGAAGCTGAAAGCGAAAATGATAAAGATCGCGGAGTTGATGATGACGAGCGACCATAGTCCGTACGCAGGTGCCTCTTCCATTTGTGCCTCCCTTGGAACCCCGTAAAAGCTCTCTTAGCTATGATCCTTATATTGCGCGTCCCCACCGCCGTGCCCCCCATGTCCTCCATGAAACAAATGCAGGAGCGGACAAAGCAGCAGCAAAACATACGGCAGGGCACCAAGCAGATGCGCCTTGTGTTCTTCCCAAAGGAAAAAGGCCGCGATAGCCAGAAATCCGAGCAGCACGAGCCCGCTTCGGGACCGCCACCAACCACTTGAATCGGAATGCTGTTCTGTAGCCATGATTTTTCTCCTATTCGCTAATCAACTTACAAACTATTTGGCGCGTGAAGTCATCATCGCGACTGCCGCTGTGTTGTCTCCGATTTCCAATCTCACTTGGCATACTTATCTGGCTCCCTTTCGAACCGTGCCTTGCAACTACTGGAACAGAAATAATACGTCTTCCCTTTGTGGACGACCGTCCCAGCTGCCTTGTTCTCATCGACGTTCATCCCGCAAATTGGATCTTTCGCCATTTTTGTAGCCCCTTTTTTGGAAATTGATTAACGAACGCTGTGCAGTTACGACATTAGGTCTTTTTTCTTCGCCTCGAATTCTTCCTTATTGATTTCTCCACGCGCGTAACGCTGTCGCAGGATTTCAAGCGCCGAGTCCGCTCGACTCTCCTTGCCCTGGCCGGGCAGCCAGCGAATCAGCAGAACGATCCCTACGATTACAAGCACCCAAAATAAACCCATCATGAACATCATGCCGAAGCCCCACGCTCCCCACCACATTGGGTGCATGCCCCATCCCCATTCATAGCCCCGCTCCTGAACCAATGCGGCGCCTGTCATTATCCAATGCAGCATAACGTCCTCCAGCCTAGCCCGCTCAGACCGCTCCTGATACCACCCTTGCACATACCCACCCGGTTCACCTCGAAATCAAGAGATTGTAGAACATGGCGACGGCTGCAGCCCATAAACCCGTCCATATACCGATCCCCAGAACTCCAGCGAAGTAGCTTCCCCAGCTTATAGGCCGCGTCAAGCCAGAGAGATTGATATGCAAAAGGTATCCGATGAAGTCAGCGGCGGCCTCCGGAGCTAGAGCGACAAAGAGTGCGCAAATCGTGAAGGCCGCTGCTATCACAGTTCCTATGGCAACGCCAAAAGCCCAAACGTTAAGTTTCATGACACACCTCGT
>Ga0209887_1000047_pt1 | contig 32243 bp, 31 predicted proteins | sample GWRWN1_30_40_FD_187230 | JGI IMG/M metagenome (GOLD analysis project Ga0209887, IMG submission 187230) | Riverbed sediment microbial communities from areas with no vegetation in Columbia River, Washington, USA - GW-RW N1_30_40 (SPAdes)... | ecosystem: Environmental > Aquatic > Freshwater > River...
GAAGCTCTCGCCGAGGAACATCGCGCGGGTGTCGAACCCGCCGGGGTCGCGTTCGAGCAGCTCCTCCAGACGGTACGGGTGGGTGTGCGCGTCGACGATGTCCACGCCCGACAGATCGATCCCGGCCACTGCCCTTTCCCTCCTTCTGGCCCTCGGTCGCCTCTCAGTACCGCCAGCGGTGTGCGCGGACGACGGCATCGTCGTCCATCCCGTCGAACGCCGCGAGCTCGCCCTTGCGCGTGGCGACGAACGAATCGAAGAGCATGTCCCCCATCGCCTCGCGAAGGACGGCCGAGCGCTCGAGCTCCGCGATCGCTGCCCCGAGCGACGAGGGGAGCCGCGCGATCCCGCGCCTGCGTCGCTCGGCGGCGGAGAGCGACGCGGGATCCTCGATGGTCGGCTCGGGGAGCCGAAGGTCGCGTTCGAGCCCGTCGAGGCCGGCGGCGACGATCGACCCGAGGACCAGGTACGGGTTGCCTCCCCCGTCCACGGGCTTGACCTCCAGGTTCGCCGCCTCCGAGCGGCTGCCGACCATCCCCGTCACGAACCGGAGCCCGGCCTCGCGGTTCTCGCGTCCCCATGCCTGGAACGCGCCCGCCCACCGGTGCGGCTGGAGCCGCAGGTAGCTCGCGACCGACGGGCACGAGACCGCCACGATCGCCGGCAGCGACCCGAGGATCCCGGCGGCGAACGCCTCGGCCTCGCGCGTCATCCCCTCGGGCCCGTCGCCGCCGGCGAACCGATTGCGCCCGCGCCGATCCCACAGGCTGAGGTGGAGGTGATCACCGTTGCCGACCAGGCCGGCGAACACGACCGGGGCGAACGAGACCGCGAGCCCGTTCGCGCGCGCGACCGCCCGGATCGTGTGCCGGGCCACGAGGTTGGTGTCGGCCACCGCGATCCCGGCGCGGTGCGGCACGGAGATCTCGAACTGCCCGGTCGAGTACTCGGGGTGGAACTGCATCACGCCGGTCCCCTGCCGCTCGAGCGCGCGGATCACGTCGGTCGCGAACGGCTCCTGATCGGCGAGCACCGGGGCGCTGTAGCCGGGACCGACGTGGGCGGGGATCGGCTCCGGTTCGTCGGCCTCGCGCGGCGCGACGCGGTTCCCGAGGAAGAACTCGAGCTCGTACGCGCCCCGGAGCTCGAGCCCCTGGGCCGACAGGCGTTCGAGCATGAGCCTCGCGAACGTGCGCCCGCACGGCGGCCAGGGGTCCCCCTCCTGGTCGCGCTGGTCGACGGCGGCGAGCGCCCACCCGGGCGAGGCGGCCAGCGCGACCGCCGAGGCGGGATCGGGGACGAGCCGCGTGTCGCCGCTCGGGCCCTCGATGCCCGGCGACGAGGCGATGCCGTCGTTGACCAGGAAGACCGAGAACACGTTCGACAGCCCGACGCCGAACCGGGCGACCTCCTCGAACCGCCGGATCGGGATGCACTTCACGCGCGTGATACCGGCGGGGTCGACCATCGCGAGGGCGATCGCCTCGACCCCGCCCGCCGCCAGACGCCGCGCCACCGACACGGCCCCGGTGCTCGTGCGCCGGGCCGGAGCCGTGCGCGCCGTTCGGGGCTTGGCGGCCGGGCTCAGAACAGCTCCAGGTACTCCGTGCGCTCCCAGTCGCTCACATGATCGGCGAGCCGGGAGAGCTCGTACCGCCGCATCGTCGTGTACGCCGCGATGAACTCGCCGCCGAAGAAGTCGCGCGTGGCGGGCTCGGCCTCGAGCGCGTCGAGCGACCCCGAGAGATCGGTCGGCAGCTTCTCGAGCGTCTCGTCCTCCTCGGCGGGGACGCCCAACTCGGACGGTTCGGGCGCCGTGATCTTGTCCTCGATCCCGCGAAGCCCGGCCTGGATCAACGCGGCGCCGACGAGGTAGGGGTTCGACAGCGCCGAGGGCGCCCGGTACTCGATGTGCTTGGAGGCGGGGCTCCCGCCCTTGACCCGGACCAGCGCCGAGCGATCCTCGTATCCCCAGGAAACGTTCGTCGGGCTGAACGTGTGTCGCCGGCGGCGGCGGAGGCAGTTCACGGTGGGCGCGATCACCGCGTCGATCGCGCGCGCGTACGTGAGGAGGCCGGCGATGAACGAACGCGCGGTGTCGTTCATGCCGTTCGGATCGCCCTCGTCCGCGAACGCGTTCTCCCCCGAGTCCGCGTGCAGGAGCGAGAGGTGCGTGTGGCAGCCGCTCCCCGCCGAGGTCGCGAACGGTTTGCTCATGAACGTCGCGAGGTAGCCGTCCTGCTTCGCGATCTCCTTGACGCCGTTCTTGAACGTGAACGCGTTGTCCGGACCGTGCAGGCCACGTCCGGGCGCGAAGTTGATCTCCCACTGCGACCCGGCGTACTCGCAGTTGGCCGTGATGACGTCGACGCCGACCCTCGGCATCTCCTCGACGATCCGCCGGATCGTCGGGACGAAGTCGTTGCGCACCGTGTTGAAGATCTGGTAGCCGTCGAACAGCGGCTCGTGCGTGTCCGCGGTCAGCAGATAGAACTCGAACTCCGAGCCCATCAGCGGCTCGAACCCCATCTCGCGCGCCCGCTCGACGGCGTTGCGAAAGACGTGACGGGGCGTCGCGGTGAGCGGCCGCCCGTCGTACCACCGCGCGTCGCAGATGAAGCGCGCGGTGCGATCGGCCCAGGGGATCACGGCGGCGCTCTCGGGATCGGGGAACAGGAGCTGGTCGCCGTACCCGACCTCCTCGTGGTACAGGGTGCCCGGGACGACGTCGGACCGCGAATCGAGGACGCTGACCCCGCCGTACATGTTGAGACCGTGCTCGGCGTAGTCGGCGGCGTGGGCGATCGGGATCGTCTTCGAACGCGAGATCCCGTGCATGTCGGGGAGTTCGAACCGGACGAACGCGATCCCGTCCTTCCGCCATCCCTCGAGGACCTTGTCGACGCTCTCCACCCGGCTCCTCCTTCTGGGCGCCACCGGCCCGTGCGCCTTCGCCCGCAGGCCTTCCCGACCATCCCGTGAGGGCGGCGAGCGGCCGATCGCTCGATCGTAGCGTGTTCGGGGGGAGCGACGGGAGGGTCCCCTGGCCGGGCGGCCGCGCGGTACGCTTCGGACGTGCGGCGGCCCGGCCTCGACCGGGCAGGTCGCACGTCCACCGGGCGAGGAGGGCGCGTGACGCGGGGCCTGATCGAGTCAAGCCACACGCGCGTGCTCCCCCTCGAGTTCGAGCGGGCCTACCCGGTCGTGGTGCGTGGCGACGGCGTCTGGGTGGAAGACGCGTCGGGCAACCGCTACCTGGACGCGATGAGCGGGGGCTCGATGGCGGCGACGCTCGGACACGGCCGGAGCGACATCGTCGCCGTGGCGCGATCCCAGGCCGAGCGGCTCGCCTACGTGCACAACGAGCGGCTGACCAACCCCGCCCAGGAGCGACTCGCGCAGGAGCTCGTGGATCTGGCGCCCGAGGGGTTCTCGCGCGTGCGGTTCGTCACGAGCGGGTCGGACGCGAACGAGACCTCCATCCAGCTCGCTCGGAGCTACCACGTCGAACGGGGCGAGCCCTCGCGCTGGCAGGTGATCACCTTCGCCCAGGCCTACCACGGGCCGACGATGGAGACGCTCGCGCTGACCGGGCGGCCGGGGTTGCACGGACCGTTCGGGCCCTACCTCCCCGAGCACCTCCACATCCCCCCCAGCACGTCGCGGGCCGACCCGACCGGCCGGTCGGCGCTCGACGCGTTGGACCGCGTCATCGAACGAGCGGGACCGGACACCGTCTCGGCGTTCTTCTGCGAGGCCATCAGCGCCGCTGCGCTGCCCGCGTCGACGCCGTCCGCCGGCTTCTGGGAGGGCCTGGCCGAACGGCGCGAGCGCCAGGGGTTCCTCGTCTGCTTCGACGAGGTGGTCACAGGCGTCGGCCGAACCGGTCGATGGTTCGCGGGGGCCGAGACGGCGTGCACGCCGGACATCATCGCGACGGCGAAAGGCCTCGGCGCGGGCTACGCGGCGATCGGCGCGGTCCTGTGCCGAGAACCCGTGTACGAGGCCGTCGCGAACGGCTCGCGCCGGTTCCCCCTGGGTCACACCTGGGACGGCGCGCCGCTCTCGTGCGCGGTAGGGCTCGCCGTCCTCGACGTCCTGCGCTCCGAGGGCCTGATCCCGCGTGTCGAGGAACGCGGGCGCCGCCTGCGGGACGAGCTCGAGGCGGCCCTGAGCGACGTCCCGATCGTGCAGGAGGTCCGGGGGCACGGGTACCTGCTCGGCGTCTCGTTCACCGACCCGCGGGACGGATCGTTCCTGCCGCGCGAGCTCCGGGTGGCGGGGCGGGTCGACCGGGCGGCGTTCGAACGCGGACTGATCACGCTCTCGACCCAGCCGACGCGCGACGGGTACGCCGGCGACCAGACCCTGTTCGCCCCACCGTTCACCACCACCGACGAAGAGCTGGCCGAGATGGTCTCGCGGTTCGCCGACGCCGTGCACCGCGTCGCGCAGGACGTCGAACCCGAACTCAGCGCGAGCCCATCGCCGACGACCACGGGAGCCGACCGATGACCGAGACGACCCTGCACGCGCTGATCCTCCAGCACGAGAAGCCCACGCCGCCCGGGCACGTCACCGGATGGCTCGACGCGCACGGGGCGGAGGTCGACGTGGTGCGCATCGACCTCGACGACCGCGAGCTCGACCCGAGCTCGTACGACCTGGTCGTGTCGCTCGGCTCCGAGTTCGCGGCGTTCGACGACCACAAGCCGTTCGTGCCGCGCGAGGCGCGGCTCATGGAGAGGGCGATTGGGGACGACGTTCCGGTGCTCGGGCTCTGCTTCGGCGGCCAGATGCTTGCGCGCGTGCTGGGTGGCGAGGTGTCCCGGGGCGACGTGGCCGAGATCGGGTGGCTGCCCGTCCGCACGACCGACCCCGAACTGGTCCCGGAGGGTCCGTGGTTCCAGTGGCACTTCGACACGTTCACGACGCCGCCGGGCGCGACCCTGATCGCGGAATCGGACGTCGGTCCGCAGGCGTTCGTGTCGGGGCGGAGCCTGGGGCTCCAGTTCCACCCCGAGGTCACGCCCGAGATCATGCACGACTGGGTCCGCGCGTACCGCCACGAGCTGGACGGCGAGGGCGTCGACCCGGACGCGTTGCTCGCCGAGACCGACCGCAACGCCGAAGAGAACCGGCGCACCGCGATGCGACTGCTCGAACGCTTCCTGGACGGCGTCGCGCGACTCGGTTCGGCCGCGACCCGGCGATGATCCGGGCCGACGGCTCGGCCGTGTTCCATCGCTTCCTCGACCTGCCGTACCCGAGCATCGATCGGGGCGAGGGCGTGTGGCTGACGACGATCGATGGCCGACGGATCCTCGACGCATGCTCCGGTGGCGCGATGGTGGCCTGCCTTGGTCACGGGGTCCGCGAGCTCGCGGCTGCCGCCGCCGAGCAGGCGGAGAAGATCTCGTACTTCTACAACCACCACTTCACGAGCGAGCCGCAGGAACGGCTGGCGGATCGACTGCTCGGACTGACGCCCGAGATGGCACGGGCTCGGTTCGTGTCCGGGGGTTCGGAGGCGAACGAGACGGCCCTGCAGCTCGCCCGCCTGTATCACGTCGAACGCGGATCGACCGACCGCTGGCGCGTGATCTCGCCCGCGCAGGCGTACCACGGCTCCTCGATGGGCACGCTGGCCCTCAACGGACGGCCGGCGGTCCAGGAGCCGTACACGCCGTACCTCGCGTCGCACCTTCACCTGCCCCCGTCGACGTGGCGCTTCGACCCGACCGGCGAGGCCGCTCTCGCCGAGCTCGACCGCCTGCTCGAGCGGCACGGGAACGAGACCGCGGCGTTCTTCTGCGAACCCGTGAGCGCGGCCGCGCTCCCCGCCTACTCACCACCCGAACGCTTCTGGTACGGCCTCGCCGAACGTCGGAAGGAGCACGGCTTCCTGGTCTGCTTCGACGAGGTGGTAACCGGCATCGGCCGCGTCGGCAGCTGGCTGGCCGCGCACCAGCTGCCGATCGAGCCCGACATCGTTGCCGTCGGCAAGGGGCTCGGGGCGGGGTACGCGCAGCTCGGAGCCGTCCTGGTCCGGCAGGAGGTCTACGACGCGATCGACCGTGGGTCGCGCGAGTTCGACCTCGGGCACACGTGGGACGGGGCGCCGCTACCCTCCGCCGTCGGGCTCGCCGTCCTCGACCTCATCGAGGAACGGAACCTCGTTGAGCGGGTTCGCGACCGGGGTCCGGGCCTGCGGGACGAGCTCGCCGAAGCGCTCGCCGGCTCGGAGATCGTCAGGGAGGTCCGCGGGCGAGGCTTCCTCCTTGGCGTGGAGCTCGTCGACCCGCGCGACGGCACGTCGTTCCTGCCCGTCGAGCTCGACGCGGCCGAGATGGTCGACGACACCGCGTTCGAACACGGCCTGCTGGTGACGTCCACCCATCCGCAGGCGGATGGGTTCGCCGGCGACCAGGTGCTCCTCGCGCCGGCCTACACGAGCACCGACGCCGAGCTCGCCGAGATGGTCGAACGTTTCGCGGCGGCGATGACCGACGTCGAGCGACGCGTCGGCGCCGCCCTGGCGGGCTCGCCATCGTGAGCCCCCGAGCGAACGGCGCCGGCGAGGAGGTCGTCCTCCTCGCGATCCCCGATATGAACGGGTCGATGCGCGGCAAGGCCCTGCGCCCGGACGCGTTCGAGTCGGCCCTCGAGCACGGCACCGTGATGACCGACCTGATCATCGGGCTCGATCCGATCGACGCGCCGATCGGCGACTACGAGCGGTTCGGGATCCGCGTGGGCGCGCCCGACCTGATCGTCCGCCCCGACCCGGACACCCTCCGCGACCTCCGGTGGCGGCCGGGATGGCGCGTGTGCCTGGCGACGCCGAGCTGGCCCGACGGGTCGCCCGCGTTCGCCTCTCGCGAGGTCTTGCGTCGCGTGCTGGATGACGTCGACGGGCTCGGTTTCGAGGTCATGGCGGCGATCGAGTACGAGATCCGGATCTGGGACGAGGAGGGGGCGCCGGCGTCGAGCGGGATCAGCTACAGCCTGAACGAGATCGGACGCTACGCACGCTTCCTCGACGAGCTGGTGCCGGCACTCGACGGCCTGGGGATCGAACTGTCCGCGGTGCACACGGAGGCCGGACCGGGCCTGCTCGAGCTGAACGTCGAGGCGCGGCGAGGGCTCGCGGCGGCCGATGACGCCGCGTTGCTGAAGTTCGGCGTGAAGCAGGTCGCGGCGTCGATGGGTCTGCGTGCGAGCTTCCTCGCGAAGACGAACCCCGGCGAAGAGGGCTCGAGCGGGCACGTCCATCTCTCGCTGTGGCGGGGCGGAACGAACGCGTTCGCCGGCGCGGACCCGTCGGCCGAGCTGGCGCCCCCGTTCTCCTCGGCCGTGGCCGGCGTGATCGAGCACCTGCCGGCGGCATCGCTGCTCCTGAACCCGACGATCAACTCGTACAAGCGGCTGGTCCCGGGCTGGTTCGCGCCGATCAACGCGACGTGGGGCTACGAGAACCGCTCGTGCGCCGTCCGCGCGATCCGCTCCGCACGTCCCGAGCTGTGGCGGTTCGAATGCCGGCGGCCGGGCGCCGACGCCAACCCCTACCTCGTGCTCGCCGCGATCGGTGCCTCCGCCGCGGACGGGATCAAGGGGGAGGCCTCGCCGCCAGAGCCGATCGCGGGAGACGCGTACGCGCTCGACCAGCCGGAGCTGCCGGGCTCGCTCGAGGCCGCGCTCCGCGCATTCGAGGACGACGCGACCCTGCGCGAGTCGCTCGGGAAGGACTTCAGCGATTATTACGCCACCTCGAGAGCGTGGGAGCTGAAGGCCTGGCGCGAGACCGTCACCGAGTGGGAGCGTGAACGCTACGACCGCGGCGTCTAAACACACGGAGATCGGGAGACAGACGCTGAGGGATGTGTACGAACGGTCGGTAGACTCCGGTCGTGGCCTCGTACTCCGTCAACAAGCGCGCCGTGGCTCACGCAAGGCGACTGATCGACGCTCACCAGTACGTGCTCGACAGCGATTGGGGAGAGTCTCAGCCGAAGGCCGCCGACGAGAACGCCTTCCTCGAGTCGCATTCATGGGAGGACTACGCCGAGTGGTTCCTCGGATTGACCGAAGGTGCGAGTGAGGACACCAAGGCGAGGTACGCCTTCGTCTACGGCGACTTCCGTCGAGTGCACCGGACCGGCTTGATCGCCTGCCAGTACCGAGCCGCGGAGTGGCGACACAAGGACGTCGAGCTCGCCGCCCACGATCTCCTCCAGCACCTCGACGGCAAGCGAACCTGAGCTCACGGACAACAGGACAAAGGTCTAGACTTCATTCTTTCCGCCCAGAGGGAGGAGCCGGTATGTCGATGCAAGGACCGGGAGGGGCCGGAGGCCGCGATCCAGGAGCCCAGCGCTGGGGCGCCGAGAAACAACAGATCGACAAACAAGCCCAAGAGGAACACTTGGTCCACGAGGCCCAGCGGATCCATGCCGAGGAGGCAGCTGAGAGAGGCGAAGCCAAGCCGAAGCGGCCTTGGTGGAAGTTCTGGGCCTGAGCGTCAGACGAAGGGGTTCGGGTCGATGCTGGGGTTGGTGCCAGGAACGCTCATCGTGGTCGGCCTCGTCTTGGGCGCGGTGCTGCTCGCGTATGCCTTCTACTTCCTCGTCATCAAGAAGTGGTGATGGCGATCGGTCCGCTATGACTCGGAGAAGTACACGTTCTTGACCTCGGTGTAGAGGTTGACCGCGTGCATCCCCATCTCGCGGCCGATGCCGCTCCGCTTGTAGCCGCCGAACGGCGCCTCGGTGTGCACGCTGTGCGACGAGTTCACGCTCAGCACGCCGGTCCGGATCCCCTTGGCCAGGCGGATCGCCCGGCCGAGATCGCGGGTCCAGATCGAACCGGAGAGCCCGTACGCGGTCGCGTTGGCGAGGCGGATCGCCTCCTCCTCGGTGTCGAACGGGATCACGCACGCCACCGGCCCGAAGATCTCCTCCTGCGCCACCCGCCACGCGTTGTCGACGTCGGCCAGGATCGCGGGGCGCAGGTAGAACCCGTTCGCGCCGTCCCGCACCTCGGGGGGGTCTCCGCCGGTGACGAGGCGCGCACCCTCCTTCTGGCCTATCTCGAGGTACTCGAGCGCGGTCTCGCGCTGGCCCGCCGACACGAGCGGACCCAGATCGGTCTCCTCGGAGAGCGGCTGGCCGACGCGCAGCGCGTCGGTCCTCGTTGCGAGCGCCTCGATGAACGCGTCGTACGCGGGGCGCTCGACGAAGATGCGGCTGCGAGCGCAGCAGTCCTGACCGGTGTTCGCGAACACCGCCCACATCGAACGCTCGACGCACGTGTCCATGTCGGCGTCGGCGAACACCACGTTCGCGGACTTGCCGCCGAGCTCGAGCGACACCCGAGTGATGTTTCGGGCCGCCAGCGCCATGATCGCCGACCCGATCTCGGTGGAACCCGTGAACCCGACCTTGGACACCCTCGGATCGGTCACCAGCGCGCTGCCGACGGTCGACCCGGGCCCGGGCAGGACCGACATGGTTCCCTCGGGCAACCCGGCCTCCGAGAGGATCTCGGCGAGCCGGAGCAACGAGAGAGGTGTGAGCGTCGCCGGCTTCACGACGATCGTGTTCCCACACGCGAGGGCCGGCGAGATCTTCCACGTCGCGATCACGAGCGGGAAGTTCCACGGCGTGATGAGCGCGCAGACGCCCACGGGTTCGCGGAGCGTGACGTCGAGACCCGGATCTTGGACCGGAACCGTCTCGCCGAAGATCTTGTTGGCCGCTCCACCCCAGTACTCCAGCGTGTCGGCGACGATCCCGATCTCGTCCCGAGCGTCGCGGATCGGCTTGCCCACGTTCCGTGCCTCGATCTGCGCGAGCTCCTCGAGCCGCTCCCTGACCAGCACCGAGGCCCGGAGCAGCGCGCGCCCCCGTGCGGTCGCCGAGGTCCTCGGCCAAGGACCCTCCTCGAACGCCCGGACCGCGACGTCGACGGCTCGGCGGGCGTCCTCCGGGCCCGCCTCGGCCACCTCGGCGAGCGCGGAGCCGTTCCCGGGCTCGGTGACGGTGAAGGTTCCCTCTTCGAGGGCGGGGACGCGTTCCCCGCCCACGACCAGCAGCTCGGTGATCATCGTCCCTCCCGGATCGGTCCTCGGGGCATCGGCGCGATGATAGCTCCCGCCGAACGGGCGCCGGATGCACGCCGCCGCAGACAGTGGCAAGCTTCGGACGTGTCGACCGAGGTTGGTCCGGGCGAGGCGACGAAGCATCAGGTGGGCGACCTCGCCGAGGTCCTGGACAACCTCGGGGTGTTCGGGATGCTGGCCGAGGACCTCGTGGCCCTCTGCTCGTCGGGGTTCCGCAGGGTGCCGATCAGCCAGGGCTCGGACTACTACCTGTCGATCCAGGGGTTCACGCCCAACCAGATCGCCTACGCGCACACCCACCCGGACTCCGAGGAGTGGGTGGTGGTGCTGCGGGGCGGCGGCCAGGCGCTCGTGGCGAAAAGCCCGGTGCCGCTCGGGGCCGGCCTGATCATCGGGCGCGCGGCCGCGCATCCTCACGGGTTCCTGAGCGGGGACGAACCGCTCCAGTTGCTCTCGGTCCAGCTCCCAAGGCCCTCCGAGGGCACGACGACATGGGATCAGCCCGGCGAGACCACCGACCCGATCGACTGCGCGGTGGCGGGCACCTGCCGCCGGTGCCCGCGATGCGGCGGCCACAGCCTCAACGTGCGCGCCCGGGTCTTCCTATGCGAGAACTGCAACCTCGAGTTCTGAGGGAGGATCAGGTCCAGATCGGGTCTCGCCAGAGCGAGAGCTCGGTGCCGAGCCCGAGCTCCTCGGCTCTCCGGAAGACGCGAGCCGCCGCCGCCACGTCCTCGATCGCGAGGCCCACGGGCGACGAGAAGATCCGCTGCTCGTCCGACGTTCGGCCGGGATGGCGTCTGGCCACCAGCTCCGGAAGCTCGATCACGTCTCCCCGCGAGAGCGCGCCCGCCGCGAGCGCGCGCGCGAGCGGTCGCGAATGGTGCCCCGTCTCGTGCTCCCACAGGTCGCAGACGACCAGGTCCGCGCGTTCGACGCAGGCGACCTCCGGGTCGAGCGAGGAGACCGAGCAGAACAGACTCCCCGGCCCGAGCCACTCGGGCGGCACGTAGGGTTCGGGCGCCATCGTCGCGGCGACGATCACGTCGGCGCCGCGGCAGGCCGCCTCCGCGCTCGGGACCGGGACGACGGCGTCCGAACGCGCTCGGAACCCCTCGGCGCGCTCGGGTGCGATGTCCCAGATCCGCACCTCCTCGAGCCCCGGCAGGACGGCCTCGAGCGCCGCGAGCTGCGTCCCCGCCTGGACGCCGGCGCCGAGGATCGCGGCGACGTGGGCGTCGGGACGGGCCAACCGCCGAGCGGTGACGCCGGTGACGGCGCCGGTCCGGGCGGCCGAGACGATCGTGCCGTCCATCACCGCGACGGGCAGACCGGTCTCCGGATCGGTGAGCACGATCAGCCCGATGCCGCGCGGCAGCCCGCGCGACGGGTTCGACGGCACGCTCGGGATCCACTTGAGGCCCGCGAGCGCGATCGAGCCGCCGACGTACGCCGGCATCGCCATGATGCGCCCGTCCGTCTCCTCGCTCCCGAGCTCGTCGGACCATAGCAGCGCCGACTTCGAGGGCAGCCGCGTGTCGCCCTCGGCGTGCAGGCGCAACGCCTCCTCCACGACGTCGATCGTCGCCGCGACGTCGAGCCCACCCGCCGCCACGACGTCCTCCTGCGACAGGAACCGGAACCGTGCCTCACTCACGGACGCGAACGCTAGCAGCCGCCCACCGCCCCGGAGCTACACTCGGCGGCATGGCATCCGGAGCCAGGCCGACGATCGGCATCGTCTCGTACCACCTCCGCGCCGGGCGCGTGACCAACTGGAAGGTGGGCGGCTACGGGCTCCCGGAGAACTACGTCAACGCGGTTCGCCGCGCCGGCGGTCGCGCGACGCTCTTGCTTCCGGGCGACGACCGTTCGCCCGCGGAGCTGCTTGACACCGTGGACGCGCTGATGCTGATCGGCGGTGGGGACGTGGATCCGAGTCGATACGGGCAGGACCCGGATGAGACGATCTACGGGGTCGAGCCAGACCGCGACGCGCTCGAGATCGACCTGCTCCACGAGGCGGACCGCCGAGAGACGCCGACGCTCTGCATCTGTCGCGGCATACAGGTGCTGAACGTGGCGTTCGGCGGCTCGCTGACCCAGGACCTGCCGAGCGACGGGCGCTTCATGCAGCACGGCGCCCCGAGCGGCTCCGACGCGGTCGTCCACGACGTCAAGCTCGCCGGCGGGAGCGCCATCGCTCTTGCGGCCGACGCGGACGTCGTCGCGTGCTCGTCGCACCACCACCAAGGAGTCGATCGGCTCGGGGATGGCATCGTCGCGACCGGCTGGAGCGAGGACGGGCTGGTCGAGGCGATCGAACGCGAGACCAGCTGGATGGTGGGCGTGCAGTGGCACCCCGAAGACACGGCACCCAACGATCCGGCGCAGCAGGGCCTGTTCGACGAGCTCGTGCGGCGTTCCCGTCCCCCTGCGGCCTGAGGATAGCCTCAGTCGAACACGGACATCCGGCGCCCGTCCACGTCACGGAACCACACGTGCCGGCCGCCCCACTCCTGGTCCTCGGGAGGGCCCTCGACGGAGATCCCAGCTTCTACCAGACGTCGATGTACCTCATCGACGTCGTCGACCTGGATGTTGATCTCGAGGCCATCACAGGGTGAGCCGTGAGGACCCTCCTCGAGCCCGAGGTGGAAGCCACCCTGGCCCCCGATACGCACGTACTCGCCCTCTTCCAGCAGTACCTCCAGGCCGACGATGTCGACCAGCAGGCGCCGTTGCTCCTCGAGATCCGATACCACCATGAAGACATGACTCAATCGAGATCCCACGGATGACCTCCCCAGGCCGTCGTGCCCGAACGCTACGACAGGAGCCTCGAGAGGGCGTAGGCGAAGGGGGTCGCGACCACCAGGGCGAGCACGACGATGATCGCCACCCATAGCCACCACGCGGACCGTCGGATCGGCTCATCGTCGTCGCCGTCGAACGCGCGCAGGTCCTCGTCCCCGGGACCCGGGATCGGCTCCAGTTGGTGGCTCACCACCTCACGATACCCACGGCCGGGGGCGTCGCCCGCCCCCATCAGCCCTCCCTACCGGGCTTCCGGGGTCCGTGCTATACAGGCCCCCTGAACGGCCGCTCAGGATCGAGCGGGCGCGTTCGGATCGCAGGGCGCGAGAGCCATCGACGCCGCGGCGCCGAAGGACTCCCGGTAGATCGATCCGGATCCTCGAGGAGGGGCGATGAGAGCAGGCACGAAGGTCAGACTAGGGGCGGCGATCGCGATTGCCGCGATCTGGAGCGGCGCGCTCGTCCCGACTGCCCTTTCCCAGGAAGAGACCACCGGGAGCGCCCAGGACGAGAAGGTCACGTTCACGGTCGGACAGGTGAACGACGCGATCACCTTCAACCCGATGTTCGCAATCGAGACGCCCGAGTACAACACGATGGACATGGCGTACGACACCTTCCTGACCTGGGATCTCGACGGGATGGCAACGGCCCCCGGCCTGGCCGAGAGCTGGGAGCAGAGCGAGGACGGGCTCACGTGGACGTTCAAGGTCAGGGAGGGCGTCACGTGGTCCGACGGAACTCCGTTCACCGCGCACGATGTCGCGGCCACGTACAACTGGATCCTCGACCAGGGCATCGGGAACTACATCGACTACCTGCCGTTCACCGATTCGATCACGGCACCGGACGACACGACGCTGGTGTGGACGACGACGCAACCCACCGGCGCTCCGCTGTACCCGCCGTACATCTACATCCTGCCCGAGCATGTCCTCGACCAATACGAAGACAAGGCCGACTTCCGGAACTGGAAGGGCTTCCCCGACACGATCGGCACCGGCCCGTTCAAGCTCGTCGAGTGGCGGCGCGGCGATTTCTGGCGGATGGAGGCCAACCCCGACTACTGGCTGGGCGCCCCGAAGATCGACGAGCTCGTGTTCCGCGTCTTCCAGAACGACGAGGCGATGATCCAGGCCCTCCAGCAGGGGGAGATCGACTTCGCATACTCGATCGAGAGCGTGGACCTCTTCGACTCGCTGGAAGGCGACCCCGCCGTGACCGCGCATGTCGCAGCGCCCGACTACTTCGTCCAGATGAGCTTCAACCAGTGCACGGACGAGGTCGCCTACTGCAAGAAGACCGGCTTCAACTACAACCCGGCACTCAGGGACCCACAGGTCCGGCTGGCCGTCGAGTACGCGATCGATCGACAGACGCTCGTCGATCGCGTGAACAGAGGGTACGCCTCGGTCGGAACGACGGTCGTGAATCAGCCGAAGTGGCACGTCGACCCGGACGATCCGATACCCTTCGATCCCGCACAGGCGAACGCGATCCTGGACGAGGCCGGGTACCAAGATACCGACGGCGACGGGGTCCGCGAGATGCCGGGCGGGGGCGAGCCTCTGGACTTCCGGTTCATCGTGCGGACGGAGAACCCCTCCACCGTCGAGGCGGGTGAGTTCATCACGGAGTGGCTGGCCGACGTCGGCATCTCGACGCAACCGGAGGCCGTCAACGACTCCAAGCTGACGGACATCTGGTACTCGAACGACTACGACCTGTACATCTGGGGGTGGGGCATCGAGCCCGACCCGAACTTCCAGCTCTCGACGTACCAGGAGAGCCAGTGCGGCGTGTGGAGCGACACGTGCTACTCGAACCCGGAGTATGACTCCCTGTTCACGCAGCAGCAGGCGGCCGAGACGGTCGACGAACGGGAGCAGATCGTCGGCGAGATGCAACAGATCCTCTACAACGATCGACCGGAGATCGTGCTGTGGCTCGACCGCACGCTCGAGGCCTATCGGAACGAGTGGACCGGCTTCCAGGAGCAGCTCGGCCCAGGACAGGACAGCGGCGAGCTGTTCTTCCAATACGGGAAGTATTCGGTGCTGACGGTCCAGCCCGCCTCCGCCGCCACCGGGACCGGCGGTGACGACAGCGGTGGCATCCCCGCCGCGGTGTGGGTGATCGGAGGCATCGCGGTGCTCGTCGTGGCGGGGGTCGGGATCATGGCGTCCCGTCGCCGGCGGGCGGAGGAGGACGAGGTCTAGGGGGCGGAGCCAGGAGAGACCCGGAGGAGGAACGGCTCTCGTCGTGGGAAAGCGTCGATACGTCCTGAGGAAGCTCGTTCAGGCGTTCATCACGCTGATCGCGATCTTGATCTTCAACTTCTTCCTCTTCCGGGTTTGGTCCCCGGGTGACCCAGTCTCGTTCCTTACGCGGGGGCAGGGAGCAAATATCTCCCCCGAGGAACGCCAGGACCTCATCGAGGAGTACGGGCTCGACCAGTCGACGGCTGGTCAGTTCGTCGAGTACCTGAAGGACACGGCCACGCTCAAGCTGGGGGCGTCGAGCTTCTACCAGGGCGAACCCGTGATGTCGGTGTTCCTCCGCTTCCTGTGGCCCACGCTCCTGCTGGTCGGCCTGTCGACGGTGTTCTCGATGATCATCGGGATCTGGATGGGGATCCGTTCCGGGTGGCGACGCGGCAGCACGTTCGACCGAACCTCGATGATCGGGTCCCTCGTGCTGTACTCGATGCCCGAATTCTGGCTCGGCATGCTGCTGCTCCTGCTCTTCTCGAGCACACTGGGGTGGTTCCCGGTCGGGGGCAGGATCTCCACCAACGCGAGCGATCTGAGCGCGGTGGGCTACACGCTCGACGTCGCGAACCATCTGTTCCTCCCGGTCCTGACGCTCACGCTCGCCTTCATCGGCGAGTTCTACCTCGTGATGCGCTCCTCGCTGCTCGACGTCTTGGGCGAGGACTACATCACCACCGCGAGGGCAAAGGGCGTGACCGAGCGGCGCGTCCTGAAGCACCACGCCGTGCGCAACGCGCTGCTACCCACCGTCACGCTGGTGGCCCTGTCGTTCGGCTACGTGATCGGCGGCGCGATCACCGTCGAGGTCGTCTTCTCCTATCAGGGGCTCGGGCTTCTCACCTACACCTCGATCCTGGCGAAGGACTACTGGGTCCTGCAGGGGCTGTTCCTGTTCTTCACCCTCGCCGTGATCGTCTTCAACCTGATCGCCGACTTCACGTACGCCTACCTGGATCCACGGGTTCGAGAGGCCTGAGCCGATGCAGACCCCGCCCCTACACGTCGGTGCCGATGCCCCCATCGCGCCGCCGGTCGACGAGGAGATCCCGCAACCGATCCCGCCGGGAAGCCCGCGCCGGATCCGCTGGGCGAGGCGACGCAGGGCGCTCCGCCGCTTCTGGCAGGCCTTCCGGAAGGACAAGATGGGGCTGGTCGGACTCGTCATCCTGGTCTTCTTCGTCGGCGTCGCGGTCTTCGCCATCTTCGCCGACACCAGCGGGACGAAGATCACCGAGGCGACCGGCGAACCCCTCCAACCGCCCACGTGGGACTACCCACTCGGCACCGACAACTACGGGCGCTCCGTGCTGACGCTCACCATCCAGGGCGCGAAGGTCTCGCTGCTTGTGGGCCTGACCGCTACCGTGATCACGATGATCATCGGCTCGATGGTCGGGTTGGCGGCCGGCTACCGGGGCGGTGGGACCGACACGTTACTGATGCGAATCACCGACTGGGGCCTCGTGATCCCGTGGCTCGTCCTCGCGATCTCCCTCGCCTCGATCTTCGGCCAGTCGTTGTTCATCATCATCCTGGTCATCGGCTTGACGACGTGGCCCAGCACCGCCCGACTCGTGCGCTCTCAGGTGTTGTCGGTGAAGGAACGTGCGTACATCGAGCGCTCTCGGGCGCTGGGCGCCGGCAGCTGGTATCTCGTGACGCGCCACGTGCTTCCGAACGTGATGCCGGTCATCATGGCGAACACGGTGCTGATCGTCGCGATCGCGATCCTGTCGGAGACCGCGCTGTCGTTCCTCGGCCTCGGTGATCCCTTCAGCATCTCCTGGGGTCAGATCCTCGAGCAGGCGAACAACGCGGGGGCATCGACACTCGGCGCCTGGTGGTGGCTGGGCGCGCCCGGCGTGTGCATCGTCCTGGTCGTGCTCGCGTTCACGATGATCGGATTTGCGCTCGACCAGATCATCAACCCGAGGATCCGGGAGCGATGAGCCTCCTGTCCGCGCGGGATCTGACCGTTACCTACCAAACGCAGGGCGGTCCAGTGCCGGCCGTCCGCGGGGTCGACCTCGAGATCGACCGAGGCGAGGTAGTTGGCCTCGCCGGCGAGTCTGGGTGCGGCAAGTCATCGATCGCAGGCGCCATCCTGCGCCTGCATGCGAAGAGCACCCAGATAGGAGGGACGATCCTTCTCGACGGGAGGAACGTCCTCGAACTGCCCCCGGGCAAGCTCCGGGCGCTCCGTTGGACCGGGGCCTCCATCGTCTTCCAGGGCGCGATGCACGCGATGAACCCGGTGCAACGCATCGGCGCGCAGATCGCCGAGGCGATCACCACGCACCGACAAGCGGACGAGCGTGAAGCCATGGTGCGCGCGGGCGACCTCCTGGAACAGGTGGGTCTTCCCGGTCGCCGCATCGACGACTACCCCCACGAGCTCTCGGGTGGGCAGAAGCAGCGGGTGATGATCGCGACGGCGCTCGCGTGCAGCCCGAGCCTGGTCATCGCCGACGAGCCGACGACAGCGCTGGACGTCATGGTCCAGGCACAGGTCCTCAAGCTGCTCAAGCGGCTGCAGCGGGAGCTCGGCCTGGCGATGCTGTTCATCACGCACGATCTGTCGGTCCTGGTTGAGGTCTCCGACCGGTTGGCGATCATGTACGCGGGCAAGATCCTCGAGGAGGGGCCCGCGCAACGCGTCTTCTCGGAGCCAGAACACCCGTACACGAAGGCACTGGCGGCATCGTTCCCACAGATCGGCGACCCGCGATTCCGAGGGGCCCCCTCCGGGCTCGGAGGAGATCCACCCGACCCGCAGCACATACCGGGCGGGTGCCCCTTCCATCCCCGTTGCCCAGACGTGTTCGAACCATGCCGGGACGTGGTCCCGTCTCTGTATCCGGCGGGTGAGGGACGGCGCGCCGCGTGCCTGCTGGTCGAAGGCGCGGTCGCCGCCGCTCGGGGCGAGACATGAACGTCGACGGGGACGGTCACAAGCGCCCGGTCTACGAGACCTCCCCACCGATCCTCGAGGTCCGAGATCTCGGCGTGAGCTTCTCGGGACGGGTTGGGCTGCTCGCGGGCCTGGGCGGTCGCAAGGCGACCGAGGCCCGCGCCGTCGACGGGGTGGACCTCCAGCTCCACCGCGGGGAGGTGCTTGCGCTGGCGGGCGAGTCGGGCTGCGGCAAAACAACGACGGCGCGCGCGATGATGGGCCTGGTCGAACCACAACGCGGAGAGGTCCTGTTCGACGGGCGTCCACTTGGCAAGGACCTTCGGTCGTACCGGCGCCGGGTGCAGATGGTCTTCCAAGACCCGACGGCGTCCCTCAACCCCCGCCAGACAATCTACGAGATCGTCGCGGAGGGCCTCCGTATCCATCGGATCCACCGCGGACCGGCCGGCGAGGCCGAGGAGGAGCTCGTCGCGCGAGCCCTCTCCCGTGCGGGCCTTCGTCCGCCGGAACGGTTCTTCCTCCTGTACCCGCACGAGCTCTCGGGCGGCCAGCGTCAGCGCGTGGTGATCGCGGGGGCGCTGGTGCTCGAGCCCGAGGTGATCGTGGCCGACGAGCCCGTCTCCAGCCTGGACGCCTCGGTGCGGGGCGAGATCCTCAAGCTGCTGATGAAGCTCCGCGACGACGACCAGATCTCGATCGTCGTCGTCACGCACGACCTCGGTCTCGCGTGGACGATCGCCGATCGAGTCGCGGTGATGTACCTCGGTCGGATCGTCGAGATCGGACCCGCGGAGGACGTCCTCACGCGCCCGTTGCATCCGTACACCAGGGCGCTGCTCGACGTCGTGCCCGAGACCGAGGGGATCGACCGCCCTATCCTTTCGGGAGAGCCGCCGGACCCGACGCGGATCCCCCCAGGCTGCCGCTTCCACCCGCGATGTCCCGAAGTCGCCTCCGGCGCCGCCGGGACCGCCGGTGTCGAGGCTCGCTGCCGCGGCGAGGACCTCGGGCTCTTGGAGCTCCGGCCCGCCCACTTCGCGGCATGCCACCTGGCGGAGGCCCGAAGGAACGACATCGTGCCGTCGTCCACCAGCTGAGCTCTCGACCATGTCGACGGTGACCCACGAACCAGAGCCAACGCATCACCGCCCTCGACGGGAGCACCACCGAGTCCCCGACCCGCACCCGGCGCCCGATCGAGGCACCGTATCCGATGGAGGCCCAACGTGGGAGCTGACCCGCCGCGAGTTCGCAACGGGAATCGCCAAGGCGACACTGATCGGCGCGATCGCACCCTTCTCGTTCGTCAAGGCTGCGGCTGCCCCGGCTCGGACGGACGAGCTCGAGCGATATCTGCGTCGGAAGCTCGTCGAGGCGAACACGCCGGGTATCGCCGTTGCGGTGGTTCGGGAGGGAGCCGTCGTGTGGTCTTCGGGCGTCGGCTGGGCGGACCGGGAGCGGCGGATCCGCGCGACGAGCGATACCGTGTTCCAGCTCGCATCGGTGTCGAAGACCCTCACGTGCGCCGGGATCATGGCGCTCGTGGAGGACGGGCTAATCGATCTGGACGCGGATATCAACACGTACCTGCCGTTCGAGGTCCACATCCCTCACGCCCCCGACGTCCCGATCACGATGCGGAATCTCCTGACGCACACGTCGGCGATCCGCGATCGCTGGCAGGTATGGGGCACGCCCTGGTCCGAGCCCACGCTGTACTTCTCTGGCGACTCGCCGATCTCGCTCGGCGACTTCTGCCGCTCGTACTTCGTCCACGGTGGAACCAGGTACCGGCGCCGCAAGAACTTCTACGAGCGAGCGCCGGGGATCGGATACGCGTACTCGAACCTGGCGGTCGCGCTGGCAGGGTTCGTGGCCGAGGCGGCAAGCGGCGTCGACTTCGACGAGCTGTGCAAGCAGCGCATCTGCGAACCCCTGGGATGACGAACAGCGGGTTCCGGCTCGCCGACATCGGCACCACGAATCTCGCGATGCCGCACGCCACCGTATCGAACGGGGAGCTCGAGCCGATCTTCCACTACGGCTACCCCGATTACCCGGACGGCGCCCTTCGGACGAGCGCCATGCACCTGGCGAGATGGCTCGGTGCCTTCATGAACCTCGGGGCATTCGAGAGCGCCCGGGTGTTGGACGAGTCGACGGTACAGGAGATCCGGCGCAACCAGATCCCCGATCTCGTCGGCTGGCATCAAGGGCTGATCTGGTACGGGCAGAGGCGCTGGGGCTTCTTCACGCTGGGGCACACCGGAGGCGACTACGGCGAGAGCACGCGGATGTTCTTCCGGCCGGACCGCCGAGTAGGGGTCGTCTCTCTCACCAACGCCTACCTGGGCGGCCCCCGGTGGGCAGCGTTCAGGGACATCGAGCGCCGCCTGTTCCAGGAGTTCTCCTGATCGATCGTGGCATGAGCGACGTCGATCTGGTCGTCCGAGGCGGGATCGTGTACGACGGCACCGGCCGGCCGCCGGAGGTCGGTGACGTCGCCATCCGTGGCGACCGGATCACCACGCTCGGCGATGTCGGACGTCTCGCCGCCCGTCACGTGATCGACGCCGAAGGCCTCGCGGTCGCACCCGGATTCATCAACATGATGAGCTGGTCGAACGAGTCGTTGATCGAGGACGGCGCCTCGCAGAGCGAGATCCGGCAGGGCGTCACTCTCGAAGTCATGGGCGAGGGCTGGTCCATGGGGCCCCTCACCGACGAGATGAAGGCCGAGGTCGAGCGCAGGGGGGCAGGCAATCCGCTCGTCGAGTATGCCGTCGAGTGGACCACTCTCGGCCAGTACCTCGGCTGGCTCGAGCGTCGAGGCGTCTCGCCGAACGTGGCTTCGTTCGTCGGCGCCTCGACGGTTCGGATCCACGCGATGGGCTACGAGGCCCGACCCGCCACCGAGGAGGAGCTCGGCCGGATGCGTGAGCTCGTTCGCCAGGCGATGGCCGAGGGCGCACTCGGCGTCGCGTCGGCCCTGATCTATCCGCCGGCGACCTCTTCGACCACGCGGGAGCTCGTGGCGCTCGCCGCGGTCGCGGCGGAGTTCGGCGGGATGTACGCCTCGCACATCCGGAGCGAGGGTGCGGTGTTGATCGAAGCGGTGGAGGAGCTGCTCGAGATCGCTCGGCTCGCGAACGTCCGAGCGGAGATCTATCACCTCAAGGCGAGCGGACGAACCAACTGGCCGAAGCTGGACGGAGCGATCGAGATGATCGACGCGGCGCGTGCGAGGGGGCACGCCGTCACGGCCGACGCCTATCCCTACACGTTCTCGGGCACCGGGCTCGACGCGTGCATCCCGCCGTGGGCCCACGAGGGCGGGTTCGACGAGCTACTCACCCGACTGAGGGATCCGGCAACACGGGCCCGGATCCTCCAGGGGATGCGTTCCTCCTCTTCGGAGTGGGAGAACCCCTTCCTCGAGACCGCGCCGGACGCCATCGTCGTGACCGGGTTCCGTCGGGACGCCCTCCGGCACCTGACGGGCATGACCCTCGCCGAGGTCGCGTCGCTCCGAGGAACGACACCGGAAGAGACGGTGCTGGATCTTCTCGTGGAGGACGACAACAACGTCGCGGCGCTGTACTTCGCGATGGCGGAGGATGATGTGCGGAAGATCCTCACGCTCCCGTGGGTGAGCTTCTGCTCCGATGAGGAGTCGCAGGCGCCCGAGGGGATCTTCCTGAAGGCCGACCCACATCCGAGGGCGTATGGGGCCTTCGCCCGCGTCCTCGGCACCTACGTGCGCGACGAACGGATCCTCCCACTCGAGGAGGCGATCCGGCGGATGACGAGCCTGCCGGCCGAGAACCTCCGGCTGGACGGCCGCGGGAAGTTACGCGAGGGAGCCTACGCCGATGTGGTCGTGTTCGACCCCCTCGAGGTTCGGGACCAAGCGACCCCGGACGATCCGCACCGATACTCCACCGGGGTTCGACATGTTCTGGTGAACGGCACGCCCGTCATCTCCGAGGGGGAGCACACCGGCGCGAGGCCCGGCCGTTTCGTGCGTGGGCCCGGGGCCTTTGCGTCATAGGTAAGGGGCGCTGGGGGGCCGGCCGGCGTTCGGTCAGCCGACCACGCGAACGCCGTCCTTGTAGACGGATCGGATCCGCTCGGAGATGTCGTCGAACACGAGCGGGTCGCCGTCCACGACCACCACATCCGCGCGCTTGCCCGGCGCGAGCGTGCCGAGCTCGTCCAACAGGCCCATCAGGTCGGCGGCGCTGGAGGTCGCAGCCACGAGGGCCTGCTCCGGCGTGAAGCCGTTCTCGGCCATCAGCGTCAGCTCGCGGAGGTTCGTGCCGTGCGGCGCCACGGGGCAGTCGGTCCCCATCGCGACCTTCACGCCCGCCTCCGCGGCGATGCGGAACGCGTCGAGTTCGGGACGTCCGAGTTCACGCAGCTTCTCGCGGACGAGCTCGGGGACCTTGGGATCTCCGGCCAGTGCTTCGGTCGTGTCGCCGGAGGTGAGCGTGGGGACGAGCCAAGTGTTGCGCTCCACCATCATCTCGGCGCATTCCCGGTCGAGGTATGTGCCGTGCTCGATCGAGCGAACCCCCGCGCGCACCGCTCGCTTGATACCCTCGACCCCGTGCGCATGTGACATCACCCACCGTCCGAGGTCCTCCGCCGCGGCGACGATGGCATCCACCTCTTCCTGCGAATAGTGCGGTCTGGACGGATCGTCGAAGGGTGAGAGGAACCCACCGGTCGAGGAGATCTTGATGACGTCCGCGCCGGATCGGACCATCTCGCGTACCTTCCGAGCGACGCCCTCGACGCCATCGCAGACGGCGTCGGGCATGCCCGGGTACGAGACGCCCCACACCGACAGCCCTCCGCTCGGCATCCAGCCGTCGCTGTGCCCCCCGGTCATGCTGAGCGCGTTCACGGAGATCTGCATGCGCGGCCCCACCAGGATCCCGTCCTCCACCGCACGTTTGAGGCCGAGGTCGGCCCCGGCAGCGTCGCGGATCGTCGTGATCCCCAGCGCGAGCGTTCGACGCAGGTTCTCCGCGATCAAGAAGAATCGGTACGAGAACGGCCGATGCATGACCTCGAGCTCGTCGAAATCCTCATAGCGTTCGGCGACATGCACGTGGCAGTCGAACAGCCCGGGCAGAAGGGTCGCTCCGGCCACGTCGACGGATTCGTCTCCGTCGAGTCCCGGTCCCACGTCCACGATCCGGCCGTTCTCGAACGACACATCGGCATTGCCGATCGGCGCCCCCGTGCCGTCGAAGACGCGACCGCCCGACAAGACGATCCGGATGCTCTCCTCCTCGCTTCGAGCTCGCGACCGCCGAGCGTCATCGACAGGATAGCGGACCGTTCGAGGCGGAGGCCGTCGTTCACGTGATCGAGCGCATCGTGGCACCGGTCAGGTTTCCAGGTCGACGCCACGTGGTCGTCGTCAGCGAGAAGAGAGGGCCAGCTCGTCGAGACGATCGCACATCAGCCGCTCGAGCTCGGCGGGATACTCGGATCCGTTGGCTCGAGCAACACGAGGAGCGCGCTCCCGGAAGAAGTGCACGATGTCCGAGACGGCTCGAAGCATGGCGTCCCGCTCCATCGGACAGAAGGTGGGCTGCAGCGCCGCAAGGTCTGCCGCCGGGACCGCCTTCTTGAGCTTCTCATACGCCTCCTCCTGAAACTCGACGCCGTTGCCAATCCGCACGAGGTTCACGCAGTAGCGACGCAGCGCTTCGAGCTGGCCGTACGCCCACCAGAGGTCGGACCGTCCGAGCGCCGCCAGGAAGTGCGAGAGGTCGTGCCAGAACCAGTTCACGACCTGGCGGAGCTGTTCGCGCTGCTCATCGGGATCCGGCGGTGTGAAAGGGAACTCCCTGCCGGCCAGGATGCCGCGCTTGTCGATGAGCGTGTCGAATGGCCCCACGTCGACCTCCTCGAGCGCGCCCTCGCGCCCGAAGAAGATCTCGCACTCGGTGCCATCCGCCAGGATGCAGAACGCGAACCCGTCAAGACCGAAGTCCTCGATGAACAGAAGCTCACCGAGGCGACCGAGGAAGGCACGCCGCCCGGCCAGGACGCTCGCGAAGGCGTCGTCCGTCGTGATCACGCCGAGATCGAGGTCTGAGTACTCATCCGCTTCTCCCCTGGCGCGGGATCCCCTGAGGAATGCGGCGACGATCCGATCGTCGGCCGAACAGGCGTCGACGAAGCGAGCGAGCACGACGCCGTGGTCAGGTGGCGGTCCGGGTTCGGTCATGCTCACGCTGGCAGCTTGGCAGGACCGGTTCGGGAGCGCCAGGGGTGTCGTCAACCCGGGGGAGGCTGGGTGTCCGGTCGCCACTCGTACCGCGCATCGGGCATCCGCTCCTCGTTGCCGGCCCCCTCCGTACGCTCGACGAGGCTGAGCCCACGCCGTTCATAGAAGCGCCGGGCCTGCGCGTTCTGCTGGAACACCCAGAGCGAGAACCCACCCGGCATGCGCTCCTTCGCCCGCTCCAGCAGCGCGCTTCCAACACCGCGGCCTTGGGAATCCGGATTCACATACAGGTGCTCCAGGGAGTCCCCATGTGCCATCGCAACAAAGCCGACGACCCTGCCGTTCTCCTCCGCGACGAGCACCTCCTGCTCCGGCATGACCTTGTTCGCGATGAAGTCGACCGTCTCCTCGTTGGTGTGGAGCTTCGGCAGGAAGGTGAGGGTGTCGAACGATGCGATGAACACCTCAGCTACGGCGTCTGCATCCTCTGGTCGCGCCGGGCGGATCCGCATGTCGTCGCTCACGCGAACACTATTGCCGATCCGAGGGAAGGTGGGTCGCTCACTTGATCTGACGACGTGGCCACGCTCGTGTGCGTGCGGAGGTGCTCCCTACGCGTGACTCGTGCGAGACTGCGGCGAGCGGATGGACGAGGATGACCCTCCGAAACAGCCAAGAGATGGGCCGAGGACCGATGATCGATCGGTACGACGTCGCGATCGTGGGTGGGGGCCACAACGGGCTGACAGCCGCGTTCTACCTCGCGCGCGCCGGCCTGCGGACGATCGTCCTCGAGCGTCGCGAGGTCGTCGGCGGCGCGTGCGTGACCGAGGAGATCGCGCCGGGCGTTCGCGCCTCGACGACCTCCTACATCGCGAGCATGCTGCGCCCCGAGATCGTCGCCGACCTCGGCCTGGCCGAACGCGGGCTGCGGATGGTCCCATGCGAGCCCGGGATCCAGGTCGTGTTCGAGGACGCCCGAGTGCTGCCGTGGTGGTCGACGCACGAACGCACGGCGGAGGAGATCCGGCGGATCTCGGCCCGCGACGCGGACGCGTTCGGCCGTGTGACGGAACGGCTGCACGAGCTCGCCCGCACGGTCCAGCCGTTCTTCCTCGAGGAGCCGCCGAACCTGTACGCGACCGGCTGGAGCAAGCTGCGCGAGGGGCGCCGACTGTTCCGCCGGTTCCGGCACCTGTCTGGCGACCAGCTCTCGGATCTGGTGCGGTTCGCGACCGGCTCGCTCGGCGAGTTCGTCGAGCGGCACTTCGAGTCCGACGAGGTGCGGCGCCTGTACCTCGCGAACAACGTCTACGGGATGCACGCGCCGCCCTACCGACCGGGAACGGCGATCGGGTTGCTGTTCCACATGCTCTCCGGCGGCGAGCACCACATCCAGGGGTTCAACGGCCACGTGATCGGCGGCATGGGTTCGATCACGCAGGCGATGGCCTCGGCCGTTCGCGATGCCGGCGGCGAGATCCGCACGGGCTCCGAGGTCGCGCGGATCGACGTCCGCGACGGTAGGGCGACGGGGGTGACGCTCGAGGACGGAACCGAGATCCCGGCCCACACCGTGCTCTCCAACGCGGACCCGAAGCGCACGTTCCTCGGCCTGGTCGAGAAGTCGCAGCTCTCCGAGGATTTCCGTGCCGACGTCGAGGCGATCGCGATGGCCGGTCCGTGCGCGAAGGTGAACTTCGCCCTGGACGAGGAGCCCCGCTGGAACGGCATGCCCGAGGACGCCGGCCCGAACCAGCGTTCGCTCGCGACGCTCGTGCCGACGCTCGAGGGCGCGCAGCGGATGTACGACCGACACCGGTGGGGCGAGATCCCCGACGAGCTCTGGGTGGACTGCGTCACCTCCTCGAACGTGGACGACACGCTCGCGCCGCCCGGCACGCACGTGATGACGGCGTTCGTGCAGTACGTTCCGTTCGCGCTGCGGTCGGGCACCTGGGACGATCGGCGGGACGAGCTCGGACGCAAGGTCGTCGAGACGATCTCCCGGTACTCCGGCAACGTGGCGACGTCGATCCGCGCGATGCAGATCGTCACCCCGCTCGACCTGGAACGCACCTACGGGCTCACCGAGGGCAACATCTTCCACGGCGACCTGAACGTGGAACAGCTCTTCTTCATGCGCCCGCTGCCCGCGTGGTCGCGGTACCGGACGCCGATCGACGGGCTGTACCTGTGCGGGGCCGGCACGCACCCGGGTGGAGGCGTGACCGGGGCGCCCGGCTACGTCTCCTCGCGCGCGGTGTTGAAGGACCTCAAGCGGCGGCGGTCGTGACGCTCGAGATCGCCTGCCCTAACTGCGGCGCCCGCCCGCACACGGAGTTCGTGTTCGGCGGCGAGGATCGCTCGCATGCCGCGCCCGACCCCGCGACCGACTTCGAGCGGGTCTTCTACCCGGCCAACGTCGAGGGTACGCAGCGCGAGCGCTGGTACCACGCGCTCGGTTGCCGGAGCTGGTTCGTCGTCACCCGCGACACCCGGACCAACCGGATCGGATGACGCCGGGCCCGTTGCGGTTCGAGGGGCGCGAGGTCCCGGTGCTCGACGGCGACACGGTCGCCTCGGCGCTGTTCCGTGCCGGGGTGCGAACGTTCTCGCGCTCGCTGAAGGGCCACCGCCGCCGTGGCCTGTACTGCGGGACCGGCGAGTGCCCGAACTGCACCCTCACGGTCGACGGCGTCCCGGGCGTGCGGTCGTGCATCACCCCCGCCGCGGGCGGCATGCACGTCGAACGCGGCAGGGGCTGGCCCTCCGCCGAACACGACCTCCTCCACGTCGCGGATCTCGCGCACTCGCTGATGCCGGTCGGGTTCTACCTGAAGACGTTCATCCGACCTCGGTTCGCGTGGCGGATGGCCGAGCGCGTGATCCGGCGCGGGACGGGTTCGGGGCGGCTGCCCCTGCATGCGCCCGCCGCGCGCACGGTCGCCCGGCACGCCCGGTGCGACACGATCGTGGTCGGCGCCGGCATCGCCGGCCTGACCGCGGCGCTCGAGGCCGCCGCGGGTGGGGACGACGTCCTCCTGTGCGATGAGTTCGCGATCGGCTCCCGGCTCGCGCCTGGTCCGACGCTGGACGCGGTCCGGGCGCTCGAGACACGTGCACGGGCGACCCCGGCGATCGAGATCCTCGAGCGGCATGCCGCGCTCGGCCTGTACGACGGGCCGACCGTCCCCCTCGCGACCTCGGACGAGCTCGTGCAGGTGCGCGCCGACCGCGTCGTGATCGCGACCGGAGCCACCGAGACCCACCAGCTCTTCACTGGCAACGACCTCCCCGGGGTGTGGCTCGGTCGCGCCGCCTCGGCGATGGCGGCGCTGCACGGCGTTCCTGTTGGCCGGCGCGTGGTCGTCGTCGCGTCGACGACCGAGGGCGTGGAGCATCTGCTGGCGCTCGTCGCGGCGGGGGCCGAGATCGTCGCCGCGCTCGTGCCGGCGGCCTTCGTGGACGAAGTGCCGCACGAGACCGAGGCGATCGTGGACGGCGAGCTCGTCGAGGCGCGCGGGCACGGCACACTGCGCTCGGTGATCGTGCGCGAGCTCGGCGAACGGCGCCGGATCGCGTGCGACGCGCTCGTGCTCTCGACGGGTCTGCAGCCGCGCGACGAGCTCGCTCGGATGGCGGTGGACGAACCGGTGCGGCTCGTGGGGGACGCGGCGCTGGAGGCCGACGAACCCCGGCTCGGTGGCGGCTACCTGTGCCTGTGCGAGGACGTCGCCCTGCACGACGCCGAGCAGGCGTGGGCCGAGGGCTTCCGCTCGGCCGAGATCCTCAAGCGCTACACGACCGCGACGATGGGTCCGTGCAGGGGCGCGATGTGCGGCCACGCGCTGGCGTGCTTCGCTCGGAACCGCGCCGACGCGGCCGAGGTGCGTTCGGGCGCGCGGACCACCGCCAGGCCACCTATGCGCCCGGTCGCCCTCCAGACGCTCGCGGCGTCGGTCCACGAGGTGATCGAGAGGCGGACCGGCCTGCACGACACCCACGTCGGGGCCGGCGCCGCGCTCGGATGGTCGAGCGGGTGGAAGCGCCCGATCTCCTACGGGGACCCGGCCGACGAGTACCGCGCGGTGCGCGAGCGGGTCGGCCTGATGGACGTCGGGACGCTGGGCCGGTTCCTGATCGCGGGACGCGACGCGACGACGCTCGCCGGCGCCGTCTTCGCGGGCAGGGTCGAGGATCTCGCACCGGGGCGCTCGCGCTACGTGCTCGCGCTCGACGAGGGCGGGTACGTGGTCGACGACGGGCTCCTCTGCGCGCTCGAGGACGGCTCGTACCTGCTCACGTCGACCTCCGGAGGCGCCGAACACATGGACGCCCGCCTACGGGAGTGGGCCGAACGGCTCCGACTCCACGTCCACGTGCTCGACCGGACCTCCGAGCTCGGGGCGATCCTGGTAGCCGGTCCCCGCGCGCGCGACCTGGTGGGCGCTCTGACCGAAGATCCGATCGACGCGGATACGCTTCCGTACCCGGGCCACAGCGAGTTGACGGTCGCGGGCGTCCCGTGCCGGGCGATCCGGAGCGGCTTCGTTGGCGAGCTGGCCTTCGAGCTGCACCACCCGCGCTCGAACGGCCCGAAGCTGTGGACCTCGCTGCACCGGGCGGGACGGGACCTGGGGGTCTCGCCGTTCGGCCTCGACGCGCTCGAGCTGCTCCGTTTGGAGAAGGGACACGTCTATCTCGGTCAGGACACCCTGCCCGACGACACGCCGGCCAAGCTCGGGCTCGCCCGGGCCGTCGACATGAACAAGCCATGGTTCGTCGGGAAGGCCGCGCTCGAACGCCTGGCCGAGCTGCCGGCCACCCGAAGGCTTGCCGGGCTGGTCTTCGAGGGCGCGGCGGAAGGCGCCGGGCTCCGGGGGGCGCCGCTCACGGTCGGCGCCACCGTCGTCGGTCGCGTCACCTCGGCCGAACGTTCGCCCGTGCTTGATCGAGCGATCGGGCTGGGGTGGATCCGGCGAGACCGGGACGGGTTCCCCGACGAGCTCCGAGCGGGGAGCGCGGTCGCCCGGGTCGTGCCGACCCCGTTCTACGACCGCGAGGGGACGCGGGTCCGTGGCTGAGCTCCGCACGTGGGCACCGACGGTGACGAGCGTGCTCGCCTCCGCCGAGGCGTGCGACCGGGTGGGCGACCTCCCCGGCGCCGTCCGCGTCTCGCCGGGCGAGGTCGCGCTGGTCGGCGACGTCTCGGAGGCGGCCGTTGCGGCGGCGGTCGTGCGGCTGGACGCGGACGCGGTCGTGCTCGACGTCTCGGACGGCTGGGGTGCGCACTCGCTCGACGGGCCGGGGTCGCGCGAGGCCTTCGCGCGCCTGTCCGAGCTCGAGCTCCCGATCGCGGGCTCCCTCGTCGGGGAGGTTGCCGGGGTGGGCGTGCGGATCCTCGTCGACCGGGACCGGATCGATCTCCTCGTGCCCTCGATGGTCTCGGCCCACGTGCGCGAGCGCATCGCGACCGACTGCGCCGAGCTGCTGCGATGACCGGTCTGCTGCGGACGGTCCGGTTCCTCGAGCGGCACGAGCTCCGGCCCGGCTACGACGTGGTGATCGTCGGGGGTGGCGTGAACGGCCTCTCGCTCGCGTACCACCTCGCGGAGGTCCACGGCATCCGCGACGTCGCCGTCCTGGAACGCTCCTACCTGGGCTCGGGAGCATCGGGCCGCAACACGCAGGTGCTCCGCGCGAACTACAACACGCCCGAGACCGTCCCCCTGTACGAGGCGAGCCTGCGGATGTACCGGACGCTCTCCCAGGAGCTCGACTTCAACGTCCTGTTCACCGGCCAGGGAGAGCTCGACCTGTGCCACACGCCGGATTCGCTCCAGGTCGAACGCGAGAAGTCCCTGCTCAACCGTGAGCTCGGCGTCCAGACCGACATCCTCACCCCCGAGGAGGCCCTGAAGGTGTGCCCGCTCGTCGACCTCACCGGCGGCGGCGAGCTGCCCGTCGTCGGGGCCTCGTACCACCCGCCGGGCGCGTTCGCGCGGCACGACGCGGTCGTGTGGGGGTACGCCGCCGCGGCGCAGCGACGGGGGGTGGCGGTGCACGAGGGCGTCGCCGTCACCGGGATCGACGTCCGCGAGGGCCGATGCGTCGGCGTGCAGACGGACGCCGGACCGATCACGGCGGGCCACGTCGTCTCGGCGGTCGCCGGACACACGAGCGTCGTCGCGGCCATGGCGGGCGTGCGCGTCCCGATCTCGACCTACGCGCTCCAGGCGTTCGTGACCGAGCCGTATCGGCCCGTGCTCCGCGGCCTGGTCTCGTCGATGGACCTGTACGTGTACGTCTCACAGACCGCGCGCGGCGAGCTCCTGGTCGGGGCCGAGGTCCTTCCGTATCCGACGTACTCGACCCGATCCACGTTCGGGTTCCTGCGCGAGGCGGCCAAGCGCACGATCCAGATCCTCCCGTTCACGAGGACCGCGCGGGCGATGCGGCAGTGGACGGGCCTGTGCGACATGACCCCGGACTCGTCCCCGATCCTCGGCGCCACCGAGGTAGAGCGCTTCTGGCTGATGGCGGGGATGGGCACGTGGGGCTTCAAGGGGGCGCCGATCTTCGGCAGGACGATGGCCGAGCTGATCGCGACGGGCCGGACGCCCGAGCTGATCGCGCCGTTCGCCGCGACGCGGTTTCGCGAGGACCGGATGGTGCCCGACGCCGCTTCGGCCGGGACGCACTGAGCCGCCCGAGCTAGGAGGTCTCGCCCGCTCCCGTCGCGTCGGCGGTCTCGCGCTCGACGGCGTCCGCTGGGGCGTCGGTCTCGCCCGGCTCGGGGGCTTCGCCCGGTTCGCCCGGTTCGACTTGTTCGACCGGTTCGCCCGGTTCGCCCTTGAGGACGCCGAGGATCGCCTCCATCTCGGTGTCGCCCAGGGTCGCGTCGCGCCCCGTGCCCCTGGCCGCCGCGAGCAGGGTGCGCAGGTTCGTCTCGGCCATCTCGGCGCGCGCCTCGAGCTCCTTCACCTTGACCGAGAGTCGCTGCGCCCGGCGATCGGCCTCCTCCCAGGCCTCCCTCGAGTCCCGAGCCTCCTCACGCGCCGCTCGCAGCGCGCCGCGCAGGGTTCCCACCTCGCGCCCGAGCTCGATGGTGCGCTCGACGACCTCGCGCCCGATCTCTGAGTAGGTCGGGCGGCCGCCCTGCTCCTGCCGGCTCGGCCGCGGCTGGCGTCGGGCCGCCCGGCGGGGTCTCGGGACCTGCTCGCGTTCGCCCGCCTCGATCGGGGTCACGTCCAGCAGGCGGTACCGGCCGTCGACGGCCTCGAGCCGCCGCCGCGCGAGCAGGGCGCGGACCGCTCTCGCGGCCGCGAGCGGCTCGACCACGCCGATCTCCTTGCCGAGCTCGGCCGGCGAGAGGTCGACGAGCTCGCCCGGCGTCGCCCGTGCCGCGACGGCGGCGAGGAACGCGTTGGCCCGCTGGAGGCTCTCGTCGTTCACGCGGGTCATCGTGTCGGATTCGGCGCCGGTTGGCCACCCCCGGCGGTGGGTGAGCGCACGGACCGATCCGATCGCTCGACCATCGGCCGACGCCCATCGACAAAGAGTGACAAAAGCGGACGGACGATTTGACCGGCGGACCGCCGCCGGTGTACAAATCCCGTTGGTGCCGCTGGAGCCTTCGGGCTCCGGCGGCGCCGCTCGTTTGACCTCCCATCCCGAGGAGCTCCTTGCCACCCGACGACGACGTCCCGACCGGACTCCCGCTCGCCGGGATCCGTGTCGCGGACTTCTCCCGGGTATTGGCGGGTCCGCTGGCGACGATGCTGCTCGGCGACCTCGGCGCGGACGTGGTCAAGGTCGAGCGCCCCGTGACCGGCGACGACACGCGCGGGTGGGGGCCGCCGTTCGTCG
>Ga0209887_1000048_pt1 | contig 31980 bp, 32 predicted proteins | sample GWRWN1_30_40_FD_187230 | JGI IMG/M metagenome (GOLD analysis project Ga0209887, IMG submission 187230) | Riverbed sediment microbial communities from areas with no vegetation in Columbia River, Washington, USA - GW-RW N1_30_40 (SPAdes)... | ecosystem: Environmental > Aquatic > Freshwater > River...
AACGGCGACGATGTTCGGATGAGCCAGCACGCCGCTGTCGTCAAGGATTCGCTCGGTCAGGTCCGGTTCAGTCGGCAACGAGCGATAGACGATCCGAAGCAGCCGCTGCTGCGTCGCGAGGTGATCGGCGAGCCCTACCAGGAACTGGACGGTCTGCATATGCGAGACCTCTGCTCGCTGCAGGTCCAACGTCACCGGACCCACGTGGCTTTCGACGGCGCTGCGGATCTCGTCCTCCTCCTTGGACTGCGGGAGGCCGGAGACCCGGACTTCGACCGACCCGCCCTCCCTCTCGCGCGTTTCGACCTTCGGCGGCGGCATCTCCGACACCCTACGGCGAGCGAGGGATGGCGGTCGAGGCCCTCGGCCCGCTAACCGAGAGCCCCGACCCATGATGCGCAGACGGACCTTCACCATCCTTCATTGGATCGCCGAGCTACTGATCGACTACGAGGAGAATCGGACGCTCCGAGCGGTGCTGGTCGGGATGTTGCGGGAAGGCGACAACAAGCCTTGGCGCTGAGGACTCCAAGGGTTTCTGCACGTCGAGGGTGGGAAATAGCCAAAGTCTGGAAACAAGGAAGGCGTCCGCCCTCGGCACCCCCCAAGCGGACGCCTTCCGTTTGTTAGGCCAAGGAGGCCCCGATGAGCATCGAACTGCAACTCACCACGGGCGATGAGGAATGGACGTTCAACATGACCGAGTCGATCGTCCCAAGCTATGTGCGTGACTTCCGGGTAGCGGGCAGGAGGATCACACTCCTTCAGGGCGAGCCTGTTGGATCAGTCGACGGCGTGCATGGCGGGGCGTGCGTACCTGTATGGGCTCGGGGCAGCCGGGGAGTCCGGGGTCGACTTTGTCCTTCGGCTCCTGGCCGAGGACGTTCTTCGGACGATGAGGCTTTGCGGACTTTCGTCAATCTCGGAGCTCACGAACGAGCGCGTGCGCTATCGTCGAGCCTCGACGAAAGCTCCCAACACGGCCTCGGGAACCCGCGTGCTTCGGACGTCTAGTAGGCGGCGTGGTTCCGAGCCGACGGACATCTGCTCGCGCACGCAATGGCAGCAAAGGTTCGCTCGGGGGAGATCGTGGAGTCATCGGGAGGGCTACCGATCCGAGGTGACTACGCATCGTGGCCGCGACGGAGCATAGACCGAACGTTGGGCCAAGAATGGGCCAAGCAACACACAGAAATGACCGGTAATCACCGGTACCTGCCAGGACTGTTTCCGCAGGTCAGATTCGATTCCGGCCCCTGGCCAGGACGCTCCAACCAACCTCTCAAGGTGGAGACACGGGTTCGAACCCCGTTGGGACTACGAGTAAACGCCCAGGTCAGACGCCGCGCTCGGATTGATCGGCGAGTCAAGGGCGCCGTTCGTCCCGCATTTGTCCCGCGGTCAATGTTGACCCGTCACGTGCGACCGCGCACAGCGAGTGCACTCGCGCTCGATGTCCTCGCCGGTCGGGCTGTCTGGAGCTAGGGTGAAACGCGAAGGAGGCTCGGGCGAGCGCGGGCGACGATGTGATCGCGGACCTTGCGCCGAGCTATCAGCTTGGTGGCGGGCCCATCCGCACCGCTGGCGTGGGCCGTTCGATCGATCCACGACCAGCTCACGCTGGCGGTCGCGTTCGCCGATAGCATGCAAGGAAAGTCCTCGACGACCCGTGGTGACCGGAACTGCGAAGGAGGGCGAGGACGAAGTCTTCGCGTCCCTGACGAGCGTTGAAGCATCCGGGTCTCCGCTCATGGATCGGCCTGCCAACGAACCGCCGACAGGGAGTGCATGCCGGAGAGGCCCTTGAGCTCGACGTCGGTGGGATCGGTGAACGAGAACAGTCCGGAGCGCTCCGTCAGGTCTCGGACGAGTCGCGAGACCAGGATCTCCCCTCCGCGTGCCTCCGCCGCGATCCGCGCGGCGAGGACCACGTCTTTCCCGTAGAAGTCGTCCTCCTCGCGGATCGGCTCGCCCGTGTGGAGCCCGATCCGCACGCGGAGTCGATGCCCGTCCGAGAGAGGCTGCACGAGCGCCTGTTGGATCTCGATCGCGCAACTCAGGGCGTCCTCGGCGGTCGCGAACGCCAGCATGAACCCATCACCCTGGGACTTCACCTCGATGCCCGAGTGGGCGGCGACCTGAGCCCTGACGATCATGTTGTGGGCGCGGAGCACGTGGATCCACTCGGCGTCGCCGAGCGCCTCGGTGATCTGCGTCGACCCCTCGATGTCGGTGAACAGGACGGTCACGGTGCCGTCGGCGGAGACCGCTCGTGACAGGTCGGGCCGGGACCGCCCCACGTCGGCGGCGATCCGGCCAACCAGGTCGAGCTCCCGGAACCCCTGAACGGCCGGGCCCTGTTCGAACTCGTCGAGATCGAACAGCTGGCGAACCTCGATCTCGCCGTCCTCGTCCTCGAGGGCGGTCTTCGCGTAGCGGAGCGACCACTCCATCGCGTCCTCGCGCGATCCCACGTCGATCAACGTGTAGCCGGCGATCAGGTGATCGTCGTGGAACGGTCCTTCGATCACCTCGCGGGACCCGTCGGTCCTCTGCAGTACCCGCCACGCTTTGGCTGTGGGATGGAAGCCCATCGCGTCGATCAGGACACCGGCCTCGTCGATCGCCTGATGGAACGCGAGCTGCTCGGCGATCTGTTTCTCTGTCGGCATCCCGCCAGACTCCGACGCCGGCGAGGCGCGGACGAGGATCATGAACCGCATCGGCTACGTGGCCCGCAGGGTTCGGTCTCGCGCTCGGTCAGCCAAGCTTCCTCCCGACGAAAGTGTGGCGCTACGACCCTACGACACTCGTTCGCTCGGGGCCGCTCGGCAGATCACGGGTCGACCTTCTTCGAAGCATCTGATCGAGGAGCGGCTGCGGCGTACTCGAGCTTCGAACCACGTCAGACGTGGCTCAAGATCCGGTCGAGCGGGCGCGGGACAGCCGAGGGAGCCAACACCTCGACGGGCAGAGGCGCGTACGTGATCTTGCGGATCGCGTTCCCGAGGAAGCGCCGAAAGCGCTCCTCTGCGGGCCGCTCCCGCCACTCCGGTTGCTTGCTGAGGGTTCGGAACGTTCCCAGCTCGCCGCGGGTCCGGATCACCTCCAACACGACATCGGCGCCGATCGCTCGGATCAGCTCGTCCTCGAGATCCTCCACGCAGGCGAAGAAGCCCAGCCGTATGTCGGCTCGAGAGAGCTCCGGTCCGAGGCCCACCCGCTCGAGAGCGCGGCGGAACCAGGCTCCTCCGCTGCGTCGTACAAGCCGCTGAGCGCGACGTCGAGTCCAGGCGGGCCGAACCGTTCCAGGAACCGGCCGACGTTCTTGGCTCCGCCCAAGTCGACGACCGACACTCCCTCGGCGCTCAGGGACCGTCCGCGCCGCGACGCCACCGCCTCGAGCGCGATCCGGTCACTGAGGGCTTCCACGAGGACCACCGCGCGGAGCCGTACCGGTCGCTCGAGCGGACCTCCGGTCGCGTCGATCATCCCCATGGCGCACCCGGATCGGGTGCTACTCCGCCGAGGAGTCCTGGCGGGTCTAGGTCAGCGTCGAGGCCGGATGTGTGCTGGGCCAGACGGCGATCTCTCCGGTTGATCGCGTCGAGGCCGACGAGCGCCTCGTCGAATCCCAGCCTGCCTCGTAGGCATGCGGGACCTTCGCGTGCCCATCGACGGGAGAGCCGAGTTTGACGTCCGCCCTGCCCGAGGGTTGACTCGAACGCGACGGAGCCCGTCGACCTCGACGTCGCGGGGAGGCCCATGACCGAACACCCCATAAGCACGCGCCAGGAATGGCAGGCGGCTCGTGACGAGCTGCTTCGGCTCGAGAAGGAGCACACCCGCATGGGCGACGATCTCGCCCGGATGCGACGGGAACTCCCCTGGGTTCGGGTCGAGAAGGAGTACCGCTTCGACACCGGCGACGGTAGCCGAACACTGGCGGAACTCTTCGATGGCCGCTCGCAGCTCCTGATCTACCACTTCATGTTCGGTTCGAGCTACGCGGCCGGCTGCCCGACCTGCTCGTCGTCGGCCGACGCCGTCAACGCGGTCCTGCCACACCTCCACGCGCGGGACGTGACGATGCTCTACGTCTCACGAGCGCCGATCGAGAGACTCCTCACCTACGAGGAGCGGATGGGCTGGAGCTTCCCGTGGGTCTCGTGCGGCGACAACGACTTCAACTTCGACTTGGGCTTCTCGTACACGGACGAGCAGGTGAACGAGTTCCTCGGGCCGCTCCTCGAGAGCGGCCCCCCGCCGATCCTCGATGCGAACGCCGCCGCGAGCGGGACGGACGTCGCCGGCTACCTGACGGAGGGACCGGGCTTCAGCGTCTTCGCGAAGGACGACGGCGTCGTCTACCACACGTACTCGTCCCAGGCCCGAGGCCTCGAGTTCTTGATGGGCTACTACCCGATCCTCGATCGGGCACCGAAGGGCCGCGACGAGGGCGACGGGATGCAGCTCTGGCTCCGGCGGCACGACGAGTACTAGACCACTCGTCGCGCGCGGGCCCCGACGCCACGGGCCGTAGCTGCACCGAAGGAGGAGAAGAGGATGGCGCTCGCGGGCAAGAGGAGCACCGTGGCATCGGAGAGGCCCGAGGTGTGCAAGAGGAGCTGTCTGATCGTGATCCGCCGCCCGTCGCCCTGGTAGTCGGGCAGGTAGTCGCCGATCGGATCGTCGAGCGACAGTCGGCCCCGTTCGGTGAGGTGGAGGATCGCTGCGGCGGTGAACTCATTGGTGATGGAAGCCAGCCGATAGATGGTGGTCGCGGAGGCCGGGACGCGCTCGGCCAGGTTTGCTTATCCGTAGCCCTTCTGCCAGCACCGGCCGGCCGTGTCTCACCACGGCCACGGAGAACCCCGCGACAGCGATCTCGCGCAGGGCATCCGCAGCTGCCGCGTCGACCCTGACTCCCAGGGCTTGATCTGCCTCGACCGCCGTGGTGGCGATCTCATCGGGCCGAGGCCCTGCGCAGGCCGCGGACATGAGCGCGAGGACGACCGCAAGCCGCGACTTGGAGGCATGCATCGGCTCAGACCTGCTCTGTGGCTCCGATCCGAGGCTGTCTCGTCGGCTGAACGGAAGCCCCACGACCGGTGACGAGCGTACCGCCGTTCCGGCAGCACGTGGCTGCCTCCTGCCCCTTACCCTTCCTGTACGGCTACCGATTGGATCAGAATCGGGCGGGGGTGGGGTTCCTGACGCCGTACACCGCTCGTCGGGTGGCGTGGTCCATGGGCGTCTCTTCGATCGCGCTCCTGCTCGCCGCCCTGATCCTGTATCTCATCGATCGCTCTCAGATCGCTCTCACCGAGAGTGTCGGGTTATGGGGCGTGTTTACAGGGATCGACATCGCGGTGAACATCCCTGTCCCGCTGCTGGGGATCCTGATCGCCTCGCGTCGTCCGCGGAACCCGATCGGCTGGATCTATCTCGGCGCGAGCTTCGCGCTCGGGGTCGTGATCTTCGGGCAGCTCTACGCGATCCATGTCCTGCTGGTCGACCCCGGGGCGCTGCCCGGCGGCCACGTCATGGCTTGGATCAGCGTCCTGTTCTTGCCGGTGGCGATCTGCCTCCTGCCGTTCCTGTTCCTCCTGTTCCCGACGGGACACCTCCCCTCGCGTCGCTGGCGCCCAGTCGCGTGGTTTTCTGCGGCGGTGCTCATCTGCCTCACGGTCGGATCGGGGATCTTCGGGGCGCAGATCTGGTCGAACCCGTTCGTGGGATCCGAAGAAGCCACGATGGGGTCGCAGCCCCGTGTCGTGGTCGCAGTGTTCTTCGCCGCCGCCCTGACCTATCCGGTCGCCCTGCTGCTGTCCTTCGCATCTGTGGTGGCTCGGTTCCGCCGTTCGACGGGGGAAGAGAGGCTGCAGCTGAAGTGGTTCGTGGCGGCGGCCGCGGTCGTGGCCGCCAGCATCAGCCTGGGGTTCTTCTCCGAGGCGGTTGCCGCGTCGGTGGCCGCCAGCGTCTCGCTCCTGTTCATGGACATTGCGATCGCGCTCGCGGTCCTCAAGTACCGCCTCTACGACATCGACGTCCTCATCGGCAAGACGATCGTCTACGGGGTACTCGCGGCGTTCATCACCGCGGTGTACGTGGTCCTGGTCGTGGTGATCGGCGCCTTCATCGGCGTCACGGAGGGACTGTCGCTCCTTGCAACCGCAATCGTCGCGGTGGCGTTCCAGCCGATCCGCCAACGAGCCCAGCGCGTCGCGAACCGTCTCGTCTACGGCGAGCGCGCGACGCCGTACGAGGTGCTGTCGGAGTTCTCCGAGCACGTGGGCGAGGCCTACGCCGGCGAGGACATCCTGCTGCGGATGGCGCGGCTCCTCGCCGAGGGGACGGGCGCCTCCACCGCGATCGTCTGGCTGAGGATCGGGTCCGAGATCCGGCCGGCGGCCACGTGGCCCCCGAACGGCGCACCGCCGGCTCCGAGGCATCTGGACGATGACCAGGTGCCCGAGATCGACGACGCGAGCGTCTCCGTCCCGGTTCGGCATCACGGAGAGCTGCTCGGCGTGCTCACCCTGGTGAAACCGCCGAACGAGGCGCTCTCGCCCGTCGAGCAGAAGCTGGTGACAGACCTCGCGGCGCAGGCGGGACTGGTCCTTCGGAACTCCCGACTCATCGAGGATCTGCGGGCCTCGCGGCAGCGGCTGGTAACGGCGCAGGACGAGGAGCGCCGACGATTGGAGCGCAACCTGCACGACGGCGCGCAGCAGCAGCTCGTCGCCCTCGCTGTCAAAGCACGGCTTGCGTCTGCCCTCGTCGGCAAGGAGCCTGCACAGGAGCTGGAGATGCTGGGCGATCTACAGGTGGGGTTGGGCGACGCCCTCGAGACGCTGCGGGACCTCGCGCGCGGAATCTACCCGCCGCTCCTTGCCGACAAGGGGCTCGCGTCGGCCTTAGAGGCGCAGTCGCGGAAGGCAGCGATGCCGGTCAGAGTAGAGACGGACGGTATCGGCCGTTACTCGCAGGAGTTCGAGGCCGCGGTCTACTTCTGCGTGCTCGAGGCACTGCAGAACGCCTCGAAGTACGCGGATGCATCCGATGTGGCCGTTCGGCTGTGGCAGGAGAATGGCGATCTGCTGTTCTCAGTTGCTGACGACGGCCGAGGGTTCGACCAGGCGACGACCCCGCTCGGAACCGGGCTGCAGAACATATCCGATCGTCTGGCCGCCCTTGGCGGCGCGCTCGACATCCGGTCCCGACCGGGCGGCGGAACGACCGTCTCGGGGCGGATCCCAGTTCAAACCAGTCTGAAAGCTTCGCGGCTCCGTGAACTCGGCGGTGGCACCTCATGAACCAGTCGGCTCGGGCGTGGAGCGGCTGACGAGAGGTTTGGTCTCAGTCGATCAGCCGGCCTGGTCGCCCGACGGCCCAAGATCGCCTTCGTCTCCACCCAGGGAAGCGTCGTCGACCGTTCCGGGTAGCCACGGGACGCCGGCGCGGAAGCTAGGCGAGCGTGGGAGTCGGTCGGCCGCGCAGATCGATCCTCACCACGGACGGTTCGTGGTCCGATGCCTGGACGGCGTCGGCGAACTCGGAGTTGACGTGGACGACGTCGTACTCGTGCGGGAAATGGCCGGCGACGTTGGGGCTGAACAGGATCTGGTCGAGCACCTGCGAGTTGCCCTCGAAGACGTAGGAGTATCGCTCCGGCGACGCGAGGTCCTTGACGAGCGAGTGCAGGACGCCGCCCGCCTCGAGGATGTCGACCGTCTGCGAGAACTCGAAGTCGTTGATGTCGCCGAGGACGATCACGTTGGCGTTCGGGTCGAGAGCGAGCAACGAATCGACGAAGTCGTTGACGACCTGTGCCTGGCCGTGCCGAGCGACCTCGCTGAAGCGGGTCGGCGGCTGCGCCGGACCGAAGAGCGGCTGGTCGTCGGTCTTGGAGCTGAAGTGGTTGACCACGACGAACACCGTCTTCCCGCGGGCTCGGAACTCGCCGACGAGGGACTTCCGCGTGTCGTCGAATGCCGAGGACTGGGTGCCGATCCGGCCGGGACTCGAGGACAGGCGCGGCCCGGATGGGTGCGCGACGATCGCGGTCTCGGTCGTGGGTCCCCCACCGGGCCGGTCGATGAACTCGACATCGCGATCGGTTCGGAAGAGGAAGCCCACGCGGATGTTCCCACCGGGGGCGCCGCCCTCGGCGTCGTCGACGGGATCGATCTGGCGGTGTTGGTAGGTCGGGCCGCCGGCGGCCTGGATCGCCTGCACGAGGCGGCTCCAGGCGACGGAGGCGTCGACGACGGAGCTGCCGGTGCCGCCCGCGACGCCGTCGTTGTCCTGCACCTCCTCGATGCCGATGATGTCGGGCGCCCGGAGGTTGTTCACGATCAGCTGGGCAAGATGGTCGAACTTCGACTGTGGATCGGTGCCCGCGAGGTTCTCGACGTTGAACGTCGCCACCGACACCTGGTGATCCGTCGTCGGCGCCGTCGTCTCGCGGACGAGCCCCGCCGACACGAACGGCGGCGTCGAGGTCGCCTGGATCTTGTAGTTCGAGAAGCTGTAGTCGAGCGGCCCGATGACCGGCGCGGTCAACGAGTCGCCGACGTTCATGTCGGGCATCGCCTTGGCCGGCCGCGGTGCCGGGGCGAGATCGCGCAGGATCTCGTCGTCGACGATGATCCGCTCGGGGTTCGGGTCCGCATAGCCGCCGAGGAGGATCCCTCCCCGTGGTGTCCGGAGCCCGGTGCCCCAGGAGCCGCCGTCGGGTAGCAGGGTGATCTCGCCGAAGCTGCGGGTCGCGCCCACCACAGCAGCATCGTTCACCTGAAGCCGCATGCCCTCCAGGCTCTCGTAGAAGTCAATCGCATCGTTCACTGCGTCGAAGGTGCCTCCGGTCTCGACGTTGCCGGCGCCGTCGTCGTCGATGTTCTCGGTCGGCGGGGTCCGGCCCCCGAGCCCGAGCACGATCGGGCCGGGCCGCGGGTTCCCGCTCGACAGGACGGACACGTTCGCGTTCGAGGACGTGATCTGAGTGATGGTCAGGTTGTCGGGATCGTTCGCCGCGCGAAACTCGGTCACCGTTCCGTTGACCTGCACCAGGTCTCCGATCTGGGCCGCAGGCGCGGCGTTGAGGAAGACGAACACCCCGTCCGAGGTCGCGATGTCCGCGTCGGGGGTCGCATCCTGGATCCAGATGCCTCGTCCGCCCGCTGTGCGACGAACTGTGACGACGCCCTCCACGCCGGTGACGCTCGCACCGACGAGGGGCGAGAGGTGAGACGCGCCCTGGATCTCGGCGATGGTCGTCCTCGCCTGGGCGGTGGACTCGGCGGTCGCCGATGTCACGGCGATCACGCAAGCAAGGACCAGCACAACCGAAGCACCGCGTCGAGCGCGCATCATGGCCTCCCCTCGTTCAGATGGCGAGGGAGCGCACCCCGCCGTCCTTGCCGTGCGACAGGGAATCGCTCGCCGGGCTCGTCGGCGATCCCGATGCCTCGGGGAGTTGAGCAGGTAGGCCGGCAGCGCCTACCGTACCCGAGGTCCAGGTTGACCTATCCCCGCCGGGTGGGCCCTCAAACGTCGGGTCGTCGTCGCCTAGCGGCCGAAGCGTCCGAGCCCGCCGGGGGACCGGATGGCGGCCATCAGCGCGGCGACGTCTACTGTTCCCGCCCGTGGCCGAGCGCTTGGTGACACTTCTGGTCACGCTCGACGGGTCGTCTCGAACGAACCCCGCCTAGGAACGAACCCACCCTAGCGACGCAAAGCGAAGCCGATGTCGCGGCCGGGGTAGATGGCGTCGATGTCCAGGTAGTCCACCTCATCCATGAAGCAAACTTCGGTCCAGATATCAAGCGGGAGCTTCTGGGTCGCTTCCAAACGCCCAGCGTAGTTCGTCGCCACATCGCGAAGAAGCCGTGTCAACCAATGTGCGGAGAACTGAGACGACCACGAACCCCCCCTTGGCGCTCCAAAATCACTGGCCCTCGATCGTCCCGCATTCGTCCCGCGAATGACTCGGAGACGTCAAGAAATGACGGGAACGGCTGAAGCATCGAATCCGCAGGTCAGGAACCCGATCCGGCCAACGCCGCAGGTAGCGAGATCGGCCCCGAGAACACTCTCAAGGTGGAGACACGGGTTCGAACCCCGTTGGGACTACGAGGAGAAGCGCAGGTCAGACCCCCTGTCGAGTCTGAGTCGCGATTCAGCTGGCCGGTCGTCCCGCATTTGTCCCGCGGACGACCGCGACACGTCACGGCCGAACCTGCCGGCGGGTAGGGAAGATGTTCCGAACATCACGAGGTACTCAGGAGGAGTTTGCTTCCCCCCCGTCCTCGGGTTGTTCGCGTCGGCGGGTCGCCCCGATGGATGTAGCTGGTCGGCCTGTAGTCCTCGGTCCCGCCGCGCCGGAAGCGGGCCTCCACTATGCCTAAAGGAGACCGCCTCGTATGCGATTAGCGCACGTTGATAACTCCGGTGCCGAAACGGCGCGTCTCAAGACTAGGGCGTTTCGGCCGCCCGCTGGAGCTCGGCGACATCGATCTTGCCCATCTTGAGCATCGCCTCCATGGCGCGGCGCGCACGCTCCGGGTCGGGATCTCCGACCAGCTCGTTCAGCTGGCGCGGCACGATCTGCCACGACAGTCCGAATCGGTCCTTGAGCCATCCGCACGGGCCCGGCTCGCCTCCGTCCGCCGTGAGCGCATCCCACAGCCGGTCGACCTCGTCCTGGTCCTCGCACTCGATGACGAACGAAACCGCCTCGTTGAAGCTGAAATCCGGCCCGCCGTTGAGGCCCTGGAAGTGCTGGCCATTGAGCGTGAAGTCGACCGTCAGGACCATCCCGGCCGGCCCGCTCGGCGTGTCCGCGGGGGAGCGCCAGACCTTGTCGACGCTGCTGCCGGGGAGCAAGCTCGTGTAGAACGTGGCCGCCTCCTCGGCCCTGCCGTCGAACCAGAGGCAGGGAAAGGGGTTGCGCATCTTGTCCTCCTGTCAGAGCGCCGTTATGCGGTTACCTCATCACAGGGTAAGACGGCACGGACGCTCCGGACTCATCGATGCCAGCGGGGGCAACCGTGTCTGCTTCCGGCACGATTCCCGCTGCGGCTTCGCAGGTGAGACGATCGTGGACCTTCGGCCCTGCCGGCGAGCCGGAGGCTCTCGGCGACCTCCGTGGCGGAGTAGGTCCGGGCACGCTCGGCATCGCAGTCAACGCTCGCATTAGGCTCTCTGCGTGCCGCTTCTCGACAAGGCGCCGAAGTCGTTGGACGACTATGCATCCGGTGGCGGTGGACGCGGGTTGGAGATCGCGCTCGGCGCCGGTCCTGAAGCCGTGATCGATGAGGTGGCGAAGAGTGGTCTCCGGGGCCGAGGAGGCGCCGGTTTCCCGACGGGCGAGAAGTGGCGGTCGATCCGTTCCACCGGAACCGGCACAAGGTTCGCCGTGTGCAACGGTGCAGAGGGAGAGCCGGCGACGTTCAAGGATCGGACGCTGCTTCGCAGCAACCCGTATCAGGTGCTCGAAGGCCTCGCGATCGCCGCCTACGCGGTGGGCGCCGAGCGGGCCTATGTCGGTCTGAAGGAGACCTTTGCGGAGGAGGTCCAGGGCGTGAACCGCGCTTTGCGGGAGATGCGGGAGGCCGACGCGTTCGGTCCGGTCGCCATCGAGCTCGTGCTGGGTCCGGATCTGTACCTGTTCGGGGAAGAGACCGGGCTCGAGGAGGTCATCGAGGATCGGCCCCCGCTGCCGCGCATCGCCCGCCCGTTCATGTTCGGGCTGTTCGCCGCACCGCCGAACGACAACCCGACGCTCGTGAACAACGTCGAGACGCTCGCCAACATCCCCCACATCCTCGCCGAGGGGTCGGACTGGCTCCGATCGAGCGGTACCGACACCTCACCTGGGACGATGCTCTTCACCGTCTGCGGCGATGTCCGGCAGGAGGGCGTGTTCGAACTCCCGCTGGGGACGCCCCTCAGGTATCTGGTGGAGGACCTCGCCGGGGGTCCACCCGAGGGAAGGACCTTCAAGGCGTTCTTCCCCGGTTCCTCGAACACGGTTCTCGCCCCCACCGAGTTGGACATCCAGCTGGATTTCGATTCGATGCGCCAGGTCGGCAGCGGCCTCGGATCGGCGGGCTTCGCCGCATTCGATGACTCGGCCTGCATGGTGCGGGCCGCGCACCTGTATTCACGGTTCCTGTACGTGGAGTCCTGCGGACAGTGTCCCGCCTGCAAGTTCGGCACCGGAGAGACGACCAGACTCCTAGCAGAGGTCGAGTCGGAGGGCGCGTCGGACCAGTCGGTGGAATCGATCTTGATACGGGCGAGGGGATCGACAGACGGGCAGAAGTGCGCACTGCCGACTGGGGAGAGTCTCCTGATCCAGAGCCTGGTGCAAGTGTTCGCGAACGAGTTCCGCGGCCACGTCGGTGGTGCATGTCCGCTCCCACGTGAGCTGGTCTTCCACAAGATCGTCGACTGGGACGCCGCGAACGAGAGATTCGTCTATGACGAGAGCTACGAGAGGAAACGGCCCGACTGGACGTACGCGTCCTGATCTTCCCTAACGTCCTGGGAACCCGGGAGCGCGATTACTTCGGAGATGTACTGAAGCTACGGGCATGCCCGCCTGGGCCGATGAAGTCGATGGCGCGATCGGTGGGCCCGAGATGTCACGAAGCCGACGCCCTCGATCCCACGGACACACCGGCCGATAGTGCCATATGCGCTTGCGATCGCTTCCGGCACTCGTCCTCGTCGCCATCTCGGCCGTCGCCTGCACATCGCCGACGTCCCCCTTGCCGCCGGGCGAACCTCTGGCGACCCTCAGCAGGCCGCCAGGGCTCCAGGCGAACCGGCGCGAAATTCTTGTGAATGCCACTCGGACTCCGGCCCCCAACCCAGAAGCCCGGCCGGGGGTTCGGACTCTCTTAGACTCTCCGCTTCGTGACGCCCGGCAACCCACCGAGCGTATTGAAGGCGATCGCTGCGACGAACCACTCCAAGGTTCCGATGATGATCTTCTCGTCGATGAGCTCGCCTACGAACCCGAGGGCGATGCAGAGCAGGCCAAGGATCGTCCAGATCAAGGTGATCACCCCCTCCCCAATCCGATGAGAAGGCCGTGCACGCCTGTCAGGCTATACCCCTCGGGGAGCCCCATCTGGGGTGCGCCCCGACGAAGCTGCTACGGCCACGGGGTCGTCTACGAGCCCGCCGTCACGAGCTGGCTCGTACAGTTCGGGCAACGCACCGCCTTGATGGGGATCTCCGTCTGACAGTAGTCACAGGGCTTGGTTTTCGTCGCCTCTTCGGTCGGGGTGTTCAGCCGGTTGTATGCCTTGACCAGAAGGAACAAGACCCACGCGATGATCAGGAAGCTCACCACGGCGGTGAGGAACGCCCCGTACGGGATCGGCGTGTCGTTCACGGTGAACGTGAGGTGATCGAAACTCACCTCCGCACCGAAGACGGCGGCGATGAGGCTCAGAACGATAGTGGCGAACGCGGTGACGACCGTTGCGAAAGCGACCCCCATGATGAAGGCCACGGCCAGCTCGAGGAGATTGCCACGCATCACGAACTTCTTGAACTCAGCAAGCATCGTGCACCTCCTTTAATCGGGCGTCGGAACCAGCGCAAGAACGTTCCCTCCGCGGTCAAGGATCTCGAGACCCTCCATGCCCCCTCCTCCCGGGCCTGAACCGAGGACTCGCCTACCCACCCTCGCCCGAACCAAGCGGCGATTCACGAGTTGTTCACATACTCGGCCCGGGCTCGACATGGACGCTCGCCCATCCCTTTGCCTGCGATCTGGTGCCGAGGCTTCCAGTGGATCTCCGCCCCAAAGCGCTACGCCACCTCTCGACAATGGCTCCGGGCGAACGCCTGGAGCCGGATCTGACTGTCACACGGGCGGCGGCATCTTCGTCTACATGGTCGAGAGATGCGGGTGTCAAGAAAGGACGGAGACATGCAGACCATAGAGCGCGTCCGCCAGGAACCTCGTCCGGAGCTGGACATTCCTGACCTCCAGACCGAGGAGCGCGTCCGCCCGGAACCTCGTCCGGATCTGGAAATCCCTGACCTCTTGCAGCGGGCCATCTTCGTTGGGATCGGCTCCGCGATCTGGATCACCGGCTTCATGCTGATGTTGAGCATCCTCCTTGTGTTCATCGGCCTCCCGTTGTTCTTCCTCGGGTTGGCGATGACGGAGGCGGGGTTGAAGGGTTGGCGATGATGCAGACCTAGCAGCGCCTCGCGGTCGGCCTCGCCACCTAGGCCTCGGAGATCGGTGGGTGCACCTATCGGCCGGTGCGGTTCGCGCTAGCCGAGCAGGGGAAAGGCCTTGCCGAGGAGCCGGCACGACGGCGAGCGTGATCGGACGAGGTCGTGCACGACCTTCAAGAGCGGTTCGGCCGAGACGGGTCAGGTCGATCAGAGAGGGGTGTCCACATGAACTTCGATCGATACGCCATCGGGCTGCTGATCGCAGCTCCGGACGCACCAGAGCTCGACGAACAGGAGGCCGCTGCGCTCCAGGATGCGCACATGAGCCATCTGGCGGATCTGCACGAAGCGGAGTCCTGTTGGCTGCAGGTCCGTTGTTCGACGAGAAGTATCGAGGGCTCTCGATCCTGAACGTCGAGCCGAAGCGGGCCCGCGAGCTCGATGAACAGGATCCGGCGGTCCGCGCCGCTCTCTATTCGATCAAAGCTATCTCCTGGATGGTCCCCGGCGGAGTCATGTCCTTCTCCCCCGGCCGTCTCCCTCGCTCCGTTGCGGAAATCAGCGGGGGTTGAGCGAACGGCCATCTCCGCCCTGAGCCCGCTATGCCACCTCTCGACGATGGCTCTGGGCGAACTCCTGGAGGCGGATCTGACACGTCGGGCAGAGGGCGTCGGGACGAACGATCGCCTTACCACCGACGAACGCGCTGAGATACACGCGGGCGAGTTGCTGGGCGCATCGTGGGCACAGCGACGGGTGGAGGATGTAGCGAGACGTACGCTCGACGGTACGCAGCCGGCCGGTCCCGGTCAATCGCCCGATCTGGGCACAACCGAACGGTGGACAGCGCGTCACCCGCCGTCGAAGGGTGAGTTCGGGATGGTCCTAAAGTCCCACTGGCCGATGCCGATTTCGTTTTCATGAAACGGCTCAAAACCCGGCGGCTCACGCCCCAGGTGGATCCCTCGGTCCAGGAGGAGCGTGAGGCGCGGTTCGCCCAGAGCATGGACGCCTTCATCCGTCGGGATTTCAGCGTCATCGACCAGAATATGCGTCCGGATGTCGCGCTCGAGATGCCTGGGTCGTCCTGGCTGGCGGGTAAATACCAGGGTCTCGAGGCAGTGAGCCGCGGCGTGATGGCGCTCCGCCAGGTGATGAACTCGGACAGCAGGCTGGTCACGTTCCTCCATGAGGGGGACGAGATGGTCGTGAGACACGCGATCACCGTCGACGGCCCGCGCCACCAGGTGGAGATGAACCTGGGTGTGAGGATCCGGTACGACGAGCAGGGCAAGTTCGCGGCCATCGACGTCGAGCCGGCCGATCTCGACCTCTTCGATTACGTCGTGAACTCGCGCCTCGACGGAGCCATGTCGTAGCAGGGCAGGAAGTACGGGTGACCGGTCGGCAGCGGTGTCGCCGATCTGCCGTCGGTCCACGGGGTGGGATGGTTGATCGGACCGGTGGCTGACATCTCCTTGGTCCCTGCGCGCTTCGACCGGGACCGACACCTGCGGCTCCTTCTCGAGGCGGACGAGTCGGAGCAGCACATGCGCGGCTATCTCGATCGCGGGCAGCTCCTCGAGATCTGCGGCGCCGGCCGGATGATCGGCGTCACGGTCCTCGTTCGTGATGCCGACGAGGTCGAGATCTGGAACATCGCGTTGTCTGAGGGGTGCCGCGGTCGCGGGCTCGGCCGGGCCGCCGTCGGAGCCATCGCGGACCGATGCCGGCGGGAAGGCGCGTCGCGCCTGACCGTCGGCACGTCCGACTGCAGCCTTGGCACGATCGCGTTCTATCGCAAGGCCGGGTTCCGCTTCGCCGGGGTTCGCGAGGGCTACTTCGACACGTACCCCGTTGCCGTAATCGAGAACGGCATCCCCGCGCGCGACATGGTGATGTTCCAGATGCCGCTCACGCCAACATCCGCGTGACCGGGATGGCAACCACCGAATGCCTCACTCGGCCCGAACGGGCAAGCGCCCCTCGATCGTCGTGCCGGCGCCGGAGCGGGAGCGTACCGTGAGCGTGCCCCCCAGCGCCGCCAGACGATCCGCCATGTTCTGGAGGCCGTCGCCGAGCGGTGTCGCGGCGCGGTCGAACCCGCGCCCGTCGTCGCGGATCGAGAGCACGAGCTCCCCGTGGTCCTCGAGCAGGCTCACGGCGACCTCGTTCGCCTGCGCGTACTTGGCGGCGTTCTGCAGGGCCTCGAGCGTGCAGAAGTAGACGGCGGTCTCGAGCTCCTGCGGGTAGCGGCCGATCCCGTCGGCCTCGACGCGCACCGGTACGGGTGAGCGTCGAGCCTGCGCCTCGATCGCGGCCGCCAGCCCCTTGTCGGCCAGGAGCGGCGGGTAGACGCCGCGCGCGAGCTCGCGGAGGTTCTCGAGCGCGTCGGTGACGTCGCCCTCCAGCTGCTCGAGCATCCGATCGGCCTCCGCGAGGTCCTTCGACGCGGTTGTCCGGGCGAGCCTCAGCCGGACCGCCAGGGCGACGAGCTGCTGCTGCGCCCCGTCGTGCAGGTTGCGCTCGAGGCGTCGTCGCTCCGCGTCCTGGGCGGCCACCAGCCGCTGACGGGAGGCGCGGAGATCCTCGATCAGCCGGGAGTTCGCCAGCACGAGGCCGGCCTGCCCGGCGAGGTCGGCGACGAGCTTCTCCTCGACCGGAGAGAGGGCCTCGTTGGGCGGCTTGGTGACGGTGAGCAGTCCGAGGAGCTCCCCCCGGTGCCGGACGGGTATCGACGCGGTCGCCCCGTCGACGACGGGCGGATCGTCGGCCACGAGGGGGATCGCGGTGGCCATCCCCCCGTTCTCCGGCCACGTCGCGGCCGGCCGGACCTCGTCGCCGACCCGGAGCCAGACGACGGCCGACGTGGCGCCCGTCCCCTCGGCGAGGAGCCGCGCCATCCGGACCAGGATGTCCTCGCCCGAGTAGGTCTCCCCGACGTGCTCGGAGAACCGGGACAGGACCTCGTAGGGCGTCGCCCGCTCCCCGTAGACCAGCCGGTTGGCGATCTGTTGCGCCTGCCGCCGGATCGGCTGGAACGCCACGGCGACGATCGCGGTCGCGAGCAGCGAGACGCCCTCGGTGACCCCGATGAACGCACCGATCACCACCACGACGATCACGTAGATCGCGGTGATGAACGCCGCGAGCGCGCCATAGGTGATCGTCTTGTTGATGATCAGGTCGATCTCGTAGAGGTTGTGCTTCACCATCGCGATGCCGATCGCGACGTACAGGAACACCAACGAGATCGAGACGATCGCCCTGACGACGGCCGAGTCGAAGAAGAACCCGACGCTGAACGCCACGGCGGCGATCGCCGCGGCCGAGACGAACCACTTCAGCTGGAGCCGTTCGGCGCCCGCCGAGTGCCGGTAACGGAACACCAGCGAAACGACCGACAGCAGCAGCGCGACGATCTCCGCGAGCGCCGCGATCACGATCGCCGCTCGGGCGATGTCGCCGATGGACCCGGCAGCCACGTTGATGCCTTCGAACGGGTCCGACCAGCTTGCCGTCGCGAGGATCAAGGATGCGATCGTGAGCAGCACGAGGATGACTCCCTCGAGCCACAGGACGGGGCGCCAGCGTCGAGACGGGAGGTGTCCGGTCGGGAACAGGAGGAACAGCAGGGTGAGACAGACGAGCGGGATCGGCCAGAGCACGTTGCTCAACCACGCGAGCACCTGTCCGGCAGGGAGAGCCCCGGGATCGGCGACGAGGACGTGGAGGGCGTAGGCCTGCCCGAAGCTCGCGAGCGCGAGCGCGGCCCCCGCGACGATGAAGACCCAGCCGATCGCGTTCCGGGGACGCTTGTTCACGATCACGATGCCGAGGATCGGCACGCCGATGTTCACGAACACGTCGACCACGTCCGCCGCGCTCCAGATCCCCACGTTGCTCGGCAGGTCGCTCTCGCGATCGATGAACCAGAGCACGAGGGTGGCGATCAGCAGCACGATGGAGACGATCCCGACGGACCAGGCCAACCTCCGAGCCGTCCATGTGGTCATGCCCTCACCCCGCCCCGGATTGTGCGCTCATGGCCCGCCATCCGGAAGATGGGCCGGAAGAGGAAGCGCCTGGGCGCCGGGGAGAGGCCATACTGCCGCCGTTCGGACGGGAGGAGGCGGGCGAGCTGAGCGACGACGTCGACACCGGGGTCGAGAACGGCGGTTGGATCGCGGTTCTGCCCGTGATCGATCTGGCGGATCGCAAGCCGGTGAGGGTGGACGTGGACGGTTCGGCGGTGCTCCTCGTCCGCAACGGCGAGGAGCTGTTCGGGATCGGCAACCGCTGCACGCATCAGGGGGCGCCCCTGCACAAGGGGCAGGTGCGGTTCGGCGGATCGCTGCGGACGGTGCAGTGCCCGCTGCACGGCAGCACGGTCGATCTCGCCGATGGCAGGGTGCTGCGCGGTCCCGCGACGGAGCCCGCCCGAACCTACGAGACGCGCGTCACCGAGGGCGTCGTCGAGATCCGGCCGCGCTAGGATGCGCGGCGTGGAACCCGAGACCGGCGCCGGAGCCACGGGTCCGTTCGGCTCGAGGTTCGTGAGCCTGGGGATCGGGCTGGCCGCGTTCGCGGTCCTCGTGCTGCTCCCCTTCCTGGTCCCGGTCGCCTTCTACGTCGTCGCGAACGTCTACGCGCTGATCAAGGGGACGACGTTCTCCTCCGACACCGCGAATACCGGCGTGCTCCTGACCCTGCTGGTGTTCTCGGTGGTCGTGTTCCCGGTGGGGCTCGCCGTCGCGATCGCCTACCTCGGCCGCGCCCTGTCGCCGAAGCGCCGTCGCGACTGAACGGGCAGTTCGCTACCCTCCCTAGCTCCATGTCGACGCTCAGACAGGACCCCACCACCCGTCAGTGGGCCATCCTCGCCACGCGCCGGATGGAGCGGCCGCACGAACCCGTCGTGATCCCCCGCCCCGAGCTGCCCGAACGCGATCCCGCCTGCCCCTTCTGCCCGGGCAACGAGAACCAGACGCCACCCGAGATCCTGCGGGAGCCACCCGGGCCGAACTGGCAGGTCCGGGTGGTCCCGAACATGTACGCCGCGCTCTCCGGCGACGGTTCGGCCGACCGCTCCGGCGAGCCGATGTTCCGCGAGATGCCCGGGATCGGGAGCCACGAGGTCGTGATCGAGACCCCCCGGCACGACGGCCGGATGGACGAGATGTCCCGGGAGGAGGTCGCGAGGGTCGTCCGGGTGTGGCGGGAGCGGTACCGAGCCCTCATCGAACGGCCCGACATTCGCGCCGTGGTGGTGTTCAAGAACTTCGGAACGCTGGCCGGGACCTCGCTCACGCACCCGCACTCGCAGATCGTCGCGACCCCCGTTTATCTCCCGCGCCTGCTCCGGCGGCTCGACGTCGCCACCCGCTACTACGACGAGAACGGGGCGTGCGTCTACGACGACCTGATCCAGGCCGAGCGGCAGGCGGGCGTGCGCATGGTCGAGGAGGTCGGGGGGTTCGTCGCGTTCGAGCCGTGGGCCGCGCAGACCCCGTTCGAGACGTGGATCGCGCCATCGTTCCATCAGGGTTCGTTCGGCGACCTGATGGACGAGTCGATCGACGACCTCGCCGGGGTCCTGATCCGAACGCTGTCCGCGGTGCGCCGCGCGTGCGGCGATCCCGACTACAACCTCGTGATGTACTCGGCGCCGACGAACGGCGGCCACGCGGAGCAGGTCTTCCACTGGCATCTCAAGCTGATCCCCAGGATCTCGACCCAGGCGGGGTTCGAGATCGGCTCGGCGATGGCGATCAACACCGTCGCTCCCGAGGACGCCGCCGACGCGCTCCGGCGCGCGCTCGCCAACGCCTAGCAGCCCGAGTCGACCCAGCGCGGCCCGGCGCCGACGGGCACCCCCAGCCGTTCCGCGAGGCGCTTGAGCCTGCGGCGGTAGATCCGCATCTCCGATCGGTTGAAGTCCGCGTGGGTGCTGCAGCGCCAGTCCGCGTACCGCTCGTGGTGGAACGGGCTCTGGAGTGTCTCGGCGTGCCCGATCACGTTGCCCCACGAGATCCCGTACCGCAGCATCAGCCACGCCGTCAGACGGAGCGACGCCCGCATCACGGCGTGGTCGCCGAGGATCACCCCGGCGCTCGTGCCGACGTGCTCGATCCCGACCGCGGTCCAGTTCATCCCGATCGCGTGGCGGCACCGGATCCGCAGGTTCACGAGCTGGTAGATCGTCCCGTCGGTGTCGATCAGGAAGTGCGCGCAGACCCCCGGCTTCTCGCCCAGATGCGTGCCGTTCGCGGCGAAGTGGTTCCACGCGGAGTCGAACGAGGTCCCGTCCGTGTAGTGCTCGACGACCACTCTGGGATCCGTGAGCACGTACGTGTGCTCGCCGTAGTGGCGCTGTGAATACCGGGCCATCTGTCGCTTCCGGGCCGCGCCGAACGGGATCTTCTTCCACACGATCTGGGGCTTCACGTCGCCCGGGTCCGGGACCCCGACCGCGACCGCGGCCGACTCGGGTGCGACCAGGAGCAACGCCGAGACCAGGAGGGCGGCGGCGCGCCTCATGCGACCGCCCGGAGGCGCTCGAGGGTGCGCTCGCGCCCGAGGAGCTCGAGAGACTCGGGCAGCGGCGGCGAGACCGTCGACCCCGTTACCGCGGCCCGGACGGGCTGGAACCCCTTCGTGCGGTTCAGCTCGGCCGCGGCGGCGAGCTCGTCGAGCCTGGCCTTGATCCCCTCGGCCTCCCACGGCCGCACGTCCGCCAGCCCGTCGGCGACCCCCTTCAGGTATCCGTCCGGCGCCTTTGAGATCACCCCCGCGGCCTTCTCGTCCGGGGCGACGTCGTCGGTGAACAGGAACCGGAGCAGCTCCACCGAGTCCGACAGCCTCCGCATCCGCTCCTTCACGAGCGGCATCGCCCTGCGCAGGAGCTCGAGGTCCGGCGACAGGCCGGCGACCGAGAGGAAGTGCAGGCACCGGGACGCGAGGTCGTCGTCCTCGAGCGACTGGACGTAGTGGTTGTTCATCCACTCGAGCTTCTCGACGTCGAACCGCGCCGGGTTCCGCGACACGCGCTCGAGCTCGAACGCGTCGATGAGCTCCTGCCTGGACAGGAACGTCGTCTGCGCGTCCTTGGACCAGCCCAGGAGCGCGAGGTAGTTCATCAGAGCCTCGGGGAGGATCCCCTGCTCGCGGAACGCCTCGACGCTCGTCGAGCCGTGCCGTTTGGACAACGGCTTGCCGTCCGCGCCGTTCACCTGCGGCACGTGCGCGTAGGCGGGGGGCGTACCGCCGAGCGCCAGGATCACCGCGGCGTTGCGGGGCGCGCTCGCGAGCAGGTCGTCGCCGCGGATCACGTGCGTGATCGCCATCAGCATGTCGTCGACGGCGACCGCGAGCAGGAACACCGGGGTGCCGTCCGAACGAACGATCACGAAGTCGCGGAGCTGACCCGGCGGCCATCGGACCTCGCCCTTCACGAGGTCGTGGATCACGTGCTCGCGCTCGGGCATCTTGAAACGGATCGCCGCGACGCGGCCCTCGGCCTCGAACGCCGCGCGCACCTCCGGGTCGCGACACTTGCCGTCGTAGCCGGGCGCCTCGCCGCGCGCGAGGGCGGCCTCGCGCCGCCCCTCGAGCTCCTCCTCCGTGCAGTAGCACCGATACGCGTCGTCCCGGGACAGGAGCCGCTCCGTCATGTCGCGGTAGATGTCCAGGCGCTGGGACTGTCGGTACGGTGCGTGCGGCCCATCGACGTCGGGACCCTCGTCCCAGTCGATCCCGAGCCACCGGAGCGAGTCCATCACTGAGTGGAAAGCCTCCTCGGTGACCCGCGAGGCGTCCGTGTCCTCGATCCGGAGCACGAACGCGCCCGCGTGATGGCGCGCGAACGCCCACGAGAACAGACCCGTCCGAACGTTTCCGACGTGGATCGACCCCGAGGGCGCCGGCGCGAACCGGGTCCGGACGCCCGAGCTCATGAGGCCGCCTCCACCGGGTTGGCGAGCGTGCCGACCCCGTCGACCTCGACCTCGACCACGTCGCCGGCCGCGAGCGTGCCGACACCCTCCGGCGTCCCCGTGAGGATCACGTCGCCGGGCAACAGGGTCATGAAGGTCGTGACGTACTCGATCAGCGTCGCGACGCCGAACACCATCTCGCTCGTCTGCCCCGCCTGGCGGACCTCGCCGTTCACGCGGGTCTCGACGCGCACGTCGTTGGGGTCCAGGTCGGTCTCGATCCACGGCCCGAGCGGGCACGATCCGTCGAACCCCTTCGCGCGCGCCCACTGATCGTCGGTCTTCTGCAGATCGCGGAGCGTGACGTCGTTCCCGCACGTGTACCCGAGGATGTGCTTGAACGCCTCCTCGGTGCGGACGTTCCGCGCGATCCTTCCGATTACTACGGCCAGCTCCCCCTCGTAGTCGACCCGGCGGCTGATCGGCAGCAGCCGGATCGGGTCCCGGGGACCGATCACGGCGGTCGAGGGCTTGAGGAACACCAGCGGCTCCTCGGGCACCTCCATCCCGAACTCGGCCGCGTGCGCCGCGTAGTTCTTCCCGACGCAGACGACCTTCGACGGCAGGACCGGCGCGAGCAGGCGAACGTCGTCGAAAGGGACCTCCTCGCCGGTCGGCAGGGGATCCTCGAAGAACGTGCCTTTCAGCACGCGGATCGTGTCCGACTCGAACTCGGAGGCGCCGGTCGCGATCCGGTCGCCGAATCGGAAGCGGACAAGCCTCACGCGCCGCAGGCTACCGCACGCCTCGCTCGCGTCCGGGAGGGAGGTGCCTCGGTTCGACAGGCTCAGCTCGGCGCGTGTCCAGGCTCGAAGAATCCCGTCGCCGACTCAGAGTCGAGTGCCCGAAGACCCAGAGCACCGATGATCTCGGTGATGACAGCATCCGCGGCCCTGTCGCCTCGAACATGAGGCGCGAATGCTTGGACCGATTCAGCCTTGCGGATATTGACCTCGACCGAGTAGGTCGGCCCCTCGATCACACCCCACTCGACATCGGAGAAGTCTGCATCCGGCACGACTCGCTGGATCCTTTCGACGATCTCATCGGATGCCCCGATGGGCAGAGGCTTGAAGTCCTTGGGGATGTCGGCAACCGTCTTGGCGAGGGCTGGTAGGTCCTGGATGAAGATGTCTCTGCTCACTCGCGCGAGGACATCCGCCAGCCGATGTGCGGCGGCCGATCGGCTCAGCTCAGGGCCGTTCGGAACGCCGCCGGCGCGGGACCCTCGAGTTCGATCTCGTCCGCGCCGAGCCACGCGGCGAGGTCCCCCACCGCCCCGGCGACCGAACGCCAGACCTCGCCGGTGGGCTTGGTCCGGGGTGCCGCGTGCACGCCCCGCACGAGCAACCGCCCGTTCGCGCGGTCCATCGCGGGGTCGACCAGCGCGACGAACCGGTCGCCGTCGAGCACCGGCATCGCGTAGTACCCGTACCGACGCTCGGCCTTGGGGACGTAGATCTCCATCCGGTACGGGAGATCGAACAGCAGCTCGGCGCGGGCCCGATCGGCGATCAGGTTGTCGAACGGCGACAGCAACGTCGTGCGCGGCTCCCACGCGCCGCGCTCGATCCGTTCGAGCAGCGGCACGTCGTCCCTGTGCACGTACCAGGTACCCGGCATCGTCCGGCCGTCGTGCTCGACGACCACCCGCTCGATCCGACCGGCGCGCTCGAACTCGCCCAGCACGCGTGGCAACTCCGGGTACCGGTCCCGGGTGAAGTGGTTCTTGATCTGCTTAGGCGTCCCGACTCCCAGACCGTGGAGCGAGCGCCCGACGGCCCGACGCGTGACCTCGAGGTCCGACAGGCGTTCGCGCGGCGCGTCCGGCGACAGGACGCGTTCGGTCAGGTCCCAGAGCTTCTGGATGCCCTCGCGACCCGCGACCATGATCGCGCCCGATCCCCAGAGGAACTCGAGCATCCGATCGACGTTGCGCTCGTTGGTCCAGCCGCTCGAACGCCACGACTCCCCCGTCGGGCCGCCGGAGATCCGGCGTGCGAGCACGGGGCCGTCCCGGCGGACCTGGGCGAGCACCGAGCGCCTGAGCCGCGCGTTGGCCGCCATCCAGTCCAGGCGCCGTCGGTTCCACCCCGACCCGTCGTCGCGAACGTACTGCCGCATGTACCAGGCGTGGATCGGGTGATCCTCGGCGAGCACGATCGAGGCCGCGTGCGCCCAGTACTCGTAGACCGAGCGGTCGCGCCACAGCAGGCGGTCCAGGTGCCTGAGCTCGAACCCCGCGACCCTTGCGCCGAGCACCAGATGTGGGCTCCGCGCCACGACCGCGATCGGGTCGAGCTGCACGCACCGGATCGAGCGGATCACGCCGAGCACGGCCCGGGGGCTCGAACGGGGCGGGGTGCCAGAGAGGCGCTGCGTCGCGATCGCGAGGCGGCGCGCGGTCGCTCGCTCGATCGTTCGGGGCGCTCGAGCCAACCCCGTCAGTCGAGCCTCGTGCCGATGCCCCAGGTGACGCCGACGCTTCGCCAGTAGCCGGCGATCGTCTCGACCGGCGCGAGGCTCTCGAGCTCCTCGACCGGGGAGGCGCCGAACGAGAGCGTTGCGTCGCCCGTCCAGACCTCCGAGCCCTCCCAGTCGTAGCTCTTCATCGTGACGAGCTCGTCCATCGACGGCGGTCGGCCCTCCTCGATGCTCGGGAAGTACCTCGAATGCAGCATCGGGAGCGCGTTGACGAACCCGTTGGTCTCGGAGGGTTCGGTGATCGTGAAGCCGGCGTCGACGACCCGCCGGTCGTGGACGCCGACGCTCGCGCCGAACCGCCCGCCGGGCTCCAGGTGGGGACCGGCCTTGCCGTACCGAACCGGACGCGTGATCCAGATCGATCCGAGCTTCTTCGGGTACCCCTGGTGCCAGCCGCGGACCATCGCGAAGTCCTTGTCGACCCAGATCAGGATGCACCGCGAGTACGTCTCGCCGCGGTACCGGCACCGGACCACGACGAAGGCCTCCTTGTACTGGGAACGCACGGGGTCCAACAGCTCCTCGAATGAGTCCGAGCACGACTGCCAGTCGGCGAAGATCACGGCGACGGCGTCGGGGTCTTCCTCGGCCGGCTCGATCGGGTCCGGCAGCCAGCGCTCGACCGCTCCCGGAGCAGCCCGGTACTCGATCGTCAGCAGGTCGCCCGAATAGTGCCACGGAGGACCGGGCACCACGGAGGACCGGCCCTCGGGCGAGAGCGGCGGAACGAACCCCTTCAGCTCGGCCACGGGCGAGATACTAGCGGTCGGTCCCGAACGACCCGGAGGTGCGTGTGGAGACACGGCGGATCCTGCTCGACGGCGTCCCGACCACCGTCGAGCGCGACGGCGAGGAGCTCGTCGCCCCCGGCGGCGCCCGGATCCCGCTCGGGAGCGCCGAGCATCTCTCGCCCACCGAGCCCACCAAGATCGTCTGCGTGCACCTGAACTACGAGAGCCGCGTGAAGGAGTTTCTCGCGCAGATGCCGCCGGCGCCCACGTACTTCCACAAGCCGGTCAGCGCGCTGAACGCGCACGGCGGCGAGGTCGTGCGCCCCCCGCGGTGCCGGTACCTGAACTACGAGGGCGAGATCGCGATCGTGATCGGGCGCACCTGCACGCACATCGCCCCCGACGAGGCAGCCGACCACATCGCCGGCTACACGATCGCGAACGACTACGGCCTGCACGACTTCCGCGAGACGGATGCGGGGTCGATGCTGCGGGTGAAGGGCTCGGACACCCTGTGCCCGCTCGGCCCCGGCCTGGTCGACGACTGGGACTTCCGGGGGAAGCGGATCCGGACGCTCGTGAACGGCGACGTGCGCCAGGATGGCTCGACGGACGAGATGACGTGGGACATGCATTACCTGGTCGCCGACATCGCGCGGACGATCACGCTCGTGCCGGGCGACGTGATCCTGTCGGGGACGCCGGCGAACTCGCGCCCCGTGGAGCCGGGCGACGTCGTCGAGGTCGAGGTCGAGGGTCTCGGGACCCTTCGCAACCGGATCGTCGAGGGCGAGGTACCGATCCGCGAGGACGTCGGCGCGCAGCCGAGCGCATCGGAGGAGGTCGTCTCGACCGCGTTCGGCGGGGACTGGGAGTTCCGGGGGGTCCGAGCGCCGAAGAGGGGCTGATGGATCTCGAGGCCCTGCTCCGGGCGCACGCGTTCATGAGGGTCGAGCGACCGCCGCTGCTGTGGAGCCCCGACACCGAGGACGAGCCGTTCCTGCGGATGCTGGGGGAGATGATCTCGCTCGGGCTCGGGCGGGGGAACGAGCTCGAGGACTTGACTCTGGGCGTGTCCAACGTCGTGGTGGAACCCGACGACGACGACGATGAAGTGGAGTGGATCCCCGACGGTGAGTACGTCGCGATCACCGTGCGCGGCGCCGGCGCGTGGGACGACGACACGTGGCGCGCGGGCCAGGGACCGACCACGGGACTGCTGTGCAACGTCGGCCCGGCCGCCGATGCCGCCGGGGCCGTCTACGCGTACACCCGTGACCTGGTCCCCGAGGGCTCGGTCACGGCGCTGCTGCCCCGTGCGCTCGAGCCCAGGTGACCCGGTCGATCCGGTAGATCCGGTGGAGCAGGCCCTTGTAGTCGGCCTGGCGGTCGACGTGCATGCCGATCTTCACCGCCACGCGGCAGGACGCGAGGTTCTCGGGGAGGACCAGCGAGATGACGTGATCGACGTCGAGGTTCGCGAAGGCCCAGTCTCGGGCCGCCGCCCCGGCCTCGGGGGCGATCCCCTCGCCCTTGCGGCCGGGTCGCGTGTGCCACCCGATCTCGACCTCATCGACGTCCTCGACCGTCTGGAGCGTGGGACCCGCGGTCCCGAGGAATGCGCCGGTCGCTCGGTCCTCCACGATCCACAGCGCGTAGCCGCGTGTGCCGTACGCCGCCAGCTGACGATCGAGCCACGCCCGCGTGGTCTCCCGGTCGAAGGGCGCCGGGTACCACCGCATGTGCTTGGGGTCGGCGAACATCGCGTGCAGGTCGTCGAGGTCCTCGAGCCGGTAGGGGCGCAGACGCAGACGCTCGGTCTCGAGCGCGAAGTCCTCCTCCATGCGCCGGACCCTACCGGAGCGGTATCGCCGGCGCCTGGACTATCCTCGGGCGGGCCCGACAGCGAGGAGCTTGGATGGACATCAAGGGCAAGCGGCTCCGACTACTGTTCTCCGACGTACTGGGTGTCGAACATGGGAAGTACCTGTTCGGCGACGTCGCGGACGCTGGGCACGCCGGCTTCAGCATCGGCGTGTACCCGCTCACCACCGACAAGGAGATCCTCGACGTCTCGCGCCAGCAGTTCGACGTGGGGCTTCCCGACGTCGAAGCTCACATCGACCGCGACACGCTCCGACCAGGGTGGGAGGACGACACCGTCGTCGGGATCGCCGACATGAAGCACCACGGCGACCCGTTCGAGGTGGACCCGCGACAGGTCCTGCGCAAGGCGGTGGAGCCCTGGCGCGAGATGGGGCTGGACCCGATGTTCGCGTACGAGCACGAGTTCTTCCTGCTCGAGCCCGGAGCCGATGGGGGTTGGCAACCCGAGAGCCTGCCATCCCACCGCGTCTACGGAACGGGCATGGCCATAGACCCGAGCGGGACCGTCGACGCAATCGTCCGAGCGGCTCAGCGGTGTGGCCTTCCTGTCGAATGTTGGAACAGCGAGTTCGACACCTCCTGCTACGAGGTCAACATCCGCTACAAGGAGGCCATACCTGCCGCCGATGAGTGCTTCCTGTTCAGACTCCTGGTCAAGGAGATCGCGGCCAAGAACGGCAGGCGTGCCACGTTCCTCGGAAAGCCGTTCAACGACCGAGGGGGCAGCGGCCTGCACATCAACTTCTCGTTCCGCCGCGAGGACGGCTCGAACGCCTTTCACGACCCGAACGCGCCCGATGGGCTCGCGCCCATGGTCAAGCAATGCATCGCCGGCCTTCTTGCGCACCACGAAGGCCTGTCAGCGCTGTGCGCCCCAAACACCAACGCCTACAAGCGACTGAAGCCCAACCTGTTGAGCGGTTACTGGGCCAACTGGGGCCACGACGACCGCACTGTAGGTGTCCGCATCCCGCCTGCAAGGGGCGAAGGAACCCGACTCGAACATCGGGTGGCCGATGGCGCCGCCCACCCCTACCTCGTGACCGCCGCGGTCCTGCATGCGGCTCGTTTCGGAGTGGAGCACCAGATGTCGCCGCCGGAGGCTCAGGTCGCCGGTGAGCCCCCCAACACCGAGCGCTGCGTCCCCCCGACACTCGAAGTGGCGCTCGCGGCGTTCGAGGCCGACGACGAGCTCTGCGCGGCACTCGGACCGTGGCTGGTGGAGACGTTCACCAAGCTCAAGCGGGCCGAATGGGAGCGCTACGCGAAGACCGTCGGCGACTCGAACACGACCGAGGTCACCCCGTGGGAGATCGACTACTACCTGCCGTTCTTCTGAACCGGCGGTCCGGCCTTGTCCCGATCGGTCGTTCGGTGCCAAACTACCCCGCGTCGCACCCGAGGAGGCCTCGATGAGCGTTCGGTTGGACGAGATCGACCTGTCGAGCCACGACGCCTTCGTCGACGAGGTCCCGCTCTGGGCCTTCCGAGAGCTTCGCGAGCGCGATCCGGTCCACTGGCAACCCGAGCACACGCCCAACCGCGGGTTTTGGGCGATCACACGGTTCCACGACATCGAGGACGTCCTTCGAGACACCAAGAGCTTCTCGTCGGCCCGAGGGATCACGCTCGAGGAGCAGACGGCGGAGGAGGTCGAGGCCCGGCGGTCGATGATCGACATGGATCCGCCCGGGCATTCGCGACTCCGGCGGCTCGTCAGCAAGCTCTTCACCCGGAGCGCGGTGGCTCGGTACGAGGATTTCGTTCGGGAACAGGCCCGGCTCGTGCTCCACCACGGCCTGCCCAAGGGCGAGTTCGACTTCGTCGAGGAGATCTCGCGCGAGCTCCCCATCCGCGTCCTCGCCCGGATCATGGGCGTCCCCAACCAGGACCTCCCGATGTGTATCGAGCTCGGCGACGCGATGATCTCTCAGGCCGATCCCGAGTACTCGCGCGCCGTGATCGACAAGGAAGACACCAGCGAGTACCGCCTCCTCCCCTTCCGCAGCCCGGCGGCGGTCGAGCTGATGGCGTACGGCCACGGACTCGCCGAGCAGCGACGAGCCGAGCCCAGGGACGACCTGGTCACCCAGCTGGTCCAGGCCGAGCTCGACGGAGAGCGGCTGTCCGAGCGGGAGTTCGACAACTTCTTCTGCCTGTTGATCGTCGCCGGGAATGAGACGACGCGCCATTCGATCACCCACGGCATGCGAGCCCTGGTGGATCACCCTGATCAGTGGCGGCGTCTCCGTGAGGAGCCGGACCTGATGCCCCTCGCGGTCGAAGAGATGTTCCGGTATGGCTCGACGACGATGCATTTCCGTCGAACGGCGGCGCGCGACCTCGAGCTCCGTGGGACGACGATCCGCGAGGGCGACAAGGTCGTCGTCTGGTTCGTGTCGGGCAATTACGACGAGGAGGTCTTCCCCGATGCCGAACGCTTCGACATCCGCCGTGAGCCGAACCCGCACATGACGTTCGGCAGCGGGGGGCCCCATGTCTGCCTGGGTGCGCACCTGGCGCGACTGGAGGTCCGGGTGATGTTCGAGGAGCTGATCCCGCGGCTGTCTCGCCTCGAGATCACGGGCCCGGTCGAACGGCTCCGCTCGAACTTCATCAACGGGATCAAGCACATGCCGGTGCGTGTCGAACTCGCAGGTCGGATCGGGTAACAAGAAAGAGCCGACCGGGAGACAGCACATGGAGAACGGACTGACATCGGAGAGCTCGATCACGATCGACGCACCTTCGGAGCGCGTGTGGGAGGCGCTGACGACGCCCGCACTCATCAAGACGTGGTTCTTCGGGGTCGACACCGAGACGGATTGGAAGGTGGGCGCTTCGATCGTTCATCGAGGTGAGTACCAGGGCAGTCCGTACCAGGACAAGGGCACGATCCTGGCGTTCGACCCCCCGCGATCGTTCGTGCACAGCCATTGGAGTCCGGTCTCGGGTCTTCCCGACGCTCCCGAGAACTACCAGGAGGTGTCCTGGAACGTTGCCGAGCGCGACGGCCGAACCGAGCTGACGGTCCGGGAGGTCAATCTCCCGTCCGAGGAAGCGGCGGCCGTCTCGAAGCAGGCCTGGAGCGGCGCGCTGCAAGCCCTCAAGGACCTCGTCGAGAACGCGTAGAACCCCGACCGGTCATCGGACCGGGCGCTCTGTCGCGAGGCTCCTCGCTACGGCAACTTCCTCACGCGCCGAACCGATCGACCAACAGGCCGTGGCGGAGCCCTCGATCGCTGACCGTCACCGATCGCGCGCCCAGTTTGTCCATCACGGTGGCCACGATGCAGGCACCGGCGAGGATCACGTCCGAGCGCTTGGGCTGGAGGCCATCGATCGCTCGACGCGCGTCGGCGTCTCGCGAGCGATAGAGCTCGATCTGGCGCGCGATTTCGGCGCGGTCCAGGACCGTCCCCTGAACGACATCGGGATCGTAGGTGGTCAAGCGGTGATGCACGGCGGCGATGTTGGTGACGGCGCCGCCCATCCCCACGAGCGCGTCCGGGGGCGGGCGCCCATCGAGGCGGGAGAGGTCGTCGGCGATCGCCGCCAGGGCCTCGGTCAGCACGTCGGATGACACCGCATTCGCGAGACCGAACCGCTCCGTGTAGCGCACGGCGCCGACCTCAACGCTGAAGCGCTCGTCGACACGCGAGCCGTGCCCGAAGGTGAACTGGCTGCTCCCGCCGCCCGTGTCGAAGACCACCAGCGACCCCTCGCCCAGGTCGAGGCCGGCCCGCGCCGCGAGGTAGGCGAGCCGCGCCTCCACCTCGCTCGAGATCACCTCGACGTCGATGCCGGTGCGCTCGCGGATCGAAGCGAGCACGTCGTCTCCGTTGCGAGCCATGCGCAGACCCGCCGTGCCCACCGCGGCGACGGCCCGAGCGCCGTCGCGTTCGGCCTCGTCGGCCATCGCTTGGATCGCCGTCACCGTTCGTTCCAGCGCCTCGCGCCCGATCTCGCCCCGCTCGTGGAGCCCCTCACCCAGGCGTGTGATCTCGGCTCGGTCGAGGATGGTGTGCCACCTCCCGCTCCCATCGCGCTCGCCGATGTGGAACTTCACCGAGTTCGTCCCGACGTCGATCACGGCACTGCGCGCCGGCTGGTCGTCGATCAGGGCCGCAAGCCCCCGCGGGTAACTCGTGTTCACGTAACCGTTCAGGCCGATCGCGCGAACGGCGGCGATGACCGCGGCGGAATCCTCCGACTCGATCGCGATCGTTCTCATGGGCCGTCCGTCCGCGACCACGTCGGCGAGCTCGGCAATGCAGCCCGCGACCGTGAAGCGGTTCCGTCGCTTGTGGACGTTCACCACGCGAGCGAGGTCGTTGGGCCTGATGAGCTCGTTCAGGAACCCGTCGAGCGTGTAGGTGGCCCGCGTGAGCTTGGGAGCGGGGACGTCGAGCGCCTCGAGAACCTCGGTCACATCCTTCGCCCCGAGCGGGAACCCCTGCTTCATCACCGGCTCCCACCGCTCCAGGCCGTCGGCGTCGACCTCCCGAAGGACCTTGACATCCATGAGGTCGTCGCGAACCTTCACGTTCGCGCTCACTCCGGAGACGAGGTAGATCTCGTCGCCTTCCTCGGTTCGCTCCGGACTGATCGGGACAAGTGCATCCTCGGCGGCTCCGAAGCTCCTGCCGAACGCTCGCCACTCCCAGCGCGGG
>Ga0209887_1000050_pt1 | contig 31799 bp, 22 predicted proteins | sample GWRWN1_30_40_FD_187230 | JGI IMG/M metagenome (GOLD analysis project Ga0209887, IMG submission 187230) | Riverbed sediment microbial communities from areas with no vegetation in Columbia River, Washington, USA - GW-RW N1_30_40 (SPAdes)... | ecosystem: Environmental > Aquatic > Freshwater > River...
GACTTCTTGCGGTGTGGCGACCAACAGCGCACCGCTGACCTTAAGCTGTTGAGAAAAAGTGATCTGCACGTCGCCGGTTCCTGGCGGCATGTCGACGACGAGATAATCCAGATCGCCCCAATGAACATCCGCCATCAATTGATGCAGGGCCTTGCCTAACATCGGCCCGCGCCAGATCACCGCTTGGTCGGCGTCGAGAAAAAAGCCAATCGACATTACCGGCACACCGTGAGCTACGGTTGGAGCTATTTTGTATCCACCGTTGACTTCAACCTTATTAGGCTCGCCCTTTACACCCATTATAATCGGAACTGATGGCCCGTAGATGTCGGCATCGAGTAACCCTGTAGCAGCGCCGTGCATCTTCAATGCCACGGCTAGGTTGGCTGCGACAGTGGACTTCCCGACGCCACCTTTGCCCGCAGCGACCAGGACAACGTTCTTAACGGTGGGCAGCAAATCCGTTTGCCCGCCTCCCGTCTTGCTGCCGCGCACTTGGGCACCAAAAGTGATATTTAAATCACTGACGCCGGGAATTCCTGCCAATACCTTCTTGCAGTCGCCTTCAATACTTTCACGTAGCGGGCAGGCCGGGGTAGTCAGCTCAACGGTAAAGACTACTTTGCCGTTGGCGACAGCAAGATCTTTGACCATACCGAGACTTACGATGTCGCGATGCAGCTCAGGGTCTTGGACCTTTCTCAACGCCTCTATAACTTGTTCCTGAGTAACAGTTTCCACGATTTTCCTTTCATAAAAAACTATAGACTTCTAAGGTCTACGATGTCAATACGAGTCTCCGATATCAAGGTCCGTTGTTGGTGGTCATAACTAAGAACTTCGTTGGCCGAGTAAGGTTATCATCCCGCCACACTAGAGCCTGGAATTCCGTTGTATTTTTTCGATTTCGACGCGGGTCAGCCCGGCTGAATTGGCCCGAACATGCGGTCTAAATAAAATAAGATTCTAACGACTATACCAAGACTGTTTGATGGGTCGGGTTTGATCTGTTAAAATTTTCGTCTGATTCGGCTAGCAAACCGAACGAAAGAGAACTCATGAAGCAGACTTGGGCAATTACTCTTATTTTTCTTGTGTTTATGGCGGTCGGTTGTTCCGGCTAATCGGCGATCAACTTCAAGGCCAAGAGCAAAGACAAGCAGATCAACAACAGCAGATCGACTCCAATCAAGCGGAATTGGACCGGCAAAGAAGAGAGCTCGAAAGACTCAAGCAGAAGGCCGAATATTAGTCTTAAGAATTTGCCGATTTCTGCAGACCGAAATCGAACGTCTAAAAAGAAAGAATGTAGGGATACGCTGGTAGCACAGCGAAGGGTAAAGAAAATAGCGTGTAGTCGAGGAGGTACCAATTTATGGATACGCAGCTAAAGTTCGCATCAGTGGGGGTTCTATTAGTTTTGGCTTCCGGGTGTGCGGGGGGATCATTAAGTACTCGTGAAAAAGGCGCAGGCATTGGCGCCTTAGGAGGCGCCGCCGCGGGCGGGGCTATAGGAGCGGCGGTGGGCCGTCCGGGGGTCGGGGCGGCGGTCGGCGGCGCGTTGGGGTTGGGCGCCGGTGCACTGATTGGCGATCAGCTTCAAGGCCAGGAAATGAAGCAGGCCGAACAGCAAAAAGCCCTTGATCAGCAGCGCGCTGACATCGCCAAAAATCAAGCGTTGATTGAAGAACTAAAAAAACGCAACATTGAGGCCCGCGAGACCAGCCGCGGGGTTATGGTCAATCTTCCGAGTGTCAATTTTCAGTTTGACAGCGCGGAATTAACGCCGGACGGCAGAGGCCGCGTCGACCAGATTGCGAGTATCGTCCGGCGCGAAGCGCCGAATCGGCGTATCGCGGTTGAAGGCCACGCGAGCAGAGAAAGCGCCGCTCAAGAAGCGTATAACCAGCGACTCTCCGAAAGGCGAGCGGACACTGTAGCCGATGCTTTAGCTAGAGATGGAGTTAAAAATAATCAAATCAGCTCACGTGGACTGGGAACGCGCTCGCCGATTGCAAGCAACGATAACGAAGACGGTCGACGGCAAAATCGGCGCGTCGAGGTAATTATCGAGAACTAGAGGTGCCTAACCGCGGTTCCGTACCGGACAGCAAGCGCTGAATGTTGCCCCGGTGGCGTAGGACGATCATGAGAGCAATAAATGAACTCATGCCCGTCAATATCGGAGAGTGAAAAAATAGCCAGAATACGATGGGAGCGGAGGCAGCAGCCACCATTGAACTGAGGGAGACAACGCGGGTGGCCAGAAGGACCAGAGCAAAAATCCCCCCCGAAACCAGCGTGGCCCAAGGTGCCAACCCCAAGAAAGCCCCCAGAGCCGTGGCCACGCCTTTTCCGCCCCGGAACCGCAAGAATACTGGATACAGATGACCTAGGAACGCAGCGATCCCGACAAAGGCTGTCGCCATGGGAGCCAAACCTATGTTGAGGGCAAAGATTACAGGGACAAAGCCTTTAGCGATGTCCGCGACCAGAGTTAAAATTCCCTGACGTTTGCCGACCACTCGAGCGACATTGGTCGCCCCGACATTGCCACTGCCTGCCGTGCGGACATCGACACCCGCCACAGAACCGAGAATGTAACCCGTAGGCACTGAGCCAAGCAGATAGGCAAAGAGAACCAGCAAATAAACTTCCATAGTCTTGAAGCGTCATTCGCCGGATATTAAAAGCGCAATTTTTTGCTGCGAGCACGATCGCGACGCAAGTAGTAATTTCCTCCGAAAACCCAACCGATAGCAAAGGCGACGGCGGCGATCGATACCCAAAGAATCAAATCGTTCTCACGCCCTTCAAGCATCTGGATGATTGACGGAGATTTCTCGGCAGAGGATTTTTGTTCCGCGACTGGCGGATTCGGAGTCGAACTGTCGGGTTTCTGGGTTGGCGTCGTTGTTGTGGATGCGGACGCCAAAACGGCGGTGTTATCAGTCGCTGCGTTCTTATCTGAGGATTCAAGACGGGATTGGTCCCATAAGAGCGCTAACCAGACAACGACGAAGGGGAGAAAAACATGGCTCACACCGACCATTAATTCAACTTACCACAGTGTGAGCCGAGCTCTCAATCTTTGTGAACTCCCAAAAGCTCAATGGCCAAAAAAAACCCCGAACCGCTTCAAACGGTCCGGGGCTCCGAAAAAATCAGCCTTTAGAACTTTTGAGAGTTTAAGCTGGTCTTTTATAAAAGTCCGGATTCATGCGGCTATAGGTTCCAGACTTCGCTAATTCCTCCTCAAACATCTTTCTGATGTTGGGATCCTCGTCGTAGTATTCGATCTGATTGCCGCCGGCCTTTACGTCTTTATCCACCTTGGTGATGTCGCCGAAGCTTTCGCCCAAGCTGTACTTAATTCCGCCCAAACGCGGCGGCAGATAACGCGCCCCTGTGGCACCCGTGTTAAAGTGCTGGTGCCACATCATCGCCGGCGGTGTGAAAACGCTGCCGTCCTGCCAATCATAGCGTTTGGGTTGTTCTCCTTCTCTCCAAAACATTGAAAAGCCCGTCCCTTTGATGATGATAACGTTAAAACCGGGGCCGTGGCGATGCGCTTTTTTATAGGTGCCAACCGGGAATTCGGAGATATGAGCGGCCATCGAGCCATTGGCCATCTCCAACATCACGTTCTTCCCTCCCCCGCCACGCTCTTTCCAATCTTCAAGTTTGAAATTGCGAGCGTCGGCGATAAAATTAGTGTCCCACACTCGACCGGGATAAGCTTTGCCCTTGCCGCTGAAGTATTCGGCTTCGCCGTTGAAACGATCCGTGAAATCACGCGGCGTATTGAAAATAAACTCGGCATTATGAAAAAGGTTGAAGACGATCGGCATGCTGTTAACGGAGAAAAATCGAGCCGACTCGTCCCCCTGGCCATTGAAGTGCTGGTACGAGGAGTTGAGCGGCAAGGCAAACAGACTCCCGTCCTGCCATTCAAAGGTTTGCTTCGCTCCTTTGTCGTTCCAAATAGTCGTCGCTCCGCGTCCTTTGAGAACAAAAATCAGGTCTTCATAAAGATGTCTCTGGGGGTTTGTGTGTTTGCCCGGAGCTATCTCCAGCACATAAGCACCGGTTGTTCCCTCCGCGCCTTCCATGTTAATGAAGGCTCCTTTTCCTCCGGTTCTGTCCCAAGGTTTCAGTTCAACCTTCTTCAAATCCTGGACAAAAAAGGTCTTAACGATGGGTATCCCTTCTTCGAGTTGCCATTTCTCATAATAAGGAATGTTGTCCATCGCGTTATCGACTTGGGGCGCCGGTTTGGCCATGTTTATCCTCCCGAGAAAGCTATTTTGGGTCATACCGTATCAAACCTGCAAAAGCAAGGAAGCCGGCTGGCTCGCAAGCAAGCAGTCGCTCGGATTTTCGCAGCCTTCCATGCATCATCATTGGTGACTGTGGCGCTGGCGTTTTCCGCTGCGATTTACCTGGGCGAGCATTGACAAGCATTGCGAAACTCTACTAAATGGCAATACTCGAATGACATAGACAAGACTATCCATCAGTGAGAAAGGAGCAGAGCATTGGCAATAAACGTCGAGGCGCCGATGGTGGGTAAGATCCTGCGGGTCGAAAAAAAAGTCGGTGATCAAGTGGAGGAAGACGAAGTCGTGGTGGTCATGGAAGCGATGAAAATGGAAATCCCTGTCGTAGCGCCCGCTAGCGGGATATTGAAAGAACTGAAAGTTTCCCCGGGTCAGGCCGTCGAGGCGGAAGAAGTTCTCGCTGTCATCGATTAGCCCCCTTTCCGATATCACCAAACTATTTGTACGAAAATCCTATGGACATCTGGACGTTCGGTTGGACACTGGCGCTGATTGGCATGGCAGGAACTATGCTGGTCTTGTGGTGTTTAAGCCTGCTGATCCTGCTGCTGAAGAAACTCTTTCCTTACCAGCCTGAGGAATCGGCATCACCGAAAGGTTAAACCCAGCTCATGGAGTCAGCGCTCATTTCGGGCCTTCAAGGTCTTCTCCTCGGTGTCACCCATCTAGGGGTGGGCCATGTGATCATGATCCTCATTGCCTCGCTGCTCCTTTACCTGGGGATAAGCAAGGGGTACGAACCGCTGCTGCTTGTGCCCATCGGCTTCGGCGCGATTCTTGTGAACATTCCTTTGGCGGAGATGATGGGAGACGATGGCTTTCTTCGTTACTTCTACAACGCCGGGGTGCGCACCGAAGTTTTTCCTCTATTGATCTTTCTCGGGATCGGCGCCATGACCGACTTCCAGCCCTTGTTAGAAAACCCTAAGATCATTCTCCTCGGAGCCGCGGGCCAATTTGGTATATTTCTCACTCTACTGCTGGCTTTGGCGCTCGGCTTTGACAAACTGGACGCCGTGGCTGTTGCCATCATCGGCGCTTGTGACGGGCCCACGGCTATTTACGTAAGCTCGAAATTCGCCCCCCACCTTCTCGCGGCAGTTTCCGTCGCCGCCTACTCCTACATGTCCTTAGTCCCGCTCATCCAACCGCCCATCATGCGCTTTTTGACCACCGAGAAAGAACGAAAAATCGCCATGGGCGTCGTGCGGCAGCCTGTGTCGAAAACCACGAAGATCCTTTTTCCCATCGTGGTCACTATTTTTGCTTCGATCCTCGCTCCCAAGGGTGCCCCGTTGATCGGCACCGTGATGCTCGGAAACCTGATGAAGGAAAGCGGCGTGGTCGACCGTTTGAAAAGGGCTGCGGAAAACGAGATTGCTAATATTGTCACTCTTCTTCTCGGGCTTTGTATCGGCGCAACGATGGAAGCAGACCAGTTCTTGCAAGCTCAAACACTCTTGGTCTTGGGCCTGGGTTTCATCGCCATCAGCCTGGATACGGTTGTCGGCGTCCTCTTCGGCAAGCTCATGTGTCTGCTGACCGCCGGCAAGATCAATCCGCTCATTGGCGCGGCAGGAATCTCAGCGTTTCCAATGGCGGCGCGGGTGGTTCAAGTCGAGGGGCAAAAGTACAACAAGAAAAACTATCTCCTCATGCCCGCGATGAGTGCCAATGCCGGCGGACAGATCGGCTCCGTGATTGCCGCGGCCGTCATGCTTTCAGTGCTCCAGGGAATGGGGATAGTGGGTGGATAAGTGGGCAACACCAGAGAAGACCTAGAAAAGAAACTGGCGGCGTTGGAGCAACGCGCCGCTGAGGGCGATCCGAAAGTAGCGGCAAAGCAGCGCGCCGAAGGCAAGCTGACGGCCCGGGAGCGCGTCCATAAGCTTCTCGACCCCGGCAGCTTCGTCGAGGAGTTCATGCTGGCGGAAACCCAATGCACGGACTTCGGCATGGCCGAGAAGAAACTTCCCTCCGACGGCGTTGTGACCGGTTGCGGAAAAATTGACGCCAGACCGGTTTACGTTTTTTCTCAGGACCGCGCGGTGCTCGCCGGCACCGTCGGCAGCGCTCACGCAGAAAAAATTGCTTACGTCATTCAGACGGCCCGTAAGTTGGGCGTTCCGCTTATCGGTCTCAATGATTCCGCGGGCGCGCGAATCCAGGAAGGCCTTTCCGTCACCACGGCGATCGGCAAGATCTTCTTCGAAAATAGTATTGCCTCCGGCTGCATTCCGCAGATTTCCGCTATTATGGGTCCCTGCATCGGTGTCGGCTCCTATTCCCCCGCTTTGACTGACTTTATCCTCATGGTTCAGAACAGCAGCCAGATGTTCATCACTGGGCCGGCAGTCATCAAAGAGGTACTCGGCGAGACGGTCACGATGGAAGAGTTGGGCGGGGCTAAAATCCATTCCGAAGTTTCCGGCGTCACGGATTTGGTTGCCAAGAATGATGAAGAATGCCTCGCCATGATCCGACGGTTGCTCGGCTTCTTGCCGTCGAGCTTTGAGTCGCCCCCGCCGCATAAACCAAGTCGAGACGATCCAAACCGGCCGGTCGATTCGCTTGAGACAATCGTTCCCGAAGATCCGCGCCGGGCGTATAACATTCTTCAGGTGATCAAAGCTATCGTTGATGACGGCGATTTTCTCGAGCTGAAAGGCAAATTTGCGCGTAACCTGGTCATCGGCTTTGGCCGGCTGGACGGTTATCCGGTCGGGTTCGTGGCCAATCAGCCGATGTTTCTCGCCGGCAGCCTCGACGTGGATGCATCGGACAAGGCCGCTCGCTTCATCCGTTTTTGTGATGCTTTTAATATCCCTGTCATCACGTTAATGGATGTGCCGGGGTTCTTTCCCGGCAAACAGCAAGAAGAAAAAGGAATCATCCGCCACGGCGCTAAGATGCTCTATGCCTACGCCGAAGCTACGGTGCCAAAAATCACCATCGTGCTGCGCAAAGGCTACGGCGGCGCCAAACAGGCGCTTTGCACTCGAGAAATGGGCGCAGATCAACTCTTCGTCTGGCCGGGGGTCGAGCTGGCGGTGATGGGCGGCGGCGGAGCGGTCAACATCCTCTACAGAAGGGAAATTGAACAATCGCCGGACCCGGCAAAGACCCGCCAAGAGAAAATCGCCGAGTTCACCGAGCGGTTCAGCGGGCCCTTCGAAGCGCTGTCCAAGCAATTCGCCCAGGCCGCCATCAGGCCACCCGAAACCCGCAAGCGGCTCATCCAATCTTTAGAAATTCTGCGCGGGAAAAAGGAAGAGCGACCCAGAAAAAAACACGGCATTATGCCGGTGTAACATTAGTAACTCTGGGTCATGCGGTTTGGCTTTAATATCTTGCCTGAGAACGGCTACCCGTGGGTAGGCAGAGAGAAGAAAAAGGCCGCTCCGCTTCCCTCGGTGCTTTCAGCCCAGATCCGTCCACCGTGAGCTTCGACAATCATCTTACAGATGACCAGACCCAGACCGGTTCCCTTGTGACTTGAGTGTTTCACATTGCCGCCCTGTCGATATTTTTCGAAAAGCTGGCCCATTTCATTGGCGGCTATACCGACTCCGTTGTCCCTTACCCATACCTGGATCAGAGTTGCATCGGTTAGCGCGGCACCCACCTCCACCGTTCCTCCTTCTTCGGAGAATTTAATCGCGTTGCTGATTAAGTTGCTTAGGACTTGATCCAAACGTCGTGGATCGGCGTGGACCGCGGGAAGAGACGGATCCACAGCCCCTTTGATTGAGATGCTTTTGTCCAGGGCTAGAACTCGATAACTGTCGATACTTTTTTGAATCAATCCTGTGAGGTTGACCATTTCCCGGTTTACATCAACGTAGCCGGATTCAAGTTTGGAAACATCGAGAAAGTCACTCACAAGATCCACGAGGTTTTGGCTGTTGGCCTCAATCCTTGCAAGCCATTTTTTTTGCTCCTCGGTTACACTGCCGAACATCCCCTCTGTCATGACCTCCACCACTCCCATGATATTCATCAGAGGAGATCTGAGGTCGTGGGCAATCATCGCGGCGAAGTCCGCCTGCATCTTGTTCGCTTTTTCGAGTTCCAGCGCTTGTCGAGATGTCTTCTCATAAAGCTGTGCTTTCTGGACCGCAACACCCAGCTGGTTGCCGATGGTCTGGAGGAGGTTCACTTCCTCGGGCTTAAACTTGCGCGGCGTCCTGCTTGCAAGCTGAAGCGTGCCCACAACCTCGCCATTGGCTCGAACCGGCACCATGACAAAAGATTCCACACTTTCCTTTTTTAAGGTTCGATAGCCGCCGCATCGTTGCAGTTCCTCCTCGACGCAAGGCTCTCTAAAGAGGCGATCGCCGAATTTCGACTGGCCGCTTTCCATCGTCCGCGCCAGCGCCCGGTGGCCCAGGACATGCTCCGGATGCCGGTATCCCCGGCCGGCTACCACTTCAAGCATTTCTCCGCTCCGGTCCAACAACCGAATATTGCCAAGATCGAAGGAGTCAGTGACCATCGTTTCTGCTAAGATTTTCTCCAGAACCGCTTTCAGATCCAAAGAGCCCAAAATCGTCTCACTGATTTTTTGCAGAATCAAAAGTTCTCGATTACGTTCTTTCAGGGTCTCTTCCGCCCTGTGCCTTTGAATTGCGTAACGCAGAGAGCGGGCCAGCAAATGGCCGTCCGCCTGTCCCTTGAAGAGATAATCCTGCGCGCCCTCCTCCACAGCTCGCATTGCGATCTCTTCATCGTTCAGTCCCGTTAAAACCACAATGGGCACGGCCGCGGCTTCGCGCCGCAAACGACGGATCGACTCCAGTCCCCAGGCGTCGGGAAGCGAAAGATCCAATAAGACTGCGTCAAATTTTCCTCGCGTCAGCTCTGCCAGCGCCGTCGAGAGCCGCTCAACGCGATCGATCTCCAGCGCCGTCCCGGACAACGATTCTCGAATCAACAGAGCGTCGTCGTCATTGTCTTCGACGAGCAAAACGCGCATACCCTTCACCTTTGCTGCGACGGAACCCTAGCCACCAAGACCCAATAAAGGGCAAACTGCTTGACCACGTCTTTGAATTTGTCGAAGTCCATCGGTTTAGTGATGTATGAACAGGCTCCTTTGGCGTAGGACTTGACAATATCGGCTTCACTGTCGCTCGTGGTGAGCATGACCACCGGAATGTGCATCAGGGCGGGATCGGATTTTATTTCATTGAGCACCTCGAAGCCGTTTTTCTTGGGCATATTGATGTCTAGAAGGACAAGGCCCGGCATCTTGACGTTTTGATACTTGCCCTGGCGCCGCAAGTAGGCCATGGCCTCTTCTCCATCCCGTACCACGCACATCAAGTTGACGAGCTTGGCATCGGCTAACGCCTCCTGCTCGAGCAAAATATCGTCTTCATTATCTTCCACCAAGAGGATTTCCATGGGTTGAGTGTCCATTATTACCTAGCGCCTCCTGCCAAATCTTTTCCTTAGCCGAACGTAATGATAAATTCCGAACCGCCGCCTTGGCGGGGCTCTACCCAGGCGCTGCCGCCATGGCGCTCGGCAATCTGCCGCACGATGGCAAGTCCCGCCCCCGTCCCCTCGACCTCTCGCCCTACGGCCCGCTGAAAAAGTTGAAATATTCTCTCCGTATGCTCCGGCGCGATCCCCGGACCACGGTCGCGCACCACGATGCCGATCGCATTCCGGCCCGGCCCCTCCGGCCGATAGGGCGCGATCTCCACATCAGGCGCTGCGCCGTCGCGGGTGAACTTAAGAGCATTGGCGATGAGGTTGTAGATTGCTTGGGTCGCCCAAGTCTTGTCCACTCGTAGTCCCTGGAAGTCTTTCGCCACGTGAACCCGAGCACGGGTGGCGTTGATTTTGCCTTCGAGACGCTTTAAGGCCTCGCTCACGATACTTTCGCCGTCAACTTCTTCACTGGGCACCCCGATCCGCTGGGAGCGGGAGAGCGTCAATATATCATCGAGCAAACGGTTCAACCGCTGGGCTCCCGAAATGATGCGCCGCAGAAAATCCTGGCCTTTATCGTCAAGCCGCTCACTATAGCGGTCATTGACAATGCGCGAGAAGTTCTCGATGGCCCGCAGTGGCTCTCTGAGATCGTGGGAGGTCACGTAGAGCAAGGTCTCGAGGTCGCGGTTCTTAGCGGCGATTTCCGCCCTGGCTCGTCCTCGCTCGGCGATTTCACACTCCAATCCGGCGTTGAGGCGGGACAATTCTTCTTTCTGTTGCGCCATGGCAGCCAACAATTCATCCTTCGCCTGATTTGATTGCTCCAGCTCGGCCGCCTGCATTCTCGTTTGCTCAAACAGCCGGGCATTTTCAATGGCGACGCCGATTACGCTGCCGATGGCCTGGAGCAACTCCACCTCGCTGGGAGTAAAGGGTCTCGATTGATCGTCGGAAATCCCTAGAACTCCAACAACCTTTGACCCGGCTTTGACAGGAATCCATGCCACCGACTGAGTCCTTGCCAAAAGCCCGGAAACTCCGGGCCCTACGTGATCATTGATCACCAGTGGCCTTCCCGATGCGAAAACCTCTTCGCTCATTGGGTGCGGCGTGATACGACGGAGCGCTTCTATCTCTGCATCGGTAAATCCTCGATAAGCGACCAGGTCGATCTTACCAGTAAGCGAATCTTTGAGTCTGAAGTTAATCCGCTGTCGTTCCGTTACCATGACGGTTTTATCCGCCGCGATCTCAAAAAGCTCTTTTAGCTCAAGCGACTGGCTGGTAGCGGTGGCGATAACATTCAATGCCTCTTGTTCTTTGGCTCGTCTTTCCACCGCCTCGAACAATCTGACTTTCTGCACGGCAATCCCCGCTTGAGTTCCAACGGCTTCGAGGAGGCGGATCTGGCTGGGTTCAAACTCCCTGGCCTGGCGGCTGCCGAGGTACATGACGCCCAACGCATCCTGATCCGTGCGGAGCGGGACGACAACCAAAGAGCGGACGTCTTCGCGTCTAAAGGTACGTATCCCTCCGGTCTTATGAAGGTCGACTACACGGATCTCCTTTGTTGCTATCACTCGATCAACGATCCCAGCGGTGGATTGCTCTCTCATGTGTTCGCGATAGGTCGTCAAATTTTCGTGATCGCGAAATCCACAGTGGGCGACGGGCTCCAGCGTCTGTCGCACTGTGGTCACAAAGCAAATCATCCCGATATCGAAACCACCGATTGCCGCGGCTTTATTCAGAATTCCCTCCATCATCACCTTGAGATCGAGGGAATCCAGAATCGTACGGCTGATCTCGTGCAGCGTCTGAAGCTCACTAGAGACGTCCACCCGATCTTCTGCCGGGTAAAGCTGACGGCGCTCAAAATTAGTTGGAGTGTTGAGCGGACTCATAGTGCTGCGACCTCGCTCGGGTTAATTTCAATTTGCTCCAGAGCTCGACGCGGTTATTGGCAAGGAAAAGAAAACCGTCGCGCCTTTCCCTTTTTGGCTTTCAGCCCAGATCCGTCCGCCATGAGCCTCGACGATTTTTTTACAGATCACTAATCCCAGGCCGGTTCCTTTGTGCCCGGAGTTTCTTCCGCTTGAGACCTGGCGATACTTTTCAAATATCTGGCCGATTTCATCGCTGTCGATGCCAATCCCTGCGTCTTTGACCCACACGTTGACCTCGTTACCGCTACCACGGCCGGCGCCCACTTCGATGTCCCCCCCGTCGTCGGAAAATTTCAGAGCGTTGTTGAGAAGATTGCTTAACACCTGGCTGAAGCGGCGAGGATCCAGCCAGATTGTCGGCAACTCTCTGTCGATCTTATTTCTGAATGAGATTTGTCTTTTGTCGGCCTGGATCGAGTGCTCCACCAAGATTTCGTGGATCAGCGCCTTAAGATCAACCGGTTTCTTGACTAATTCGATGTGTCCGGCTTCGATTTTTGAAAGATCCAAAAAATCGCTGACCTGTTCGATGAGGCCTTTACAGTTGGTCTCGATCTTCCAAAGCCACTTGTTCTGCTGTTCATTGACCGGCCCAAACAATCCACCTTGGAGCGACTCCGCAATCGACACCACATTTGACAAAGGTGATCGTAGATCATGAACCACCATGGCCGTAAAATCTGCCAATATTTTCTCTGCCCGGTTGCGTTCTTCTATCTCTTGCTTGAGATGAGCATTGACTTCTACGGTGGCGCCATAAAGTTGCGCGTTCTCGATGGCCAGAGCGATCTGTTGCCCCAAGGCTTGAAGAAACTGTGACTCCTCAGGACCAAACGTGTGAACTCTCGGGCTCATCAATGTGAGCGTACCCCGACTCTGCTCGCCACCGGACAACGGCAGTACTACCAATGCCCTCATGCCTTCAAACACCTGCAGCTCTTTTAGCTCCGCCAGAGCCGCGGCATCTTCGACAAACCACGGCTCCTGGCATACGGTTATCTTTCGTTCAAAATCCTCTCCTAAACGCGCCAGGAGCTGCAGTTGCTCCGCTGACGATCGCGACGCGCTACCGGCAGCGTAAACCGTAGGAGCGGATGATTTGCCAGAAAAGTGTATGAATGCGACGTCAAAACCGGATGCCGAAAGGACTCGATCCAAAGCATATTGGATCACCTCATCGAGGGCGAGCGTTCTGCCTATTTCTTGTCCAATGGTGTAGAGCGTTTCCATCTGGCTGGCATGAGCACGAAGCTTCTCCTCCACTTTTCGCAGCGCAGTGATATCGCGACCGATGGTCGAAGCGCCGACGACTTTTCCTTCATAATCCCGGATCGGAGATACGGAAGCCGAAACGTACAACCGGCGGCCGTCTTTTCTGATCCGTTCCGTTTCATAGCGATTGATTCCCTTTCCTTGCTTGACCATTTCCAACAATTGAGGAATTTCATTGGGCCGGTCCGGCGGGTTCAATATGGTAATCGGTTGACCCTTAACTTCCTCCGCCGTGTAGCCGTACATCACCTCCGCCCCGTCGTTCCAACTGGTAATGGTGCCATTTAAGGATTTGCCAATGATCGCATCTTCGGAAGACTCGACAATCGAAGCCAAGTGAAGACGGGCTTCTTCGGCCCTTGCGCGCTCGCTAACATAAGCGACCACGTGCCGGTTACCGATAAACCAGGCCGTTGCCAGGGCCAATAAGCAGGCCACTCCGAGCCAGCCGAGATTCCAGTACAGCGTACGGTTGACCTGGGCGAAAGCAATCTCCTTCGGGATACCGACGACCACATACATCTGTCCGGTCTCCGGTTTCCCGCTTAGAGTAGTGAACGCGTACAACCGCTTCACACCGTCTACGCCGATGAGTTCCCTTGTTGTTTGGTCCCGCAGCTGGAGAATCTGAAACAGGGGTGCATCCGGCACAGGCTTCCCGGTCCACTTCTCCGGATCAGGGAATCTGGCCAGAATGGTCCCTTGACTATCTAAGATGGATAGCGACGCCCCATCAGGCAATCGGGCCTCTCCGGTTAACTGCGTCAACCAAGCGAGGTCCAACGCCGCAAAGACTACCGCGCCAACTTCCCTGGAACGGTTCAGTATCGGATAGCCAAAATTGACGCTTCCCCTGCCGGTCACTCTTCCGACTTGGTAATCCCCGATGGAGAAGCTCTTCGAGCCCTTGGCCCTGCGAAAATAGGATCGATCAGCGGCGTTAACCATCCCCGCGAATCCGACGGCGCTGCACACTAGATTACCTTCCACGTCGATAACGCCGAGATTGGCGTAAACGCTGTAGCGATCTGTGAGTCCTTTCACAAACCGATTGCAGGCCATGGAGTCACCCCTTGCCACTTCAGGCACTTCCGCCAATACCGCCAATAGTTGACGCGCCGAATCGATGAAGTGTGCTTGACGTGCAGCGGCGATCTCAACGATCCGCTGAGCATCTTCTTGAATTCTCTCGGCGCTCACATCGCGATCATGCTTCGCATTATGGAGGATAAGGATGAGCGCTGGGACGACGGCAATAAAGACCAGCAGAATAAGGCGCACGCGAAGTCCGTAACCAGGAGATGAACTCAGAGGGGATTTTTCTTTCTGCAGCGTCTTCACCCTTGGACCCGCTTGCCAGCTACTGAAAGCTCATTCCTTGGACTAGCCGGTTGCTAAAAACACTGTTTGCAGGCTGTGAGGCGCGCGATAAATCGACGAGCGAAGGCGTACAATGAAGCAAAACAACCGAGAGCGAAGACGCGAGAACACCTCATTCCTCATATGTCACGACTCTCCTTTTCCAGCTTAACAAGCGAGTTTTCCCTATCCTCCACCCACAGCCTCAGCTGTGTTTCACGCAGCCGCCACTGACCTCCAACCTTGAAAGCCGGCAGTTCCCCATTACGGATCATTCGCTGCAGCGTCCGCGTTGAAACCTGCAAAAGATTTGCAGCTTCAGAAAGAGTGAGTAAACGAATGTTTTCTAATTTCTCATCCATCGAAAATTTCCTCAGGCGGGCGAAACGCAATGCCGATGCCAGCAAAAATTTGCATCTAACTGGCTGTTTTCGAAAGGGAAGCGCAACAGAAGTTGGAGCTCTTCAAGTACAAAAATGGACAACCTAGGACAAACCACGACTGCCTAGTTCAGTGGGGGACCAGCTTGGAAAAGACTGCACAAATGGTTCAATGTCGCGGCAACTGAACAGCGTTGTCGTTGAGCGGGATAAAACTGCGGCCCCGATGACTTCGAATGGGGAAATAACGACGGTGGAGTTACTGCTGGTAAAGAACTTCTCCGGCCTTGACCGGATCATAGCCGCCCAGGGAGGCGACCGCTGTTTTCAGAGATTGGGAGCGAACGATTGCCATCAGCTGCGTTCCTCTTGCCGATTCATAAAACGGGCGGAGACACAACAAGTCGTACTGCTCGTTGGCTAGCGAAATGAAATCAAGCCCTAGGGCCTGGGCCGCCGCGCGCACTCCGAGTCCGGCATCGGCCAGATCACTTGCGACTGCTACCCCGACCGCCATATGGGTAAACTCTTCCCGCTCGTAGCCATGAATGGAAGCCGGGTCAATTCTCAATCTTTTGAGCTCGTAATCGAGCAAAACACGTGTCCCGGAACCCGGTTGTCGATTGACAAACCGGCAATCCTTTCGAGTGAGATCGCGCAGGCCGCGAATCGCTTTCGGATTATCGCGCCGCACCAGAATACCTTGTTCTCGTAGAGCCAGATGAACCAAGACGACCGGAGTGTTGGGAATCGTTTTTTTAATGTCGGGGATGTTGTAGATGCCCGTTTCCGGGTCAAGCAAATGAGTGCCAGCGATGTGGGTCTCACCGCGCTGCAAAGCCAGCAAGCCTCCTAAGCTGCCGACATTCGTTGCTGCGATCTTCAGTCCGGGGTGTCGCAGCTTGAGTTGGTCTTCGAGTACTCCGATGGCGAGGTCGTGGCTACCCGTGCAGAGGATGGTATTTTCGATTTCCTCTTCGGGCCGCAGCAATTCCACCTCCCTTTCCTCGCCTGCATTCAAGCCTTCGATAAAGCTTGGGATGCGCAATAATCCATCGGCGTGCACCATTGTCGTAATCACCCCGGCGCCGCGCGCCAGCGGCACGGCGACCAATTTTTCTCCAACGCGTCCCAAAGTTACGCGGATAAATTCTTCGAGGCCGAGATGAGACGCGAGCTTTTTCGGTACGACGGCACGAACTCGGGGGTAGGATGGCGCCGCGCAACCAAGAAACTTCTCCAAACCCGGTCTCAAGATTTCTCGCGCGATAACGATCGCCGACACTGGATAACCCGGAAAACCGATGACCGGCTTGCCGTTCGCCGCGCCTAAGACCGCAGGTTTTCCAGGCATCACGTCGATGCCGTGCGCCCACAATTCACCCGCAGCGGCGACCACGTCCGCGGTCAAGTCATGCTCGCCGGCGGAAGATCCGGCGATGATCGTAGCCACATCACACTCATGAGCCGCCCGACCTAGCGCCTGCTTGAGCAACTCAGCATCGTCTTTCACTTTGGGATACTTAACCGGCGCTCCACCCCACTCGCGCACAAAAGCCGCTAAGACGGTGGAGTTGAACTCGATGACCGCTCCGGGTGTTGTCTCTTCCCCCGGCTGGATCAACTCATCGCCCGTAGGAATGATTCCTACCTTGGGATGGGCCTTCACCCGCACGGAGGTGTGCCCTGACGCGAGCAATGCGCCCAGATCGTAGGGGCGCAACCGGTGGGAGCGCGGCAAGAGCAATTCCGTGGCGACGACGTCCTCACCAACCAGTCGGACGTGATTCCAGGGTGCCACCGACTCGAAAATCTCCACCGTTTCATCATCGAGTTGCCGCACTTTTTCAATCATGATGACTGCGTTGGCCCAAGCAGGGAGAGAGTTACCCGTGTCCACATAAGCAAAGGCACCCGGCTCCGCCACATCCTTCAAGGCCCGGCTAAGTTTCTTTCCGACAAACTCAGTCGCGCCAAACGTATCCTCGGCGCGGACGCAGATGCCGTCCATGGCGGCGGCGTGGTAATGGGGCGATGAAATCTTTGCGAACACGGGTTCCGCGGTGATGCGATTGAGCGCATCATCGACGGGCACGGTTTCGCTGGCCAATTTCGACGCATCGATACCTGCCAAAAAAAGCTTTCTGGCCTCTTCCAAAGGCGTTTTCTTTAGATATCGCTTACGCGCCATGGCCCTTCGGCGGTTCCGAGTTCCGGGTTTCGGGTCCCGCGTTTAGGGTTTGGGAAGGGAACTCGAAACCCGAAACACGGGACTCGAAACTAGAATAATATCACCTCGACTTCCTCTCCCTGCTCCAGCCCATCTTGGTTGAGATCGATTCGAACCATCCCATCCGCTTTGACCAAAGTGAAAATAGCTCCTGACTTGCTCGGCAGAGGCGTCGCCAACCACCGTTCGGAATCATGCTGCAAAGTCACACGAACATAATCTTCTCGGCCCACTTGCGACGCTATGTTGGTTTTCAAAGTCGCCCGCAGAGTTTTCGCGAATTGATTTATGCCCGTTACCTCCTCGCCGCCGATCTTGCGGAGCACAGGCGCGGCAAAAAGATCGAAAATCACCAACGCCGACACCGGATAACCCGGCAGGCCCATGATCGGCTTGCCGCACGCCTTGGCAAAAATAGTCGGCTTGCCAGGACTCACTGAGATTCCATGAAAGATAAATTCCGAATCGGGAAATGATAAGATTGCTTCCAGCGCGATATCTTTCGCGCCCATCGAGCTACCCCCGGAAAGTAGCACTAGATCGCTCCACTGCAGGGCTTCCCCAATGGCTCGGATCAACTGATCTCTGTCATCGCGGACAACGCCCCAATCGCGTAATTCACCGCCGCACCCTTCGATGAGACCGGCAAGCGAGTGTTGATTAATGTTTCGCACCTGTCCGGGCAGTGGCTCCGTGTCGGCATCAACGATCTCATCCCCGGTGGAAATCAGCGCAATGCGGGGCCGCATGTAAACCAGGATGGAAGAGACCCCGACACCGGTGAGCGCGCCCAGGTCGTGCGCCCTGAGCCGCCGCCCGCGCGAGAAAACCAGCTCGCTTTTTTTGATGTCGTCGCCGATTTGGATGACGTTCTGCCAGGGCGAGACGCTACGATGAATTTCGACTAACCCCGCATCGGTTTCATCGGTATATTCGACCATCACCACCGCGTCGCTCTCCGGCGGCATCATCCCGCCTGTGGAGATTCGTATCGCCTCGCCGGCTCCCAACAGCTGCGTCGCCTCCTTGCCCATTTCAACGACCCCGGCAAGCTTCAAATAGGCCGGCAGACTCTGACTCGCGCCGAATGTGTCCTTTGCTTTGACGGCGTAGCCGTCCATGGCGGCGCGGTGGAAGTGCGGCAGGTCGACGTTGGAATAAAGATCCTCGGCCAAAACACGAGCCCGCGCCCGGACGGTTGGAATCCGCTCTGTTCCCACGGGGGACACTTGCAGCAGCGCTCTCAATGCTTCTTGAGGCGTTACGACTTTAAAAAAGGTCTGCGCCACCTTGCGTTACCTGAGCAAGAATCATAATCAGAACAAACCCTAGGAAGCAAATCGAGGAGCGGGGTCGGTTTCTCTTGACACGGCGAATTCTAAGTCAGAGAATCACGCCCGCACCGACGACGAAGGGAACTTCACTTCCAGGCGCCGGGAGGCCGACGTAGCGAAAAACATTCACGAGGGTGAGGCAACTAAATGAACGAACCGATCAGACTCTCCATCGCAGCGACCTCCAAGCGCGTCGACATCGCGAACGTCGTCAGTTTGAGTTTCTTCAACAACGTCCAGCTCCCGCGCCAATCACAGTTGGACGTCGCCATGGGCTGGCGGGATTCGGAGCTCGGCGGCACGGGCCCGGCAATCCTGGTGGACAAGAAGAAATACGACTTCGGTTTCGGCAATCCGGTAGGACTGTCGCGAATGGCTTATCTCGGAGTCGGCTTTTACAAGAAACAAATCCCGCTCCGCGCCATCGGCGTGTTTCCAACCTGGGACCGGCTGATCTTCGCCGTGCGCAAGGACAGCGGTATTCAGTCCCTCGAAGACATAAAGAAGCAAAAGTATCCGTTGCGCATCTCCACTCGCCGCAAAGGGAAGTTGCAAACAACGCTCTACGCGATCGAAGAGGTTCTCAAAGCTTATGGTATTCGCCTCTCCGACATCGAACGCTGGGGCGGTAAAGTCATGGAAGCTGCGAGCCCCAGCAGCCCGGAACGCTTGGACGCAATCCGCCTTGAAAAGGCCGACGCCGTCTTCGACGAAGGTGTGAAAAGCTGGGGGGCCGCCGCGCTCAATGCAGGGATGCGATTTTTGCCACTTGACGATGCAGTTCTGCGCAAAATGGAAAAGATTGGGTTTCCCAGCGCTATGCTGACAAGGAAGCACTACCCAAAGATGGACCGGGATATTCGCACCGTGGACTTTAGCGGCTGGACCTTTTTTTGCCATGCCGATTTGCCTTCTGATGTCGCCTACAACATGGCCAAAGCGGTTGATCTCTGCTACAAGCAAATCCCGGTGGATCATTTCGACAAACGGCCCATGACCATGCGCGAGTTTTGTCGCGGCGGCGAAGCCGGCCAGTTGAACATCCCGCTCCATCCGGGAGCAAAGAAATACTTTCGCGAAAGAGGCTACCTGTGAGCCGATCGTAAGACTGGCGATGAACCGCCGCAAGAAGGAGTAGAATCAGATGAGACCTTGGGTTGTGGCATTTGTGGCTCTCACTTGCCTTGTATGGACCACTTCGCAGCTTCAGGCGCAAACTGCCGAGTCCAAGTTGGCGGCGCTGGAAAAACTGCCTACCCAAGAGCGCCAGCAGCGTCTGCTGGAAGGTGCCAAAAACGAAGGCGAAGGGGTCATCTATGCCAACATGGATGTCGCGGCGATGAAGCCGCTCACCGAAGGATTCATGAAACGATATCCCGGCTTAAAGACCGCCAGCGTTCATTTCTCCGGCGCCGCCATCATTACGCGCATAGACACGGAAAGCCGGGCAGGAAAACCGCTATCGGACGTCGTGCTGAGCGGCCAGTTAGGCGTGCTTGCGCTGATCGAGAAGAAAGTCGCTGCGCGTTACCGCTCTCCCGAACGGGAATTCTATCGTGAGGGTTTCAAGGACAAAGAGGGCCTGTGGACTGCTTACATGACCAACATCATGGTAAGCGCCTATAATACGCGCCAGGTTAAGAAAGACGAGGCTCCGCGTGCGGTGGAAGATCTTTTAAACCCACGATGGAAGAGTAAGCTGACGATGGACAGCCAGTCTTATGTCTGGTTTGGCACCATGCTCCAATATCTCGGCGAAGAGGCGGGACTGCGTTTTATGAAACGGTTGAACGAGCAGAATATCTCGCACCAGCGCGGACGGCGTCTCATGACGCAACTGGTGGCGGCCGGGGAATTCGACATGGCGGTGGAAACCAATCTCAACTCGGTGCTGACGCTAAGCCGACAAGGAGCCCCGCTGGCTTTTGCGCCTATTCAGCCCTACTTCTTGAGTCCGAGCCTGGTATTCATGAGCGCCGGCGCGCCGCGGCCCTATACCGGCGCGCTATTCATCGACTATCTGCTCTCCGAAGAAGGGCAAAAAGTCATCGTGACGACCAACCGTATGCCCGCCCATACTAGAGTTAAATCACCCGAGAGCCAGCTCCTCGAAGGCCAAGACGTGCGTATGCCCGACATTTTCGATATCGGAAAAAGATACCAGGCCATCGGCAACCGCTATCGCGAGATTTTCGGCGGTGCGCGTTAAACCCATGGTTCAAATCGTTCAAAAAGTTCCAGCCGTTCAAGTCGTTCCGGGCTCGATCAAACGATTTGAACGTTTTGAACGGCTTGAACGATTGGAACTCATATCTTGAATTTGCGTAGCTGAGAAAGGAGTCATCTATGGCAAACAAACCTCGTATCACCCTCGGCCTACCCGATCATCCCCGCTGCCGCGCGATGATCGACGGCAAGGTCGGCGTCGAGGGCTATGAACTGGACATCGACCCCAACTTCGTTTCTTCCGGGGAGCGTCATTACAAATTTCTTCACGGCCAGTGGGATGTCGGCGAATGTTCCGCGGCAAGCCTGCTCCGCGCCATCGAAAAGGGGCAGGAGCTTCTGGCGATCCCTGTATTCTTTGAACGCGGCCCGCGCCAGCGCAACATCTACCACTGCGAAGGCAAATTAAAACACCCGTCGGAGCTCAAAGGCAAAAAATTTGGCTGCTTCCGTTACGGAGCCACGGCCGTCGTCTGGGCGCGCGGCTACTTGCTCGACGCCCACGATATTAAGACCACGGACATGCAATGGTTCGTCTCCGGCCGGGAAGTTTTTATCGGTCACGAACTTCCCGTCAAAGTCGAGCGCATCGACCCGCCGCCGCCTTTCGGCGAAGAGAAGCTGCAACTCTCCAAAATGTTAAGTGAAGGCGCACTGCACGGCGCTGTTGTGCCGGGCGATTCGGGCTACTTGGGATTATTCGGCGGCGGCGAGACCCCGCCCATGATGGCGGCCTACCCGGGCGTAAAGCCGCTCTTCGAAGACAACGAGGAAATCGTTCGCTACACCAAACAAACGGGCATCAACCCGATCATGCATGTGCTTTCGATCCGCCGGGAAATCGTGGATCGCTATCCCGACTTCCCAGGAAAACTGACCCGGGCCTTTATGGAAGCGCGAGACGCCGCGGCGCCGTACATGGACGGCGAGGAAATCGCGGGCTACGCTAAGGAACGAGACGTGCTCGGCGAAGATCCTTACGCTTACATCATGGGCAAGAATGAAAAGCGCTCATTGGCGGCCCTGAACCGTTACCAGATCGAGCAGGGTCTCATGAGGACCACGTTGCCGATGGACGACCTCTTCGTCGGCCATGCTTGAACGAGCAGACAACGATGAAGGCGCGACAATTGGGCACTTTACTATTTGCGGTTCTCACCGCGTGTACTCTATTGACGGCGGTTCCAAAAGCCGCAACGCTGGAAGAATCCGCCAGAATCGAAGGCGAAGTCGTTCTTTATAGCTCGTTGAACAACGAGCAGATCGTCACCCTCATCGATGCATTCAAGAAAAAATATCCGACCATCAAGCCGTCTTTCTACCGTGCCACCAGCGAGCGGGTTCTGCAGCGCGCCATAACGGAAGCGAGGGCAGGCCGTTTCGCCGTGGACGTTGTGACTTCGGCCGGATTTCAAGTCCAGCTCATGAAAGAAGCAGGACTCACGCAGAAGTTTGTTCCTGCTGAGGCGTCCGCCTACTCGGAGGGCTTCAAGGATCCCGACGGCCATTGGATCAACGTTCACTCTCTGCTCAACACCATGGCCTACAACACGCAACTCGTCGCTCCGAACGAAACGCCGAAAAAATACGAGGATTTGCTCGCGCCGAAGTGGAAAGGAAAAATCGGCGTCAATCTCCAGGATCCGGAGTGGTACGTGAACCTGCAGCGCCGCATGGGAAAGGAGAAAGCGAGAGGTTTTTTGAAGGCGCTGGCCGCACAGCAGCCCGGCATCCGCGATGGCCACAACATCACCGCTCAGCTTCTCGCCGCCGGCGAGTTTCATGTTGTAACCAACACCTACGCTCACATAGTCGCGCGCATCAAGGGACAAGGCGGTCCCGTGCAGTACGTCTTCGATGAGCCGGTGATTACTTATGTCCATCCGGTCGCCTTGGCCAAGTCCGCCCCTCATCCCAACGCCGGCAAACTACTCATGAGTTTCATTCTTTCGGCCGACGGCCAGAGGATGCTGCGCGACCAGGGGAGAATTCCCGGCCACCGCGACATCGAGCCAAAAGTGTTCTCGCTGCGGCAAGTCAAGCTCATCGCCAGCGATCCGGGCTTGGCGAAAGAATACGGACCGGCGGGCGAAGAGATGCGGGCAATCTTCGGCGCAAGGTAAAGTCCCGAGTCTCGTGTTCAGAGTCTCGAGTCAACGCGAAACCCGAGACGCGGGAATCGAGACGCTAGGCGCCAAATAGGTCCCGAGTCTCGTGTCCAGAGTCTTCTGTTAACCCGAAACCCGAGACGCGGGAATCGGAACATCGTGAGCGCATCTGAAGTATTGACAACATCGTGAGGAAATTCGCAGAAAGGTCAATGTTGAGATGATCACATTCCCGCTCCAGCGAACGACTCCCCTCCCCGGCGGCTACATGGGCAAGATCCTCCGCGTCGATCTTACCACCGGGTCGCTGCGCGACGAGGATCTGCCCGAAGAACCTATTCTAAGAAAATTCATCGGCGGGCAGGCATTGGCTTCCTACATTTTGTTGAAGGAGTTGTCCCTGGAGGCCACACCGTTGGGGCCGGAGAATATCGTCGTCATGATGACCGGTCCGCTCACTGGCAATGGCTTCACCCCCGGCGGCACCAAGATGACCGCTGTGTATCTGAGCCCTCTCACCAACACGACTCTCGGACGCGGGGCGACGAGCGGATACTGGGCGACTTATCTCAAAGCGGCAGGGTACGACGGTATTATACTTACCGGCGCTTCTCCAAAGCCCGTCTATCTTTACATCAACGAAGGCAAGGCCGAACTGCGCGACGCCGCGAATTTCTGGGGCCTCGGCACCCGCGCGACGGAAGATCGTTTACGCGAAGCAGTAGGCCACCGAGAAGCGAAAATTCTCTGCATCGGCCCGGCCGGCGAAAACCTGAATCGCGCCGCCATGCTTGCCAACGACTACAATCACTTCGCCGCCCATAGCGGCGGCGCGGTTTTGGGATCGAAGAAGCTCAAGGCCATCGTCGTGCACGGCACAAAGCGGCCGAGTTTTCGTGACAAGGCGAAGCTGGTCGACGCCGGATGGCGCTGGCGCCAAACGCTGGAACAACACGACGTCAAGAAAAAGAAAACCAAGTATGGACACGGTGAAGCTTGGGGAGTGCTGAACAATCTAAACTGGCGCAGTACTGAACTCTCGCCCGCACACATTCACGGTTTCGGCGATAACGATGTGGTTCTCCGGCCCTGCTTTCAATGCGCCAGGCTCTGCCCTTGGGACGCCAAGCTAGGCGAAGGGGAATTTAAAGGAACCGTCGTCCATTTCAATGCCGGCGGCGAGTGGCTAGATACTTTTTTCAATCTTGGGATTAAAGGCAATGCAGTGTTGTATCTCGCCGAGAAGATCAACAATCTTGGCATCGAGTGCAGCCACTTCTCATGCGGCGCCGGTGTCGCGTTTGAAGCGTGGGAGAAAGGGCTTCTGGGTCCCGACCGAACCAACGGGTTGAAGTTGGAATGGGGCAACGTCGAAGCGGTCGGCAAACTACTAGAAATGGCAGCTCGGCGCGAAGGTTGGCTCGGCAATCTGCTTGCTGAAGGTCCCAAGCAACTCGCCGAGGCCATCGGTGGCGACGCGCCCAAGTGGGCGGTCCATACCAAAGGCGGAACCCCCGCGATGCATGAATGGCGCCCGATGCTCGGACAGATGCTGCGCGAACTGGTGGCCAGCGGCGGCATGAAGCCACAAGGCGGAGGCTCCACTAAACCGCCCCCCGATCTGCGCTATCGAGAGACCTGGGGACCGCTTAGTGCCGACAGCCCCGATGGCTGGGCGTGGTCGCATGTCCTCTCCGAGCAATACCGCCAATTCACCGGCATCTTCGGCGGTTGTTGGTTCGCGCAGATGAACCAAAAACCGGATGGACTGAACAGCATCGTCGATGCCTTCAACGCGATCACCGGCTGGAACTTCACGATGGATCAAGCACTCGAAGCCGGCCACCGCAGCATGATTCTCCAGAGCGTCTTCGGCACGCAGCGCGGCTGGATCGCCGACTTTGATTGGCAAGACGTCGGCCCAAGGTTTTTGGAGCCCATCCCCGACGGTAAATACAAAGGCTTCACCATCGCCAAGTGGCTACCCGATCTTATTTTCGAATACTACCGCCTCTCAGGCCGTCACGAGCGCACGGGTCGCCCATTCAAGAACACGCTCGATCAGTTAGGACTGGAAGAATTCACGCCGTGGAGTCAAGAAGCCAGCCAACTTTGAGTATGAATCAGCTACCTCTTTTTCCACAAACGTGGAGGCAATTTTTCACAAGCAGAAACAGATTTCCGGATTCCAGATTCGACACAGATTCAAGGCAACCGGATCCAGATTGCCGAGATTCTGATCAGGGACTATATCTCAGTGGTCGCAAACCTCAATTAGTTAGGCGCGACTATGCAGACAAAAAACGATCTCACGCAACTATATCGTGATAGCTTCGGTGGTAAGGACCTCTTCCAAGAATAGAGTGTAGGCTTTAGCGGTCATTTCGTCAGGAGTATATCCCACTGCCTGGATCGGTTTTAGGAGACGCGCTGCGGCTATACCAAGTATCTCTAGTCGTTCCCGGAAGTTGAGAGAAGAAAAGTCTGGAGACACAACAATTAAGTCGACGTCACTTCCTTCAGTTGCTGTTCCTTTAGCGTGGGAACCATATAGGTAGACTTGGACAGGATGAATGCCGAGGCCAACAAGCTGTGCGCGATATTTCTCTACGATCTCTTTAATCTCGGGTCTTGTTTGAGCCATCTTATGACCTCTTTTGTTTTATCGAGATAATGTTTCGCTACCTCTTTCGGGAAGAACAGTAGCCCGCCCCCCTTTTTCTCTTCCCTGTGTAATAAGTCAATACGAATGCCTGACACTATTTACTGACCCATTATTGACATCCTAAATTCGGAAAGTCCAAAACCCGGAATCCGAAGGAGCTCGTTTTGAATTTGGCGCTCATTTTCCGATTTGAATTTGTTTCGGATTTCGGAATTCGATATTCGGATTTTCTTTAACCCTCGCCCTGCGGGAGAGGGAATGGGTGAGGGTTGATCGGTAGCGTAAAGGTAAAAGTGGAGCCCTTGCCGGCCTCACTCTCCACCCAGATCTTCCCGCCATGCAGTTCAACGAACTTCTTGGCCAAGGTTAACCCAAGGCCAGTGCCTTCCTTCTTGTGAGCGTAGTTGCCTCCGACCTGGCGAAATTCTTCGAAGATCGCTACCTGATCCTCCGGGGAGATGCCGATTCCAGTGTCAGTAACCGAAATTTGCACCGAATCGTCTGCTTGCCTGGCGTTAATTCCGATACGCCCTCCCTCCGGCGTGAACTTGACGGCGTTGGATAACAGGTTGAGAAGAATCTGTTTGATCTTCCGCTCATCACCGACAAACTCCCCAAGTCGCTCGTCAACTGTAACGTCAAGGTTGATGCCGTGCTTGGTAGCGCGCTCCCGCACGAACGTGCGCGCGTTGTCGATCGCTAACGGTAGATCGAACGTTGCCACTTCCAGCTCCATCCGCCCAGCCTCGACTTTGGAGAGATCGAGAATCTCATTGATGAGGGAGAGAAGGTGGCGGCCGGAGGAAAGAATGTCGTCGGTATACTCGGCTTGTTTCTCGTTTAGCTCGCCAAACATTCTCTCCCCCAAGACTTCAGAGAAGCCGATGATGGCGTTGAGCGGCGTGCGCAGCTCATGAGACATGTTGGCAAGGAATTCCGACTTGTGCCGGTTGGCGGCTTCGATCTGGCGGCTCTTCTCCTCGATCTCCCGGAACAGCCGGGCATTCTGAATCGCCAAGGCCGATTGAGTGGCAAAGGTTTGAAGAAGGTTGACGACTTCCGCCGAAAAGCTACCCGCCTCTTTGCGCCAGACCGTCAAGGCGCCCATGATTCTGTCTTCGCGGAGAAGTGGAACTGCCAGGACGGATCGATATCCGAGCCGTGCAAGCATGGGCCGTAACCGAGCGCCGGTGTATTCCCGTTCATCTAGGGTGTCCGGAACTTGGACCGGCGCTCGAATAATCGCAGCTCGCCCGGTAGCGCCCTCACCCAGACGTATCGGCGCTCCCCGAAGCGTCTCCACCAGGGCTTCTTCCATACGATAACTGGCCCTTAGGAGAAACCCTTCCGCAGCCTCATCATACTCGTAAATAACACCGCCACTGGTTCCGGAGAGCTGGACCGCGTGACCAACGATGGTGCTAAGCACCGTCTGCAGATCGAGCGTAGAGCTGACAGCTTGGCCGACTTCTCCCAACGCTTTGAGTTCCCCAACTGAGCGCGCTAATTCTTTTGTTCGTTCCTCCAATTCCTTAAACAAACGCACGTTCTCGATGGCGATCACGGCTTGGTTCGCAAAGGTCTCTAGTAGCGCGATTTGTTTGTCTGTGAAGGGCTGGACTTCTAAACGGCGAATCCCAATCGCACCAATTGCGACGCCCTCGCGCAGCAGCGGAGTGGCAAGCATGGTGCGAGTGCCAGTAACTTGCTGACGGGTCTTGGCTTGCGCAAACTCTGTTTCAACCTCTGCCATCATGTCATGGACGTGGATCGTTTTCCGGTCCAGTATCGCTCGGCCAGTGGGCGTGCCGCGAGTGAAGGGTTGTGGCGGACCGGCCGGCATCGGGCCATAGACTGCCACCTGCTGAAGGATGTCACCCTCGACACGATAGATCAAAGCGTCCTTAGCCTCGCACAGCCGCGCAGCATTTCTTGCGACGACATCGAGTACCGGCTGAATGTCCGTCGGCGAACTAGCGATGACACCCAAAATCTCACTCGTTCCGGTCTGTTGCTCCAAAGATTCCCTGAGCTCCTGGAACAACCGCACGTTCTCAATCGCAATCACAGCTTGGTCAGCGAAAGTCTCTAGTAGTTTGATCTGAGCCGGGGTGAAGGGGCGCACCTCGGTGCGACGCGCGATCAGTGCTCCAATGAATTCCCCCTTTTGACGAAGGGGAGCGGACAAGTAAGTACGCCAGACGGCGTGGAAACCCACCATTGGGAAGTCGTTCTGCGCCCGGACATCGGGAATGTGGAGCGCGCCATGCTCGCGCATCCAGCGATAGTGTGGTTCATCCGTACTGGGGAGGCGGGTAAAGGGGATGGAACCAAAATGAGCACGTGGGATCATAGCGTTTCCCTCCTGCAGTCGCAGCACCACGTCATCGATCCCACAAACCAGGGCCGCGCTCTCGACGATGGCGTCGAGGACCGGCTGCACGTCGGTGGGTGAGCGGCTGATAATGCCGAGCACCTCGGCCGTTGCCGTTTGGTGCTCAAGGGCCTCACGCAATTCTGCATTGCGCTCCTGCAGAGCCTTGAACAACCGCACATTCTCGATGGCAATTACTGCCTGATCGGCGAAGGTTTTAAGAAGGGATATTTGCTTATCGCTAAACGGTCGAACTTCCGTCCGGCGAATCAGAACTGTCCCAATCGGAACGTCCTCGCGCATCAGCGGCACGGCCAGTACGGTTCGATTATCTTCCTGTTCAGTGAAAGTCTGAGTACGGGGAAACTCGGTCGCAACAACCGACAGCAGATCCTCAACGTGGATCAGCTGGCGCTCGACCAGGGCCCGACCAACCACTGAATCTCGGTCAATCGGTAGTTCCGACGCCGCAAAAACCGGGATCGGGCCGTGGTGTGCCGCCAGTCGGAGTACATTCCCGTCCGCAAGTCGAATCGAAGCGTCATTCGCGTTGCATACACGCGCAGCACTCTCTGCGATCGTATCCAACACCGGTTGAATATCAGTCGGCGAGCTGGCGATGACGCCCAAGATTTCACTCGTGGCAGTCTGCTGTTCCAACGCCTCAGTGAGCTCTTGGAACAACCGCACATTCTCGATCGCGATCACCGCCTGGTCCGCGAAGGTTTCGAGCAGCTTGATCTGCGCCGGGGTGAAGGGGCGTACCTCCATGCGACGTGCGGTCAGCATTCCAATGAGTTCCCCGTGCTGACGAAGAGGAGCAGACAAGTGGGTGCGGTAGTCGCGGCCGGAACCCAGCATCGGGAAATCGCTTTGCGCGCGGATGTCCGGAATGTGGAGCGTGCCATGCTCGCGGACCCAACGAAACTGCGGTTCGTCAATCCTGATCTCGATACGGCCAATAGGGATGGGACCAAAATGGGCCCGTGGAATCATCACGCCGCCTTCATGGAGTCGCAGCACCACGTCATCAATCCCACAAACCCGGGCGGCGCTCTCGACGATGGCGTCGAGAACCGGCTGTACCTCCGTGGGCGACCGACTGATGATGCCGAGCACCTCGGCCGTTGCCGTTTGATGCTCCAGCGCTTCGCGCAACTCTGCGTTACGCTCCTGGATCTCCTTAAACAGCCGCACATTCTCGATGGCGATCACGGACTGATCGGCGAAAGTCTTGAGCAGCGCGATCTGTTTGTCCGTGAAAGGTCGAATCACCATACGGCGGAGCCCAATGACTCCGATGGCAACACCCTCCCGCAATAAGGGCGTCGCTAACATAGTGTGAATGTCTCGGCCTGGAACATGCGCGCCAAGAAACTCCGTCTCAGCCAAAGGGGAGCGCAAATCCTCAACGTGTATAAGTTGACGGTCAACCACCGCGCGTCCCATTACGGATTGCCGGTTGATGGGTCGATCTTGTTCCGCTCCCGCCGTAGGAATCGTTCCGTGGTGGGCAACCTGTCGAAGCAGATTTCCGTAAACGAGCCGAATCGTCGCGTCTTCCGCAACGCACAATCGCACAGCACTTTCCGCCACGGCATCCAGCACCGGCTGGATTTCGGTCGGCGAGCTAGCGATGACACCCAAGATTTCGCTCGTCGCGGTCTGCTGGTCCAACGACTCCTTTAGCTCGTGGAACAGTCGCGCATTCTCGATCGCGATAACCGCCTGATCGGCGAAAGTCTGTAGGAGCGCGATTTGTTTTTCCGAGAAAGGGCGAACCTCCGTCCGACGAATGTGGACTGCTCCGATCGGAATGCCTTCCCGCATTAGGGGCGTAGCGAGTACGGTTCGGGCACCTGAGAGTAGTGTTCTCGACTTGGCTTCTGGAAACTCGGTTTCGAGCTCTGTGGCAACATCATGGACGTGGATCGTTTTTCCGTCGACAACGGATCGGCCAGCTGGCCAGCCACGATTTAGTGGCCGGTCGTGTTCCACCAGTGGCACTGGTCCATAATGGGCTACTGACCGCAAATTGTCGCCGTCAGCACGCCAAATTGCCGCGTCAGTCGCATCGCACAACCGCGCGGCGTTTTCGGCGACGACATCAAGCACGGGCTGGAGGTCGGTCGGCGAGCTGGCGATGACACGCAGAATTTCGCTCGTCGCGGCGTGCTGCTCCGCGCCCTCGCGAATTTCTTGCGCCTGCGCGGCGATTATTTCTTTCAGTGCCGCGACAGACTCGCGGGAAGACGAGTCACGCCGCTTCACGGTGGATGCCTTTGGGGGCTTCTTGCGAGTGCTTTTCATGGAACACCGACTTCCCCTGGACTGACTTTTACGCTAGGTCGTTGGTAACCGTCAAGGAATGGTTTGGGCGGGGCGCCGAAGGCACTTAAGGGGTACGGCATAGAGGGTTAGGCGCCGGCCGATCCAGCCCCCTTCAAGCCTTGGCGTCCTTTCGAGTTGTAGGACAGGCTTGGCGGGAGAATGATTGGAATCAGGGTAAGAGTTGTCTCGCGCAAAGACGCCCGCTTGCAAGGCTACGGGCAGGCAAAGGCGCGAAGGAAATACGAATCGGAACTTGTCGCCCTCGCGCGACGCAGGGTCGATCACTTTATCAGAAGACTGGCGTCGAGCACTTCAAACCGAACTTGAGAGTGGCGCGCGCGCAGGGAACAGCGCGACCATTTGCTTTCCAACTGCCGTAATACGTTCTTCCGTTCCGCAACCGACAAACGGCGCCATTTGATTTCGGCGACGATCAATCGGTTGCGCTCACCTGGATCAGGCGCGACCAGATCGAGTTCGACGTTGCGTTCCCAATACCGTTGAGCGCCGGAAAAGCGCGCTCTGCAGAAATCCTCGAACACCGTGGCGGCGTGATCGTGGATGAGCTTCTTCTTTTGACTGGCCGTGTAAGTTCGCCACAGACTTTGATGCGGCGAGTAAACCCGAAACCAGAATCGCATCGTCGGATCATGAATCCGGTAGAGAATTTTCTTGGTGGACCGAACGCTTTCGCCAAACGGCAGCTCGCGCCTCAGAATGGAAGCATCCAGCAGTTGTTGCAGCAAGCGCGACAGATTGGTTTGCGCCGTGCCGAGCCGGCTGGCAATCTCCGACGGTCGCTCCGCGCCCCGGCCCACCGCTTCAAGTGCCGCGACAGCGTTCAGCCCGATGACACCTTCGTCGCGCAGAATTCGCTGCGGCTCTTGTTCCATGTAGGGGGCGAAATCGAAGTACAGCGATTCGGCCAGCGTCACGACGTCGCGGCCGCGCTCCACGAACTCCCAATATTTGGGAATACCGCCGACACAAGCGAACTTCTCGAAAGATTGCATGTCGTCCTCGCGCTGCCCGCATGCCCGGCAAAATGCGGTGTAATCCATCGGCTGGACATGCAACAGCTTCGTGGCGCGACCGTAGAGCGGCGCCGCACGGTGGAGAAACAAGCCGTGCATCATCCGCGTACTCGATCCGGCGAGAATCAGCAAACAGCCCCGCGGCAGTGAATGGTCAAGCCATTTTTGCAGCTGACTTGGCAGCGATGCGTCCACTGCCGTTAAATAAGGAAACTCATCAAGGCAGAGAATCCAGCGCCGCTTTTGGAGCGCGAGGATTTCTAGCAGCTCCGGCCAGGTCTTCGGAACGATCTGTGTTTCTAGCCTGGCGCGGAGATCATGGAAGACCTGTTGAATTTGCAAATCGCGCTGGGCTTCGATGGCTTGGCTATAAAGGCCGTCGCGGGCCTGAAGCCATTGTCCCAACAACCGCGTCTTACCGACGCGCCGCCGGCCGTACACGACTAACAAACCACCCCGCTTTCCCGCCGCGTCCAACTCGCGCAGCTCAGGGTTTCGGTCGACGAAGTCGAGTCTCATGCGGGGCAGTGTGCGCCGCTAATTAATGCCTGTCAAGAATTATGCCTCCAGAGCATAATTTAGCGGCTAGACTCATAGAGATAGCAGGAGACCCTGTGGCCTGGGGACACCTCGATGAGATCGGGCTCTCGCTCGGAGCATCGCGGCATGACGAAGGGACAGCGGGGGTGGAAGTGGCAGCCCGACGGCGGGTTGAGGGCGCTCGGCACCTCGCCGCTCAGCACGATCTCTTTTTTCTC